>OLQP01000276.1_pt1 | contig 49761 bp, 43 predicted proteins | sample 1643181 | NCBI WGS metagenome assembly OLQP01 (sample SAMEA3136710, study PRJEB25190) | human gut metagenome | biome: human gut; feature: human-associated habitat; material: faeces | place: Austria | collected 2013 | reverse complement strand
ATCCTCGACTACTAAAATTCGCATGGTATCACACTCCTTCATTTTCAGTGTAGCATCCAAATGTCACAGAAACCTCACTGACATTTGTTTTCTTTTCTCTAATGTTGCAGATATGTCGCATAACCACATTATAATCACCGGAATAAGGTTCATTTCATATGATATCATATATTTGTTCTTTGCTAAACATTCTTCCGGGACTTCGCATTAATAAATGCAAAATTTCAAATTCTATAAAAAATAAATCTATTTTTTCCTGCTTTCGAAATAATTCCTTTTTATTGTTGTTTTCTTCACATCCTCATTTTTCAATTTAGGAGAGCACCGCAAGCGGTCTTTCCTATAACGTGAAAAATCGAGCAGAAAGCCTATTGTTAATCACTTTCTACCCGATTCTTCTATTTTCATATTTAACCTTTTACACTTCCTGCTGTTAATCCTTCAATAAAGAATCTCTGACAGGAAATAAAAACTACAAGTATTGGAATTAAGCTCAGTACAGAGAGTGCAAAAACATATCCCCACTGTGTAAACTGATGCTGTCCGAAAAATCCGGAAATAGCGATGGGCAATGTTCTTTTCAGATCGTCATTAATGACTGTATTGGCCCATGGAAATTCTTCCCATGCAGTAAGGAAATTAAAAATAGATACAGAAGCAATTCCTGGTTTCGTTAATGGAAGAATGATTCGGAAAAAAACAGTAAATACACTTCCACCATCTATATAGGTTGCTTCATCCAACTCCCTGGGAATGTTCTCTACAAACCCTTTTATCATGAAAGTAGAATAGGGAATAACCCATGCAACATAAAACGGAATCAACCCGCTTAATTTATTGATCACCTTCAGTTTGACCGCTAACTCATACTGGGGAACAATCAAAGTAGTCCCAGGTATGATCATGGTCAGCATGATAAACGTGAATAAGAACTTACGTCCCGGAAATTTAAACCTCGCAATACAGAATGCCATTGCTGCCGCAACAATTGCTGCTATTGTTACCGTCACAGTGGAAACAAAAATACTGTTAATAAAATTGTTTCCGAACTTCTTTTGGTGCAGAATATACTGGAAATTTTCCAAGGTAATTTCTTTTATTTTTGGAAAAAATCTGGGAGGATATTCATATAATGCACCATTTGGCTTCAATGCAGTACTCAGCATATAGATCATTGGAAGAACAACAATGATAAGACCGAGAGTGAGGATTATGTATGTAATTCCTTTATAAACAGCTTTTTTGGATATCTTCAAGTTCCCCACCCCCTAATCCAGTTTACTGTGATCCATCATCCGGAATTGAACAACTGCCAATATTCCTAATACCACAGCAATAATAAAGGAAAGTGCTGCGGAATAACCAAATTCACCTGTACTAAATGCCTTATAATACATCCAGGTCAGCACACTTTCTGTTTTATGTCCTGGATTTCCATCTGTGATCATTTTAATCGATGTAAACACATTAAATCCACCAATGGTGAGCATTACCAGTGCAAACAGGATCGTTCCTTTTATGGAAGGAATTGTCACATAGATAAATTGGGCAATGGTTCCGGCACCATCTAATGCTGCAGACTCATATAAGTCTCTTGGAACAGTCTGTAAAGCAGCTAAAAAGACTACCATATTCCAGCCGATTCCCTTCCAGGTTCCCAAAAGCATTGCAACGCTCATGCCGCCCCACCGACTGTCCAGCCAATGGATGTTTCCACTGGTCAGATGTATTACTTTGGTAAGAAAATAGTTCAGCAATCCTTCCGTGTTAAAAACATACTTGAACACTAAGGATGCAATTACCCATGAAGTAATAACGGGAAGGTAATATGCTACTCGATAACTAATGGAAAATTTATTAATATTGTTTATGAGCATTGCGATCAGAAGTCCAAGTATCATTTGTGCTGGTACTGTTACCAATGTATACACAATGGAATTCGAAAATGCCAGATGAAAATATGGATCCGTTAAAACCTCTTTATAATTAGCAAATCCGATGAACTCCTGATCAAACATAGAGCCAAAATCCCATTTGAAAAAGCTTGTGATAAATAATTTTACGATTGGATAAATGGTAAAGAATCCAAAAATCAAAATACCTGGAAGGAGAAGAAATCCAATCTGGATATTTTGGCTTTTCTTTGTTTTCATACAATCCCTCCCGTTAACTTAAGAATCTGTTCTATTATTCTTCTGCTAATAAAGCGTCTACTTTTTCTGCCAGTTCATCCATGGCGTCCTGTGCGCTCTTTTCATCATTCATAACAGCGCTTACAGCAGTTGCCAGTTCGCTGTCGATTTCAGACCAGCAGGATACGGTAGGTCTGGATTCTGCGGATTTAATAGCCTCGATAAATGGTGCAAAATCAGCATTTTTTACGGTATCGCTTTCGAGAGTAGCTTTATTTACCGGAATCTGGCTGCATTTTGCCATTTCTTCCTGCGCAAACTCACCAGTCATAAATTTCATGAATTTCCATGCAGCATCTTTGTTTGCCGTATTAAACATGGAAATATCCTCGCCACCAAGAACAGAATGGGAACCGCCCTCGCCTTCTGGCATTGGAGCTGTTGCGTATTCAAAATCCGGATATGAGCCTTCCATTTCAGAGATTTTCCACGGACCATCCATGATCATGGCATATCTTCCAGTTCCAAAACCATCCGTCATTGGGATATCTCCACTGTTCCAGCCAGTGATTGCACCTTCTTTATACAGATCCGCAAGTGTCTGGATTGCATTTACGGTTTCAGCGCTGTTTAAGTATCCGGTAGCCTTGGTCTGATCCTCATTGGTTATGGAACCACCCATGCTCCAGATAAACGGACATAAATTCCATCCTGCTAATGCTGGTTCATCATAGCCCCAGATCTGCTGGCCATTTTCATTTTCGCCCGCCAGCTTCTTGCAGTCCTCTATAAATTCATCCATAGTAGTCGGCGCAGAAAGTCCGGCATCTTTGAAGGCCTTTACATTGTAAAACAGTATTTTCGTATTTGTATTTAACGCAAGTCCGTAAGTATCCTGTCCAATCTGAGCGGTACTCATTGCACTTTCCAGAAGACCGTCCGCTACCTCCTGATAATCACCCATCTCCTGGTTCAGAGGTACTAAAATTCCCATTTTTTCAAATTCAGGTACCCAGGCACTGTCGAGTCGTGCTACATCTGGAAGGGTTTCGGATTTGGCACTTATCAGGATTTTTTCATGAAGGTCTGACCATTCATGGGAAACTGCATTTACCTTAATGTCAGGATTTTCTTTTTCAAACTCAGGGATCAAAACATCATTCAATGTCTCATTTTCGGCAGACTGTTCGCTGTAATGATGCCAGAAATTGATGGTAACCTCTTCTGCATAACAGGGTGCTGCACCTAATGCTGTTACACACATTGCTGCTGATAAAATGGTAAATAACTTACTGCTTTTTCTCATTTTTCATTCCTCCTGTTTTAAAATGATGCCTTCAAATGCTCTCAATGATAACTTTAAAGCTCCCTGGCAGGAAATCATGTCTTCATTAAAATATCCTGCGTTTACCCGCTTTTCTGCCTGATAACTTTTTCCTGTCAATAAATCTTTGTACTCTGCAATCTTAAGAACGGGAAGCCGCACTTCAGTCGCTTCTTCTGCCACATTAATGAGTACATAAATTTGTTGGTTGTCTGACTGGCATAAATACCCGTATGTCATCTTTTCACATACAAGTGGTACAATGTTTCCTGTTCTTAAACATGGATTCTTTTTTCGGATACGGATTATTTTTTTGTAAAAAGATAATACATCTGCATTCTGTTTTGCGGGGTTCCATTCCATGCATCTTCTGCAATCGGGATCATTGTCACCATTTAAGCCAATTTCATCACCGTAATAGATGCTTGGAGCCCCTGGGAAACACATCTGGAACAAAGCGGCCAGTTTCAAACGGCGAATATCACCGCTGCAATTCCATAAAAATCGTTCCGTATCATGGCTGTCCAACGGCTGGAAAAGCGCCTGCCTGATTTCTTCCGGATAATGGGAACGCATCTGGCAAATTCTGTGGTTAAACATTTTTGCATCAATGCTGCCCCTGGCAAGAAAATCCCTCACACTATCCCGGAATACATAATTCATGATACTGTCTACGGATTTTTCATCCAGCAAGGAAAATCCATCTCCCCATGTTTCTCCCAAAAGGAGACAATCCGGATACGCTGACTTAATCCGATATCTGATTCTTGTCCACAAAGAGGGATCGATTTCATCTGCGACATCTAAGCGCCATCCATCAATATGATACTCGTTCAGCCAGAAGACCATCACATTGTAAATATAGGCCTGTACTTCCGGATTTGCCGTATTCAGTTTTGGCATATATCCATAGTCCCCGACACACTCATAAACTGCATCTGTTTCCGATACTTCTACAGGAAATTTTCTGATATAAAACCAGTCACAATACCTGGATAATTCCTGTTTTTCAAGTATGTCCTGAAAGGGAGCGAAATGTATGCCACAGTGATTGAATACCCCATCAAGAACGATTTTTATCCCATATTTATGACAGGTTTCAACCAGTTCCTGAAATGTTTCCTTTGTTCCGAAAGAAGGATCAATCTCCAAATAATCCGTTGTAGCATATTTGTGATTAAAATCCCCTTTGAATATGGGATTCAGATACAGGCATTCCACTCCAAGAGAATTCAGGTATTCCAGATTTTTCAGAATTCCGGAGAGATCGCCTCCCATATAATTCTCTCTGTTAGGTGCTGTTCCCCATTCCTGACAGCCAGAAGGATCATTAGAAGAATCCCCATTAGCAAAGCGTTCCGGGAAAATCTGATAATAAATAACTCCTTTTGCCCATTCAGGAACTTTTAAAACATTAGTTTCATTCGCATAGAGGAATTCATAAAATCCATCTTCTGGTTCGTTTTCACTGGTTTCCCATGCATTCTGGAAATAAATCTTTCCTGCGGTGTCAGTTAATCTAAAGTAATATTTCAAATACCTTAACGTATCTTCTGTAATCACTTCTACTGTAAAATGATCTCTCACACCATCTCTAGTAACACGCTGCATAAGGTAACTGCTGATCTTCTTTGGTGAAGTTCTTGGAAAAATCAGCAATTCGCAGGTTCTAATATCACCTGCAGCGGCATGTATCGTCACCACCAATTTCTTTCTGCTGGCAAGATACACATCCGGATAGCCTGCATGATGTTGTACTGCCGGTATATTCATTTTTTCTCCAATTCTGCATTGGTTTTGATATCCTCACTCTATTATACCTTTCGAGTAGACAACCTAGGAATCAACTCAGTTGAAATTAGGTTCTCTCTTTGTATAAAGTTTTGATCTTTTATCTTATTTATCAAAACCTCTGCTGCCATTTCCCCAAGCTTGTAAGTATCGATATCCACTACAGTGAGCGGCGGATCCATATATTCTGCAAAGGGATAATTATCAAAAGTTACAACTCCAATTTCTGTGGGTACCTGCTTTCCAAGTTTTTTCAATGCCTGCAGAATCTGAAAGGCAATTATATTGTTGGAGCATAAAAATGCATCTACATGTTTATGTTCTGTTGACTCTATAATTTTTCTTTCCAATTCTTCTTCATTCTTTTCCTTAAAAATAATACAGGTATTTTTTCCCTCCAGAGCTTTCTCATAACCCTGGATCCTTCGTTTGGTAAACATGGCTTCCAGATCATCTGCCACATAAGCAATTTTTCGATAGCCGCATTTAAGTAAATGCTCGACTGCTTTTACGCCTCCCTGGAGATTATCCATATCTACCCAGTTCATGGTTCCATTTTTCTCTGATGTTTCTCCCATTACCACCCATGGAATGTTTTCATTTCTCAGGGCTGATAAAATATTCTGGTTCAAGTCTGACGCAGTCAAAATTAATCCATCAACTCTGTGTCCAAAAATGAGCTCGCATGCAGGAGAACTTTTTTCTTCCACATCATTTGTGATCAGAAGACTGTATCCATTTCTCTGTGCTACTTTTTCCATTGCATAAACACTTCGCGTGAAAAAGGTATTGGCAAATGCATTTTCATTATCTGCATCTACCACCAGCCCGATCGTAAGGGACTTTCCTTTCGCAAGGTTTCGTGCAAGGCTGTTTGGATGATAATTAAGCTCTTTCATTGCTTTATAAACTTTATTTTTCATCTCATCTGAAATTGGTGCAGTTCCATTGATCACTCTTGATACAGTAGATTGAGAAACTCCCACTTTTTTTGCGATATCATTTAACGTTGCCCCCATATACATCCTCCCTGATATAAGATTATTCTTTTGATCTTTATATGATTCTTTACATTATCCGTGTTGTTGGTGTCATTATTATAACCTTATATCAGATATTATGCAAGCGGTTGCATTCCATGGTAAAAAAATAATTTTCTTGTGAAAACCTCCTTCCATTCACGCATTATGCAAGCGGTTGCATAATGTGATTTAATATATGCGCTTCCTTTATGAAAGCGCTTGCATTAACTATGCTTTAGTAATACCACTTATTATTAGAAATGTCAATTAAATTTTAAAAGGAATTGATATTTTGTATATTACATACAAAAATTTGTTCTGATTTTTATAACATTATCGTTTTAATATATAGTATTATGGCCTTATATGCTTAGCTGATTCAGCTGGTTTGATTGCTTTTTCAACTGCAGATTTTAATTTCGATTTTATATTTTTTAACATCGTTATATCTGTAATGTTTCCTTCAACAGTAAAATCAATGGCTCTTTTATTCTAATTGTCTCCCTTTATCCCAGCATAATGTGCAAAGCCGATATCCTGATATTCATAATGACAACGTTGAAATGCTTGAACACATGCAGTTTCATTTTGTCCAAGTTGTTGCAGAAATTGCATAATCTCTTGAGTTTCCATTTATAAAAGGCAAGCCTAAAAAAGACCTGCCTTTTTATATTTTATTATTTTTTACAGTGCATATAATTTCTACCGATGTACTTCTTAATATGCTTATAATTTATATTCTTTATAAAGCTCCTCACGATACTCTTCATCCTCAGAGGCCTTCTCTGCATCCGAATAACGTTTGTTCTTCAGAAGAATATTCATAAGTGTTCCTAAACGGTTTTCACCTTTTTTTTCGCCTTTTTTTACACCATTTTCCTCGGCATAGAAAATCATACTTAACATATCAGCCACCTCCTTTTGTCGAACCGGTTTATCAGAGTCCGGAATATATGATAATACTTTTTTCTGATTACCAGAAAATAATCCATATAAAAAATCTACGAGTCCCTTTTGATCTTGATTTTTTCCGCCAAGTCTTACGATGATTATTTCTATGAGGTCTGCTTCGGCAGTATTAAACTTGACAGATTGAGATAGACGATATATATTAATAGTAATAAAAATAGAGGAAAGAAATATTGCATTGTGGAATATGCTTAAGTAAATTTGATTTATGAAATATTATCAGGTAATGCTAAACGGTATTAGATGGCAGCGTAGGAAAAGAAGATAATTATATGACACCAAATATCACTAAGTAGTACCAAAAGATCAATGAAGGGGACAAAAATTAACCTTGAAACTGTCACATTTGGTGTTCAAAAAAATTGTTGGTTCCGTGTGTTATTGAGTGTTATCTAGTACTAAATGGTATCAAATGACACACGATATCATGTACAAGATGACATAGGATGACACTATATATTGTGAAATTGGCGTAGATGTAATCTGCTAATCACAGACATCCGGAAAACAAAATGCGACCCGGGTGGTCACCTCTTTTTTATCCTTCATTATGGAGTTGACTTTACCGCAAATATATCTTGCAGCCTTATCAACTCGAAGTGAAATTTCATCACTTAGTGCTAATTTTCTCATATTTTTTCTTTCATATATATATCTTACAACAAAGGCGTCAGAGTTTGCAAAACATAGATTGCTGCCATAGAATATCTGTCTTATAAAATTTCACTGGTTTTCCTGTGATTTTTGATGCTCTGTCCAGTGCTTTTTCACTTGCATTTCTTAAATTGTTCAGTACCACAACATCATATCCTGCATTCTGAAGCTCCACTACCGTGTGGCTTCCAATATAACCAGCACCACCTGTAACTAAAACTGCCATAATGATTCCTCCTGAACGTTTTTTCTTTTATTATAGTCTGATTTTTGTAAAAACATATGGACAAAGTTTTAGAAAATATGGAGAAAATGCCACGATTTCTTATCCGTTTTCTTAATTGCAAAAACTTATATTTTTTTATATTTTTTACTTGCTTTTTCCAATAATCTGCTATATACTGCCACTTGTAAAGTAATGCAGAGTAAGTTCACGAGCGTAAAGTGCCTTCCGGATGGAGAGTTGCCGGAGGACGAAAAGAGAAATCTTGCGGTTCGTGGATTGCTTCTCGCTGCAACAGAAGATAAATATGAATCCATAAATTATCTCCTATTGTGAGCGAAAAAAGAAAAGGAGGTAATTTTTTTATGGAGAAAACAAAGAACATGTTTCTCACATCAGCCAAAGAGCTGAAAACCACTTCTACCCTGGCAGTCTGTGCAATGCTCGCTGCCCTGGCACTGATTTTAAATTCAGTTGCTTCTATCAATATCGGTCCTTATGTAAAAATTGGATTTTCCAGTATCCCAAACCAGATTGCTGATTATCTGTTTGGACCCATTACCGGATGTCTGTTTGCCGGTGTGCTGGATATTGTGAAATTCTTTATCCGCCCGGATGGTCCATTTTTCTTTGGGTTCACCTTTAACGCAATGCTCGCGGCATTTATTTATGGATGTTTTTACTACAAACATAAGCTCACCTTCCGCCGCGTGCTGATTGCAAAACTGGTTGTCGTTCTGATTGTAAATGTTCTGTTAAATACCTTATGGCTGGATATGCTCTACGGAAAAGGCTTCCTTGCAATCCTCCCAATGCGTACTGTAAAGAACTTGATCATGTGGCCAATTGATTCCTTTATCTTCTTTACCATCACAAGATTGATTGAGCAGACAGGAATTTTTAATCTTTTTAGAAAACCAGTTGCCAACTGATTACATATATTTGAAAATATAAAAACTTAGCGATATCAAATAAAAAACGCGAATATTCCAGTACTTAATAAGCCACTGATATTCGCGTTTCTTATTATCCTAACCACTTAAAAGATGGATAGTATCTTACAACAGCTTTCCCCACAATCTGGTCAAACCCGAAGACATATTTAGAATGGATTACTTGAAGCCGGGGCTTTTATTGAAGTGATCAGATCCATCCATTTATACATATACCAGTTTCCGTCCTTAGATGATTTATAAACATCGATCCATTTACCACTGTCAGAAGCCTTGCAATAGATAAAGGCTCTATACTGATCAGGAGATGGTATGGAAGGATTTGCCGGAATGTATATCTGATCTTCATCTACTACAGAATCTTGAGTTAATGTAATTGAATAAGGCTGTGAAGGTGTGTAGTCATTCGCCGGAGTTGCACCATTTAAGAATGCATTTCCAAGATAGAGATACTGTTTACTCTTTTTCATTTGCTCTGCTAATCTCTGCTTCTCATAAACAGATAACTGCTTATTGCATAAATATCCGATCATTTCTTCGCAATCTGTCTGATTTTCCGGTTTCCAGGTCCGAAGTGACATGACATAAAGAGCGAGCACCTTATATCTCCCATCATCACCGCTGATGTTATACTGCTTCAATTCTTCCACGTTTGTTGGAATTGTGCTGAAAGTATAGGTATAAGTATTCAGAGGAATCTCAATCACTACAGATTCGCCAGCTTCATTCTTGACTGACCGCTGCCCTTTTATAACTGCTTTCGAAAGAACTGGTTCAGTCTGAGGCTTTGTTTCCATGGTAACTGTAACTGTGCATGTAAGAACAATCCCTGCATCTACTTTGATTTCTGTTGTTCCAACATTAATTGCATGTACCTTTCCCTGACTGTCTACCTCTGCAATATTCTTGTTTGAACTGGTCCATACGGGCAGATGCTTAGGATCCTGTACGCTAAGCTGATAATATTCACCTTTACGCATGCTTAAAGATGTTGCACTTAGTACTGGTGTTTTTGATGGAGCTGTGGTAGGTGTTGCTGTAGGCTCTGCCGGCGGATTTACCGGAGCAGAAGGTGTTGTAGGTGCTGGCTTTGCAGGTGCTTTTTTACTCTTAACAGTAACCTTACACTTGTATGTTTTTTTGCCAACCTTAGCTTTAATATATGCAGTTCCTTTTTTCTTTGCTGTAACGACACCCTTTTTATTGACAGTTGCCACTGATTTCTTTGTGGAGGACCATTTCACTTTCTTTTTTGTGCCTTTTACCTTTAAACGGTATTTCTTGCCCTGGGTCAAGGTAAGCTTTGTTTTGTTCAGTTTGATCTTCGCGGCACTTACAGATGTGGTATCCACTGCCAGACACATTACTACAAGTAAGAAGGTAGTAAGCAGTACGCTGGCTTTTTTTAATGATTTTTTACCATTTCTCATAAGCATTTTCTCCTTTCTTATAAGCAATACTGTCCTTTTTATTCTTATTATACATAGTTGCTTCTGATTTGCACTAGCACTTCTGACAGTAATCGAAAAGGATTATAAAAATGCTGCTATGCATATATCATTTATTCATCTGCCTGCTCTGCCAATTTATTTCCTCTACAACGTATAACAATCATATCGAATCGCTTTTCCGCTTAACGTATAAGAAGGCTTCCTTCCTGCCAGAAAATCACTTTTCAGCGGTCGTTTTACAATGATCTTATCCGGGTCTGCGCTGATAGCGGCATCGAAAAGGTCGGTCTCTTGGGAGCATGGGGGCTCCAGCTTCTGGATGAGCTGCAGTTTTTTGTTGATCAGGCTGGACTTTTGTCTTGCGGGGAACATGGGATCCAGGTATATGACGTCTACAGGATCCAGGAGTGCGGGCATTAATTCCATGCTGTTGCCTTCTGTCAGTTTCATGCGGGCAGCGATCTCTTTCAATATGGGATGCTTCTTTGCCCGGCGCAGGGCATCCTTCAAAAGAACAGCAATCACTGGATTCTGCTCATACAGAGTTACCTCATACCCCTGGGCAGCCAGAAGAAATCCATCCTCTCCCATACCTGCTGTGGCATCTATCGCCTTGCGCCCTGGCTTTTCTGATTTGGAAGCCCGTACCAGCATTTCATGCTGTAATCTTCCGTTGGTCACCCGGTGAAGCATATTTTCGAAATCTCCCTGATAAGCCAGACCATATCCGGTTAAAGAAACACCTTTGGAATTAAAAAGCACCGTCAGGTGCTCTCCCGGCTTTTCAGAGATTGGGGTATTTGTGCGCCTGGAAAAAGCTTCAGCCATATCTCTTGCGCCACCTTTTTCAAGGCAAACTACAATTTTCTCACTCATGTTCTCTTCTCTTTCTTTGTATAATATAAGTATTATAATTGTTGGCTTCTTTCATTACATTTTCTCAATCAGCTTGGAGTACACATGTTCTACAAACCATGGTTCTGTAGATTTTTTCAGCGCTTCTTCAGGGGAAAACCAGGCGACACCGCTGTTCTCGTCGGCTTTTATGGAGACAGCTTCCTCAAAATCTGCTTCCAGCAGATATGTTACATTCAGATGTAAATGGCTGGACACATATTTGCCCTTTTTCACATGTCCATCTACTGTAAGGGATTCCAAAGAAAAAATCTCCTCAGATACAGGACAGACATGGGAAATCCCCGCTTCCTCTTTCACTTCCCGAAGGGCAACTGCAAGTAAATCCGTTTCTCCGTCCGCATGCCCTCCCAGCCAGGACCAGGAATTATAAATATTATGATAGACCATGAGAATTTTGCTTTTATCCTGATTTACCACCCAGGCAGAAGCAGTCATATGTGCTACCGTGTTTTCTCTGGAAAAAGCATTGGTATTATTTCTGATCCAGTTCAGAATAAGCTGCTTATCCGTCTCTTCTTGTTCATTGAACGGGGTATAATGCTCAATTTGGTTAAGTAGTTCCTGTCTGTTCATTATAGAGTGCTCCTTTTTATTGGTCTTGTACAATAGTATAACATAAGCAGATATTTATTTACACCTGAAAAGGAAGTATCTTTGTTATTCAAAATGCTGTTTAGCGTTTTCAAGATTGGTCTTTCCCTTTATCTTTAGCAACACCTTTGTTACAGTCAGCGCAGTGCCAGATTCGCTGCACAGAATTCTTGCCTGGGAGAGCGGGATATAGATCTGATTATCTTCTCCGGGGAGTATTGCAGCAACTTTACAGGGAAGACAGGACACTGGTGAAATATTATTCCCGGGATTGTCCATAGCCGTGAAACTACTGCTGGAAACGGAACTGCTGTATTCAGTAGAATTTTTATTTGAATCGATACTGTCTAAGCAGTGCTGCTGTGTCACTCCACAGATTGCCTGGATAGCTGTCCTTCATGCACAGCACAGAAGTAAACAAAAGCATAAAACATGTATATAAAATCGTTACGAATGTAATATAGACAAACTGGCCTAAGAGCCATTTCTTCTTGGTGGTACGGATCAGCTGATAAGGAGTGACTGGTGTCATTTTCGGCAGGTCGGAGAACAGCAAAAGCAAAAGCATGGAACTTAGAAGCACTGCTGTTCTATCCCCGAAGGTCCACAGGAAAGGTTCAATTGCCTGTACAGGCGTATTGTAGTTATCCATAACAACCATGATTCTTCCTGTAAGCAGAAAACTGAGCACAAATTCCAGAAAGAGGATAAAAATCACTTTGGGATTACGGAAAAAGCCGAAGAAATTGTAGCGAACAATTCCAAGTGTCTGCTTCATATCAGTATCCCAGACTACGGTCTATAATACTTCCGTCTACTGCATTGATGGTAAGAAAGCTCCAGGTAGGCCAATCTGTCGTATCTGAGTAGGTTTCACCATCATATTCGGAGTCAATCTTGCGGGATCCGAAGAAATCCCAGACCGGAACCAGAAGACCGGTATGGGCATCTGTGGATGGCTCATAAATTCTGGCATAGCCAAGAACGATACGGTCAATATTGAATCCCCTGGAATTTTCATAGGTAAGGTTGTCCGCGTTGGTGACGATCATCATTTTTTCGTAGATATTCATGATCTCGCTGAATGGAAGCAGGCTTAAATTCTCAGTCTTAGTTTCTCCGATGGTGTATGGATTGCAATAAGTCATGCTGTCGATTCCGTCTGCATTTACATAAAAATAAAGGTTTTCGTAAGCCCAGGTTTCCATAGTACTGTCCATGTCTTCATGCGCTCCACCTGCATCCATGGTATAGGTAAGCGGAGTGCCATTTATGGTACGGCTGTAGTAGATAACATAACCACTTCCGAGATAACTGGAGTTATCATCTGTTCCAAAGGACGTCTGAATCGCATAATCCCATCCGCATTGGTTTAAATCGTCAAGGCCCATGGCATCTGCTTTTTCCTGGGCTAATTTCTTCGCATCATCCAACGAAATTCCAATAGATTTTTCAGTAGGTTTTTCATATGGACTGCTGCTGGAATAATCGGACCAGACAGCATCAGAAGGGATTTCTTTACCGTCTTTTTGGGCTATCTTCTGGATTCTTACTTCCAAAGAATAGGCTCCCCAGGAAGAGGTACGATAAGAATATTGGGAGCCGTCATCTAACTGGGCGATACCGGTAAAAGCATTGTCCTCCATAACTTCACCAGTACTGCTGTATGTCTGTACTCCCACGGCAGGTCTTCCTTCTACCAGATTTCTCGTTTCAGGTGCAGATTCATACTGGCTTTCCCAATAATCAATGTCATCGTAAATATCATATACGAGATTGCCATTATCATCGGTTCCCCAATTATTGGGATCCAGATTACCGTTGGCAACATCTTCTTTTAATTCATCGATTTTTTTCTTGATCTCATCCTTTGTCTGTACATAATAGCTGTCTGCAGTGTAAATCTTCGCATTTGAGAAAAAGGCATCCGTGATACCATCAAGAAGATCCTGTGTGACCGCAGCTGGTGTAACAGAAATTGCAGATATCTTTTCCACATCTGGTATTTCTACAGCTGCATCCGTATTTACCACAAGCTTAGACGTGTCGTCTGTTACCTGACTTTTGTAAGTCTCAGGCGCATTGATCAGGTCGCGGATAGTGGTTCTGGCAGCTGAGGCATTATCCGGGTGAACGTTAGTGGAGGCAGCAGTATCACTTGTACCAGTACTTTCAGAAGCAGTTGTCTGATCAGCGGAGGAGGCATTTCCTGCCATATTGACATCCCTGTCATCCGCTTCTTTGTAAGAATCCAGTGCTTTATTTCCCTTCTGCCTTACAAGGGAAGATTCTGGTGTCTGTGCACATCCCGCTAACATTCCCATGCAAAGAGTAAGTCCGATTATTCTTTCTATATTCTTTCTCATTTGTGTGAAGTCTCCCTTTCGATGTTTGAACATAACCGGAGGCCCAGGGGAACAGGCGTTTGATATTGCTCATAGTAATCATCCGGTCATGTTCTGATATAGATTATAGTACTTGGAATTACACCAAATCTTCCGTAAATTGTAACTGAATTGTAATCTGGCAAAAAATTCGTTACCATTCAATGAATACACAGGTTCCCTTTCCTATTTCACTTTCAATTTTCATTTGAAATCCATGTATATCCGTGATTTTTTTACAAAGTGCAAGTCCAAGTCCCACACTTCCATTGGCCCGGGAACGGGATTTGTCAACCATATAAAATGCCTCTGTCACTTTATCAAGATCTTCAGCCGGGATTCCTTTGCCAAAATCCCGGACCATCAGTTTCTCAGCCGTTGCTTCCAGTATGAGTCTGGAATTGTCCGCGGAGGCTTTTACTGCGTTGTCAATAAAATTGTTTACCAGACTTAACATAAGATCTTTGTCAAAGTTTTTATTCAGATCAGCAGGTTCACACTGAAGTTCCAGACAGATATTCTTCTCTTTCAGACGACAGAGGTTAAGCTGTCTTGAATCCTCCAGAAAAGATTTCACTGAATTTTCTGTTGGGGCAAAACGTGCCTCCCCAGTTTCATATAATCCGGTAAGTTCCAGCATTTTTACCGAAAGTCGGGACAGCCTGCGGCATTCACTGGAAATATAGGAGAGAGCTCTCTCCTGCTGCTGTCTTTGCAGGCGCACTGTGAGAAGGGTATCTGCATATCCCAGGATAGAGGTCATAGGTGTTTTCAGCTCATGGGCAAGACTTCCCATTAACTGTCGTTGTGTATGGTTTACAGTGGAAAGGCATTCAATCTGTTCTTTAACCTTGGAGGACATCTGATTAAAGCTTTTGCCAACCTGCGCCAGTTCCGTATCTCCTTCCGCAGGAACTTGTATATCATAGTTGCCTTCAGATACAGAAACCGCAGCTTCCCTTAATTTTGTAAGGGGTGCCATAATTTTCCGCAGGCTGAAAAAAAGAATTGTTCCGGTTAACAGAAGAAGAACCAGCGTCAACATACCCGCCTGATAAAAAAGAATCCTGTTACTCTCCAGAACATCAGAAACGTCTTTATAAGTGACAATCTGATAATTCAGATTTGTAGTTGACTCTGTGGAGGAATAAAAAAAAAGCAACAGTGTTTTACCGTCGGCTTTGCTGATAAGGGGATCACAGATATAAGTATCCGCGTCATACCATTTTCCGTGTAATTCCACTTCTCCCAGTTGTTCCTGGATTCCCTGAACATCGAAGTCATAGGCGGTACCGTTGTAAAGTTCTTCATCATTCTGATATAGAACAGCACTGTCATGGAAAATCTGTCGGAAAGCGTAGATAAGAATTCGGTTTCGGACTTTCTCATCGGAATTAGCGGACTGACTGCTTGTAAGTCTTAATTTCTCCTCAAATTGTAAAAGATTATTCTGAAATTTGGTATATTCATAGTTATTGATATACTGAATACTCTGATTCTTCCAGCGATATGAAGTATAGAAAAAAACAGCGGAGGATAAAATCAGGATCATGCAGGCCACCTGTAAAAAGATTTTTGTAAAAAGCTTCAAAATTCCACCTCCAGTCGGTATCCAATGCGGGGAATGGTTTTGATCCTGTCCTGCCAGCCCAGCTTCTTGCGGATACGTCCCACATGTGCATCTACTGTTCTTGTTTCTCCTTCGAATTCTACGCCCCAGAGACCGGCCAGAAGCTGCTCTCTTGTAAGAGCTTTATTGGGATTGCGGACGAACATCATAAGGCAGTTGTATTCCATTGGTTTCAGGTAAATTTCCTCTCCATTTCTGGTAACGGTATGGCTTATGGTGTCTATGGTAATATTGTTAATCTGTATCTGCTCCTGTAAATTTCCATGACGTTCCAGTACTTTCTCCAGGCGGACCATCACTTCCAGCATCTCGAAGGGCTTTACAATATAGTCTTCGGCACCTTCTTTAAGGCCTTTTACTTTGCTTGCGATGTCGGCTCTGGCGGTGAGAAAAATGACGGGAATGCCATAGTGATTCAGTTCTGGTAAAAGGGTATATCCATCTTTTCCAGGGAGCATAATATCTACAAGGGCGCACTGGAACTCATGATCCCAGGCAATTCCTTCGCTGGCGTCATTGCCGTCCAGGTAGCTTACGGTCTGGTAGCCGGTGACTTCCAGGTTCATGCAAAGTAAGTTATTGATTGCTGGTTCATCTTCTATTACAAGTATTCTGGCTTTCATTTCGGGTCCTTTCTTGTATACTCTGAAAAATAATCCTTATTTGATGTACTGGTTCTATTATACATGTTTTGGTAGTGATAAATGTAACCATATTGTAAAAAGCAGATATAGGGAAAAGTTGTGTGCGTTATTGATGGAAATGTGGCAGACTTTAAAGCTTTGTAGATATGGAGGCAGTCCTTATACAATCGCCCCACCTGAGATGGGTGGGGCGATTAAAAAATTATAGTATTTATTCAGCAGGTATTATTTCGCGAAGTGGTAACTGAGAAGTACAGAACAGTTACAAATTATTTACATGGAAATCAGTCCAAATGCATTTGCTACAGAGCTAAGCAGGATAATTGCTGCAAATATCGGGCAGAGGTATTTGATCATAAAGTTAAAAATCTTTTTCCTGCGGAAAGTTCCGCCTTCAGCTACTACTTCCTCCTCAATCTTTTCCACTCCCACTTTTCTGGAAATTAAAAGACAGGTTGCAAGTGCGGCAATTGGCATCATTACAGAATTGGTGAGGAAATCAAAGAAATCCAGAAACTGCATTCCAATGATTTTTACAAAGCCAAGCGGTCCATATCCAAGGGAAGAAAGAGTTCCAAGAAGAATCATGATCACACCAACAATAACGGTTGCTTTCTTTCTGTGCCATCTCAGTTCGTCCTGGAAGGTAGATACAGCGCTCTCCGTCAGGGCAATAGAGCTGGTAAGAGCTGCGCACAGCACCAGTACAAAGAACAGAATCCCAATGGGAGTTCCCAACCCCATACTGGCAAATACCTTGGGAATAGTGATGAACATAAGCGCCGGTCCTGCCTGTAAAGTATCCGGATCTCCACCGGAGAATGCAAACACAGCCGGAATGATCATCAGACCTGCCATAATGGCAATTGCAGTGTCAAACACTTCTACATTCTTGGTGGAACCTTCGATAGATACGTCCTTTTTCATATAAGAGCCAAAGGTTACCAGAATTCCCATGGCAATAGACAGGGAATAAAACATCTGACCCATGGCGGCTACCACTGTCATCCAGGAGAAATTCTCAATATTTGGTACCAGGAAATATTTCACTCCTGCAAGGGCACCTGGTCTTGTAACAGAGTAAACAGTAATAAGCACAGATAAAAATACCAGAACCGGCATCATAAATTTGGAAACGCGCTCTACTCCGTTTCGGACTCCTGCATAAATGATTGCAACTGTTAAAAATGCAAAAATAAGGAAACAGACCTCTGTGGAGGTACCATTCGAAATAAACTCAGAAAAATATCCGTCTTCTGCCAGCTTCTGGCTGTTACCTTTTATATATTCGATCAGATATTTGATAACCCATCCGCCGATAACGGAATAGTATGGCACGATCAGGACTGGAATGATGGCATTGATCCAGCCACCAAAGGACAGCCATTTAGACTTGCCAAATTTTCCAAAAGCACCTACCGGACTTTTTCTTGTCATTCGGCCAAGGGCGGTTTCGGCGACAATCATGGAGTAGCCAAAAGTAAGTGCCAGAATAATGTAAATCAGTAAAAATATTCCACCGCCGTATTTTGCCGCAAGGTAAGGAAATCGCCATATATTTCCCAGTCCGACGGAAGCTCCGGCAGCAGACAGTACAAATCCCAGTTTACCGGAAAAAGTACTTCGTTCATGATGATGTTTTTCCATAAATTTTTCCTTCCAAATTCGTAAAATTTGTTTTTGCTTTTTATAAACTCCAACTCTTATGATGATAACATGGTTTTGTGTTAAAGGCAAACAATATATATAAAATAACAGCAATAACAAATAATACAAAAACGAGGGAGAAATTATTGATTTTAACAAAATAAGATCTTATAATTAAGATTATCAATTAATATATATATGTTATGGAGGGTGTGCGCCAGTTCGGTGCCAAATATATAACTGGTGGGAATCCAGTCTGGTAAGACTTAGCAAGTCGCCAGTACCGAGTCCTTGGAGCGCCAAAGGCTAACAATGGTGTTTAAGCGTAGGACAGGGAACAGGAACGCCGTAATGCGTAAGCGTGAAGTGATTGAGCTTCGTTAAAATATCGATTGTGTGGGGTGGTCTGCTACCTCCTTGGGTCACCAATAAGGATTAGTCGTTAAAGCGAGACTATGAAAACACACCGGAGTCCTAGAGCACGGCATACCTGATATTGTTATATTTGACATACCTGGGAGGCCTGGATGGTTCTGTACATGAGACAGTAGGGAATATCGACCAATGCAATGGTGAGTATGAACGAAGACCATCGAGGAGTCGGATTCGTCCATAGTACTGATGAAAGCAGTAATGACGCTGGAGGGAAGGGACGGACAATAAGTTGCTTTTGCAATCAAAACATAGAGAGCACAGGAGGCATAAAATCTATGGAAAAAGAGAAAGCAGAAATAGCCAGTCTCGTAGAAAGATATGGCAGAGTTCAGTCGCTAATGAAATATGTCAACAGTGACACACTCAAAGAGTCCTACAACAAACAACCCAAAGGGAAAGCAGTAGGAGTGGATGGAATAACCAAGGAGCAATACGGAGAGAACTTAGAAGAAAACATAGAGAGTCTGCTTGTCAGAATGAAGAAGTTTTCCTATAAACCATATCCCGTGCGCAGAGCCTATATCCCAAAAGGTAATGGCAAGATGCGAGGACTCGGCATTCCGTCATTTGAGGATAAAGTCGTTCAAGGTGTCTTTAAAGAGATACTGGAAGCGATTTATGAGCCTAAGTTCAAGGAGTTTTCATTTGGGTTTCGTCCAAACAGAAGTTGTCACGATGCAATTCAAAGAGTAAACAAACACATCATGGCAGACAAGGTCAATTACATTTTAGATGCAGACATCAAGGGATTCTTTGATAACCTAGACCATGAGTGGATGATAAAATTTCTTGAGCATGACATAGCAGATAAGAACTTCATCAGATATATCAAGAGATTTCTGATAGGGGGAGTTATGGAGGATGGTAAGCGACTGGATACAGAAGCTGGAACAGTACAGGGCGGGCTGATTTCGCCAGTGCTGGCAAATGTGTATCTGCACTATACCTTAGATACATGGTTTGATTATGTGAAAAAGCATGAGTTTAAGGGAGAAATGTACATGGTACGCTATGCAGATGATTTTGTATGTCTGTTCCAATACGAGAATGAAGCACAAAGGTTTTATCAGCTTCTGATAGAAAGACTGCGTAAATTCGGTCTTGAAATTGCAGAGGATAAAAGCAGAATTCTACCCTTTGGCAGATACAAGGGAACAAAGGAATCCCTTGACTTTCTCGGCTTTACACACTACAATGCGACAAGTCACTGGGGCAAGTACTGTGTACTGCATAGAACAAGCAGGAAGAAGCTGAAAATGAAAAGAGAAGCAGTCAAGAAATGGTTATGGGAGCATATGCACGAAAGCATAGCCGATACCATAGAAGCGTTGAATGTGAAACTGACGGGGCATTACAGATACTATGGAATCTATGGGAACTACATAGGTTTGCAAAAATATTACAAATATGTGAGACAGGAGTTATGGAAAAGCAAGAGACGCAGAGACCAAACGTATTGGCTGACGTGGAAGAAATATATGAATATTCTAAAGATACATCCACTGGAGTATCCAAGGATATATCTGAAAAGTGCGTATTAGGTAAATGGCTTATTGAAGAGCCGTATGCCTTAATAGGGCACGTGCGGTTCTGTGAGGGGCTTTTGAGACTTGAACCTCTCATCGCAAAACAATATATGATGAAAGGATGTGAAAAAGTCGAGACAAAGTCTACTCGACGCGGATTATGAATGAAGAATTGTTTAACGAAGCAACGAAATCAAATGTTCTCACAAAGAAACTGATCGACCAGCTTCTTGAGAGCATGACCTACAGCAGCATTTCCTTTATCAACTGGACCATTGAGACTTTGTCTCTGATCAAGGCGCGTCTGCAGCGCGGAGACCGGATTACAGACGAAGTCAGCGGAGAGGTTTATACCTTATACTCTTTCCAGCAGTTTGTGGAGAAGAATTTTTCTACTTATATAGCAAGCCAGGTATTTAAAGAGACTTCTAAGCCGGAGAAAATTTACTTCTCTCTGAAACCGTGTGAAGAGGGATACAGTCTGGTTGCTGCTGATTCTGACAGTAATAAGACCTATTCCTGGATCTCCAGCCTGAGTAAACGTTTTTCATTGGTAGAAATGATCGCCACAGGAATTGTATATGTGAAAGATACACGTACGAATACTTATCAGCCATTTATTTCCGGAAATGGCAAATATTGTAAGTATGATAAAGAGAAGGGAATTCTTGTAGAAATTTAATTATATTAACTTCCAGAGCGTATTTGAAAAGGGCTTTCTGCAAAAACTCCCGCAAAGTGGGGCGTGCAGATTACGGGAATGATTTATCAAATACGCTTTAGGGTATCAGACATAACAGACGGACACAGATCGCAAGGACTGCTTTTCTGAAATTTCAGAAAAGCAGTCCTTGCAATCTGTGTCTATTTTATTACATTCTAAGTTTTTTATGAAACTCCCGAATAGTATCATTGCTGTTAAAAATAAACATTCCTGCAAATACCAGCAGGCTGATTCCTGTGCATACCACAGATGGGTATGGAAAACGGATCAGGTAAAGAAACATAAGGATCAGCGGTACGAGACCAGCAAAAGCAGCCTGAACAAGATAAAACAGATACTCTTCTTTTTCCAGCTTTTGTACTTTTACGATCACGGGTATAGAGCCAAGCACTGCAAGAGCGCCAAATGGAAGGACAAAATCCAGAGACCATCCATGCCATCCGGTATATTTGTCCCACAGAACAGCGATAATAGTTACCAGGATCAACTGTATGATCTCGTTTTTTAAGATATTCCTCCGTTTGGCATAAGCAACCGCTACGATTAGCCATCCGCAAAGACAGCCAGCTGCGGCGAACCAGAACCAGTCCAGTTTTTCCCGTGTAAGGTAATTGATCATGCCGCAGAGAATTGCAGCTGCAATGCAGACAAAATTGAAAACCTGCACGATTCTCTGCGCCTCCTTTTTCTCTTTCAGGGAACAGCCGGGGAAATTATTGGTTTTTTCTGTATAAGGAATTTCTTCTTTTTTCAGCATGTTCAGAAAATTTCGCTGAATATTATCCTTGGGAAGCTTGGAGGTAAATCCAAGAACCATTTCGTTTTCGTAAGAACAGGAACAAAGCTGCATGGAGTTGGTACTTGCGAAAATTCCGAAACGGTCAATGTACTGGTTATACTCCTTTGGAAAACGAAGAATTCCAATATTGGAATAAACAGCCGTAATGCTTCTAGAGCTTAGGTTTGCTCCCAGCATAAGGAAATATTTCTTTATTTCCAGGGGAACTGCACGGATGACCGGATTTTTCTCCAGACGGACATAGCTATTCATATGTCTGGCAATTTTCTCTTCTACCAGTTCTGCGGCAAACTGCTCTTTCACGTGAGCCAGAATTTCTGTAAAATCAGAAGTTTTGGAAAAATCATGTCCCACTTCTATCCAGCCAAAAAAATTTGCCATAGACTGTGAGGGAAAATAATTCCGCAGATTTACAGGAACCATAAGGGCAATGGGGCGATTTTGCCTGCTCTTGGGAATTTCCTCATGGATGGAACAAAGAAACATGGCTGTGATCAGAATGGTTATGGAGACACCGTATTCTTTTGCTTTTGCATGAAGCTCTTTTACCGGAAGTACAATCTCTGTAATATGCATATCCTCATGAAGCAGCCGTTCTCCCGGAAGTCTGACAGCGCGAGGTTTTTTCTCAGAATTTCCGGGAATATCCGAGGAATAATACTGGGAAAAGCTATCCTCCTCCTGATCACCGGGGGTGCTCATATCCGTGACTGGAAGAGAAGGCAGATCCTGTTTCGGGTGAGCCTTTTTCAGATAATTGCTTACCAGTTCCTGGAGAAAATGCATTGCCCCGGTACCATCTGTCAGTGCATGGAAAACTTCAAAATTGATTCTTTTTTCATAATAGCTGACCTGAAAAAGAAGATTCTTTTTGTCTGGAATATACAGCCTGCTGCATGGAGGCTTCTTCTCTTCCTTTACAATTGGACGAATATCCCTGTGTTCCAGGTAGAACCAGAATAATCCTTTTCGGAGAACCATCTGAAACAGAGGATATTTTTCCATGGTTTTTTCAAGAGCGGCCTGGAGAAGCTCCGGTTTTACATTTTCCTTTAGTTCACAGTAAAAACGAAATACTCTGGTATCATTTTTGCCAGTTACCAGAGGAAAAGCAAGGGCCGCGTTATCCAGTTTTCTCCAGTTCGAATATCCTTCTTTCAATTTTCACACTTCCCTTTTTAAGAATTCGTTCATATAAGAAAAACTTTCCTGCACATGGAAAAAGCGGATTCCAAGAGCAAAAAAGCCATGAAGTGCATCTTTGATCCGGTGTACTTCTACATAATTACCAGCCTCTGCCAGTTTTTTTCCATAATCTTCGCCTTCATCACGAAGAGGATCAAACTCTGCTGTGAGAATCAGGGTCTCTGGCATATTAGAAAAATCTCTTGCCAGAAGAGGTGCAAAATAAGGGTTGACCCGATCCTCCGGACAGCTCTCATACAGATTCAGATAATCCTGCATTTTCACTGCAGTAAGCAGGTAGTCGGTGCCGTTCTTTTGCACAGAGGCATAGGGAGATGCGGTTGTATAGGTATTATATAAGGCTGGATAAATAAGAATCTGCCGGAATACCTGAAAGTCGCCCTTGTCTCTTGCCATAAGAGCAACTGCGGCTGCAAGATTTCCTCCGGCACTGTCACCCATAATAGTGATTCTTCGGGAATCTGTATTCAGGATCAGATTATTGGTATAAAGTGCTTTCGCCGCTGCATAACAGTCCATCAGAGCCGTTGGAAAACGGTATTCAGGAGCAAGCCTGTATTCCACGGATACTACAATATGACCGGTAGACTGGGACATTCTGGCACATACACGGTTATAGGTATCCACACTTTCTGTCACCCATCCTCCGCCATGAAAAAATAGAAGAACTGGAAAAGTATGGCCTTTTTCCACCCCGTTTGTCATGGCTTCTTCAGTAGGAAAATAAATCCGCAGAGGGATTTCGTAGTCCCCGTTGAAAATCTGGATATCCATTTTTTTCAGAAAAATATTCATGGCATCCAGCTTCTTAATGTCCACCAGTCTGCGGGAGGATTCCACTTCGATATTGCCGTAGGAAAGGGTGTGGAGAATTGCTCGCATGGTTTTGGAAATCATGGCCTGTATTCCTTTCTGGTTTTAAAATCAAGCTTCATCAGACTGTTCTGTTATGGAAAAATCAGTCTTCTGCATTAGCTGGCAGGCATCAGATAGAACGGAAGCCTTTTCCAATGATTTCGCTGCTGTTTACGATGGTAATAAATGCATGAGGATCAATCTGTCTTAAATGAATACGAAGACGGTTGGTCTCGCTTCGGGTAAGCACAGTCATCATTACCTTCTGCTCCTTCTTGGTATAGATGCCAAAGGCCTTCTGCTCTGTGGCAGAACGATGCAGGTCATTGATGATGAACTCTTCTACCTGCTCCGGATATTTGCTAATGATCGTACATACCTTTCTCAGATTCAGACTCTCAATAGCACTGTCTACTACAGTGCATTTCAGGATCATTCCAAGAATACAGTAAAGTCCGGTCTGGGCACCGTAAAGGTAAGCTGCGATCAGTACGATTCCCAGGTCGCTGACCAAAAGGGCACGCCCGATCTCAAGGCTGGTATATTTGTGCAAAATCATTGCCACAATATCAGTACCACCAGTGGAGGCACCGACATTAAATACCATAGCAGCTCCCACTGCTGGGAGAATAACTGCAAAACACAGCTCCAGGAACACGTCATGTGTAAGTGGCGAACTAAGGGGATAAATAGCTTCACAGGCACTTACATAGAAAGACAGGGCAAAAGAGGAATAGACAGTCCAGCCCATGGAGCGGATTCCAAGGAAGAAAAATCCAAGTACAACAAGTGCTGCATTGACGATCCACATAAATGCACCTACATTCCACTTCGGAAATAAGGTAGAAAGGATAATAGACAGACCAGATGTACCACCAAATGCGAAATGGTTGGGTGTCTTAAAAATGGCAATTCCAACCGCTGTAAAAATCAATCCCAGATTCAGAATGATAAAGAACATCAGGTTGTCTTTTGTAAATATATTTTTTTTCATAAAACGAGTCCTCTCCTTCTTTCGGTGAACTCAGTATAACGTAAAAAATGAGTCCTGTAAAGAAACGAAATCAAAGAATCCCGCAAGGCAGAATTATACAAACTCTGTTTTCCCGCTCTTCTTCGCTGCATCTATAAGCTCTCCTAACCGCTTATTGCAGCTTCCAACCGGAACAGCCGTGCAGATTATCCTCTCACAGCTTTCCATGGCTTTTTGCGCCTTCTGGAAGGCTTCTTCACTGATTTCCATGAAGGGTTCTTCTGTGATCACCTTTGAAGCCAATAGTCTTGCCAGGCGGTAATCCACGTCATTGGTGTAAAGAATACCTGCAATAAAAGGTGTGTGCTCCTTCTGTAGCTGCCGGAATATGGGAATACCAGTGCCGTTTCCACAGATTACGAAAGTTTTTGCTTCTCCGTCTGGTTTCGGAAGCTCAATACTTCCAAACAGGGGATCAAAAAATCCATTATTGATCTCATACAGCTCCTTGATCATGTTCTCTTCAAAAATATCTTCCGGCTTTCCAAAATGAGAAATGGTATCTCCCTTTACGCAGATGATCTTATCTGCAATTTTCTGTGCCAGATCGATTTCGTGAAGAGACATGATAACTGTGATCTGCTTCTTTTTTGCCATATCCAGAAGAATAGATAGAAGATCCAGCTTATGTTTGATATCAAGGAAAGAGGTTGGCTCATCCAGAATAATAATATCCGGCTCCTGGCAGATCGCACGGGCAAGAAGCACTCTCTGACGCTGGCCGTCACTGATGTTGTTAAAGTCACGACTGCCAAGAGATTCCGCATGCACCGCTTTCATGGCTTCCTCTACCTTTTCCTCATCCTCTCTTGAAAGGATACCGAGTCTGCCTGTATAAGGGTAGCGTCCGGTTGCCACAATATCATGACAGGTCATAAGCTCCGGACGCATTCGTTCCGTAAGAACTACTGCCATGCGTGTGGAAAGCTCTTTATAGGAAAAAGAATTCAGATTGCGATCATCAAAGTAAACTTTTCCACCAATGATCTGCAGCTGTCTTGTGATACTTTTCAGAATCGTAGATTTACCAGAACCATTTGGACCAATGAGGGTTACAATCTCCCCTTTTTTAATTCCAATACAGATATCATGAATTAAGGCCTTTTTGTCATAACCGACAGAAAGGTTATCCATATGAAAATAGTAATTATCCATTTCAGTTTCCTCTCTTCTTCCGCAACATCATGAAAATAACAACAGGTGCTCCAAAGATGGAGGTAACGGTACTGATATTCAGCTCCAGAGGGGCAAAAGCCATTCTGGCAATCAGGTCACACATCATACAGAAAACTGCACCGCCCAGGAATGTTCCCGGAATGATTATAAGTGGTCTGGATGTGCCGAAGCTTCTTTTCATCAGAAATGGGACTGCAATTCCAACGAAAGAAATCGGTCCTGCAAAAGCAGTTACAGTTGCTGATAAAATACTGGAAAGCAAAATCAATGCAACACGGAAGAATTTGATATTTACGCCCATGCTTTGTGCATAAGCTTCTCCCAGCTGATAAGCACCGATGGGCTTTGACAGTAGGAAGGTCAGGGCCAGGGTAATTCCTACCACCACACAGGAAATGTAAACGTTACTCCAGCTCATACCGGAGAAGCTTCCCTGTGACCATCCGTGAAGATTTACAATATCGGAATCATCTGCAAAAGTTACCACAAAATCAGTTACTGCAGAACAGATATAGCCAATCATGATTCCGGCAACCAGAAGGGTGGCCATGTGCTTGATCCTTTTTGAAATCAGAAGAATAAAACCTATGGAAATCAGGGAACCAATAAAAGCTGCAATGATCAGAGTGTAAGAAGTTACGTTTACGGCTCTGCCAAGATAATAAATCATGGTAAGAGCTACTACCATTTTCGCACCGGAAGAAATTCCCAGAACAAAAGGTCCTGCAATGGGATTTTCAAAAAAGGTCTGGAGAAGAAAACCAGATAGGGATAAGGCACCTCCAAGAATGGCAGCCATCAGGATCCTGGGAAGACGGATTTTCCAGATGATGCTGTATTCTTTTGTATCTGTGGCTTTTTTCAGCAGGATATCTATGATCTCAGACAGAGAAATATGAACATTTCCTGTGTTGATATTCAAAACTGTGATCAGGCCAAAGGCCAGGATCAGCAGAATGAAAACCATAGCGTAACGAGATCGTCTCTTAAAATTTTCCATGTGGAAGCTGGTTCCAGCGGATTGATTGCTCATTTTATTTTTCTCCATTTTTGTTTCATTTACAACAGAACCTGCTGTCAGCTCAGCTTATGAAGAAAAGTCATATCCTCTTCACTTCCGCCGGTAAGCATCAGGTTCAGATCTGTGATCAGTTCACCAATTGTATCTGTATGCTGGTACATGGAATCATCAGTTACCCAGACATTTCCCTCTTTTACGGCTTTAAAATCAGCCATCAGACTTTCTTTTGCAAGAAGATCGTCTATGCTTTTTACAGACGCATCAATACTGGAGTTGTAGATCAGATAATCTGCATCTGACGCAGTATTATAGAATTCCTCCATGGTAATGGCAACGGAAGTTTTTCCACTGTCATCCTGAAGATCTGCGAATGCATTTCTTCCACCGGCAATCTCGATCATGCTGGAAATATAATCTTTAGGATTACGTACTACAGGAGAACCGCTGGTATTGATGTAGAAAAATGCAACTGTTTTTTCTGTATTTGTAAAGTCCTTTAGCTTCTCAATAACCTGTGCCTGCTGGTCAAAGAAGGTCTTTGCCTCCTCTTCTTTGTTCATCATTGCGCCATAAAGCTTGATCCACTCTGTACGTCCAAGGGGCTGGCTCTCATAGCTGGAGCGATCGGTGAAAACAGGAATTCCAAGAGTTTCGATCATCTCCTGTACCTTCGGTGCATGAAGGATCATGGTAGACTCTATTGCAAGATCACAGTCGTCACCTACCAGAAGCTCGTAATCCGGTTCATCGTATTTTCCCGCAAAGGTCATTTCGCCGTTATTGATAGCATCAGCTGCTGACTGGATATACCAACCGGAAGCATCAAGACCTGACAGCTTGATGGAGTCTACACTTCCGATTGCATCGAACAATGCCATCGGGGAAGTGGCTGCCATGTAGATGGTGTCAAGTGGCTGCTGAAGGATCTGGATTTCAGGATCCAGATCATCAGGTGCCTCTTTGCCCTCTGGGACGATCAGATATCTGGCATCATCATGGATGTCCAGAAGTTTGTAACCGTCATTGTAATAATACACGTCAAAGCATTCTGCAAAAGACAGATCCATGGCGGATTCATAGGTCAGACCTGCAATTTCAGGTGCAGCATTTTTTTCTGATGTGTCAGAAGAAGTCTCCCCGGAAGCATCTGCTTCCAGGTTCTCCTCTTCTGCCCATACCGGAGTAATGGCAGTAAATGTCATAACTGTTGCTGCAAAAATACTTAAAATTTTATATTTCAGCTTTTTGTCATACATTTTTATTTTCTCCTGCTGATTATTCTTGCTACTGTGCATATGGTGAAGAATAGTAATTTATTCTTCCTCATCAGTTACAAAAATTGCTTCGTAAGCTTTTTCCCACTCAGCTTTTGCATTGTCATCCTTTTCATCTGCAGAACGGTCCACGATAAACGGGATTTTCAGAGTGGAATATTTCTCTGCGGAATCTTTCAGAAGATTTTCTTTTGCTTCTGTGTCTGCTTCCTCTGTCGGGAGAATATCAGAAGAAAGGATAGAAATACCGCACTGACTCTTTACAAGAGCTTTGTAATCTGTATCTTCATCTTTTCCTGCAAAAGTTACGGAGCCATCTTCCAGAGCAGCTGTAAGGCTGTCTACCGTACAGTCCTCTTTTTCCATTCCAAGAGCAGTAACTTTGTCTGTAAGATCAAGCTTATCCAAAATGTTAAGAGCATCTGTGGAAGCCACATAAGCAGATTCTACCGGCTGGTTGATTACGATTACATCTTTATCAAGTCCTGCAGGGATAACAGCACCCTCAGGTACGATCAGGTATTTTACAACATTGCCCATGTAGAGCTTTTCTGTACCTGTAAGTTCCTGGGAATCAGCAGCTTCTGTTTTTGCATTTTCTTTTCCGGAATCAACAGTTTCCGGTTTTCTTGCAGTATCTGTTGTCATATCTACTTCAAGAAGGGTAATACCCTTTGCGTAGTGATAAAGCTTAAAGTATTTTGCATGCTCAAGAGTAGTTTCGTCTTTATACTCAAGACCTGTGATCTCTGGTGCAGAATCATCCAGCTTCTTGTTTCCTGTGGAAAGCATGCTGTTGTCATCTGCCGGGTTATCCTTGTCTGTTTTCTTCGGATCGTTTGCACCCTTTAAAGCGATATAAATGGTGTAAGTGATTTCATGAGCCTGGGACATTCTGGTTGTCATACCAATGATCGTATTATTCTGGTTCAGTGCTACCGGAATTGTGAAAGTAGAAGTTCCGCCGCCGCATGCACCGTAGTATTTATTTCCATTGGCTTTTACATAACCGTAATACTCACTGCTGAATACAATAGTCGCATATGCCTGACCATTTGTTACCGTAACTTTGTTACAGGAAATGCTGACCTTTCCAGAACCACCAGACCAGGAGAAACTGTCAGGAGTATAGGTTCCATCTGCTAATGTAGTAGAACTGTTTACAGATGCTGTTCCGCCGCTTAAGTCAGATTCGTATTTGGATTCCTCTTCCGGTTTCTTGTCTGGCTTTGGAGTTGCTGTTGGTGTAGGAGTTGCTGTCGGTTTTTTATTTGGTTTTGCAGTGGGTGCAGGAGTTGCTGTGATTGTTGTGTCAGGAGCAGTATCTGGCTGCGGATCATCCTGTACGTCACCTATCTTATTTAAAGTGCTGGACTGGAAAGTCAGGATCCTGTCATACCAGATCTGGTTTTTGTGGGAAAAAGCAGCAACTGCAATTCCATTGTCCAGGGCTTCAACAGGAATCTCATATGTATATTTGCCATTTGCGTCTGCCACATATGGAACCCAGGTGGAGGAATCTGCTGCGGCAGCTTCTTCTTTTGTTCCCAGACATAGATAGTCGTAACCAGTTCCGCTTAAAGTAAGAACAGCTGTCATTTTTCCGTTTTTGGAAGTAAGGACACAGTCAATTACACGGAACATAGATGAACTGGAGTTTACTGTAATATTATAAATTCCGCTTGCACAGCTGCCTGGAGCAGGGGTTGCTGTTGGCTCTGGGGTGGTGGTTGCTTCCGGAGTTGTGCTTGGCACTGGAGTTTCAGTTGGTGCCGGAGTCTCAACTGGTGCTCCGGTAGGCGCCGGAGAAACAGTTGGTTCCGGTGTTGGAACAGCCTCTCCATATCCTGGAACTGCCGGTACGGTAATCGTCAATATACCCTTGTACCAGTTCTGGCTCTTCTTGGAATGAGGAACGACTGCTATTGTCTGAGCTTCCTTGCTTGCAGTAACTTCAAAAGTGTAGGTATAGCCTCCTGCACTGTTTTCAACTCCTTTGATGGCATTTGCTTCTTTATCGGAGTCATTGAAACTGCCAAGATAGATCATGTCATAATTCTGTTTTGCAGTAGAAAGTGTGACTATATATTTGTCCGCAGAAACCTTTATTGTGGAACCGGTGATTACGAACATTGCAAATTCATTACCGTTTTCTTTTTCAAGCTTGATTCCGGCGTCTGTAATTTCATTCTGAGATGGTGCCTGGGTTGGAGCTGCAGTTGGTTGTGGAGTGGCAGTTGGCTCCGGGGTTGCAGTTGGCTCTGGAGTAGCAGTTGGCTCTGGTGCAGCTGTAGGCTGTGGAGTTTCTGCTTCTTCATTTTTGCTTTCTTCAGCAGGTGATGCAGTAACCTCAGGAGTGGTCTCAGAGGCAGGTGTTTCTGTAGCAGCAGGTGTCTCTTTCACAGCAGAGGCATCCACTGCTGCCGGAGTTACTGTAGTGTCAGTGTTTTCTTCCTCAGCTGTTGCGTTCTCCTGCACAGGAGTCTCAGCAGCAACAGCAGTCTTCTCCGCCTCTGTTTCTGGAGTTGGTGTAACAGAAACCTGTACGTTTGCATCCTCATTTTCTGCCTGTGTAAGTACAGCAGGAGTGACCGTCATCGCGACGGAAAGGAACAGTGCAAGAAAGCGTTTTGAATTTCTTTTCATTTCTTTTTCCTCGATTCTTCCTATTATTTTATAATCTGAATAAATCCCAATTGCTTCTGGAGCCTGTTTGTACAATGGGCAATCCTGACAGGATTATTTCAAAAAAATGCCTGCTTCCTCTGAGAAAACAGGCACTAAAAATTCAATATATTGTATTATCAAATATATTAATAAGAATGAAGTACTTTCTTCGGAAGCTTTCATTAAACGAATTCAGCAGGTTTCCTGACTTACAGATCAACACAGAATCCATCCTTCTCAGCAATATACCAATGGTTTCACTGGATTCTACTCCCTGTTTACAGTGACCGGATCGTTCAGGACTTTCACCTGATTCCCTCTTAGAGCGTGTTGAAAAAATATTCCCACAATCTGCACGCTGTAGCAGACAGATATGTCTGGCACTGAAAACGGATTTATTCAATTCACCTCATTATAGCAGACCGTTATGTCGAAATCAATAGATTTATAGGGTTATTGCTTGTATTTACTGTACCCGACTTCATCTGTGCGGAGCAGTGTTCCATTCTCATCGTAGACACTGCGGTAGGTTTTACAGGTGTTTGGATCGGAATGCTCTGTAGTAATCTCTACCGTATTATTGTCAGTTTTGGTTCCGTAAATGGATACCGTTACGGCTTCCTCTTTTTCATCGTAAGAGGCTTCAATTTTAATTGGATAAGCAGTATTATTCTGAAAACGGAAATCCTGACCTCCCCACACCACTGCTGCGTCCAGACCATCCTCAACATAATCAATTCGGGCAGCGTGATTATGACGCTCAACAATGGTCAGATCAGACTGCAGGCATGCCATAAACAACGTAGTGGAAATCTGGCAGATTCCGCCTCCGATATCCTGGGCATGTTCGCCTCCTACAATTACAGTTGCTTCCCTGTACCCTCGTTCCTCAGTACGTGGACCTAAAGTATCGTTGTAGGAAAAAATCTGTCCTGGCTGAAGTTCCACTCCATCACAGGCTTCCACGGCAAGCTTCAAATTGGCAACACGGTTTTCGGTACCGCCGCCATATGTAGTATAAGTACCAAGAAGATTCAGATAAGGAAGGGCTTCTATCTCTTCTGTAGAAACTTCGGGCACGGTTATTTCAAGGGAGATGGTAATCTTTGCCCCTTCTTTTGCTTTTTCCAGCTTCTTTGCAGCTGACTTCACATCAAATGAAATTCCGGTAACTGCCGGAATAATTTCATTATTTTCCCCCAGAGAAGCATCTGTGGCATCTGTATGTACTTTTTCATAATAGGATTCCAGATCCAGTTCCTCTGGCGGTGTCTTCATAGTAGGACATTCGATAACAGCTTCATAATCTTCTATGGAAATTGCTTTTAGAATCGCTTCTTTCAGTGCATCCATATCCGGACCGATTCCGGTTTTTCCCTTAGTGATAACCAGCTCTGTATCTGTAAGTTCACAGGAAGTCTGTATAGTGGTGGATCCCTTTGAAATTCCAGCATCCTCCAGAAGCTTGTCCAGTTCGTCTTTGTTTCGGGCTTCCGGCATAAGGGTGACTTCTTCCTTTGTCTTGCTGTTCATCAGTTCGATGCGGTCAGTTCCATGAGTAAACCAGGCACCATGTCCAAGAGCATAGGCACTTTCTACAATTGATTTTACATCAAGACCGAGAACAGGATAGATGGATACCTTAAAGTTCTTTCCATTCAGGGTAATGGTCATCTGTGTGTTCTCATATTTTTCCTGAAAATCTTTTGAAATTGCGTCAATGGCTTCCTCTTTGGTCATTCCCTGAATGGCTATGCCGTTTATTTTAAGCTTCTTCCAGATTACATTATCTGTAAGAAAATGACACCACAGCCCATACGCACCTGCCAGAATCAGAACCAGGATCAGAACTTTGATCACACCGTTTTTCACTTGTTTTTTCATGTAATAATTTTACCTTTTGCAGTCTTTTTTAGAGCGTGTTTGAAAAAGGCTTTCTGCAAAATATATCGCAAAGTGGGGCGTGCAGATTGCAGGAATGATTTTTCAAACAGGCTTTAGAGCAATGGGGTAAAAAAGCATGTCCGGTTTCCGGTATGGCATGCAGCCCCTACCTGCTCTACTTTTGCCAGAATTGTATCATTATCACAGTCAATAGTCAATGATTTCACATACTGAACATGACCGGAGGTTAGTCCTTTGGTCCAGAGCTCGTTGCGGCTACGGCTCCAGTAAGTCATTTTTCCCAGCTTCAGAGTGGTAAGGTATGCTTCCTCGTTCATGTACGCAAGCATAAGAACTTCGTCTGTTTTGTAATCCTGCACAATAACCGGAACCATGCCGTCACTGTTTAATTTGAAATCTGACCAGGACATTTTGGACTTTAATTGGTTCTGTTCCATATTTTTAATACTCCTTTACGAAAAATTTTTCTGCAATTATGCCACCTGCTTTCATGCTCAATTGGAAAAAATGAAAACAAGTGGCATATATCATATCGTCTTAATTGTAGTTCTGTTTATTCTGCCCTTAGAGACTTCCCTTCGTAGAAAGCACATCTGTAATACGAGGATCATAAGCTACCGCCATATCCAGCGCCTTTGCAAAGCTTTTGAACATGGCTTCTGCCATATGGTGATTATTTCCCGGGGTGAGAACCTTAATGTGAAGATTCATGGCTGCCGTATAAGAAATGGCATAAAAGAATTCCTTTACCATTTCTGTGGACATATCTCCAATTTTTTCACTGGTAAACGCACCTTCGAAAGAAAGATACGGGCGTCCCCCAAGATCAATGGCGCAAAGCACAAGACACTCATCCATTGGAAGGATGCAGCTTCCGTAACGCCTGATTCCTTTCTTGTCTCCAACTGCTTCTTTAATAGCTGTGCCAAGAACAATTCCCGTATCTTCAATGGTATGATGATCGTCAACCTGAAGATCACCATTTACCTTTATATCCAAATCAAAAAGTCCGTGACGGGTAAAGCCATCTAACATGTGATCGAAAAATCCCACACCTGTATCCAGACAGCTTTTTCCGGATCCGTCCAGATTCAGCTTTATGGCAATTTTAGTTTCCTTTGTATTTCGTTCAACAGTAGCTTCTCTTGTCATGGCTGCTCCTTTTTATCTTCCTCTTCAAAGCGGACTGCAATGGAGTTGGCGTGCGCAGTTAGCTGCTCTGAGGATGCAAACTGGATGATGTCCTTGTGGATTTCCTGTAATGCAGACCTGGAATAATATACAATACTGGATTTCTTAATAAAATCGTCAACGGAAAGTGCGGAGAAGAACTTAGCTGTTCCGTTGGTAGGAAGAACGTGATTCGGTCCCGCAAAGTAATCACCAAGAGGTTCAGAACTGTACTCTCCAATGAAAATAGCGCCTGCATTTCGTACCTTCATCATTACCTCAAAAGCGTTCTTAGTGACAATTTCCATATGTTCCGAAGCAATCTCATTCGCTGCTTCAATTGCTTCATCCATATCTTCTGCAATAAGGATATATCCAAAATTCTCCAGAGATTTTTCGATGATCTCTTTTCTGGAAAGAACCTTCAGATAGCCTTCAATCTCTTTCTCTACATTCTGTGCCAGTTCTGTACTGGTAGTAATGAGGATTGCAGAAGCCATCTCATCGTGTTCTGCCTGAGAAAGAAGATCTGCTGCTACATAGTGTGCATTTGCAGTTTCATCTGCAAGGACAAGGATCTCACTTGGACCAGCGATGGAATCAATGCTCACATGTCCATAAACAGCCTTTTTTGCAAGGGCTACAAAAATGTTGCCAGGTCCTACGATCTTGTCTACCTTTGGGATGCTTGCAGTACCATAAGCAAGTGCTCCGATTGCCTGTGCACCACCAACTTTATAGATCTCATCAGCGCCTGCTTCTTTGGCAGCAACCAGAGTGGATGGATTTACTTTACCGTCTTTCCCAGGAGGTGTGGTCATAACGATGTGAGGTACTCCTGCCACTTTTGCCGGCACAATATTCATTAATACAGAAGAAGGATAAACTGCTTTTCCGCCTGGAACATAAACACCTACACGATTTAATGGTGTTACCTTCTGACCAAGCATGGTGCCATTTTCGGTACTGGTAAACCAACTGTTCTGACGCTGTTTCTCATGGTAGCTGCGGATGTTTACAAGTGCCTTGCGGATAACTTCCAATAAGGATGCATCAACTGCTTTATATGCTTCTTCAATTTCCGCTTCGGTTACACGTATGGTTTCCGGAGTTACCTCTACTTTATCAAATTCTTTTGTGTAAGAAAAAAGAGCTTCATCCCCTTTTTCTTTTACATTTGCAAGAATATCTGCTACTGCTGCTTCGAACTTGCCGTAATTATTAGGGCTCCGTTTTAAAAGATTTTCCAGGATATCTTTGGTAGATTCTTTTGTTAATCTTACTGTACGCATTGTGATCGATCCTTCCAATTTTATTTTATTCCAGAAAAAACAGTAATTTCAGATTACCTTTCGTAAATCTTCAATCAGCTTACTGATTCTTTCATTTTCCATTTTCATGCTTACCTGATTCACAACCATTCTTGCTGAAAGAGGGCAAACTTCTTCTAACACCTTCAGTCCATTTTCGCGAAGTGTGCTTCCGGTCTCAACGATATCTACGATCACTTCAGAAAGACCTACAATAGGTGCAAGCTCAATAGAACCATTCAGCTTAATGATTTCCACAGTCTGATGCTTCTTATTATAGAAATAATCTTTGGCAATGTTTGGATATTTGGTTGCCACACGGATCAGCTGGTTTGAATTCAGAAGGGGTTTGGCACTATCAGGTCCGCAAACGCACATGCGGCAGGCTCCAAATCCAAGATCCATTACCTCGTAAAGCTTACGGCCTTCTTCCAGGATCGTATCCTTTCCGACAATTCCGATGTCAGCTGCGCCATATTCTACATATGTAGGTACATCTGGTCCTTTGGCAAGGAAAAAACGAAGCTTTAATTCTTCATTTACAAAAATTAGTTTACGGGAATCCTTATCTTTCATCTCTTCGCAGGTGATCCCGATTTTCTCAAGTATGGCAAGGGTTTTGTCTGCAAGTCTTCCCTTGGTAAGGGCAAAAGTCAGATATCTCATAATTCCACCTCGCAAACCTTAGTTACTTTCTCTGGGCGAAGGGCTACATTTCTGCCCTGGGCGCGAAGCTCTTTGGCCTTCTGGATTGCCTGGATACGGTTTTCTTTGCGGTAAGTGATAACCGTAACGCCCTCCTCTTCCTCCATTTCGATTTTTTGTCTGGAAAGAGCCATCAGAAGGTTATCTACTACAATGGCAAACCCGATGGATGCAGCAGGCTTGCCGAAATGTTTCATCAGCTGGTTGTAACGGCCGCCCTTGATCAACGCTTCTCCTGTACCATAGGTATAAGCCTGGAAAATGATTCCGGTATAGTAATGATATTTGCTTAACATTGCAAAATCAAAAGTAACGTATTTCTCATAGCCGTAAACCTTCAGAAGCTCATAGATTTCTTCCAGACGCGCAACCGCCTTTAATGCCTGTGGATTGTCCGTAAGGGATTTTGCCTTTTCCAGAACTTCTGTCGATCCGAACATCTGAGGAAGCTGGGAAAGAACTCTTGCAAGGGATTTATCCATGTTCTTATTCTTTACAAGCTCTTCCACACCAAAATAGTTTTTCTGGGAAATCAGCTCCCGAAGCTCTTCTTCCTCTTCCCGGCTCAAGCCTGTCTGGGCAAAAATCGCTTTATAATAGTCAACCTGCCCAACGCTTACCTGAAATTCGGTAAGTCCTGTCGCAAGCAGACACTCTACTGTCATAGCCAGAATCTCTGCATCTGCTTCCGGTGAATCATCGCCCATACGCTCAACGCCCATCTGGGTTGTCTCTTTCAATCTTCCGCGAAAGCTGGAATTATTGATAAAAGTGTTGCCTGTATAACACAGACTTACTACTTCTTTTTCAGGGTTAAAATAGGTAGCACAGGCTCTGGAAACGGACGGTGTAAAGTCAGGTCGAAGAACAAGGGTATTGCCTTCTCTGTCAAAAAATTTATAAAGCTCCCTGGAGGGAATGGTTCCCACTTCTTTACTAAACACTTCAAAATATTCAAATGTGGGAGTTTCTATATCTTCAAAGCCATACTGATGGAATACACGGTGAAGCTTTTCCTGAAGTTTTTGCTTTCGGCTGCATTCCTGACTGTAAATATCCCGTACACCCTCCGGCGTATGAAAAATTCTCTGCATATCATGTTTCCTCCATGTTGTTTCTTGCTTGTTAATTACATAACACTTTATCACGCTACTACGATAATGCAAAATCAATGTTGATTATAGTGGAATATTCCAAGATTGTCAAGACGAAGTGTTGCGTGGTTACTGTTCACTGGTAACATTCCGCGAGATGTTTTTTGTGAACAAAGTTCACAGAAAACCCGAGAGTTGCGGCGCGAAATCATGCAAAGCATGATTTCTGTGCATCGCGAAGCGTGTTACTGTAAACGGAGTGAACAGTAACGTTGCGTGTGTTATGGCAACACGCGTGTTTCCAGATCCAATTTTAATCCCTCTAAATAAGGAACCAGAAATCCGCTCTTTTTCGGCAGGTAATACTTTTCATCCAGTTCCTCCCTGCGGAAGCTTTTCCGTCCTCCCTCTTCCATCCGTCTCCAGTATACCAAAAGTTCCTGAAAAGGCAGATAATAAAATAGATTCAGCTGACTGAAAAATATAAGAAAAAATGCCACGCCATTCTGTTTTTCAAAGTCCTCCATAAATTTCACCTGATGAGGATGAATATTTGCCAGAGGAAACGTCTGGGCGCTGCATTCCTTTGCATCAAAGCAGACAGGAATTCCCTGTACTGCACCTATATAGTCAACAGTACTTCGCTGGTCAAAGTATGCCAGAGTAATGTGACGGTTCTCTTTGTCCATGCGTACCGGAGTGATGGGGGTGGGAATCTTCTGTATCAGAGCAAGTCCCTTCTCCCTGTACTGCTCGTTTGTTCGGTTTACAAGGTCCTCCAGGGTAGAACCCCGGAGCCCTCTGCTGTTCCATGTCGCCATTCTTACGGTTCCTCGTAGCCAAGAAGCTTGATGGAAGGATAATATCTTACAACTGCTTTCCCTACGATCTGGTCAAAGCGGACGAATGTGTTCTTCCAGAAGCGGGAATCCTTAGAATCATTTCGGTTATCACCCAGCATAAAATAGCAATTGTCCGGAACGGTATATGGACCGAAGCTTCCCCGCATTTTATCTGGAATAAAGGAATCATCAAGAGCAGTCTCAGAACCGTCGATGTATACCTTTCCGTCTTTGATCTCAACAGTCTCTCCCGGAAGTCCGATCACACGTTTGATGAAAAGCTGGCTTTCATCATCCGGATACTTGAAAATTACAATGTCAAAGCGTTCGGGATCCTTGACTTTTTTGGAAATCTCATGTCCAAACAGATCCAGATTGATACCATATGCAAGACGGAATCCAAAGATACGGTCGCCGGTCATAATAGTCTTCTCCATGGATGGAGAAGGGATTTTTGCGTTGATCAGTACTACATTGTTGATAACCAGGACTATAGCAACTACAATGATGATCATTTTTATATAGTCCCATACTTCATGCCAGATTTTCATATTATTTATTCTCCTCTACGTGTTCTTCTTTCAGGATTTTTTGAAACAGATAAGGCAAAGGAGCCGTGAACTCTTTGCCAGACAGATAGGAAAGACGCCCTTCAATTTCCGGGATTTCCAACCTGTATGCGTGAAGCAGCTGCGATTTCAGACCATATTTTCTGCAGTATTCATCGTTTAAGGTACGCCTGCCGTACTTGTAATCTCCAATAAGGGGATGACCAGTTCCTGCAAGGTGTGCCCTGATCTGATGTGTGCGTCCGGTGATCAGCTCCACCTCAAGAAGGGTAACGGTTCCGTTACCTCCAAGGGGACGGTATCTGGTCTCAATGGGAAGTGCTCCGGATGTTTCCGTTTCCTGTACTGTTACTTTATTACATTTTTCATCTTTATGCAAATATCCTTTGATATATTTTTCATTTTTTATAACACCATTTACCAGGCAGCGGTAAAATTTGTGAAGGCTTCGATCATGAAACAATGAAGAAAGCTCCTGAAGTCCTGCCAGGGACTTCCCCGCAGCCACAAGTCCGCTGGTATTGCGGTCCAGACGATTGCAGACAGATGGGCGAAAGGTATGTAAAGACGCCTCCGTAACCGCTCTGCTTTCCAGAAGATACCCCGTCAGATATTCTACCAGTGATGGTTCCTTATCATCTGCTGGTTGGGAAAGCATTCCCACAGGTTTGTTGATCAGAAGGATATTGTCGTCTTCGTACACAATGTCAAGCTTCTGATGAGCTCTTGCTACCGTTTCCTGTACTCCTGCAAATTTCCCGAAAGTCTCATCCGAAAGGAAAAGCTTTACGTGGTCACCAGTGGAAAGCTTCTCATTTCCAGTGGCTCTGCCGCCGTTTAAGGTAATATTTTTCTTGCGGAGCATTTTGTAAAAAAAGCTTTTGGGGGCTTCACGGAGAAGCTTTCCTAAATATTTGTCAAAGCGCTGTCCCGCTTCATTTTCATTAATAATAAATTCTTTCATGTTGGATATCCTCTTAGATACACAAATTCAGGATCACATGCTTCACCATTTCATCTCTGGTAAAATCAGGATATCTTGGATCTGGTGTAAAGCGAAGCCCTTCTTCTAAGGATTCCTTGTGTTCGTTCATAGAATCAAGACGTTCCAGGAAAGGACGAAGCTCTCCAAGAATTTTTACATCTACTTTATAGCCGTTTTTGCGAACCAGTTTCTGGGCTTCTGCAGCCATAAAATTTGTATCCGCTTTCGGATCACTGGTATAACCGACTACGGTATTTCCGCACACGGCAATGGCATCTATGGTGCATTTTTTTTCATAGAAAGTCATATACATCTCGTACGCCATTACAAGATCACCCTGATGCGCATGGATCTTCTTGTACAGGACCGGATCTACAGGCTTTGCCAGATAGACCATGATTACATCTACCACAGCCTTACAGCCTGGAAGAGATCCTACCAGAGCAATGATCGTCCAGATAGAATTTCTGGTACCTAGGTAGATCCACATACTGATAAAAATAAAAACGGGGACACCAAGCATAATGGCAGCAATTATGATCCTGCGCTTTCGTTCACGCTTCAGATATCCGAATTCTCCTTTGTTTGTCTGCATTAGTTTCATGAAAACACTCCTATTTCTGCTTTTTTCTTGTGTGATGATTGCGGATGGTTTTCTTTGGTGCCGGACCATGCTTTGATCCTCTGTTACGCCCGGCATTCTCTGTATATTTGTTGTCGCCATGCTCTTTTCTGACAGGCCGGATCAGACATTTTTCCCCATACCCAACCAGATCCATACGCCCTGCAATTTTCAATCCTTCGAGAACCAGTTCTCTGTTGACCGGATTCTTATATTGCATAAGCGCGCGTTGAATGGCTTTTTCATGGGCGCTCTTCGGCACATAAACCTTTTCGCCTGTAAGAGGATGGATTCCCGTGTAATACATACAGGTAGACAGTGTAGAAGGTGTTGGGTAAAAGTCCTGCACCTGCTCCGGAGTAAAGCCAAGATCACGGACATATTCTGCCAGTTTCACCGCCTCTTTCATGGTACATCCCGGATGGGAGGACATAAAATATGGCACGGCAAACTGCTGTAAGCCAGCCTTCTTATTTGCCTTGTCAAATTCCTTCAAAAATTTCTCATACACTTCGTGGGACGGCTTGCCCATATATTTCAGTACCTGATTGGAAACATGCTCAGGAGCTACACGAAGCTGTCCGCTTACATGATATTTGGCAAGTTCATTAAGAAAAGTCTTGTCCGGGTCTGCCAACACATAATCGAAACGCACACCGGAACGGACAAATACTTTTTTTACTTTTGGAAGATCCCGGAGCTTACGGAGAAGAGAAACGTAATCTTTGTGATCCGCGGTCAGATTCTTACATGGTTCAGGAAACAGACAATGACGGTTCTTGCAAACGCCCCGGGTCAGCTGTTTCTGGCAGGAAGGCTGGCGAAAGTCTGCTGTAGGTCCGCCTACATCGTGGATATATCCCTTGAAATCTTTCTCCTCGGTCATGTGGACCGCTTCTTTCAGAATTGATTCATGACTTCTGGTCTGCAGGATTCTTCCCTGATGAAAAGTTAATGCACAGAAGCTGCAGCTTCCGAAACAACCCCTGTTGCTGGTAAGGCTGAATTTAATTTCCTCTAATGCAGGAATTCCGCCGTCTTTCTCATACATGGGATGATAATTTCCCACATAAGGAAGATCATATACATCGTCCATCTCCTCCTGTGTAAGAGGTAATGCAGGTGGATTCTGGATTACATAGCCCTTTGTTCCGTAGGATTCGGCCATGGTTCCTGCTGTAAAAGGATCTGTATTCTGATACTGGATGGCAAAGCTTCTGGCATAAGCCAGCTTATCCGCCTGTACTTCATCAAAAGAAGGAAGTATGATCGGCTCGTAAGTGCGGGACAGATCCCTGCATTTATAGACGGTTCCTGCCACGTAGGTAATTTCGCTGACAGGGATTCCGCTGTCAAGAGCCTCTGCAATCTCAATAATAGAATGCTCTCCCATTCCGTAGGAAATCAGGTCTGCGCCGGAATCTATGAGGATACTGTGCTTCACCTTATTTTCCCAGTAATCGTAATGTGCCATACGTCTGAGGCTTGCCTCGATTCCACCAAGGATTACAGGAGTTTTCTTAAAAGTCTGACGAATCAGATTACTGTATACAATAACAGCACGGTCCGGCCGCAAACCCATTTTACCGCCAGGAGAATAAGAATCCTTCTGGCGGTGCTTTTTTGCAACGGTATAGTGATTAACCATGGAATCCATATTGCCGGCACTTACAAGGAAGCCAAGGCGAGGCTCTCCAAATATGGCAATACTCTCCTTCCTGCGCCAGTCGGGCTGAGGGATAATTCCCACTTTATAGCCCCGGCTCTCCAGAAGGCGGCTGATAATAGCAGTTCCAAAAGAGGAATGATCTACGTAAGCATCTCCTGTCACGTAGACAAAATCTACCTGATCCCAGCCTCTGTCCTCCATGTCTTTTTTTGTAACTGGTAAAAATTGTGACATCTATATTTTTCTCCTATGCACTGCTCATTCTGTAAGGCGTGTTCCAAGAATGATGTGAACAAAATGAACAGTAACGTATTTTCGGACAGATTTATGAAATACAGCTCTTGCCTGGCTGATGTCCGATATTATGGTAAACAGCCTGGGCGCGGTAACCTTCCGCGATAATATCAAGCTGTCTGTGAAAACGCTCCAGCTGTTTCAAATCTTTGGTATGGAAAACACGAAGAAATTCTGTTTGAATTTTGGTAATCTCCCGTTCGCTGGATACGCGGTAAAGATTTTCTATATTATTGAGAATATCTTTTACAAGATTGGACTGCATCTGGGAAGAATTCTGGGCATCCATGATTTCATCGCGCACAGAAGACATTTCCTGATCCAGCAAAATAATAGCATCCGCGGCATTCGTCAGACGCTCTGCCACATGCGGCGGCATGTCCCCTTTATATTTGTACTGAAGGGAATGTTCGATCGTTGCCCAGAAGTCCATAGCCATTGTGCGGATCTGAATTTCCGCCTGCAGCTTCCGGGGACCATTTAATGTTTCTACTGTATAATAAATGATCAGATGGAGACTTCTGTAACCACTCTGTTTCACATGCTTCAGATAATTCTTCTCACTCTTAATGGTCATATCTGACCGGTTTTGGATCAGGGATGCTACTGTCTCAATATCTTCCTCAAACTGACAGATAATACGGATTCCGGCAATGTCTTCTACTTCTTCCTCCATGCGTTCCATAGGAATATGCTTGCGCTGCATTTTCTCCAGAATGCTGGATACACTTTTCACTCGTCCGCTTACCTGCTCAATAGGGGAATACAGATCATTTTCTCGATGTTCGCTGATAATGTGTTCAAATTTGACAATCAGTTCCCTGACTGCCAGTTCGTAGGGGCATAAAATGCTTCTCCATAACTGTATTTCCATATAAATCGCTCCTTACAGAATATGGGCATTGTATTATGAAAAATATTCTGCAGTTAAATTAAGTGTGTCTGCCCATATGTTTAATCATTATAGCATATATTTCAAAAAATTTGTTATCAATAAGTGTATTTTTTTACTTTTTTCTCCATTGCCTGTAAGACATAGTAAGGGTTTACACTCAGTTCCTCTTTTCCCTGTGGATTTATGTAGATTCCCAGATGAAGATGAACCGGAAATTTTCCGGACATTCCTTCTTCTCCGTATCCGGTATCTCCCATGAATCCAAGGATCTGCCCCGCTTCCACTGCTTCACCTGTCTGAAAATATTTTTCATAGGATGCAAGATGGGCATAATAAAAATACCCTCCATGAGGAGAACGGATTCCGATCCGGTATCCGCCAAGAGGAAGCCATCCGATTTTTTCTATTTTGCCATCAGTCATGGAAATCACAGGATAAAATCCGGATTGAGAAACCCTGCCAAAGAGATCGCAGCCTTCGTGCGTCCGGCTTCCACCATAGCTTCGGGCAGCGCCAAAGGTGTTTTCATAAAAAATCTCTTGCCATATTTCTCTATCGTTTCTGATCGGAATGGGAAAATTTTCCAGGTCTTTCCAGACAGCCAGATAACAGTTTCTCAGGTCATAATAGGCTTTGGGTTTGAAGCGCAGATATGCTTCCCTGTTTCCGGAAAGATATTTTGGAAAAAATTTTCCATTCAGCATAGTTGTTGTAAGAAGATCGGCAAATTCTCCATCTGAAAGTACTTGTTCTTCTAACTCTGCATATAGCACAGACGACAAAGCCTGTTCCCGGAAGCTTTCTGTAAAACAGGTGTCCGGTTTTAGCAGGGAAGCCTGGCTTCTTTGCTGAATAAAATTCTGAAGCAAGATAAGCAGCGGCAAAAGAAAAAGAAGAAGGAGTAAGTGTTTCCCGGTCTTTCTTTTCATGGCATTTCCTCTCTTTAATATATGGGAAAAGGTGGATGATTTTTTTGTTACCAGTAAATAGTAACGATTTTTTCACCCTCAGATAATATATGGAAAATCAGAAAAATTAGAACAAAAAATCAGCTGTATGGAAAATATTTTTCCAAATACAGCTGATTCGAATGATCAAAGGCTATGGCAGCCACAGTTACTATTTAATGGGGGTATGCCAAAAGCTTTATGAAAAACAGGCTTTTAAATATACATGTAATTATCAGTCTTTCAAATTTTTCAATACTTCTGTCAGATATTCCCAAACCCGTTTCACAGAAGCCATATCAAGGCGTTCTTTGCTGGTGTGGATGTCCAGAATATCCGGTCCAAGAGAGGTGCAGTCAAGGTTTTCCATTCGCTCATAAAAAATACCACATTCCAGACCGGCATGAATGGCAACTACTTCCAGGTCTTTACCGTACATGTTTTTATAAATTTCTACCATCTTGTCACGAAGAGGAGAAGCTTTACGATACTCCCATGCAGGATAAGCCCCCTCAGTCTCATATTCGCCTCCCAGAAATTCTGTCAGATATTGGATTTTATGGGAAAGAGCCTCTTTGGCAGTTCCTACAGAGCTTCGGATACTGGTCTGTACAAACAACTCGTCCCCATACAGCTTCAGAATTCCGGGATTGCAGGAGGTTTCCACCAGATTTTCTATGGTACCACTCATTTTCTTAACACCAAATGGCATGTTCATCAGATAAAAAAGCACTTTTTCCTGGCTGGTGGGATGAAGAACCTGTGCATCCATATCCCCTTCTTCTGTTATCTGAATTGTAATAGTATCATCTGTACCAGTGTATTCTGCCCGGAAATCCTTCTGCATTTTCTTTGCAAGGGAAGTGATCTGAGAAATTTCTTCCGGAACCACAAGAAGAACCGCTTCGCATTCTTTGGTAATAACGTTGTCCTGCTGACCACCTTCTAATTCTTTTAATGCATAGCCACAGACATGGGAAAGTTCATAAAGGAACTGTCCCATAAGAATATTGGCACTTGCGCGGTTTTTGTGTATTTCAGCTCCGGAATGGCCGCCCACAAGTCCACAGACTTTTACGTTAACTTTTCTGCCGGAAGCGTCCACACGCCGGACTGGCAGATAAGAATTTCCAGCAACACCACCGGCACAGCTTACCCACAGACAGCCCTCTTTTTCAGAATCCAGATTGATCATTCTTCTTCCCTTCAAAAGGCTGCAATCGAATCCGTCAGCGCCCAGAAGCCCCGTCTCTTCATCAACTGTGAAAACAACCTCCAAAGCCGGATGCGGCAAATTTGTACTGTCTAAAAGTGCAAGGCAATAAGCCACTGCAATTCCGTCATCGCCGCCAAGAGTAGTGCCCTCGGCTGATAAAAAACCATCTTTCACAACCAGCTTTAGTCCATCTTTTGTAAAATCATGTTCGATTTCCGGGCATTTTGCACAAACCATATCCATATGTCCCTGAAGGATGACTGTGGGCGCGTTTTCGTAGCCAGGTGTTGCAGGTTTATAAATCACAACATTATTCATGTCATCCTGAACATATTTCAAATCATGCTCCTTTGCAAAATTCACCAGATAATCACTGATTTGTTTTGTATTTCCTGAACCATGTGGAATATCACAGATTTCCTCAAAATAGTGAAACACATTTTTTGGTTCGAAGTTTTCTAAAATTGCCATATGGGTTACCTCCAAAATTTTATATATGGTTTGCATTTATCTTTTCGGCATTTTGAGACAGAAACAGAATATAAATTTTATATAATGATTTTTTAAACATACTTCAGGCTGCTGAGAACAACCTGACTATAACTTCACATGTTGGGCTTTTATTTTTAATAACGAGGTCAAAATGAAGAAAAAAATAATCCTGCTTTCTGTTATTCTGCTTTTACTCTTCCTTCTGTGTTACCCGACCGAAGCCCTTGCTGCGGCAAGAAACGGACTGAAACTGTGGCTGGAGACCTTACTGCCTACCCTTCTTCCGTTTATGATTCTTACAGGAATTCTGGTGCACACAGAGTGGATTACAAAAATTTTACAACCAACTGCTCCTTTTTTCAAGGTCGTTTTTGGGCTTTCTCCAGGAGGAGCCTATGTATTTCTTCTGGGACTTCTCACTGGTTACCCTATGGGGGCAAAATTAACCGCGGATTTGTATTATGCTGGAAAAATCAGCCGGCAGGAGGCCGAATATCTGTTGACTTTCTGCAATAATCCAAGTCCGGCCTTTCTTATTACTTATGTGGGACATATCTGTCTTGAGGGAAAATTACATATTGGTTTTCTTGTGGGGATTCTGTTTCTATCAGACATGATCTGCATGTGTTTTTTTCGCTTTACAGTCTATAGAAAAAACTCACTGCTTTCCTTTTGTACACCAAAAACATCTGAGCAGGAATATACTTCTGCCGGGCTTCTGGATTTTGTCATTATGAATAGTTTTGAAACTATGGCAAAACTGGGTGGTTATATTCTTATGTTCTCTATTCTGTCCGCTGCCATAAGTCATTTCTGGTATCTTCCGGCACAGGGAAAATATATTCTTCTCGGACTGATAGAAGTTACCACTGGTCTTCATGGGCTCCTGCTGTCCGGGTTTTCTTATTCACTTCGTGTACTTCTTGCCCTGTGTATGAGTGCATTCGGAGGATTCTGTATTATGGCGCAAACAAAAAGCGTACTTGGAAAGGAACTCTCCCTTCATCCGTACGCTTCTGCAAAATGTATGAATGCAGCAGTTACTGCTGTTCTCATACTTATATTCTTATAAATATGATCACTGCTCACATAAAACAATTATAGAATAGTTTTAGTGAATTGCAATCAGATAAAGTCTGCTATATTTCGCGTGGCAAAATTAGTTATCGCCAATCTCGTCCAGAAGAGCTTCATCTTCCTTGGAAGCTTCTGTATCAGCCGGCTGATAAGAGCCGGACATTGCAGCTGCCTGAGCAGTCTGTGGCGCAAGCTCCTGACGATTATGGTTTACAACATCCATGCATGCCTGAAGAGCATCGATGAATCCTTTATATTTGCCACCAGCATCCTCAAGAGTCTGGGTAAGTACGGAACCGATGTTTGCCATCATGTCATCTGTGTATGTGATCGCGCTGAGACGAATGCTGTTAGCATCCTGTGTAGCGGAATCCAGAATCTCCTGAGCCTGACGATTCGCTGCATTGATAGTCTCGTTTGCCTGCGCATATGCTTTCTGCATGATCTCATGCTGGGTAACAAGCTCCTGAGCTTTATTCTGTGCATCTGCGATCAGTGCATCTGCCTTGGTCTGTGCATCCTCAAGAATGGCATCCTTATTGCTGATGATCTTCTGATAACGTTTGATCTCGTCTGGAGTCTTAAGACGAAGTTCACGAAGAAGCTCTTCGATCTCTTCTTTATTCACTACAATCTTAGTTGTAGAAAGTGGCTGATATTTACAACTGTCTACATATTCTTCGATTTCTTCAATGATCTGTTCAATTCTGCTGCTCATAGTAAACTCTCCTTATTCTATTTCTTCAAATCGTGCATCTTTTCCTTAACAGCTTCGGTAATTTCCGGCGGAGCAAATTTGCTCAGGTCGCCATCATAGCCTGCTACTTCTTTCATAATAGTAGAGCTAAGATATGCATATTCCAGGCTTGTCGTCAGAAACACGGTGTCAATATCCGGAGCAAGCACCCGGTTTGTCTGTGCCATCTGCAGTTCAAATTCAAAATCTGTAACTGCACGAAGCCCGCGCACGATCACCTGTGCATGATTCTCTCTGGCAAAGTTCACAGAAAGACCCTTGAATGCCTTGATTTCTACATTCTCCATGTCTTTTGTTGCCTTTTCTAGTATATTAACACGTTCTTCAACAGAAAACAACGGACTTTTTGCAGAATTATGCAAAACTCCTACGATTACTTTGTCGAAAGATACGCTTGCACGCTTGATTATGTCCAGATGACCATAAGTGGCCGGATCAAAACTTCCTGGATAAACAGCTATTACCATGTATTTTTCTCACTTTCCCCGGCATAAAAAGATATGCTTGTTAGTTTTGTATTCTTTGGAACGCAGCTGTCTGTAGCCAAGATCTTCCACATAACCGAAATCTGTAGTAAGGTCAGCTTCCACGATGATCAGTGTATTCTCATCCAGAATACTGCTGTCCTGAAGGTATTCCAGAACCTGACGCTCCAGCTCATGGTTATATGGGGGATCCATAAATATGCAGTCGAAAACGCCCTTTCCTTCTAAGGAACGAAGGGCCTGCATCACGTCCATATTCAGCAGTGTACCACTATCTGCAAGTTTTGTAAATGTCAGATTTTCTCTTATGCATGTGCATGCCTTGGGATTTTTTTCAACAAAAACAGCCCGAGCTGCTCCGCGGCTTAATGCCTCAATGCCGATTGCACCGCTTCCGCTGAACAGATCAAGGAAGTGACAATCCAGAAGTTCAGGCTGAAGAATATTAAAAAGAGTTTCTTTGATGCGGTCTGTGGTCGGGCGTGTGTCCATACCCGGCACAGTCTTAAGGTTCAGTCGTCTTGCTTTTCCTGCGATGACTCTCATTTCAGATTCAGTCTCCAATCCAGATCACCACGGGCCAGTCCAAGAATAAGAAGTTCTGCAGTAGCGATATTGGTCGCCACCGGAATATTATACTGGTCACAGCGCTTTACAATAGCTGTGATGTCTGGCTCCTTTGGATCTATCATAACAGGATTATAGAAAAGTATTACCATATCCAGATCCTGCCGCTCTACCATTTCCATGAACTGCTTATCGCCTCCGATACTGCCCGGTAAAAACTTATGGACATGAAGACCGGTGGCTTCCTCAATTCTTCTTCCTGTAGTGCCGGTAGCATATACTTCATGCTTGGCCAGGATGTTCTTATAAGCGATACAGAAATCTTCAATGAGAACTTTTTTACTATTATGTGCAATGATACCTAAATTCATAGTTCACCTCTCCCATTTCTTTCTGTTTATTGTACCAATTATAGCAAATTGACAAAAGAAGTGCAACAAAAACGTTTGAATATATACAAAATTCATTATTTGTTAAGAATTTGTTTTTAAATGACATATTGATTTATTTGGTTTTTTTATATTTTATTGTGCAAATCAGCTCCGTATTCTACCGCTACGCCTCTTTTTTTTAGCCTTATTACATGAAAATTCTTCTGTATAAGTATATGAATACACACAATTTTCATAATTTTCGCATATTTGAAGATAAAAATTTCACAATTTCTTTTTATATGTAAAAAAATATAACAACCCACTTTTTTTTGCATATTTTTATGAGAAGCGTATTGTTTTCAATAGTTTTCAATAGTCTTCACAGCTGATTATTGTTTGTTTACACCACTTTTACACCATTTTATTTTCCTCCAAATCATCCCAAGGTTTCAGACCCATTTCCTCCAAGGTGATACCATACGGTGCATCTCCGGAGGTATAACCGGCAATAAAGAAAAATCGGTCATCTTGCAAGATCTCTTCTTTAGCCAGATTATCTCTTGTTTCTTTTTTCAGTTTTGCTCTCATCTGTTGTTTCTTTTGTTTCGCAACAGCTGCTTTTTCTTCCGGTGTTTTCTTATGTTTTTTTGTCATAAGTATTTCTAGTGTAATTCCATTCTGAATGCCTTCTTTCATCAGCATAATCATTGTATCAGGATAAAGTTCACAAAGTATCC
>OLQP01000262.1_pt1 | contig 51934 bp, 45 predicted proteins | sample 1643181 | NCBI WGS metagenome assembly OLQP01 (sample SAMEA3136710, study PRJEB25190) | human gut metagenome | biome: human gut; feature: human-associated habitat; material: faeces | place: Austria | collected 2013 | reverse complement strand
TGGATAATTCCTTACTGGCTGTAAGGGATATTAACCATAAATATATTGTAGTAGATAAGTATAATTAATCAGGCATTTTTCTCCATCTTTGTTTATCTGGTGTGTACTGAAAGAATAACGTCCTTTCAGATCCAGTTCTCTTTTTATATTATCAAGTCTCGTATGATTTTCAAACTGTGCCTTTTCTTCTTCCGGAACAGAATTCTGTACTGCTTTTTTCAGATACTGTTCATAATCCAGCTCCTGATCCAGAGACTCTGAAAAATCAAAAACTTTCGCAGAACTGATCGCGATCTTCCTGCGTTTTAAGTCGATCACCGCAATCCGCTCATAGCTTTTCTGATACAGGATCTGCGGCATCTTTTCTTCCAGATACTTCTCCGTAATATTGGTAAAATAAAGAATAGCCTCTATCTGACCGAAAAAAGCATTGCGAACCATCTCTGCTGTTACGCAATAAAGCTGCGGACGATGGTTTTCTGTGCTGTATACCGGATAATTTTCCTGAATGACCGTGTGACCTTTTTCGAAAGAATCCAGCATATGCTTTCTGCTGAAATTTTCTGTAAAACTTCTGCGCCCATCCTCCTGTGGAATCGAAGTGCTGATCCTGTTTATATACTGATCAAGTGTACGATCCTCTTCCTGAAGCTCCAGATTTTTCAGAGAACTGCTTCCGGATTTGCAGGTTCCGTCTGTTACATTGACATTCACCATACCGACAAAACCTTTGCTCCTGCTCAGAACCATATCCAGCTGTTTCAGATAGTCTGTATTGATATCCCGAAGATAAAGAACCACGACTTCGTTATCTTTTGCGTACTCTGTACTCTTGATGATCTCCATGGAAACCCAGCGAAATTCCTGTCCATTCCGACAGCGATAGCTCATACTGATACGCTCTGTATCTTCTTCCGAGAAATTTTTACGCAGATTTTCCGAATCACAAAATTCCAAAAAAGCTTCCTGATCTTCCTCATGGACATATTCTTCTCCGTACTGCATCAGTCTCTGCGAAATACTCTTAATGCCATCCAGCGGACTCCTGAAATCGTCGGAAATATTTTTAAGTGTTCTATAGGTATCCGTACTCAGATTGATTTTAATGATACGATAAAAAATGCCGGATAACATCTCCATCGCATCGTGCAGACTGCTGGACGCTTTTGCATACAGTGCAATCGTATTGTGCACACGCCGCAGTACAACTGCCGTATCAAACGGCCTCGTAAAATAATCCGTGGCTCCGAGTTCGTACGCCTTTCCTATACTTGCCTCCGATGTTTCTGCCGAGATACAAATAACCGGCAGTGAATCAAGCCACTGCTTTTCTTCCATGACCTTCAGAACTTCATATCCATTCATCACCGGCATATTCAGATCAAGCAGCACGATCTGATACGTTTTCCACTTCTTTTCCAGGATCTCGATCGCTTCCTGACCGTCTTTCGCCATGTCGATCTCGTATGTTTTCTCAAGCATGGCCGCCAGGATCTCTCTGTTTATTTCCGAATCATCTACTATCAAAATTTTCTGCATTCTTCATCTTCCCTCTTAAAAGAATACCCTGTACTAAACATTTTCTGCGTCTTTTCAAAACTTTTCCTGTAACCTTTCTTTTAAAAGAGTATTTCGTTTTGTCACCGTCACATTCCGCACGGCATAGGAAAGTGCCTTGCGTGTTCCGACCAGTACGAGGATTTTTTTCGCACGGGTGATTCCTGTATAGATCAGATTTCTCTGAAGCATCACAAAATGATTCATCAGCACCGGCATCACGACGATCGGATATTCCGATCCCTGTGCTTTATGGATTGTTGTTGCATAGGCAAGTGTCAGTTCATCCAGTTCTGTGACATCATACTCTACGATGCGTCCGTCGAAATTCACTTTCAGATTTCGGGCTGCCACATCCACCGCATCGATCATCCCGATATCGCCGTTAAACACTTCTTTGTCATAATTATTGCGGATCTGCATCACTTTATCGTTTACGCGAAATACAAAACCGCCTCTTCGCAGTCCTTCGCCCTGCGGATTGAGAGTCTCCTGAAGAATCGTATTTAAATTGGCAGCTCCGACGATTCCTTTCTGCATCGGCGTGAGCACCTGAATCTGAGACGGCGGTGTCTGATAATAACGCGACAACTTATTTTTCACCAGACGCATGACCTCGTCTGCTGCCTCCTGCGGATCTTCTTTCTGCACAAAAAAGAAGTCCGTATCCTTCCCGTTGGAAATATCCGGCATTTTGCCCTCGTTGATCCGATGTGCATTCATAATGATACGGCTGCTCTGTGCCTGTCGGAAAATCCTGGTCAGACGGATCACAGGCACTGTTTCGGAATCAATGATATCACGCAGCACGTTTCCGGCTCCGACAGACGGCAGCTGATCGATATCTCCGACCAAAATCAGACGCATCCCCTGCGGAATCGCCTTTAAAAGTGCATTCATTAAAACGATATCGATCATCGAACATTCGTCAACGATCAGTACGTCCCCTTCCAGCGGATTTTCTTCGTTTTTGAGATATCCTTCCGGAGGCTGACATTCCAGAAGACGATGGATTGTTTTCGCTTCCAGGCCGGTGGCCTCTGTCATACGTTTTGCCGCACGCCCTGTCGGTGCCGCAAGCAGAATCTTAAGTCCGAATGCACGATATGCTGCAATGATCCCCTGTGTGGTCGTTGTCTTTCCGGTTCCAGGTCCTCCGGTCAGCACCATAACTTTGGAAACCGCTGCTTTGCGAATCGCATCTGCCTGAACCTCATCATACTCCATATGCACCTTTTCCTGGATCTTCTCCACATCAATCGACAGATCCGAATTGCCTGTTTTTTCTTTCGCCGTCTCCAGTGCAGTCCACAGACGATCCGCCGCCGGAGCTGCCAGCAGCCTTTTTAATTTTCCTGCCACACCGGTTTCCGCATAATAAAACGGCGGCAGATAAATAGCTTCGGTTATTTGAGGTTCTGCCAATTTCCATTCCGGTTGTTCAAGGTCTGCAGACATTTCATGTTTTCGCTGCTCTTTCGGAATTTCCACTTTCTGTAAGATCAGATCGTGATCCGCCAGCATCTGATCCAGCGTCATCACAACACAGCCCTCCTCTGCTTCCAGAAGCTCTGCTGCCGTTTTGATCAGCTGTTCCTTCGTTGCATAGACATGTCCCTGATCCGCCAGATTGCTTAATGTATACATAATACCGCTTCGAAGACGCACAAAGGCTTCTTTTCCAAATCCCAGCTTCTGTGCAATCCCATCCGCTGTTTTAAAGCCGATCCCCCAGATATCATCTGCCAGCCGAAATGGATTTTCCCGGATCTTATTGACACTTTCATTGCCGTATTGCTTGTAGATCTTTGTTGCAAAGGAAGTGCTAACCCCATGATCCTGCAAAAACAGCATAACATTTTTAATCTCTTTTTGCTTTTCCCAGCTCTCTGCAATCTTGCGGATACGCTTTTCTCCGATTCCCTCCACTTCCCTCAGCCGGAAGACATCGGTCTCAATCACAGCGATCGTCTCTGTTCCGAACTTCTGCACGATCCGTTTTGCATATTTGGGGCCAACCCCTTTGATCAGCCCAGAACCCAAATATTTTTCAATGCCAAAAACAGTCGCCGGCATCGTCTCTTCCCAGGTCTTTGCCTGAAACTGTCTGCCATAGCGACTGTCCATTTTCCAGTTTCCGTCGATCAGAAGCACCGAACCAACATTGACATCCAGAAGACTGCCGACCACCGTCACCAGATCCTGATAATTTTTCACCGCACACTTCAGAACTGTATAGCCGTTGTCCGGATTCTGGTAAGTGATCCGCTCCACCACCGCACGCAGTTTAAAAGTACTGCGTTTCCGGACTGTCGGTGCGGTGTTTTGTGCCTGTTCACTCGGTTCTGTTTTTGCCGAATCGACTCCTCTGTTATTTTCTTTATCTTTGCCCTGTTTTTTGTATACAGGATTTCCCATTTTCTCAAAAACCTGCTGGTTCATCCGGCAGTCATTTAATGCCCGATGTGCCCCTTCTGCCGAAATCCCGTAGTATTCTGCCAGATCCGTCAGCCTGTGATGCTCCAGATTCGGAAGCTCCCTTCTCGCCATCTGCAATGTATCAATATAATCATTTGGCAGCGACCGTTCAAAATACTTTTCCACATCACGATAAAGAAAATTCATGTCAAATCGGGCAATGTTATGTCCGACCAACACGAATCCTTCAATAAACTCCAGAAATTCTTCCAGAACCTGTTCAAAAAACGGTGCTTCCGCAACCATATCATCCGTAATGCCATTTACACGGCTGGCTCCGTAAGGAATCCTTTGTTTCGGATTCACCAGCGTACTGAACTCATCCGTAACCTTGCCGTGCTCCACCTTCACTGCAGAAATCTCAACCACTTCGTCCGTCTTAGGCGAAATCCCGGTCGTCTCCAGATCAAAGACCACATAATCCGCAACATAAGTGTTTAATAAATTTCCGCCCGCTTTTGCCATCATCCGCTCCTTTGTTATCTCATCGGACAGGAAGAACGAACCGTCGGTGCTTCCTCCCCGGAAATATAGCGTGCGTTAAACTCCATCGAAATCTCACGCAGCTCCTTTTTTCCATCAATATAATCCTGATACATCTCCACAATCCCGGAACTGCATCCATCACAGGAAGCATCAATATTGCCCAGAGATTCTGCCACGATCTGCTCACGTTCTTCCCTTGTCGTGTCCTTTATCAAATATTTTACCATCGTTATTCACTCCATTGTTGCGATTCTATATAGAAAAATGACCGCCCCATGCCTGAGAAACTAGGGCGATCATAAGCCTTTAACAATCAGGCGAACCGTCATCGGCAACACCTTTTATGCATTTATAATAGCATTTCTATTCTTTTATGTCAAATATATTTTTATATGTTCTCTTTTTATTATTCACAAACAATAGAAATGAATCTTGTGAAATCAGATAAAGTACTCGATATTTCTCTCTTCTTTCATCTGGAAGATCTCATACACTTTATCTCGCATCAGCAGGAAATCATCTGATGTACGGTCTCTGTCTTTCGGCAGTGTGACTTTCATGATGCTCTTGACCTTGCCCGGATTGGCTGACATGATCACGATGCGGTCTGCAAGGAAAATAGCTTCTTCGATATCATGTGTAACAAACACGACGGTTTTGTCTGTCTCATGTGCGATCTTCAGAACATCTTTCTGAAGTTTCATTCTGGTGATCGCATCCAGTGCCCCGAACGGCTCATCCATAAACAGGATTTCCGGCTCGACCGCCAGTGCTCTGGCGATTGCCACCCTCTGCTGCATACCGCCGGAAAGCTGTGCCGGACGTTTCTTTGCTGCTTCTTTTAAGCCAACCATTTCCAGGTAATGATCTGTGATCTTCTTTTTTTCTTCTTTGCCGAGTTTCTTTGTTTCCAGTCCAAGCTCTACATTTTTCTGCACGCTTCTCCATGGCAGGAGTCCATAGTTCTGAAAAATGGTGACATATTTCATGGACGGTTTTTCTACGGTCTGTCCGTCGATTTTGATCTCTCCGGATGAAGGTTTTAAAAATCCGGCCATCGCATTGAGCAGTGTGGATTTTCCGCAGCCGGACGGTCCGAGCAGGCAGATAAATTCTCCTTTTTCCACCTGAAGGGAAACATCATTTAAAATGGTATGCTGTTCTTTGTTTTCCTCGAAGGAAATGCTCACATTTGATACGTCTATATACATTTCTCTACACTCCAAATCCAATTTTTGTGCTGATCGCTTTTTCTGCGAAACGTAACAAGCCATCTAAGATAAATCCGATCACTCCGATCGTGATCATGGTTGCCAGAAGTGCATCAAAACGCATGCAGTTTTTGCTGTCCATGATCAGAAATCCAAGTCCGGACTGTGCACCTACCATCTCTCCGGAAACCAGAAAAATCCAGGATGTTCCAAGTGCCAGGCGAAGTGCATTTGCAATCTGTGTAAAAATCGCCGGAAATACAATGCCAAATAATGTCTTTACTTTTCCAACTCCGAAGCTGTTGGCGATTTTATAATAAATCCCATCTACATGCTGTACCGCCGCCACAACGGAGAGCAGAATCGGGAAGAATCCGGCTATAAAGATGATCACGATCGCAGGCACATCACCGATTCCGAACCAGAATACGATAAACGGCAGGAATGCTACCGGTGCGATCGGACGGATGATCTGAAGGATCGGGTTGATAAACTGAAATACTTTCGGAAGGCTTCCGAGGATCAGTCCCAGCAGGATCGCAGATACGGCTGCAAGCACATAGCCGGTCGCAAAACGTAGCAGGCTGATCCGGATATGTCCCGGTAAGGTAACGTGGGAAGTACTTCCTTCCAGTCCCTGTGTAAACAATTTAACAAATTCCTCTCCGACTTTGACCGGAGACGGAAACAGTGTTGCATTTGCGTTTGTCACTGTGCATGCGATCTGCCATACCAGAAGTACAACTACAAATGACACGATAACTCTGATACCTTTTTTCCACATAATATTGTTTCCTCGCTTTTTCTTTCAAGACGCACCGTTCTTTTCCATACGCTATTTTAATCAGATTCGCTGCTTTCAGGCTGATATACAAAGTCTTCATAAGACGGCGGATTTTTGTTGATTCCGTACTTCTTCATTCGTTCTGTCAGCTGTTCGTAATCGGATTTTGTGATCTCCAGATTGTCATAATGAATCCACTGCATGGAAACTTCCAGCGTCTTTTCATTCTGTCCAAGATAAGCTTCTGCAAGTGTTTTTGCCGTTGTTTCGTCGAGCCTGTTTCCGGCCTCTTCGTATCCGGCAACCAGTTTATCAACGGCTTCCTTGTTTTTTTCAAGAAAGCTTCCATTCATAACGAGGGCACAGCAGATGGAATTCTGCCACAGCTGTGTGGAATCATAAAGCACATGGCCGTAATCCTGCACCACAGCCTGTGCTCCGAACGGTTCTGCAACGCAATATCCATCAATTGCACCGCTTGCCAGGGAAGACGGCATTTCTGCCGGTGCAAGCTGGACAACCTTTACATCGTCAATCGACATTCCCGCATCAGAAAGCATATCGTTCAGTAAAATATTGTGGGAAGACTGTTTAGATGGAATGGCAAAGGTTTTGCCTTTCAGATCTTCTACTTTTGTGATGTCATTGGAAACGATCACCACATTTCCATCTTTATGTCCCAGTGCCACTGCTTTGAGATCCAGCCCGTTACTGACGGCTGCCATCGCAAGTTCTGCCAGCACGGACGCTCCGTTGATCCTTCCGGAATTTAATGCATCCATCAGATCGGTCCAGGAACTGAATTTCTGAAGCTGTATCTGCAGAGTGCTGTTTTCGTCTGCATCAAGCAATTCTTTTTCTTCAAAGACAGCCAGTGCATGTGTGATCGGAAGGTAGCCGATCGTGATGATCTGCTTCTTTCCGTCTGCGGTATATTTTGCCTCAGATCTGCCGCATCCTGAGGACAAAACTGTCAGAAGCGTCAGGACAAGCAGCATGCACAGGCTTTTTCTGATTTTATATTTTCTCATAAGTACTCCTATGTCTGTTTTCGGGCAGCTATTTAACTCAAACGCTCATGGCATTTTTTAAAAATGTCATCTGGATTTTTCTGTACTTTATCGTTTCGCAATTTTTGATCAGATTCCAAGCTGTCTGCGTTTTTCTTTCATATCAGCTACCATTTTCTCGCCGAGTGATACCGGATCCACATCTACCACCATGGAAGAATGCAGCGTTTCTTTTGTTCCTTCTTTCAAAAATTCGATGACTTTTGAAGAACCATGGATCGGTGCTTCCACACAGTGATAAGAACTGATTCCGTTCAGGCGGAAGCCAAGTGCCGCATCAATTCCTTTTTCATTTGACCACTCCGGTGATGCAAAAGCGAACGGCATTTCGTACATTTCTTTTCCGAATGCATTTGCAATGCCTGCAAAGATTCCGGATGATCTGGTGTTGTCGATACATTCTCCGACATGCCATACCGGAGGCATATCCGGTTTAAGAAATTCTCTTAAGCCTTCTCCTGCCTTACTGTAAGCAAACTCGGAAGTCTGGCAATAACCCATTTTCATCAGTGGGAAGGATGCACATCCGTTTGTGATGATCAGAACGTTATTTTTCAGAAGTACATCACAGACATCAAGGATCGCTTTTTCGTAGAGTACTTTCGGATTGTTGCATCCGACCATATTTACCACACCAAGGATTTTGCCCTCTCGGATTGCATCTGCAATCGGCTCCAGACTGCCGTATTTTTTGCACAGATATTCTACGGAAAATCCAACTTCTGCCTCTACTTCATATTTCGGAATAAATACCGGCACACCTTTTCGTGCCTCAAAACTTTCGATTGCACGCTCTACGATGCGTTCTGCAATCTTTTTTGTCTCCGCGATATTCGAATGATGATGGTCGTATCCGATATGTTCTGCTCCCGGAAGTCTCGCAGAATCGTGTGTCGTGACAACTGTTGTCTTGAAACATTTTGCAACATCCATGATCGCCGGATAAACTTCCTGCACATCTGCTACCCAAAGATCCAGTGCTCCGGTTCCAAGCACCAGTTCTGCACTGACTGCATTGGACAGTGGGATAACGCCCTCATAACGGTACATAGAAGAAAGTCCGGAACAGCAGATGCCGTAAAACTGAATGCCCTTTGCTCCTTTTTCTTTCGCAAGTTTCTGAAATTTCTCGCTCTGTCCAGCCTTTACGATCTCTTTTACCAGAATCGGCAGATGTCCGTGAACTGCGATATTTACATAGCCTTTTTTCAATGCTCCGACGTTTACCTTGGAAGTCACACGGTCACCGACTCCAAGCAGTGCATCGGTTGCGATCGATGTAGAAACAACACCGCTGAATGTAAAGGCAAGTCCACAGCGAAGAAACTGTTTCATCACGCTCTCCCAGTCTCCGTCCGTCGCACAGCCTGTTTTGTGGTAAGCTTCAAACACTTCGTGATAAGCACTGATCGGCAGAATATCCATATCTTTCCATACTTTCTGACGCTCCGGTGCCGCACAGGCAGTGATCACTTTGTATTCATCCGGCTCTGTTCTCGATAAATCTGCAAGAAGTGCATCTGCCAGGTCAATCGCGATATTTTTGATCTGTCTGTGTTTTGTTTTGATGCCAAATGCCTTTGCCATTGCAATGACTTTATATTCTCCGATGATCGGAATATCCAGTTTGCCCTGAGCTGCCCATTTCAGCATCAGGATGAGTTCTCTTGCATGCATGCCATGCTGTGCTGCACCGGCTGCCGCACCGCGAAGCAGATTTCTCGCAACGATCAGATCTGCATCTGCACCACAGACACCTCTCGGAGATTTCGGAGTGATACGGCATGGACCCATGTTACAGATACGGCAGCAAGTACCGCTCAGTCCAAAACTGCACTGTGGCTGTTGTTTGTCAAAACGGTCAAATGCCGTATCATATCCAAGCTGCTCCATACGCAGCATCATTTCTTTGACTGCCGGGTCCGGCACATTGTCCAGCACATCCTGCTTTTTCGGAAATGTTTTGCGATAAGCTGCAACCGCCTTCATGTAATCTTCCGTGAAAACTTCCTCGTGGCTGTGTTCATACTCGTTTCCGTTTTCATCTACATGTTTGTGTGTATGTCCGCTGACCGGCACCAGAACTTTCGGAACACCGTTTTTGTCGAATCCAATGATCGCTCTGTGATTATGCGGTTCAACCTGCGTATTGATGATATCCTGTTCGTTTTTCTTTTCTTTATTGTCCATACCTGTTTTCCTTTTCTGTTTTTTGAAAATCTATCTCTATGCTTCTTCCTGGAAGTTTTTTTCATTTTTTGGTTACTATACCACCTAATTCTTATTATGTCAATAGGTTTTATATATATTGAAAATATCGAGATAATACCGATTTCTTCTTGTATTTGCCGAATCTCTGAAAATGATAACCTTTCACAATACAAAAAGCCCGGCAGATTTTCATCTGCCGGGACTTTCATCTCACATCAGGCGGATATTTAGCATCCGCCTTTCTGTTTCGTTAAACTGCTTTTTTTGCAAACCCCTTCCCCTCAAAAGGATCAGCCTTCGATTGCAATGGTCTTTTTCTGTTCTACTGCCGGTTTTGCTTCTTTCTTTGGAACAAACAGGGTCAGGATACCATGTTTGAACTCAGCCTTGATATCGGCCTGTTCTACATCTTCACCGACATAAAAGCTTCTGCTGCACGCTCCCGCATAACGTTCTTTGCGGATATAATGACCGGTTTCTTTTTCTTTCTCATCTTTGTCCAGACCTTTTTCTGCACTGATGGTCAGATAACCATTTTCAAGCGTAGCCTGAACTTCATCTTTTGTGAATCCCGGAAGATCTACAACCAGCTCATAACCATTATCTGTTTCTTTGATATCGGTTTTCATTACATGGCTGGCTTTACGTCCGTAAAGTTTCTTCTCAACGTTCTTCATATCTTTATCGTAATAAAATGGGAAATCACCAAAAAAGTCATCAAATAAATTTTCTCCAAAAATGCTCGGCATCAACATAAGTCATCTCTCCTTTTTCTAATTGCAGTAACCTTTTCGCATTCCGGGTACTTCGACCTGTACCGAACAGTTACATTTACTTTTCATTTCGCTTATCAGGACTCAGGAGGTTTTGGATTTTCGGGAACCTCTTTTTCTTATTTCCTGTTCCCTTTCTCCTCTTCCTTTGTTCTATCTGTACTATAGCACGCAATGTTAGCACTGTCAAGAGGTGAGTGCTAATTTTTTGTGAAGATTTTGTGAACGCTACGAGCTATGCGCATTTACGTGAAAATCCCTCGTTCAAGCTCGCTTGGTAAAGAGGGCTTTTTCATGGAAATGTATAGGGCGACAGCCCGGCAGCGAGGGAAGTCTTTCCCGAGCTGTGCATGGCGTATGCCACTACTTCACAGGGAATTCTCACTTGCTTTCGCACGGAGGTTTCTTGATTTGACCACATTTTACGACAGCGGCTTCTGGTTTATACCACAGCAGGTACGGTTTCTGGCAGGTTCATTTTAGACATCTCATGCTCATTTTCGCAACAACCAACGTCACATAGAAAAAAGGGATCCTTCACTCAGTAAATTTGAATGAAATGATCCCTGGTTTTCATGTAAATTGTACTTGGTTTTACCATACTAATTATACTTTATTTTTTTGAAAAATGTAAGCAAATTTTTATTTTGCACACTCTATAATTATTGCTTCGCATCTGTCATATCCAAGCTGTGAACTGTTCAGACACAACGTATAATTACCGGCTTTTCCCCATTTCTGATCCGTGTAAAAGTTGTAATTTGTCATACGCCTTTTATCTGTGTCTGCCATTATTTTGACGGCTTCCTTCTCTTCTACATTATACAGGCGAACGATACGCTGTATTTTTTCCGGCATATCTCCATGGATAAATACATTCAGGACATCCTCTCTGTCTTTCAGGATGTAATCGGCATTTCTTCCAACGATCACACAAGGCTCCTTTTGGGCCAGATCTAAAATGACTTTTCTCTGTGCCTCATACACCATATCTTCTACTGATTTTCCAGTGATGTCACGTCCGGAAAATGCATATGCAAATAATCCTTTCCTGGGAGATAATTCCGCATTTTCCTGAATGTATTCTGGCGATAATCCGGATTTTTCTGCAATCTCGTTAATCATATTTTTATCATAATAAGCAATTCCAAGCTGTTTTGCGACTTCTTTTCCGATAAAACGTCCACCGCTTCCAAATTCTCTGCTGATTGTAATGATTCTTTTAGCCATCTCTGCTCCTCCTTAATTCAAAACATCAACTCTATTTTTTCTGATTTTCTTTAAGAACAGATATCCTGCAAAACATGAAATTATTTCAGTGACTGGAAATGCCCACCAGATCAGTGAACTTCCTATCTGACCATTTCTGACAAACAGGGAAAAAATTCCAGCCAGCGGCAGGATAATAATAAACTGTCTCAACAATGAAATAACCAGCGATTCCACACCGCCATCCAATGCCTGGTAAATACCCTGATATGCAACATTGATTCCGGCAAACAGAAAACTGACAGAGATCACTCTCATCGCACCGATAAAATATTCTCTTGACTGTCCGGCATTAAACAGCGTTGCAAACGCTCCCGGGAAAATCTCTGTAATTGCAATTCCAAGAATCATCAGTGCGATTGTATAAATCAAGCCATATTTGATGCCATCCTGAATTCTCTTTTTATCCCTCATCCCATAAGCAAATGCAAGGATCGGAGTGATCGCATCTCTCAGGCCAAATGCAAGGAACAGAACAAACTGCTGTACCTTATAGAACAAACCATAGGCTGTCTGTGCTGACGGATTGAACTTCAGGATCAAATTCATCACATAAACCATAATAGACATTAATGCCTGTGCAATAATCGCCGGAAGTCCGATTGCATAGATTTCTTTGATAATACCAGTTTCCGGCTTCATATATTTCACATCATGTTTAAATTCTTTATTCAGCTTCATATGGAAAATAAACAGTAACACTGCGGATGCCACCTGACCAATTACTGTTGCGTAGGCTGCACCTTTTACTCCCATTTCGGGACAAGGACCAATTCCATATATCATAATCGGATCAAGGATGATATTTACAACTGCACCGACCACCTGGCCGATTGTAGAATAAAGAGAGCGGCCTGTTGCCTGTAATAGCTTTTCAAATAATGAAAAAAAGATAATTCCAAAAGAAATTACGCAGCATATTCTAAGATAACTGACCCCCATCTCAAGTACTTCGACATCTACTGTCTGTGATGAAATATATGCTTTCACCCCAAAGATACCAAACAATAAACATATCACATAAATGATTACTCCCAGGAACAGACTGTTTCCCGCTACCTTTGCAGCTTTTTTACGGTTTCCCTGTCCAAGTGTCCTTGCAAGAAGTGCATTCGTTCCTACACCTGTTCCGATTCCAACTGCCACCATAAGCATCTGAACCGGGAATACCAGTGTAAGGGCATTTAATGCTGCTTCACTGCCCACTTTCATATTTCCTACAAATGCACTGTCTACAATATTATAGACTGCCTGCAATGCCATGGATAAGATCATTGGAATTCCCATCTGGATCATCAGTTTATTCACCGGCATATCTTTCATCTTGTTGCTTTCTGCCATTTTGTTTTAACTCCTTTCTTTCTGGAATAAAAAAGTGTGCACCCTGTCTTATAAGCTGGACTTACGCTGACAGGCTACACACTTTTTTATGGCAAGTATAATACTTTAACAAAAAAAACGAGCAGCCGGTAAACTGGATTTACGCTTACTTGCTACTCGTTTGCTGTAATTATATTGTCTCTTTTTCAAAAAGTCAAACAAAATTTTTCTTGCTTCACAACAATTTTAAAATCATGCAGCTCCAGGCTCCACTCTCCGTACTCATTGCTTGTAGATTCGATCCGGCTCTTATCTTTTCGTCACAACAGATTTGCCTTTTGACCAACTTGAGTAAATCTTATTTTTTTTACCATTTACATTCACTGTTTTATATGTGCGGATCCTTACATGATACCTTGATCCGCCTTTCAGCTTTGAAACTTTTCTCTTTGTGTTCTTACTCGTTGGTACTGTCATATTCTTTGCATTTTTAAACTTTGAAGAAACGCTGTATTGAATCTGATAACCTGTTGTCTGCACTGGCTGCCTGCTCCATGCTACCGCAAATCCTTTTGATTTTGCTGTTACTTTTGATACAGCGGTACCTTTTGGCCTGATTGTAAAATCGAGTATTTTCTTTCCACTGTACTGCCCTTTAAAAGAAATCTGAACTTCATATTTTCCAACCTTTTTTCTTCCTGACTGATAGCTCGCAATATAGTCTTTTCCCTCTTCAAGTTTTTCACCCTTACTGGTTTTGACAATAACGGACGGTTTTTGTCTTTTGCCGTTATAGACACAGGATGTCCTTAAAAGTCTGACGGAAGAAATCTTATAAATCGGGGTGGTTTTTCTTACCTTACCACATTCTGTGCAGGAAGAAACTATTTCACCATCCTTTGCTGTTGTAGCTTTTTTTGTCGTTGTTTTATAATTATGAGCAAGTGCAGGAGTCAGATTGTCACGATATTTTGCCCCGCAGGCACAGATATGCTCGGTATAGCCGCCTGCCTTGCATGTAGCATAGACGGTTTTCATACAGTAATCATAATTGTGGACGTGTCCGCTTTCATTTTCTTCATGCCATGTAAAAGTACAGCGGCGGCAATAGTACCGCGTCATACCTGTATAGGCTGAACCCGGATATTCTTCGAGGGCTATCACCCAGTCATGTCCTAATGCAGGGGTTTTCTGCGGCTCTGTAATCGTCTTTCCACAGAAAATGCAATGCGTTCCACCGGTATAGCCGCTGCCGGTACAGGTTGCCTCGATCTTATCGTTGGCGACAGCCTTGTGGGCGACTACGGCTGTTTTTTCCGACTCTGTCACTGTGCCGCATACGGCACAAACTGTACAGGTAAATCCTCCGGTCTGGCAGGTTGCATCAACTGTCTCCGTTACAGGCTGATGTGCTGTACATACGGAGGTTTCAAAATCAAATTCGTTCGTTTTGGCATATGACTGTGCCACACTGCCAGGCTCTCCTCCAACAACAAAACCGTCAATCTTCTTCGTACCTGCAAATGGATTATCCGGATCAACCGGACAATATCCAATGGCTTGTGGACCGATGTATTCAACGCTGGCAGGAACCTTTATACCTTTACCTGCTCCATACGAGAAGAATGCCCCTTCATCTAATGCCTGCAAGCCTTCGTTGAGATGCACTGCCCTGATATTTGCTGCCGAGAACGCATTGTTGCCAACAAAACGGACGGAATCCGGCAAAACAATCGTTTCACAGGCATTGTCATTAAATGCACTGTCTCCGATGTAAATAGCGCCGCCCAGATCTGTGAATTTCATATTCCCGGCGCCTGCAAAGGCATAGCCATCAATATACTTACAGCTTTGAGGAAGAATGATGCCTGCAAGATTCGGCTGGTCGAAGTTCGGGTTCACTTCTTTCTGTCCTGCAAGAAACTCGTAGGATACAAAGACCGTCCCTTCCTTAATATTTAAAACAGTGTCCTTTGCCATAGTGCCTTTGTATGCATATGCCGCTTTGCCGAAATATACCACTCCGTTAGGCTGATCATGGAACCAGTCAGTGTCCAGAAATGCCAGTGTACCCACATTCCTTACACTCTTCTCCAAATCACCGAAATCATCCAGCTCAGAGCAATCAGCGAAACAGCAGATGCCTATCTGGCGAACATTTCCGCCTCCTTCGATGCTGCGAAGCTTCCTGCAATTTCGAAACGCATTCATGCCAAGGGTGATCAGCGAATCCGGTAAAGTGACCTTATCCAGCACTATGCAGTTTGCCAGTGCACCATTTGTAAGAATTCGAACATTTTTAAGGTCTATTGACTTCAGAGTCGAGTTGCCGCTGCTTATATCATCCCAGCCGTGTCTTCCGTTTGAAATCGGACCGTTCACCTCTAATACATCATCCGGCAAAACCACATTTGCCGTCCGTCCGACATTCACCCCATTTAAGGTTATGTTTCCGCGTGGTATGACAAGATTCTTGATTTTATAGCAGCCTGCAAAACAATCATTTGCTAAAACTGCTGTCTCAGGCAGTTTTATATCCGTCAGCTCAGACATATTATTCAGATCAATGTAATTAACACTCTCAGGAACTGTGAGGCTGGTGATGCTGCAGCTATCTGTGCCGGCATCCGGTATGATAAGTGATTCTAACCCCTCCGGCAAATTCAATTCTTTCACACCGCGCAGGGAATTCTCGATACGCACCATCTTTGTCCCCGGACGAACAGTTAATTTTTCTGGATATCCTTCGTTCTTGCAGCCAAGAAATACGCTTCCACAATAAAGTTCCGCACCGTCAGGAAGATTTTCATACCATTTCGAAGTATATATGCTTGAGCATTCCATATCGCCCAGCGATGCAGGAAAAGTGAAATCTTCAATATTTATACAATCATAAAATGCTGTGTCCTCCAGCGTTGTGAGACCTTCAGGAAGATCAAGGCGATTCAGGCTTTCACACTCACGGAAGCTTCCGTCACCAATGACTTCCAGACCCTCGTGGAACGTAACAGACTTCATGCTGCTGCAACCGGAGAAAGCACTGTCATCTATGCGTTTAACGCTGCCCGGAATATCCACGGCAGACAATGAAGTACAGTTATAAAAAGCAGCATCGCCTATTTCCTGGACGCTCGATGGAATCGTCACTTTGGTAATATCTCTTTCCCGAAACACACCGGCTCCGATTACCGAAACCGTATCCGGAATGACAGGTGTTTTGCCCGTACCTTTATAGGCAATAAGCTGTCCCTGCCAGATCAGGAAATCATCCGAGCTGTTGTCATAAAGCCAGTCTTCATACATCTTGTTGATTTTTCCTGTGCTGATGTTAAATGCTCCTCCGTGCAGAAACGTATTACTTCCCTTAAAAGTAATGTCAGAAAGATCTGAACAGGAAGCGAAAGCATCCTTTCCGATTTCTGTTACACTGGACGGGATTTCGATTTTTTTCAGGTATGAATTATTATAAAATGCACGTTCCCCTATCGTTTTCAGACCTTCATTCAAAACAATTTCACGCAGTTCAGAATGAACCTGTGCACTCCAGTCCTTTTCATCGTAAAATGCATCATCTGCAATATAGGTCACTGTTTCAGGCAAAATAACCTTCTGCACAAATGCATTTGGCTTTGCATATCCTGTACGGAAATTTTGGATACCAACTACGGTATATCCATCAATAGCTGCTGGAATATTAACTTCTCTCTCGTAACCATCATAAGATGTGATTTCAATAGTTGTGGGTGATACAAATGCATAAGTAAATCCGAACCCTGCATCTCCTGGTACCTTTTCTTCTCCCGTAATCCCTGCGGCCTCTGCCGAAAGTGTTGCTGCACCCAACAGCAGCAGCAACATCAGGCAGATTGTGAGCAGCTTACTTATCATGTTCTTTAATCTTGTTTTCATAGGATGCCCTCCTCTCTGTAAGCGTCTTTCTTTGTCCGGCCAGCTATGATAATTATAGCATAGATTATGCCATAACCTGGAGAGGAATTCTTTATAGTTTCCGATGTGTCAATTGACTTTTCGGGAATCTCGGCTCCTGCTTTTTATAAATTACTTTCCTGTTTATTTAATTTTTTTCTGATACAGTCTCCGATACTGGTAATACACAATAATGTCACAACAAGAAAAACACCTGGAATCAGGATAATCCACCAGGCACCTGTAAGCAGTGCTTTTTCTGACAGTGACAGCATACTTCCCCATGAAATAACTTCCAGCGGAAGTCCTATCCCGATGAAACTTAATGTTGACTCTTCCACAATAGCACTTCGGATATTCATGACAACCATAAACATGATGGAAGATAAAAAATTGGGTGCAAGATGTTTATAAAGAATATAAAAAAATCCTCCCCCCATGCACCTGGCCGCAATTACATATTCATTGTTTCGCAGCTGCCGCACTTCTGTTCTGATAATTTTGGCTATACTCATCCAACTCGTAATCCCTATCACAAAAGACAGACTGAATACATTTGCCTTTCCAAGAATGGCCTGCAGAAAAATAACCGTCAGAAGATTCGGAATGCTCAGCAGAATCTCTGTTGCCCTCATGAGCAGCATATCCAGCCAATCCGGTGCCATGCCGCTTACCGTACCAAACACGATTGCAATACCGGTAGATATCACAGTTGCTGCAATTCCGATAAACAGAGACTGTCGTCCGCCGTACCAGATCATGGAAAAAATATCACGCCCCATAGTATCTGTTCCAAACAAAAATTCTTTACATGGAGCAATTGTATAATTTTTCAGATCCATGTAAGACGGATCTTTTGTCATGATTCGATTGCAGAACAGACAGCCACCCACGATCAGTATCAGAATGATGACAGACAACCATGGAATCGTATCATACCATCTGTTTTCTTTTTTCTGTACCTGCTGTTCTGCAAGCTCTGGTTTTACTCCAACCATTTCAAACAGGTCACTCATAGTTATCCACCTCCTGCATTTCCGACTGCCTGCTGATACGCATTCTCGGATCGATCCTCTCATTAAGAATCTGTGCAGCCATATTACAGGCAATGATTATGATCCCTGACATCAGACTGATGATCATCAGCAAATTATAGTCTTTATAGCGGGCACTTTCATATGCCAGTGTTCCTATTCCGGGATAAGAAAAAACGGTCTCTGCCACATAAGTTCCTCCCATGATATGCGTTACCGAAATCGCCATAATACTCAGATATGATGGCATGATATTTCTCATACAATGTACCAGCATAATACGGGATTTTTTTATTCCTTTTGCTTTTGCCAGCAGCACATAATCTGCACGGATTTCATCCAGCATTTTATTCCGGACCATGTAGCCATAATACCAGAGATGTTCTGTCACGATCACAGTCAAAGGCAGGATCATATGTAAGATTCGGTCGGAAATGTTTTTTTCCTGCCCGACTGCATATGCCCCGGAACTTGGCAGCCATCGCAGCGAAACAGAAAATACAAGAATCAGCACCAGTGCCAGCCAGAACTCCGGGACACAGCTTATGATCGTCCCTGCTTTACAGATGATTTTATCCAGCCATCCGCCTTCTTTCCATGCACATATGACTCCAAGCAGCAATGCACCTGCAAATATAATCAAAAAGCCAGTACCGCCAAGAAGCAGGGTATTACCAAGTCTGCTTTTCAGCACATCCAGTACATCCATCTTATATTTATAAGAACGTCCGAAATTTCCATGAAAGACCTGATTGATCCACCTGCTATACTGTACAGAAATTTTATCATTCAGACCAAGTTTTTCTTCTGCCCACTCTCTTTCTTCAGGACTCATCTTTTCCACTCGTTCTCCGTAGTAAGAAAACAGTGGATCTCCCGGTGCAAGTCTGGAAACATAAAATGTCACAAGAGAGAGCAGTCCTGCACTGATCATAAAAATCACCAGTTTTTTTCCATAATACAGCATTCGTTCGCCTCTCATAACACTTCACCTTTCTGTCTTTCTATTCGTGGATCCGGTATTGGGACTGCCGCTAACAGTGCTTTGGTATATTCATGTTCCGGATGGGCGAAAATATCTTTTGTTCTCCCTTCCTCCACCAGTTTCCCGTGATACATAACACCTGTCCTGTCACACAGAAACTCCACCATTGAAAGATCATGAGCAATAAAAAGAAATGAAAAACCCTGTTCTTTCTGTAATTTCCGAAACAGATTTACCATCTGTGCCTGAATTGACACATCAAGCGATGCAATCGGTTCATCTGCCACGATCAGCTCCGGTTTTGTGGAGAGTGCCCGTGCAATCGCTACTCTCTGCCGCTGTCCACCGGATAATTCACAGGGATATTTTTCCATATAACTGCGATCCAGTCCGACAAGCTCTAACTGTTTTTCTATCTCTTTTTTACCCGGCCTGCCCTTTCCTGAATAAATACGCAGTGGTTCTGCTACAATGTCCCCGATTTTCATTCTCGGATTCAGACTGGATGCGGAATCCTGAAAAATCATTTGCCGTGTCATCTGCAGCATTTTCCGGTTTTTTCGAAACTCTTTGCTTTTACAGATTGGGATCCCTTTGTAAAATATTTCTCCTTCAGAAGGTTTATATATATTCATAATACAGCGTGCCACTGTAGATTTTCCTGATCCAGATTCCCCTACCAGTCCGTAAATTTCCCCTTTTTTTATTTGAAAAGATACATCATCTATCGCTTTTACTGTCATTTTTCTCTTCAGGTGAAACATATGCGAAAGATGCTGCACATCCAGTAAACTGTTATTTTCCATATCTTCGTTCTCCAATCGGAGCCTTTACTTCCGGAGCTCGTTCATCCAGCAGCCAGGTAGCTGCATAGTGCGTGTCCGTAACCTGAAACATGGGCGGCTCTTTTTCATAATCTATCCTCATCGCATACGCATTTCTCTCTGCAAATGCATCACCTTTTGGCGGATGGATCAGGGTTGGAGGCATTCCCGGTAATGTCGGAAGCCATTCTTTCCCCCTGGACAAAATCGGAAGAGACTGCAGCAGCCCCCATGTATACGGATGCCTTGGATCATAAAAAATCTCTTCCGCTGTTCCGATTTCCACAATTTTTCCTGCATACATAACCGCTACACGATCTGCCACCCCTGCTACAACCCCAAGATCATGGCTGATAAAAACGGTTGCCATCCCGAGTTTTTTCTGGATTCTCCGAAAAACATCAAGAATCTGAGCCTGAATCGTCACATCCAGTGCCGTGGTCGGCTCATCCGCAAACAGAATTTTGGGATTGCCTGCAAGTGCGATTGCCATAACTGCCCTCTGGCGCATTCCACCTGAAAATTCATGTGGATACTGCGAAATTCTCACTTCCGGCTCATCAATTTCCACCAGCTGCATCAATTCAAGAACTTTCTTTTTCACCTGCTTTTTGGGCATTTTTTTATTATGGATCCGCACAGCTTCTTCGATCTGTTTCCCGATGGTCATTGTCGGATTGAGGGATGTCATCGGATCCTGAAATATCATGGAAAAAAGGTCTCCCCGCAGCCGTGACATATTTCTCTGCGTATAATCCGTGATATCTATGCCATCCGCCAGGATCTTCCCGGATTTAATTTTTGCCGTCTTCGGAAGCAATTTCATAATGCTTTTACATAATGCACTTTTCCCACATCCGGATTCTCCTACTATAGCCAGGACTTCCCCTTCCTCTACGGTCAGGCTGACATCTCGAACTGCCTCTACTTCACCGGCTTTTGTAAAAAAACTTACTGATAAATGCTCTGTCTTCAGTAACTCTCTCATAATGAACCTCTTATAACTGCATAAAGAGACTGTTCCCAGTCTCTTTGCAGCTCTCTTTTATTCTTGTACTATTTCCCAATCCTGAATATTCCAGAAGATACCTACTCCATGATGTCCAAGAACCGTATTTTCAGAGATTCCCTGTATATCTGAATCTGCCACATAATTAGCATCAATATAGCAGATAAATGCATATGGCGGATCCTGCAGCAGCTCTTCCTGGAAAAGATCATAATATTTTGCACGGGTTTCCTGATCTTCATACTGTCTTGCCAGAGTCAGATATTTATCCACTTTCTCATTAGAGTAGGAAGAATAATTTGCACCCTTATCTGTGCCAAAAACTTTATAGGTATGATCGTCTGCATCAAACGGGCTTCCCCAGCCGATCAGACATGCCATCTGTCCGCCCCAGTCAATCTGTGCCGGAATATCTACCGTACAGTTAATGCCTATTTCCTGTAACTGCTGAGCTGCTGCCTGTGCGATATCAATTCGGTCCTGCTCTCCGGACATAACGCTGAGGACGAAACCGATTTCTTCCCCGTTTCTTTCATAAAAGCCATTTTTTCCCATCTTGCATCCTGCATCTTCAAGGATCTTTCTGGCTTTTTCCGGATTATAATCATAATGCTCTGCCTTTTCATTGTTATATATATTTCTCTGTAACGGACCATAAGCCGGCATTCCCTGTCCAAGAAGTACTGCATCTATAATTGCCTGGCGGTCAATTCCATAACAGATTGCCGGAATAAGATCTTTGTTTTCCTTCCAGTAATCATTTGCGAAATTAAACATAATACCACGATAATCGGAAGTAGTCATATCGTAACAGCTGTATCCATCAATATTTTTGAAATTCTCTGCATTTTTCGGATCCAGCAAAGCCATATCAATCTCACCGGACTGCAGCTGGACTGCCTGTGTATTATCGTCCTCTACAATTTTAAAAATCACCTTATCGATTTTTGGACTGCCAAGATAGTAATCTTCATTTTTTGTCATTACAATAGACTGCCCTGCATCCCAGCTTTCCAGTTTATAAGGGCCTGTACCTACAGGATGCCGGAAAAAGTCTGATTCCTGCATATCTTCCCCTTCCAGAAGATGCTTTGGCAAAATCGCTATCGTCATATATTCCAGAAATGCCACATTTGGTTCTGCCAGTTTAAAGGCAATCGTCTGGTCATCCATTACTTTTATTTCCTGAACATCTTCATAGTTTGGTGCATTTTCTGATCCATTCTCCGGATCCATAATAGCCTCGATGGTAAATTTTACATCATCTGCAGTAAAAGCTTCCCCGTCATGCCATTTGATCCCGTCACGGATATGGAACGTATAGGTACAGCTGTCCTCATCATATTCCCATTTTTCTGCAAGACCCGGAATCACCTGGTCATCTGCATCATGAGCAGTCAGACCGCTAAATAACAGCACATTAATCTCACAGTGTTCATCCATCGCCGGATTGATTCTTGTGTAATCACCTGATCCATATACCAGCGTTGATTCTTCGGCTTTTTCTGTATTTTCTGATTCCTTCGTTGTTTCCTCCTGTTTTGCCGTCTCTTCTGCAGTACTTCCTGTTTTGGATGTATCCCCACAGGCTGTCAGAGACATTGCCATGGCCGCTGCAAGCAGCAATGCAATCACTTTCTTTTTCATCTATTTCCCCTTTCCGCTGTTCTGCTTCCTTTTGTTTTGAAAAGAGCCGCCGCTTTTGATTCAAGTCGAACGGACTGCTCTTTTTCGCAGTGCATTTATCATAATCTGTTTCTTTCTTCCTCACAAGCCCCCCGTCTGGTTATCTTTTTCCTTTCTTTTTGTACGATATTTCTGTACTTTTTCCCACTTTTTTCACTTTCGCATCCTTATCCGGGGGATAGCTGAATCAAAAAAGACGCAACCCACACTTCCGTGACTTGCGTCCCTTACGAATCTCTTTAAAAACTGCAATGTCTTTTTTTCTCAACTTCTTCCAATGTCGGCATTGCCGGTATTGCCCCTTTCTTCTCTACACAAAGACTTGCCACTGCATTTCCGAACCGCACATATTCTTTCAGTTCTTCTATGCCAAACATCTCCGGACTTTTTCCAGCTTTGCTGATGCAGTATAAAAATCCGCCCCAGAAGGAATCTCCCGCACCATTTGTGTCAACCGCCCTGCTTGCAAAGCCCGGGATCTGTATCCCGCCTTCTTTGCAGTAAAGATATGCTCCTTCGCTTCCAAGCGTGACGGCAATGATTTTAACACCTTTCTGAAATAAAATTTCTGCTGCTTCCTCTGGTTTTTCTTTTCCGGTCAGCAGTTCTGTCTCCTCATCTGAAATTTTCATAATATCAACATAAGGGATCAGGCTTCGCATCTGTTCTTTTGCCGTCTCTTCATTTTTCCATAAAGAAGCTCTGTAATTTGGATCATAAGATATCATGCTCTCCATTTTCTTCCGTCTTTACAAATGCAAGCGTCGTAAAAAATCTCTCATCCAGAAGCATTCCGTCTGTCTCGACGTTTTCTTTTCGCAGTACTTCTTTCAGAAATTCTCCGTGCATATCTTTTCCTGCTTTTCCAAGAAAAGCTGTGCGGGCACCAAGTTTTGCCGCCGCAACTGCCACGTTTGCCGGAGCTCCGCCCGGGTTCTGTGCGAATACTGCCTGTCCTTCCTCATTGACTCCCTGCCAGGTAAAATCGATCAGCATCTCATCAAATGTTGTAATATCATAACAAGATTTTTTTGTCATTATTTTTATTCCTCCTAAGCAAACAGACTGATCACGAAAGCACAGATCAAACCGGTAAAGCCAATGATCGTCTCCATCATTGTCCATGATTTCAGCGTTGTTTTTTCATCAATTTCAAGCAGTATTCAATGTGTCGTAAAACCCCTTGCTTTAGCTGTGGGGAGTGTCAACAAGTTCTATATCCACAAGCACCATATTCTTGCTGATTTCTGCTGAAATCAAAAAGCTGCAACTTTTGTTTAATCTGCATTCAAAAGATGGATCTGCTTTTTCAGCCACCAAATCGCAATTCCTATATAAGGTGTTTTTGGATCTGCTTCATTCTCCCAAATATGTAATTGTTCTATGCAATTCTGTTGAAAATCTCCTTCCTGATTCGCTAAATCTTTCTGAATCATATCTAATACTGCTTTTCTGTTCTTTAGAAGCGTCACCGCATCTGTATCACAATTTAAATTCAGTCTTATATTGATGTCTTCATCTATAACCACATCCGTAGATTTCATCGTTCCATCTGTCAGATAATATATGGTTTCCAGCGTTTCTTCATCCAACGGATTAATTTTAAGAGGTGCATTTTCTCTCTTTTTATCGCAAGTAAGAAAACGCCTTTTATGCTTTCCATTTGCTTCAGGTGCCTTTTCATTTCCCGAACATACAGCAAGCATATTTCTATAATCCAATCCTTTATTTTCTGTTGTATCACCTACTGCACTTCTTGCCTGCCAGTGTTCAATATAAACGTCACTTAAATCTACATCTTCTTCTAAAATGCGTATATCCGGAATACGTCTCATACAATAGGCACACAAATGTCCCTGTTCCTGCATCAGCAAATTTCTGACCTGTGTTTTTAATGGATTTCTAAGCTTAGCATACCCATCTTTATCTGATAATCCCTGTTCTTCTGCTTCTTTTTTTAATGTTTCCAAGTCAGAAGGTGCCGGGAATTTTTTTATAAGAATCATCGCTTTCTCCTGACCTTCAATAACTTTAACTTCACATTACAGCCTGCAATTTCAGAATCATCGTCGCCGATTTTTTCCTTTAATTGATTCAAAATCTGTTCTGCATTTTCTATCTCTTCACAGTCTATAAAATGATAAAATTTTTGAAATAGTGCCTTTATTTCCATTGGTCGTTCTGATGAATGCATAATACCACTTATAATAGTATTTGTATCTTTTCCATGAACCTCTCCTGATGGTTCATAAGCCATACCATCATCAAGTAAAATAATATTTTCACTTTTTACGGTATTAATCACGGCAGGTGCATGTGTGCTGACAATAAACTGAACTTTAGGAAAGATCTCTGTCAAGTCCCCTAAGATCCTTTGCTGCCAGGTCGGGTGCAAATGCAAATCGACTTCATCAATCAGTACAACACCATCTGTCTCTCTGCATACGTTACCTAAAAGCTGTGGATTAAGTGCCGCCATGCGGTACGCTATATCTGCCACCAGACTAATCGTACTTTTATATCCATCACTCAATTGATTGATTGGAATTCTCATGAGTTCACCTGACTCATCTCTGTAAGCCACTTCTAATTCCTTTGTTCCAACATTGTACTGCATTTTAACTTCATCATTTCCGGTAATTTTTTTATAGCAAGTTTCCATGGCAGCATAAACTGCTTCTAATTCTGGAATGCCTTCTAATCCCAGTTCCTGATTCTGATATTTCCGTACCGTCATTTTCGCAAACCAGTTCATCATCAGCTTAATGTTAGCTGTTCCATCCACACAATCCATATAACCGTTCATTCTGTTATTTGTCTCAAAAACATCACTTTGCTTTTCTCGATGATAATCCCATAAACGCCCGGTTCCATAATAAGCAATAACCGGAAGTATCAGCTTTGTATCACCTTCTCTTAAATGTTTCTGAAACTGAATACCAAGATCAATCATATCTTTTGCATTACCAATTGTCGTACTTCCATTTAATTTATTAAGACTTCTTTCCCATTTTTTCACTCCGGACTTTGTCATTGCCTCTGCCTGTACCGTAACCGGATATTGCGGCTGGACATCCTTTGTACTTCCAACCGAAAAAGCTTTCAATCGAACCTGATTTTTATCAATTCTGCGACTATACAATCCATCCATTTTTACAAAAATCGTACTGACTGCAATTGCTGCTCCCTCCATAATGGATGTTTTTCCAGAGCCATTTGCACCTACAATCACTGCCAAATTTGGATGCAATTTTATATCAAGATTTTCAAAACATCTGAAATTTTTAAGTACCAATTTTTGAATATGCATTTTTTCACCGCTTTCTTTTTATTCTAATTTATCATTCATTTATTGCCTCTTTTATTCATTCTGTCCATTTCTTACAGCCTGATACATTTTGTAACCCCTGGCACTGATGAACTCTTATAAGATTCTAAAAATATAAAACACCAAAAGAGCCACGGTCTCCCGTGGCTCCATTGTATCACAAATCAAAAAATCTGTCTTCTGAATCAAGTGCACGAATCTTTTCCATTTCTTCATCCGAAAGTTCAAAGTACTTTCTGACTGGTATTATAACAAAACGAGACTCCTTTTGAAGTCTCGCTTTGTTATGCGGTATAAACCTTTTGGTTATACCAGTATAAATCACATCCTGCACACGATATGCTGTTCCATCTGATGCGGAAGTGCTATTCCCAGTTCATACGACCATATCGGGTAGTCATACGGCAGATTTCTTTTTGAAGCCTTTTGGTCAGCTGCGTCTTTTTCAGACGCCATCTCCAGTTTTCACCAACCGTAGAAGGTTTGTTAATGCGAGCGGAATTGTCCAGTCCCAGCCAGTCCTGCATCGGAATGATGCAGGTGGCAGCCGCACTTCGCAGAACCAGTGCGATCATGCTCTTATAGAGCTGTTCTTCCGGGGTGGCATAGTCGTACAGATAATCACGCACCAGCTTACGCACGGTGTCGCTCATATAGCCAAGGTCTTCCGCAATGATTTCCCGTTTGCCCAATGCCTGCTCCACCGCACGGAACAGTTCAATGCCCGGTCCTTTTTCCCAGTGTCCTGATGCAGCTGTTTCACTGCCATAAGGAATTGAAAAATACTCATCAAACCCACGGAAGTGATCGATACGTACCACATCATACAGTTCGAAGCAGTACCACATGCGAGTGATCCACCACTGATAACCGGTATTGCGGTGCACTTCCCAGCGATAGAGCGGATTACCCCAGAGCTGACCGGTTGCTGAAAATCCATCTGGCGGAACACCTGCCACTGCAGTCGGAATGTTCTCCTCATCCAGCTGAAACAGACCAGGATTTGCCCATGCGTCCGCAGAATCCAATGCTACATAGATCGGAATATCTCCAATGATCTGTATTCCTTTGCTGTTTGCATAAGTTTTCAGTTTGCTCCATTGTTCATCAAACTTGAACTGGAGATATTTATAATACTCCACTTCATAATACAGTTCCCGGCGATAGTAATCCATTGCATTCTGCCACCGCAGACGGATATCTTCCGCCCACTCGATCCATGGTCTGCCTTCAAAACGATCCTTCACTGCCATGAACAGTGCAAAATCATCCAGCCACCACTGATTTTTCTCGCAGAATCTCAGAAACGCTTCGTTGTGGCCGATATCACTGCGGGAATATGCCAGCCGCAGCAGACGGTTTCTTTCTATATGGCTGCAGATCGTATTCATTGAGAACTACAACGTTGCCGCTCAGTGGTATGAAAACGATGCCAACATCCGCCGTGCCATTGATTTCCTCAACGGTTCGGAAATGCTGGCAGCCGGTCATTCTGAAAGCCTGAACCGTCTGCATCATGAGCTGATCCACAAGGACTGGTTCCAGACCCTGCCGGACTTCAACGCATACGTTGTACGCAAAGGACAGGCTCTCAGTGATTATACCTGCGATCCGATGGGATGGAGACGCAAATGTCTGGTGAACATTGCCAAAGCCGGTCTGTTCTCCTCCGACCGCACCATTGCTGAGTATGACCACGATATCTGGCATCTTGGTAAATAAAAATCTACCATTTTATGCCATCGACAGCCGGAACTTTTTCTGATACGGATCTTCAAAGATCTGATCATCCAGCATTCCCTGGATTTTGGAGCGGATGTAGCGGCAGCCGAGCTGGCTTTCACTGGCTTCTTCCGCCAGCATCCGCCTTGTTTTCTCATCCAGAGAAATTTCGATGCCGTACTGTCCGGCAATCTGACTGACCGGAGAAATCTTGTTTTTGCTCTGCATGATCTGATCGAAGTCATCTGCACCAAGAGGCTGCAGCATCACGATCTTATCGATGCGGCCGGCAATCTCACGGCGGATGTTTCCGTACAGCACCAGATCTTCTTCGGTGACTTCAGAAGTCAGATCTGCCGTTTCTGTGCTGCTGGAAAATCCGATCGCAGAAGATCTGTCTTCTTTATTGTTTCGAAGCATTTCGAAACTTCCGCAGAAGACAAAGGAAATATTACGGCAGTCGATCTTTGCCGTCTGTGGATCTTTTCGGTTGTCCTCGTTCACGAACGTTACCTGATCTCCGTCGATCAGTTTCAGAAACTCATTCTGAATGCTTCTGGAAAAGTCCGTTCCGCCGGAGCCGACCATCGGCTCAAACAGTTTGTCCGCTTCATCAACCACAACGATCATATGCTCCCGCATCTGCGGTTTCTCTTCGAGGAAAATATCCTTGACGTGATAGCTTCCTTTCCAGCCGTCACACGACAGCTGCGGTCCGTTGATGATCTTGATGAAAGAGAACTTTTTCTGCAGGGTACGCCAGATCTCGGTTTTGCCGCATCCGGTCGGTCCGGCCACAAGCATATTGCGGCGATGACCCTGCAGATGATTATAAACCAGCATCGCTGCTCCGCGTTTTGCCTCTTCCTGACCGTAAACGTGTTCGCCAAGATACTGATAGATCAGTTTTGGTGTCCAGCTGTAGTCTGTGTCATCGAATGGTGTTTCTTCGTAGACACCTTCGAAACCGTATTCCGCTTCGATCCATTCTTTTTCCGGATAATCCGGCGGCACCGGCGGAAGTTTTGCTTTTTTTCGATCTGCCATCCTCTTTTCGGCTTCCTCTGCTCCCATTTCCTGCAGCATCTGCTGGGTGTAGTTGATTCTTTCCGATGCCTCTGCGAGAATACCGGCGATATCCTGGATTTCATCCTCGTACAGATGTGTCCTTGAGAGTGCCTCGATAACAATATGTGCGACACTGTCTTTTGGACGCTGCTGCCAGAATACGGAAAGTTCTTCCACCTGATCATAGATATTCGCATATTCTTCATCGCTGACGCTTTCGTACCCGCCTTTAGCGACCGAATCGCGAAATTCTTCAAACGGATTGACAATGGTCGTTTCCTGACCTTTTCTTAAAATAAGTTTTAAATAAGCGGACCAGAAGTCTTTTGCCTGTTGTTCTCTCATCGTGCATCCTCCTTCTCAAGTATGCCATCTGTTGTTTTTTCTTTTCTTGTCTTGATCTGGTCCTATCATACCGCACAGACGCACGAAGGCTGTAATTTCAATGGTACGGATTTTATTTTGTTCTCATCGGCAGGAAGTCTTTGCCGGTTTTTATCAAGGATTCCGTAATGCCCCGGCAGTTTTTCTGCATCCGTTTTTGCACCTCTTCATCGGAACTGATACGTCCTTCAATCAGTTTCTGCAGGTTTACCTGCCAGATACCAATGGTACGGTCTTTGTGAAGATCAAAGGCTGCTACTGCACAGAGCCTTAAGATCTCTTCTTTGTTTTTGTTTGTCCGAACAGTATCCCCCATATAATCCGGGAAAATCAGGGCGTTATAAATCTTCACTTCTTTTTCCGGTGCTTGCTTCGAATAGAGCTTCACAAACTGTTCCTGATAAAAGAACTGTTTATATATATCTGCGTTTCCCGGCAAAATATAAGATTCTCCATCCCAGCCGCAATATTTTGCATCCAGAATACAGCAGATATTTTTCAGTTCTGGGTCTTCTTTATCCATCTCGATCACGATATCCGGGATATTCTTTTTTTCCTGATTTTTAAAGACCGGCGTCCTGTCCTGAATGCCGTTTCCGCTTTTTCCATATACTTTCCAGGAATAGACATTATTTTGACATTCATTGATGTTGATCTCTTTCTGATCCAGGATTTTGCTTTCAAAAAATACTTTCTCGCCGAAAAGGCTGATCTGGTTGCCATACAGCCAACCAAGAAGCCACTCGTATACTTTCTCAAACTTCACCGCAGCAATGATCTGCACTTCTGCGGTATCTGCCTGCTCTTTTTCTGTCTGTGCACACCACTGTTCTACACTCTGACTGACCATATTCCATGGAGCTTTTTTCGGTTTGCATTTCTGATTTCGTTCTGCCGCTTCCCATACATCCGCCAAATAAAGATCCAGAAGCTTTGCATAAACCTTCAGCATTTCCAGTTTTTTCAGATAGCCTTCGCTCTGATCCAGTTTCACAGATTTGGGAAGTGACAGCAGCATTTTATCTGCCCATCTTACAATGCCGACAAAATTGCTGTAATAGTGTTTTTCGTTTGTATCCTGATCCGTCCGGTAGAAAATCAGATTTTCATTCTTCCAGTTTTTGTATTCAAAACCAAAGGAGCGGTATTTCTCCTGCTGCAGCTGCATGATCCACTCTTCGCTTGTGATCTCTGCTCCGTCCTGTATATACTCGATCTGTTTGCCCATGACCGCATCTGACTCACTCTGCATCGCATCAGAGCCATTCTGTACCTCATCCGTTTCGCTCTCTACCTCTGCCAAAATAATGGTTGTGTTGTCATCTGCTCCCATACGGATTGTCTCCTCGATCAAAGATGTCACGGCCTCTTCAAGCGGCTGTTCCATCCGGCTTTTGATCTTGGATTCTTCCAGCATGTCTGTCAGTCCGTCTGAGCAGATCAGATACCTGTCGCCCTTTTCATAAGGCACACAGAAAAAACTGTTCTCCGGAAATTCTGCCTGATGTTCTTTTCCGAGATACTCAGTCAGAGCACTTTTCATATGGCCGGGCCGGCGAAAGGTATGATCTGTTGACAGCTGTTCCAGTTTTCCATCATGCATGCGGTAAATACGGGAATCTCCGATCGACAGTCCGTAGATTGCTTCCTGCCCAAACTTCAATGCAGACATCGTTGTTCCCATTTTTGTGATCTTCCGGTCTTTTCTCCAGCTTGTGATATTGTCATTTATTTTTTTCAGCATTTGCAGCAGAATGGTTTCGTAATTCTGCTCGTCCTGCTCCGTCCATGGCCGTTTTTCGTCCAGCAGCGTTTTGGCAGCCAGATAAGAAGCCTCTTCTCCACGTGGCAGACCGCCGATCCCGTCGAATACTGCGACCCACTGACCGCCGACTTCTGCTGTTAAATTTTCTTCCAGATCATCATGTACTTCCGGCATACCTATTCCATTAAAGCAGAAATTATCTTCATTCCGTTCCATAAGTGCTCCTGTAATACTCGCACACACTGCTTTTACGGAAATTCTATTATTATTCTTCATATGATTTCTTCCATACCAATGCAAAAGTATCGATAAGATCCTCTGAAACGACACACATCAGAATAAATGCTTCATATGGATTGACCGGATAGAGTTCCATCATATCCGCCTCCATAAGCAGTTCGTTTGTTTCTTCCACAAATGCTGAAAAACGCGGTCCGGCTCCTGATTCAAGTTTTTCATCATCTAATGCATAGATCAGAAAGATCAGCGTGATCAGATCAAAACGCTCCACCGGTTTTCCGGCTAGAACTTTGCTGATCCGTTCGCGACTCAGACGTTTTCCGGAAAACTGTTTTTTCAGGCAGGCAAATGATTTCATGTTGCCGTTTTTTGTTACCGGGACTTCGGTGTACAGCACACTTTCTATCTTTCCGGCACTGATATCTCCTGCTGTAAATCTTCTTGGCTCAACTTCTTTCTCATCCGGATAACGGTTCATATGTTTTGCAATGGTCTCTTTTGCTCTCTCATACAGACGCTCAAATACCTGTCTTGCTCTGTTTTCACGTTTATCTGCAATATTTAAATTTTTAATATAATGCAGATATTTTTTCAGTCCGTCTTCCGTGCTTACATACAGTTTCGGTGTATTCTGCATGGCCTCCCACATATGATCTTTCCGTACAGATGTATCGGAAGGCTCAGCTGCATATTCTTCCAGCAGTTTTTCTGCCGCGGCATAAGATTTCCCGGTACGTCTGCAATGCCAGTAAACAATTTCTTTCGGATCGTAAAAATCAAAATCTCCCTCTTTGAGCACGAGCGTCAGAAATTTGGAAATTGTTTGATCGTCCATCTCCAGCCCGAATCCCATCTGAAAAATACTCTCACGTTTTACACTTTCTGCTGCGATCCAGCGGTTCGCCTTACGCTTCATCTCCTGCTTTGTTTTCGCCCCAACGGAAGCAAGACAGTCATTTTTTTCAAATCCATCCAGGATCAGAGCGACATACTGCTCATTGGTCACACTGCGAAATGCTTCCTGCATTTCATTTTTTTCATAAAGATATCGTTTCAACTGATCGTTAAATGGAACGATCTCCATTTCACCGGTCAGATATTCAAAGATCTTCTCTTTTTTTTCATCTTTAAACTGTTCCGAATCAATCGTATCATAAAATCTCCTGATTGCTGTATTTGTAAAGTTATAAGACTTGATTGAAGAAGAAGGATCAAAATCCATGATATTTATTTCAGACATAGCTCTTCCATCCTTTTATCTGTTTTCTAATGTGTTTTTTAAATGTTTTCGTCACTATGCATTCTGTTCTTTTCCTGCATTCAGCTGTTCCATCAGTTTTTTTAGATTCATGCGGTAATCGCAGGAATCCGGATTTCCTTTTCGGTATCCTGTACAGGCTACAAAGGCACCATACTGTCCCGGTTTTTTCACCAGAACTTTTCCGCATTTCGGACAAAGTCCATACGGATGTTTCTGGATGTTTTCCAATGCTTTTTTCATTTCTCCTGCCGACTGATAACGATCCTTTGGATCATAAGCACATGCTTTTAAAATAAGCTTTCGCATGTCCGCAAAAGCATTTTCAGGCTCCGGAAGCACGGCATCTTTTTTCATTCTGCGGTTGATCCGCTCCTCTGAATCTGCGACATCTGCAAATGGCAGTCTGAAATCATTAGACAGATAATAAAGCACCAGACCAAGGGAATAAATATCCGCTGTCTTATCATAAATCGTTGTCTCTTTGACCTCAGGTGCCATGTAATCCGGGGTGCCTGCGACTGTCATCGTTCCCGAAATCGGCTCCCTAGCAATGCCAAAGTCTCCCAGTTTAAACTGCCCCTCTTTTGAGACCATAAGGTTATCCGGCTTGATATCCCGGTGAATAATCCCTTTTTCATGGCAGATTTCAAGTGCTGAACAGATCTCGATCCCAAATCGGATCACTTCTTCCGCATCCATTGTTTCATTTTTTTCCATGTAATTTTTTCCGAGGTATTCCGTGAAATCTTCCAGATACTCCATCTGAATATAAAGTTTCCAGAAATTCTCCTCCGGCATCTTTTCCAGGCAGCTTCCCTTGATCTGCACAATATTTTCTGCCCCTGCAAAAGATTCCAGCTGGCTGACCTCATGTGCCACTTTATCATTAAAGAACTGGGTAAAGTCTCTTCTGGCCTTTACCCAGTCATTTCCGTATTCTCTGTAAACCATTTTTTTATTTAATGTCCAGCTGATCATTTTAAGAGCGGAAATTTCCTCATCTGCCTCCCCTTTGTTTTTCACCAGTTTATATACACTTCCGGAAATCCCTTCGCCAAGCTTTTCCGTAATCTCATACCCATAATTTTTCCACTGCATCGGCAGTTCCGGAAATTCTGCCTTATACGCCCGGTCCTGATCTGCGGCGTTTTTTATCTCCATGTGATATTCCTCCAGTATCTTCTCTCTGCCTGATTATTTCATACTATTTCGTTTTTATTTGCATTTTTTACCCGAACATACAATACCAATCTTAATAATAGTTTTTACCCCTTCATTCAACAATTCCGTATCCTATCGTTTATCATCTATTTTCTTTTCTCTCCCAGATCACTCATCTCTGCAATCTTTCCGTCTTCCACCCGGTAAACTCTCCGGCACAGCCTCAGAACCCCCGGGCGATGCGTTGTCACGATACAGGTTTTTTCCGGTGCTTTTTCCAGTATATTTTTCAGAAGTTTTTTCTCTGTTTCTTCATCAAGTGCGGAAGTTGCTTCATCCAGAAGGATCACCGGTGCATTGCGAAGCAATGCCCGTGCGATGGCAATCCGCTGCGACTGTCCTTCGGAAAGCCCTTTTCCGCGTTCACCCAGTTTTGTCTCCAGTCCTTCCGGCAGTTTTTTGACAAATTCCCACGCACATGCCATCTCAAGAGCCGTCTTCATTTCTTCCCTGGATGCTCCTTCTTTGGCGATACTCAGATTCTCGGCGATACTCCCGGCAAGAAGTGTATTGCCCTGCGGAACATATGAAAAGCATACTCTTGTGTCTGCATTTAACTTCTGCTTCGTTCCGTCCTGTGCCTTTAAGATTGCCTTTCCTGTATCCGGCTCGATCAAGCCGAGGATCAAACGCAGCAGCGTTGTCTTCCCTTCTCCGGATGTCCCGACAAGTGCCACGATTTCTCCCGGGCAGGCACAAAAATCAGACTCCCGAAACACCTGTTTTCCTTTTGTATACGAAAATGTCACATTTTCCAGACGAACTTCCAGTCCGCCCTTTGTCAAAAACAGATCCTTTTGATTTTGTATGCTATGTATTTCTTTGGGAAGCTCTGTCAGTTCCCGGAGGCGATGTGCAGAAACCGAACTGTTCAGAAAAGACGGAATGATCGACACGAGATTCTGAAATGCCCCAGACAGGCTGTTTCTCTGCTGCAAAAATAAAGTCATCGTGCCATAAGTGATCGCATGTGTCCATAAGCGGAACAGACAATACCCAAATGCAGTAAACTGTACTGCCATTCCAAGCACCGACAAAACTGCCTTTGTTTTGATGCTGAACAAATTGTAATCCAGAGTTATTTTTTTATACTGTTCCTGCAATTTTTTCAGACAGGTGCTGCAGTGCAAAGAAATGCCAAGCGATTTGATCATATCCATATTGTAAAAAGTTTCTGCCTCAAACGTCATCATCCGACTGCTCATTTCACGCACTTTCTTCTGGCAGTCCCGCTGTTTTTTCATCATAAACTGCGACATCAGAACAACAAACGGAGCACTTCCAAGTGCAATCCCTGCCATGACCTTATCGTAATAAAAAAGCACAAGAAATGTTGCCAGAAAATGATAGAATGCGATCACGACCGCCGGAAGCCAGCTGACGGCATTGCTGCCCACTGTTTCAATATCTTGATTGAAACGGCTTAGCATATCGCCGTTTTGATACTTGTTCAGTTCCAGCCAGCTGACATCCAGAATCTGTTCAAAAAGATCTGCCCGAATATCATTGCTGATGTTCGTATTCAATTTTACCATAATACGGCTGATACCGCCATTCAGAATCAGGCTGACTGCAAAACTTCCTGCCATAACTCCAAAAATCATGCCCGCTTTGTTCATCTGATATCCGGTAACAATATCAATCAGATATTTTCCTGCAATGCTGCTGAGAAGTCCAAGAGAGGTACTTACCATTCCGAGAAATGTATAAAAAAAGATGGTCCATCGATATCTGACACTGTAATGCAAAATCCATTTCCAGTCATCAAAAATTTCCTGAAATGTCCCATCTTTCCATTTTCCTGCTGCTCTTACTATTTCGTTATGTATTTCCTTACTGCTTTTTTTTAAATTCTGCACCTTTGAAGAAAAAGAAAGCCCAAGTTTCCTGATACCACAAAAACGAATCCAGATATGTTCAAAAAATCTCCACCGAAAATTTTCCGGTCCGATCCATTTTCCCCGCACCTGTACTTTGGTGATTCTGGCAAAAATCTGCTCCTGACGGATTCCCGATTCCGGTACAATCTGACCGTCACCAAGCAACGTATAACTTTGATCCCCGCATTTTAAAATCCGGTGCATTACATACTGCCCATTTTCACGGCGATAAAATACGATATCGCCTTTTCTTAGTTTCCGGTCTGTTTTTTTCATGCAGATTTTGTCCCGTCCATGTTTCAAAAACGGACGCATGCTGTTTCCCGTGACGATCATGCTGACTTCCTGTCCATCTTCCAGGAGTGCCCGTATCATTTCCATATATTCCTGCGTATCGACCAGCCTGACTGGTTTCTTTTCTTCAAAATATTTTTCACTGTCTTGTTTCCGAAATTTTTTCATAGTTTATGCTCTGTTGGTTTCTCCTGGTGGCATATCAGATAAATGTTGTCGGACAATGTCCTCAAATAGAATCTTATGATTTTAATCCTATGCGAAAAATTTCGAATTTATGACTATTTCTCTTTTACATTATTTCTCTGATCTGGAATATTTTTCAAAAATCCGGATATACTCAGCCTCCACTTTTGCAAAAGGCTCTACGGTATAATTCAGCTCGATATGAAGCTTGGGCGGCTCCCCGTCCTGCTTTTCAAGCAGCCCGTCCAGATCATACCAGAGCATCACATGGTCGATCTCTTCCAGCTGTGCCTGCTCCTGTGCTGTCAGATCTGATCCCAGAAATTTTTCGTAAATCAAATGCAGCAAATATGCTTCCTGCTCCTGATATTCCGGCAATGTTTTCTTAAAAGGAGACGGCACATCGGACATATAACATTCACTGGCATCGTGAAGCAGACAGGCAAGTACCATGCGATCAGACAGTCCCCTTGCCGCCGCTTCTTTCGCACAGCAGATACAGTGCTGTCCCACTGACCAGAAGGTCTTTACATGGCCGTTTCCCCGACAGATCAACGACAATGCATGGGCAATATCCGGTATATCGATCAGCTCCGGATTCGGATCCGTCGGTTTAAAATGTTTTCCGGTATAGGTAGTGATAAATTCGCTCATCGTATTCCTGCTTTCTTTTTGCAATCAGCACCGGATTTTGGTGCATGATCTTTCAGACCAGGCACCGCTCCTCCGGCTGCTGCCCAGAAGTACAGACTTGCCACGCTGCAGTACGGACTTAATCTGCGGCGGTATTTTTCAAACAGTTTGCGGTCGATTTTTCTGTGATGGTAAATCATCCGCATCCCACGCTGTATCGCCAGATCACCAAAACTCAGCACATTCGGTCTTTGCATACAGAACAGCAGGATCATTTCCGCAGTCCAGACACCGATGCCTTTCAGTGATGACAATTCCTCAATCGCTTCTTCATCTGATTTTTTCCAGATGCCTTCAATGTCAAAACTGCCGTCTTTTACTTTTTCCGCAAAATCTGTGATATACTCCGCTTTCCGGAAAGATATCCCAAGCGGCTGCAGATGTTCCACACCTGCATTTAATATCGTGTCCGCATCGACTGTCCCAAGATAATCCTTCATTCTCTGCCAGATCGTAGCCTGTGCTTTGGTCGAGATCTGCTGACCGACAATATGATGAACCACCGATGAGAACAGATCATCGTCAACCGTTCGCTCAATCATGCCAACCTGATCGATCACCTCAGCGAGACGTTTATCTTTCTGTTTCAGATAGATAAGTTCCTTTTCTCCGTATTCAAAATACATATTCTATTTGATTCTCTTCAATTCATATTCTCTTGTTCCAAGTCCGATCTTTTCTGCCTGGTCAAGGGTTGCTTTCCACTCGATATTCGGATTGGAATCTTTGAAATGATCGTGGTGGCAATGCCATCCCGGCTCTGCCAGATGTTCTCCAAGCTGACTGTTTGCAATCGGTGTTGCATTCAGGCAGGCATCTGCACATGCCTGATCCAGTGCGACCGGATCAAAGCTTGCGAACATTCCGATATCCGGAAGGATCGGTGCATCATTCTCACCGTGACAGTCACAGTTCGGGCTGATATCCTGTACCAGTGCGATATGGAAATGCGGACGGTCGTGACAGACTGCCTGTGCATATTCTGCCATTTTACGGTCGAGAAGCTCATTTGCACTGTCATTTGGATTGTATACCGCATCAAAACTGCAGGCTCCGATACAGCGTCCGCATCCTTTGCATTTATCATAATCAATAACTGCTTTTTTATTTACATAGGTGATCGCATCGCTTCCGCATTCTTTTGCACAGCGGCGGCAGCCACGACAGACTTCCGTATTGATTGCCGGTTTTCCGCTTGCATGCTGCTGCATTTTTCCTGCACGGCTTCCGCATCCCATACCGATATTTTTAATGGCTCCGCCAAATCCGGTTGTCTCATGTCCCTTAAAATGGCTCAGGCTGATAAAAATGTCCGCATCCATGATCGCATGTCCGATCAGAGCCGTTTTGCAGTATTCTCCGTTTACAACCGGAACTTCTACTTCATCCGTTCCTCTCAGGCCATCTCCGATGATAATCTGACATCCGGTCGTAGTTGTATTAAAACCATTGAGATTTGCACAGTCCAGATGTTCCAGTGCATTCTTTCTGCTTCCCGGATACAGTGTATTACAGTCTGTCAGAAACGGCATTCCGCCCTGCTCCTTGCACAAATCTGCAATTACCTTTGCATAATTTGGTCGAAGAAAAGCCATATTTCCAAGTTCACCAAAATGCATCTTGATCGCCACAAACTTTCCATCCATATCAATGTCTTTGATGCCGGCAGCAATACAAAGTTTTTTCAACTTGTCCAGCTGGCTGGTCCCTACCGGACAGCGAAAATCGGTAAAATAAACAGTAGATTTTCCCATGTCAGTTCCTCCTGATATATTTTCTTCCGTAAGTTTCCCGTACCTTTGCGTCCTTAATGCCAGACTCTGTAAAAAACGTGTTGAGTCTGTACAGAATCCTTACTTTCTATAAAAGAATAACACATCAAGTACACTTGAAGTCAAGTACCTGTTTGTAAGTATCCGATTTTTTCCTGCTTCTCAGGCTGCTGCACCTAAGACTCTGCGAAAACAACAGAGCCGATACTGATTTGAATGCTCTTAAGCTATTTCTTTTTTCATTGCCTTATAGCCGATTACCACTGTCCATACATAGGCACATGTTTTAGGAATCATCAGCATACCGATCATTGGGATCACATCCGCCCACAATACAACCGGAATATAGAAAGCAAAGCTCAGTACGATTGTCAGCCACATCCAGCAGAAAGATTTATCATTCTTTTCTTTTGCACTTTTATAAAACAGAACAATGATAATCAACCCCATCAATGCGAATGGAATATTACGGTAAATACCCCAGGAAAGCGGAGCATCTGTGGCAAGCCAGTTATTCTGAGGCATCATGCACAAAACATTCTGTACATTGCCAGATTTATATTATCAATTACTATATTACTTCCATGATATAATCTCATAATGTACCCCCATTTTTTTTTACATAAGATTCCCAGATCTTCTAATACTGTTTCAAAATCCAGCGTATGTTCTACATCATAATTTTCTTTGATAAAAGCTATTCCTTTAAACTGAAAAAGATACTGAAAAGCTTCTTTACTGCTAAGTCTATGCCTATTGGCAAATTCATTTACACATGCAACAGTAAAACCAATTTTTCTTTTCTGTTCACTCATTAAAACAACTTTCTTCCTAAATTACACTTAAACGTGTCTGGTTATTTACTATAGTTTAATCACATCATCCTGCTTTTTCTGTGTGATCTGTGCCGGAGAGTGCAGCCTGGATTTCTGACTTGTTTCCCGCAGCAGATGCTCTTTTTTCGTAAAGCGGACATTCACAATCCGCTTCGCTACTTGCTCATGAACGCAGTCGCTGCTCTGCACACTTGAAGCAGGGGAATGCTTCTCTGCGTTCAAACAATCGTATTGTAATTATAGCATAGGTGTGAGGTGCATTGTGTGTGCATCTATTTATACGAATAATCCATACTGCATAAAAGGCAATGAACCATTTCTGATTCACTGCCTTTTTCTTTACATATTTTTCCTTTTTATCTTCTGAATATCTTCAGGAATTTTCATAATGTACTTTATTCTGTTCTGTTCATTTCCTTTCCTTCTATAGCAGCAATTTCTTCTTCCGTATATTCTTCTATTTTTGTTGCTGTTACCTGTTTGATATGTTGTTTTTTCAGGTGCAGATATACGAATTCCCGAAAAATAGTATAGAACACTGACAACAGTGGAATAAAAACAAGCATACCTACAATTCCCATAATGTTTCCACCGACTGTAACGGCTGCCAGCACCCAGATGGACGGAAGACCTACAGATTCACCAACAACATGGGGATAGATCAGATTTCCCTCTATCTGCTGCAGTACCAGAAATACTATTATGAATAGAATTGCCTGTTTCGGGCTTAGCATAAAGATTAAAAAGCTTCCTACCGCACACCCGATGAAAGCCCCGAAAACAGGGATCAATGCCGTAAACGCAATTAAAATTCCAATCAGGAGTGCATATGGCATCCGCAAAATACTCAGTGTAATGACAAACATACATCCAAGAATCACGGCTTCCAGACACTGACCTGTAAGAAAGTTTGCAAATGTCCGATACGTGAGAGAACAAACTTTAAGGAATGCATCTGCTTTTTGTTTTGGAAGAAAAGCGAAAAATACTTTTCTGACCTGTACATGCAGCTTTTCTTTCTGAAAAAGAATATAGCAGGCAAAGGAAACCGCAATGAAAAAGGTTGTTAATCCACTGATCAGGGAACCCACTGCAGACATTGTCGTATTCATCATATTTCCTGCACCGTTTCCAAGAAGGCTTATTGCCCATCTGACTGCCTGATCCAGATTAAACTGCAGCTGATCTGTCAGTTTTATAATTTCCTGATTATTATGGAAAAATTCTCGAATCCAACTTTGCATATGCGGGATAAAATCAGCGATGCTCGTCATCAAAGTTCCCATTGTTCGTGTAAGCTGCGGAATCACACCAAACATTACCAATGAGATCACACCAACTACTAATACAACCGTAAGGAGCAGACTTATCGGTCTTGACAGTTTTTTAACTATCTTATTTTCTTTTTTTGCCTTTTTAAAAATTGTCCTTTCCAAAAAGCTCATTGGCACATTGGTCAGAAATGCGATAGCTCCACCAAGTATAAACGGAAATATAATCCTCCATATGGTTTTCAGCACACCGAGTACCATATCAAACTTCCACAGGGCAACTACAAGAAGTGCCGTAAATACAATAAGCTCCCTGATTTTTTTAATAGATATTTTGTTTAGATCCACTATTTTCTCCTTTTTCAATCGTTATCCGTTATTTTGTGTGATCGGTATTTGTTTTATTTTAACTTAGCATATATTAAAAATCAAGGTTTTTGGATACGGGTGTCTTTGGATAATTTTTTGCAGCACATTTCAGGACCGTATAGCCAAAATCTATTATCTCTTGTTGTTTACTGATGTTTCAAGTATAATGAAATTTATAAAAGAAATACACGTACAGCATATGGACTTACAACGCGATAATCCTAATGTTTTGTGATATACAGGAGGTTATTCTCATGGGAAAGCAATCTAAAAGAGAAAATAAGACGATTTATCAGATTTGCCGGGAAGAAGCCGGTCTCACCAGATCAGAAGCCAGTGAAAAGATGACAGCTGTTTCTGATTCTAAAATCGAAAAATTTGAATATGAAATACAGGAACCAACACCTTATGATATCATCCAGATGGCTGATGCTTACAGACGACCGGATCTCTGCAATTATTACTGCTCCCATAAATGCGAAATCGGTCATCGTTATGTTCCGGAAGTCAAAGTTTCCGACTTATCCAATATAATTCTGGAAACCATTGCCAGTCTGAATGAAATCAATCCTCTTACTACACGCCTGATCCAGATAGCCCGCGACGGCAGGATCAGTGATGATGAGATAAAAGATTTTGCACTTATCAGCAAAAAACTGGATGAAATTTCTCTGGCAATAGATTCACTGAATCTCTGGATTGATAAGACCGCCAGCGAACAGGCATTGAATATTGAACTGCTGAATGAGGAAAAAGAAAAGCTGAAATAATCCATAACGCACGAAGGGCAATGAACCATTTCTGATTCATTGTCCTTCTCTTTACATACGCTGTAATTGATTAACGATACTTTCTGTTCTTCGAATAGCTTCTTCTACCTGTCTTTTTGCATTATTGATTCGATCCTGGACCATCCAGTCCACAACAAATCCATCAAAAAAATAATCTGCAAATGAAAGAAAATTTCCAGTATCGATATGCAGGTTACATGCCATATTTACATCATTTAATTCTCTGCTGAAATTACGGAGATCATACTTTGCCTGCTCCATATTCTGCTTCGCCTGCTCCATTTTTGAATGTTTCAGCATTGTACTGAAAAATCCTCCGCCAAACATATCTACCAGACCCCAGTTTTTTGCACTGTTCAGATTTTCTTTTGCTGTACTAAGACTGTTTAAGGCTCTATGCCCAGCTTCAATTGCTTCTCTTTTTTCTTTTTCAATATCATATCCCATAAAAAACACCTCTCTGACTCTTTATGAATGTGAAGTTACAAGTCCGATAATCCCACCAATGATCAATAGCGGAAAAGCTATATACATTAATCCGCCTACCACCATTCCAATCAATATCACCGGAAAGAAAATAACCGTACAAAGTAATTTCAGGATTCCCCAGGATGCTTTTAAGCCAAATATAAAAAATTTTCCAACAAACCAAATCATACAAATAGTAAATAATAATGATAACATCTTTTTTCTCCTTCTAACACTCATCCAGTTGTGAGTGATTCATTTTTTGTTGTTTATCTGATATAAAATCAGATGTATTTTTCACTCCAAGCTTGTTACTGAATTCCGGATTTTTTTCAATCTTTTCTATTATCCGAATTAATCGTATTCTCCGTGCTGCATTCATCTGATCACCTCGCTAATATCCACCTTTTCTGTTGATATTGTCAGTATAGCAAAATAATTTTTTACAATACACATCCGTAGTAAAGAATTAAATCTTTATAATTCCCGTTTTTTGAGAAATAACACAAAATAAGGCTCAAAAGGGCACTTTTCCTTTTGAGCTTATACACTTTATCAGCTAACGTATTTTACTTTCATTTTTCCTCATGAAATGCTTCCCTCTTCTTTAATTCTGATACAAGATCACACGATTTTTGCATTCTCCGTCATCCAGTGTGAACTTCTGAAGCTGTATTATTTACATCATCTAAGGACTTCATTGTCGGAAATTTTTTTGATTTTTCTTCATTACCCTTCGTGATGCTTCGCTGTGCTATTTCTCAAAAACATCTTAACTGTTCAGCACCTTCACAGTTACGAGCAAAAATGCATTTAAAATCACCTCACGGTATAATGGATGCCCAGATTTCCTTTTCTTTCCGAGATAAGCCAAATAACCCCATCGTATTATGATCTCCTTCTATCCATAGTTCCAGATTTCATATCCCTGTCTTCTGGCCGAATCATATACCGGCATCATGTTCCTTTCCAGAATGTTATAAAATACTTCTCTAGAATTACCTTTACGGTACAATTCCTGACCAGCCCAGATGGAATGCAGATTATCCCGATAACACGCTTCAAATCGTTTGTGAAGATCTGGTCTTTCATTTATCATTTCATACATCAGATACTGGTTTCCAGCAAAAACTTCAAAAAATGGATTCCACTTGGGTAAGCGGTTGCTTTTTGCCGAATTCAGGGATGAATCCATCGGCATCAGATTCCACAACTCATCATTCATTACAAAAGACCATGGAATGAAATGATCTACATCATACTGCGTTTCTTTTACTGGCTGTCCTGTGAAAATATCCCTTATTTCCTGTACTTTCATAATTCCCTGCCACAACTTCCGCACATTTGACAGTTTTCGCATTTTTTCATCCATTGGAGCAAGCTTATAAATCAAGCCAGGCACTTCAGGATTATTATTCTGAAGCCATTTCACTTTTTCATATTGAATCCAGCCAAGGATATTAACTGTATTATCCTGAATCATTGCTACCCAGTCTGGATGAAAATGCACTTCTTTTTTCAATTTGCTGCTATCACCCAATACATATGGCAAAGGAGTTACCAGTTCATTTATTTTTTGAATATACGCTGTAATGCGTTTGACACTTCCCCAGTCCGGCACTTCATTACTCCTTGTAAAAAAGCCTGCCAGTGCTCTATATGGCACCATATTAGTCAACTGTTCTTTTGCTTTCTTTAAACCTGCCTGATGTTCCCGAATAGCATTCTTTATTTCAATCTTAGATGCATTTGCCGGAAGATCACTGAGTTCTGTCAGCTGTAAAATTGCCCTTTCCAGACCATCTCTGACCAATCCATCTGCCTGTATTCCACTAAGATGAATATGAAATTCCCGTACTGAATACCAGGCATTCGCAATCATTTCATCAATAATCTCATCAAATGTTGTCTCATTCTTTCCTTCTGAAATAATATGTACCACGGCCTCCAGCCAGTAAAACTTGTAGCAATAAGAAGGATCTTTCATCATCTGAGAGAAAGCTTCAATATCCAGTTGATTATAATAGTTTGCTTCAATATTCAACAAACATCTGTCTTGCGAAGCAATATATTCAACCATCGTTCATCACCTCTTCCTTCTCTCACATCTCCAGTGATCCACATTTTTTCTATCTGTAGTCCAGAAATCTGTTTTGCGAACTTTTCAAACATCACTTCTGTAAAATCCGTAAAATATCGACCATTTCGTTCACCTTCAAATGTACCGTATTTGAACGATGTATAAATTATGCCATTCGTTTTTAATGCTTGATGCATTTTGTGAAATATATTTGGTAATTTTTCTCTGGATAGATGAAGAACGGAGGCACATGCCCAGATTCCATCATATTGGTTTCGGTCATCAAGTTCTTCAAACAGCATCTGTTTTACTTGGATGCCTGTGTAATCAGTTGCCATTTTACAAATCACACCTGATCCATCTGTTGCGGTTACATGATAACCATTATTTAGAAAATACTTTGTATCACGTCCAGATCCACAACCAAAATCCAGAATAGAAGCATCAGGAGAGAGATGCTTTGTAAATATTTGCTGTACTTCCGAAAAATCTACATTCTTTGTAGTTTCAGAAAAAACAGCAGCATTGCTATTATAATAATTTAGTGTTATAGCATCACTCATATTCATCCCATCCCTTTCCGACTTTATTATAGTGCCACAAATCTTGACACCTGCTAATTTCTTGCATATTTCTACTCTGTCTATCAGACATTTATTCTTATTCTAATCTTGTTAATGCATCAATGACTTTTTGTTCAAGTTCTTTTTGCTGTGTTGCCATGAGCTTATTAGATGTTCTTACTAAGACAGTACCAATTACTGTATGTGTTCCATTTGCATAAATTGTTCCATCATAAGTTGCAAGATAATCTCTACGTTTTTCTGCATCTTCCACATTTTCATAAACTTCTATTGCACCACCTGCATCAGTACCTTTATCAATTAATACATCAGAATATTCTCCCGATATATAAATATCACTTTGATCAACATTTTTGCTTTCAAAGTAAACTGTTGAAGTATATCCGCCTGCTTTATGTAAATTTCCATTTGGATCCTGGTCTTCTGTGACTGCTCTTGCATCAACCACATCATCAACTGTTAAAATCCTTTGCATCACAAATTCTTCTGATGGATTCACGACCTGCTTATATTGTTTCTTGCTATTTTCCAAATTTGTATATGCCGTTGTCAAGGCTGTTAATTCATCTGAATAATCTACTGGCACACTAAGTTCTTTTGCTTTTCTGAGAATATCTTTTGTGCTTTTAGGCATTTCTCCTATTACAATCTCTGATGCTCCCGCATTTTTAAGAGCTTCTTTTGCAGCGTCGATTGTAGTTTCATCAAGTGGCTTGTCTTCATTATCGACTAATTCTTGAAGTTTTTTTATTTCTCCATCCAACTGGTCGTTCTTTTCTTGCATGTCGCCTACAACAACATTATATGCATCTACTGCTTCCTTATGTGGCTTAAAATATCCCAAATATGCTCCAAAACTTCCTGCAATCACTGCAATAACTACAACCACTGCTACAATTATTAACTTTGTTTTCTTCTTCATTTACTTTTACTCTCCTTCGTATTATTTTTGATTTATTGTACAAACTTTAATCTTTTTTCTGACTAATACCAACACTCCTCTCTTTTCTATTTTTCGTATCATCTCTTCGTGCTCTCTGGTCAAGTATCTCAATTTTTATTGTTTATCCAAATACTCAGCAAGAGAATCCGCAATGTACTCTTTTTGACCATTCGGCATTGTCTGATATATCTTCCCTGTCTTATCTTGCCATATAATAATTCCGTCAATACCTGCATTCTCCAATACGTACCAATCATCTGGGACAAATGGATTCAGTTCTCGTTCTTCCCTTGTATTACGAACAACATCTAATCTTTTCTTATCACATATACCAGTCAATTCATGACCATCAAAAACTGCAATGCCAAATGATGACACATACTCAACATAGTCCTTTGCAAACAAAACCTTCAAATCTTTTTCTGCCTGCCTGATTAAATCTAAAGAGGCTGGTGAATACGTTATTAAATCCGCTTTGTTTTGAATCAGCTTCACTATGTTCATTTCTAAATTCCTCCATTGACTACTTGCTTCGCATAATCTTTCCAAAATTTTTTCTTTATCTTACCCCATCCATTCTTGCTCGATGGATTATCAAAATTGTCTGTTAATATATGCCATATTTTATCGTTTCCCTTCCCTCTGTGTTCTTCTTGTGTCAATATTGCAAGAGGAGAATCATTTTTTTGTCCAATATGATGTAATTCATATGGATGTCCCATCGGATCTAGTGGTGCATGACCTTCCTGCATAAGCTGTAAATTAGTTTTTCCCGTCATATCATCAAGATAGTTTAAATCAATTTTCCTTATTAAGGCAGTTTTCCCATCCACCATTTGTGCTGTCAGACCGGAAGATTTACAAATCTTATACTGTTCCATTGAATTAAATTTAGAAATCAATTCAACTGGATATTTTGACTCTTTTTGTATCGTTGCCACTTCACTCATGGTCAATCCACCTTTAGTCCCTGATTTAAGCAGAAAGGCTTCTTCTCCACCACCTGTAATCGCTCCTGCAATTGCTCCCCACTTAAATCCTTCACTTCCAGCTAATGCAACGGCATCCAGTGCTTCATTCATATCTCCGGTCTGATATCCTCTAATAATACCTGCCGAAACTGCTGAAAAAGTTCCCGATGATAACGCAAAGGCCGTTGCGGATTTAGCCGATGCAGCAAAAACTGCTGTCACTGCTGCTGGAGCACCTGCACCGGCACTGACTACTGATACTGTAACGCAAACTAAAATTACACCAGTTCCTATTGCCACATTTTTTATAACTTGTTGGCTATCTGTTTCTGCGACTTCTTGTAATTTTTCTACAGTTGTCGTACCTTTATCACTCAAATTGAAAATATATCTGTCGCCTTGAAAGAAATCATTTAATTCTTCTAGCGTATATCCAAAATATATATTGGATTGAGAATTATAAGAAGTCTCCTCAAGATATTCCTTTGACAAATAAGTGATCCGAACTTCCTCAACAACGTATTTTTCGCTATCTAGATTATTGACAGTTTCCTCATACACCTTATCTTTTACATATGTTAAAAGTGCATCATCATCCATTCCAGAAAACTCAATGTTCGATTCTTCAAAATTTGTTATACTCTCAGCATTGCTTATTATGCCCGTATCTTTCTCAGGATTGCTAGAAGAGCATCCTGTCAACCCTATGACAAGACACAAGATGAAAGCCATTATCTTCTTCACTGTTCATCATCCTCCTCCGCAATACTTTTCTTTTTCTTATGTTTAATACCGACAATCAGTGCTACAACTAACAAAGCACCCACCACAGCTATAAGATACTTAAAATTAAATGCTTTATTTGTTGCTTTCTCAGCATTTTCTGATGAACTTATCGTTCTGTCTGAAGAATCTACAACTTCTGATTCTTCCGCTAAAGTTAACGTTCCCTCATCATCTATTGTCGCACCTTCTGAAATCAATTTATTGATTTCTTCGATTGAAAGTCCAGATGTCATAACAGCTTTCATCAGATTATTTCTTCCTACATATATTTTCTTTGTAGTTTTTTGATTCGTGTATTGATTTGTAGCAGTTATCGTATAAATCCCCTCTTCTGTATACTTTTCTCCATCTCTTGCCGGGGCATTAGAACGAGTATCCTCTACCAAACCGTCTGCACTATCCGTCAAAACTCCACGTTTAACATTTATCTGAAGATAACGAGATTTTGCCAAATCTAACATAAATCCATTTTCAGTCATAGAACTATTTGTCAATTCACTACCCGTTGAAGCATCTAATGGATATACCATACAATTTCCGTTTCTGACCGAAAAAGTAAAGAAGATTCTATAATGACCTACTTTGTCAATCAACTGATCTGACGTTACTTCATAATCCAATGCAACTTCATAATCTCCTTCTTCAAAAAGCTGCACCTTGGTATCTGCACCAACAGAAGTATTTGCTTCTAAATAGTTTTTATATATCTGTGGCTCTGATGAATTATTATTGTAATCAGTATACCTAATGATTAATGTTCCTTTTCCAAAATCTGTCCTTTCTGTTTCAAAATATTGGTCATATCCTTCTGTGTCATCAGTTATTTTTAAATCTTTATCTCCATTTAATTCATTGATATTCTGCTTTAAATTGAACCAAAGGGTAACTTTATCGCCCACATTTTTTAAGAACACGACATTTCCATCAGATTCTTTCACTTTATCCGTAAATCCACTCACAAAAAATTGTCCAATATCCCAATTATAATGAATATCTTTTTTCTCTATCTCTGAACTTCCCGAATAACCATCAAATTCCTTTACTCTTGTTTTCTTTCCTAACGCATATGTTTGTTCTGACTCAGAAACTTCTTGTTCTGTAGACGGAGAATATGCATAAAACTCATATACTTCCGCAGTTTTTTTATATTCATAGTCTTTTACAGGAACAAATGCAATTTTTTTTATTTTTTCCAGTTTTTCTGTTTTATAAACAACAATAATTCGATAATAACACCCATTTAATATCTGCACATCTGTTGTTTTATACATAGTTTCTGTACTAACAGGTTCGTCTTCAAAGGCATTAGTCAGACTCTTTATATCTGTCCAGTTTTTTCTGTCTTTTGATGTCTGAATTATGATTGCACCCTTTAATATTTTTTTATCTAATTTGTTACCATCTAATTTTTTCCCTTTATCAGCAACAAGATGCCATTTTTTCTCTTCCGCTTTAAGCAAAGCATCACTGTATGTATAATAAAGATCAAGATTTCCTGAAGTAACTTCATAAGCTGGAACACCATTTTTTTCTGAAATATTTCCAATATTTCCAAAAAGTGAAAGCTCTCCATATGTCGCTACTTTATCTGTGAAAGAAAATTTATCAGATTCTGAAATATCATAATCATCATTCTTATCGAATTCATATACTTTTCCCACAACTTCATTTTTTTCTGATTTAGCAAAAGTATTGACTGAATATAGGGTTGTAAGCACAACTACACATAATATCATGGCTGATATTTGCATATAAAGTTTCTTCTTAATCTGTACTTTTCTCATTCGTTTTCCCTCTAAAGTATATTTCAAAAATTTTTTTGTTCCTATCTCTTCCTGTAAAAAACGTACCATCTTTTTTACTTTATATTATCATAGAACCCTTTATTTTCCAATAATCGATATCTTTGAAAAACAAAGAATGGCTCATAAATTCTAAGTCTTCATCATCGATCTCGTCTGAAAACATCCATACATTACCGCTCATCTTTTATCTCCTCCTTATCCTTTCCTGTCGCCGGTTCATGAAATCGTTCCAGATAGGCGTCAAAAATATCCCGGTTGATCAATACGGTTCCATCTATTCTGTAAATCGCACCTGCATCACTGGCAAGTTCAAATAATTTCTTATGAGAAATACTGTAAATAATCTCTGCCTGTTGATAACGCAGATACTGTCGGCGCAATTTTCTAAGCTGCTCCGGTACTTACTTCATACTTGTGATTGGTTTATAATTTTTATCCATGATACTTTCCTCCAAGACAAGAGAAAACACGCTTTTAGGCATGAAAAAACCTCCTTCCTTCGTACATAAAAAAATATCTTTCATATATACAAAAGAAGGAGGGTGAAAATACAGCCTCTGATATGCAATTTTTTTGGCTTTAGAGAAAAATTATGTATTATCGTTCAAATTGTAGCACAGGTACAACATATCTATGATTTTTTGTTTATCCGTCCCTCTAATGCCTAATGATTTTAAATCCACTGTTTCATCAGCTATTTCAGATAAGAACTTTTTCATATCCTCTGCTATTTCCGAACTGAGAACTTGCCTTGTATTGGCTGTGATTAACTGTGCTAATCGGAACACATCGTTTTTATGTTTCTTTATATTTTTACTATCAACCTGCTCTCCATTCAGCTTGCGTTCCTTTAAATCCAGCCACGCTTTCGCCTTAAATGGTATCAGGCAAGTCGGACTTAATACCGGAATGCCATCAACCATCATTTGTCCGGTTTTTAGCAATTCATAATACGCTTCGTTTAGAAGGATTGCCGACAAGCTGGAGATTTCATCGTCTATCGGAAGCGGTGTGAGAACTGCATCATCTTCCAATATAATAAAATCCGGATTTCTGGAAAATATCTCTATCATATATGGATATTCTTTACTTTTCGGAGATGTGAAACGATAAAACTGTGCATTTCCGGTGCTTTTATTCAAATGCTCATATCCTGCTTCTTTGACATACTCCCAAAACTGCCTGCCAAACTCCGCTGTTATGGATTCAACAATCAATACAATATCTACATCTTTTGTAGCACGAAACGGTAATTCTTCGTTTTCCATAATCAAATCGCAAGCTGTTCCACCGATGATGACATATTGATTTTCAAAACCCTGAAATCTTTCCTTAAATTTTGTAAATCCGCTGACCATTACTCCTGCAACCTTCTTTCCTGCAATTCATCTACTGCTTCTTCAATTCTTTCATCGTTTGTATCTCCAAAAGATAAAACAATGGAAATATCATCAGCACTGTTATCCTCTGAAAATTGTTTCGGGCTGTATGCCCATAATTCAAGTCTTATCTGTTTATCCGGGTCTATCAATTCATCAGTCAGCAAGGTTTTATCATAATCTTTCTCACTAATTGCATAGGTAACAACTCGACTTGGATTTAGCATTGTTTTTTCAGAAAGTGCCGTTTCCCCTGCAAAGACCATATTTTCCGTAACTTGCGTCTTATCTATATATCCTGCTTTGCGGACAGGAGTCGTCAAATATACTTTTGCTTTTTCAAATAATTCATCTCGCTTATATTTTGACTCAATAAACTTGTTGACACCGTCTTTTGCTACCAAAAACAAATCCGTCGTTTCCAACTGCTTTACTGCTCTGGTCAAGGTCATTGCTGTAAATGGAAGCACTTTTCCGGCTTCTGAAATATACAATCGTTTTTTCTTACTGTACAGATAAAATAAAAACAACTGCTGCGTGGAGTAAACAAACTTACCCGTCAGCTTTTGGGGTTCTTTTTCATCAGAAAGCATTGTCCCAATGAAAGGAAGAAAGACCTGCTTATCAGTAATAAACGGTATATTATTTTCTATAAGGCTTTTTCTTCGATAATTTGATACCGTTGTAAGTTCAAATACGACTGGCACATTATCAATCTGCTGTATTTTTACAATTTGTTTTTTCAATGCCGGAAGTGTAGCAAGTTCTTCTGTTGGAGCAAGCATTATACAGCGTCTGTTTCCAATATATGCTGTATGAAAATCATAACTCCCTGCAATATAAACAGGTAAAGAATCCTGATGATTCCATGCTTCATATTTTATAGAAATCCCGAATACGCTTGTAAGCATATTTCTCATTCTCCTTTTAACTCATTTTCTTTCATTTTAACTTTGATGATGTTAAAAGTCAAGTTTTTGAGTTATTTTGAATTTATGCAGACAATCTGCACAAACTTCTTTCATAAGCAAATTTTCCACTCATCGAGTGAAAATTTTACAATACCCAAACTACTTCTTGAATTTATATTTTCCTTTTCCGTGACCGGATACTGGTTCAATAATCTCGGTGTTCCGATTGAACTCTTTACCGTACCGGTACTTCACAGATGCCATACCGAAAGGGAAAGAGTATGATTACAGCCTTCCGGCGG
>OLQP01000257.1_pt1 | contig 53120 bp, 57 predicted proteins | sample 1643181 | NCBI WGS metagenome assembly OLQP01 (sample SAMEA3136710, study PRJEB25190) | human gut metagenome | biome: human gut; feature: human-associated habitat; material: faeces | place: Austria | collected 2013 | reverse complement strand
AAAAGAGATAGCTTTCGCTATCTCTTAAGCCCCTCCACTATTGACATGGAGCCTAGCCCTATAAATTAAAATATGGTGGGCTTAAAGGTGGCCCACCATAAGTTATTTTATTGTTCGTTCGAGGCTAAACCACAAGGTTTTTTATAAACCCTATAATTATTTATTTTCTAGTTACTTCTACTTTGAAATCTGTTTGTTTTGCTAAACGATGTATATTTTCTAAAATAGCTATTCTACCAAATATATCAATATACTTTGACTCAATTTTATAAAGAATATCCCCATCTTTTCCATGCAAATAATCTTTATATTCTTCATCTGCTATACTAGCAGTTAAAGTACGTTTCACTTTTGTCATCTTTAAAGCATACTTACTTTCTACTACGTTGATTAATGGTGTAGTTCTAACCATTCCCATATATCCTTCGATATTATAGTAATAAGATCTTGGTAAATATATATCAATAACCATTATCGGATATTCATATTCATGAATAATTCTGGCAATATGCAAGATTTCGCTATCTTTATCAATTGCTAGACTCTTAGCAACAGATTCATTCTTAATGTTTTCAATTTTAACCACCTTAGACTGACCAACGAAATCTTTGATTTTAGATTCGTAAGAAAACTCTAAGAAAGACTTAAATAAGGAATCTGTTTTTGAACGTTCTTTAACAAAGGTCCCGCTCCCTTTGATACGATCGATGTATCCCTCTTTAATTAATTCTTCATAGGCTTGTCGAACTACAGGTCTTGATACTGAAAATATTTTACATAATTGCTCTTCTGTTGGAAGGCGATCATTTGGTTTGAAATGTCCTGATACAATAGCTTCTTTGATATGCTCTTTAAGCTGATAATACAAAGGTAATGCTGAATCTCGATTAATATTTCCTAGATAAAAATTTAAAGGATAGTCCATTTTTTCACCCCTTATTTTTTATTATCTCGATTTAACAAGACAAATTTAACATAAAATCGCTATCTTTTCAATATTAAATACCCTCTTCATCCGTAGTTTCTTCAACTTTTTTAAATTCAAATTTTGAAACACTTAATGAGCCAACTTCAATCGCATGATTGACAAAATCATGTACATTTGTTTCAAAAGTACGTGTTAAATGTACATCAATTAGCATTGGTAAATTTGTACCTGATACAATTTCTACATTTCCTTTTGGTAAACCAATCATTGTTGAAGTTTTAAAAGGTGAGCCACCAACGATATCAGAAAGAACAAGTATACCTTCACATTCTTTTAAATCATCAAAAGCTTGATTTATTTTTTCAGCTAAATCATCTTCACTGTCAGTAGACTCAAAATCAACAGCTACATAATCTTTAATATCTTCACCACAAATCAACTTTAAAGAACTAGTTAGACCTGTGGCAAAGTGTCCGTGTCCAGTTACAATTAAACCTATCATATTATAACATTCCTTTCATTTCATCATATCCCTGTAAAATTGCAAATGATGCGCTTGTCCCAATTCTTGAAGCACCAGCATCAATCATTTTTGCACAAGTTTTCCAATTACGAATACCGCCAGCAGCTTTGACTAGAACATCATCACCAACTGTGTTCTTCATAAGCATCACATCTTCTACAGTCGCTCCACCCGTACCAAAACCTGTACTTGTTTTGATATAATCAGGCTTTACACTTTTAGCAATCAAGGCGCATTCCTTGATTTCTTCTTTATCTAAATAACAATTTTCGAAAATGACCTTGATTAATACATGATGTTGTCGACATAAATCAACCATCTGTCTCATTTCATCTTCAATATACTGATAATCATGTTCTTTTACTTTTCCTACATTTAAAACATAATCAATCTCATCGGCGCCATCTGCAATAGCGTTTCTTGTTTCTGATAGTTTTGAGGCTATCGTCATTTGCCCTAAAGGAAAGGCAATTGCCGCACCTACATGCACATCACTGTCTTTTAAAATATTTTTACAATATTTCACAGGATAAGAATTAATCGCTACCATTGCAAAATGATTTTCTTTAGCTTCATTACATAAAACATCAAAATCTTTTTCCGTTGCAAATGCTTTTAACAATGTATGATCAAACATCTTAGCTAATTCTTTTCTTGTAATATCTAAACTATTCACTGTCTAATACCTCCTTGAAATATTCCTTCGTTTCTTCATATGAGTCAAATGCCATATAGATATTATGATTTACATAATCATACATTTCATTTCTCAACATCATAACATCCAATGAAGCATTTAAAGCAGCCAAAATACCATACTCACTATCTTCAATGACTAATATGTCGTTTTTATCTACATTCATTTTTTGTACAGTATAATTATAGATTTGTGGATTGGGTTTAGAATTTTCAAACATTTCCCCGCTAACAATTACATCAAAAATATCTTCTAAATGATTCTCTTTAATCATACGTAATATATCTTTTTGATAAGAAGAAGAGGCAATAGCTAATTGGTACCCACTATTTTTTAAATACTTAATAAAATCAACAACACCAGGCATGACGTTTTTAGCATAGTCAATAGGCATTTTTGTCATTAATTCTTTTTTACGTGCAACAATTCTTTCGGTGTCCCAGTCGAGATATCTTTTTAAGATGACTGGTTCATGTTCTAGTGAGCAACCATAGAATTCTTTTTCATCTTCTTTTTTCAAAACTTTATTTTCGTCTGCAGCAATCATTCTGAATAAAGATAACCAATAATGTTCTGTATCCACTATAACTCCATCCATGTCAAATATGACCGCTTTATGCTTTTTCTCTTTCATTGGATATCCAATACCACCATGAATCTTTACAACTTCTGATGCATATTTACCGGCAAAAAATAAAGCGTCTTCGAAGATCATTTCTTCAATTTTTGTATTCTTTTTAAGCCCGTGTTCTACTAAATAGCACACCAGCGCGCTAATAAATCCATCTCCCGCTCCCATCGTATCCACAGGAGTAACATATTGATTATGTCCTTTAAATATTTTTCCACGAACATAAAGTAATGGATCTTTAGCTCCACGAGTCACTAATACTGGGATTTCTATATTGTTCTTTTCAACAAATTCTTTAAGATAATCTTCTTCCATGTTATTAAAAGAAAATTGGGCAAAATCAATATAAGGTAATACTTTAGAAAAATATTCAGGTGTTCGATATTTTTCCTTTTCACCAAAATCATATGACACAAAGGCTTTTGTATCTTTTAAATAGAATAAAGATTGTTCTATTTTGGCATTACAGCTTGTAAAAATAACGTCAAATTTGTCAAAATAAGATGAATATATAGGTTGAAGTTGTATTGGTTGACACCAGTTATCACCTAACTCAACTTTTAAAAATTGACGTTCACCATCATAAATATTTTGTAAACAACATTTTGTTGTTGTATTTTTAATAATTGGACAATGAGAAATATCTACATGATAACTTCTTAATGTCTGTACCATGTGATGACCATACTTATCATCTGCAATATTACCAAGATAACTTGCTTGATGCCCTAACTTGCTTGCATTACAAGCAACATTGACAGCATTGCCTCCTGGATAAGATATATGAAGGTTATCATAGATATCAAATACATTATCACCTAAACCTAATATTTTCATTTTAATATTTCACTTTTCGATAATATCTACGAATTTCTAAAGAATGATTTGTAATAACTTCCATATTTTTAGAAATTCTCTGTAAAATTGCGTTCATTACAACAGGTGATAAGATATCTCTAAATTCATCAGAAATACCTACATATGGATAATCTTTTGTATCAAAAACATTGGCTTTATCACTGTATTCTTCAATAAAATCTTTAACACGCAAATCAATTTCTCTTGTTTTTCCTTCACCTATTAATAAAGTACAGCAGACATCTTTTTCTACTAATTCTAACGTTCCGTGAAAGAACTCTGGAGAACTTACTGATTTTGTACGAATCCATTGGCTTTCTTCTAACACACACATCGCATATGCATAACATACTGGCCATAGATTTCCTGAAGCAATCCAAATATTATATGGTTCATTACAATACTTTTGACAATATTCTTTTGCCTGATTATCCGCCTGAACTCTAACATCGCATAACACTTGTGGTAGATTTTTTAATTCATCCAAGAATTTTGGGAATGAATCAAAATACCCTTTATTCATTAAAATACGTCCAACAAGAATATACATAATTAATTCTTGAGGTCTTCCATCACCATAGACAAAGCAATAATCACTTAATGCTTCTAAAGGCGAATTATCTTTACCTACAGCTGAAATAATTGTGCATCCAATTTTTTTAATATATTCAGCAGCTCTAACAGTTTCTTTAGTATCTCCTGATTTACTAGACATAAACACTACTGAATCTTTATTTAATTGTTTGCATCCAGTGTAAACTAAAGTGCTTGATAAAACGCTATATACAGGAATATCACTCATTTCTTCTATCATAGTTTTGAACGGATCCATCATCGCCTGTGAGCCTCCAACAGAAGAAAAGAAAATATTACTGAATCCTTTTTTACAAACAGCATCAGCCATTTCAATAAGCTTATTTTTACGATCATAGATATATGATCCACGTTCTAAAAAATCATTTTCATCAAAATTTATCATATATTTCCCCCCTAACATTTATTAAAAAAACCCCTGTAAAGGGGCCTTTTTCATTACATCCAACCAACAAATGATAATACGATACCGAATAAAATAATTCCAAAAATTACTAATAAAGTATTCGCATTTTTCTTTTTAAACAAGTAATAGATTAAGAAAACAAATCCTAATGGTAAGATGTTTGGTAAAATGTTATCAAATACTGATTGAACAGTTGTAGCCTCCATACCAAAAGTTAAGCTTTCACTAAATCCGAATGATACATAAGAAGGAATTAAGCCACCAACTACAGTTACCCCTAAGATACCAGCAGCTTTAGTTAAATATTTTGTACTAGAAGAAATTGTAGCAACGGCTTTAACACCTAAGTTGTATCCAAATCTAGCAAACCAAATACGTGAAATAGCAGCCACTAACCAAATAGCAATATATAATAGTGGTCCTAAAATTGAACCATTTTGTGCTAATGAGCAACAAATAGCTGCAGAAATTGGTAATACTGTAAACCAGAAGATTGCGTCTCCAAGTCCAGCGAAAGGTCCGAATAAACCATTACGGATACCTTCAATTAATTTACGGTCTTCACCGGCTTCTTCCATTGAAAGAATTAATCCCATTAAGAAAGTAGCCATGTGAGGTTCTGTATTCATGAATTCCATATTATAAGTCATGAATTCAGACATATCTTCTTTAGAATCTTTAAAGATCTTTTTTGCAGCAGGAATCATTGATAATGTGAATCCAGGTGCTTGCATACGTTCAAAAGAGAAAGAAGATTGTTCAATAATAGAGTATAACCCCATATTAGTAATATCTTTTTTTGTTAATTTCCCACGTTCCTGTCCGTTCATTAATTTATTAGATGCCATCTTCTTCACCTCTGACAGTAACTGTTACCATTGATGTTTTATCATCAATTTTCTTTTCATACATGTAATTAATATAAGCTAAAGCAACACCAACGATTGCGATAGGTAATACGTTTGGTAAATTTAAGAAAGTAGCCATAATGAATCCTAAGAATAAATATGGCGCATTGTCTTTGTTTAAAGTTACCATTAATAATAAACCTAACCCAACTGCAGGTAATAAGCTACCTGAGATTTCAAAACCATGGATTAACCAAGTTGGGAAAGAATTAACGAAACTTTGGATAGGTGCTTGTAAAGCGAAAGAACATAAGAATACGATTAATGCTACACCAAGAGATTTGATGACAACACCACCATATACTAATTTCTTAAATGCATAAGTATCTGCTTTAGATGCATAGTCATCACACTTATGTGCAATAGCAACGAAAGCTGTATTGCAGATAATACCATACCATTGAGCTAATAAAGCAAATGGTAAAGATAAACCTAACGCTGTTTCAGCAGATTGCCCTGTTGAATAAGCGATAACAACAGTCATCATACCTGCCATAAGAGGATCAGGTGGAACTGTTCCACCAACTGTTAATAAACCTAAATAAGATAATTCTGCAACAGCACCGCATGCAACCCCTAATTGTACGTTACCTAAAGCAATACCGGCAAAGAATGCAACAACCATAGGTCTAAACCAATAGAAAGCTTCCCAGCAGGAATCAACCGCACAGATGAAACCAACTAAGGCAAGTAATAGACCTTGAGTTAATGTAATACTCATGATATGTTTCCTCCAATCAAATTATACCTGATACTTTTTATCCCCTGGCGCAATTTGGATATACACTTCTACACCTTTTGTTTTCATTGCTTCAAAATCAGCGACATCTTTGTCATCTACATATACGTGTGCTTCATGTAATACCCTTTTCCCAGGGTGTGAGTGCATGTTTCCTACATTTACTTTTTTAATAGGAACTCCTCCATCAATTAAAACTCTCATATCTGCAGGTGTTTTGCATACAATAAAGATATGCTGTTTGGCACTTGCTTTATGAATAATTTCAATTGTTTTCTGTAATGTGAAGAAACGGATCCCAACTCCTGCTGAATCAGCTGTCATCTTCATTACAGATTTCATTACTTCGTCGCTTGCACATTCATCATCTGCAACAACGATTAAATTGGCACCACTGGCACCAACCCAAGAATTTCCAACCTGACCATGCACAAGTCGATTATCAATTCTTGCTAGGACGATATTTGGACCAGCCATAATCATCACTCCTTTTCTTTTATCGTTTTGGCCTCTTCGATAATTCTATTCTATTTCCATGCCAGCATTATGTCAAGTTGTTATTACATATTTATGACAAATTATTTTTACAAATTCCTCGTTTTTTGTTAAATGTAAGTGTTTACAACGTGTTTTTTAGCCGTTTTTTCATTTTTTATAAAACAATGTTGTAATTACAATTCCTTGTGATATAATATTTTTGTATTCTTGTCATGACAAATATTGATATTAAGGAGGACATGTTATGAACACACCAACAATGTTGACATACATTGAAGAAACACCTATGCAGTTAGCAAAAAATACCGCTAATCGCAAATTATTAACAAAACAATTAGTAGACTTATACGTTAAGAATCATTATTCTACAATTTGGATCGTTGCATGCGGTTCTAGTTCAAACGGAAGTAACTGCGCTAAACCATTTATGATGAAATATTTAAATTGCGATGTCAAAATCGTACCGCCTAGTACTTTCTTATACAGCGAACACAATTTAAAAGATGATGATATGGTTTTCGTGGTATCACAAAGTGGATGTTCTACAAATTCTATTGATGCATTAAAAAAGATTAAGGAATTAGGATTTACCGCTATTGGTTTAACAGGAAATGTAGATTCTGATTTTAAAGATGTTGCAGATATCGTTATTGACTACGGTGTTGGAGTTGAAACTGTTGGATATGTAACAAAAGGAGTAACAACTTTAGCACAATTTTTAATGTTATTCGCCTTAGAAGCAGCATATGCATTACAAATCATCAGCGAAAATAAATATTTAAGTGTAATTAAAGAGTTAGAAGAAGTACCTGAACGCCACAAAAAAGTACAAGAAGAAACTTGGGAATTTTACAAAAAGAATCAAGACTATTTAACAGCGATGACTGTATCTTACACATGTGGTTTTATGCAGGGATATGGTGTAGCTACAGAAGGTGCTTTAAAAATTGGAGAAACTATTCAAATTCCTAGTTTCGCTTATGAAGCCGAAGAATTTATTCATGGTCCTAACTTACAATTAACACCGAACTATACTCTATTCTTTATCGACGATTGCGATATGGGCAGTGAGCGTTTAGCACAAATCTACCAAGCCAGTCGTAGTGTATCTAAGCGTGTTTTTGCAATCACAAATAATCCTGTCGTAGATGACGATCATGCGGTTCGTTTACCTTTCGAGATGGTTGAACCTGCATTATTGCCATTATATACATTACCTTTCTTTCAAATTATTGCACATCAAGCAACAACCGATTTAAACAAATGGGAAAAACATCCTATGTTTGCTCATTTCAAAGATTATGCAGAATCTAAAACCGAAACTATTAAAAAGGTAATGCCAAATCTATGATTAAAGCCATAATTTTTGATATGGATGGTGTATTAATTGACAGTGAGCCAGTTTATGCAAAAAATCAAATTAAATGTCTCAATCACTTTGGTATTAAAGTTACAGAAGAAGATTTAATTCCTTTAGCCGGTGGTACAAAAATTCATTACGATCAAGTTTTAAATCCCTTATTACAAGGAATTGTGGAAAGGGAAAAATATGATCATTACTTGAATGATTATTATAAAAAGCATCCTGTTGACTATAAAGCTATCTTAAACCCTGGCGTACATGAGCTCTTGCAATATCTAAAAAATAAAGATTATCGTATTATTGTTGCTTCATCATCCGCAAGATGGGAAATTGAAAATGTATTTAATTTATGCAACCTTAACGGTTATTTTGAATTCATCATGAGTGGTGATATGTTCAAGGCTTCTAAACCAAACCCTGAAATATATTTAAAATCCGTTGAAAACTTAGGTCTTACAAGTGATGAATGTATCGCTATCGAAGATAGTGAATATGGAATTACCGCAGCTAAAAGAGCAGGATTAACTTGTATCGGACTAGAAGATCTTCGTTATCGTTATGATCAAAGTCAAGCAGACTATTTAATAAAAAAATTAATAGATATTAAAGATATATTAGAGGAAATAAAAAATGAAAAGAACTGATTCTAAATTATGGAAAGAAATCCATCAACAGAGCGATTGTATTAAAGAATGTTTAAAATATAATATTCCAGAAATCAAAAAAATTGCAGATGAAATCAAAGAAAGAAATATTCAAAACATCATTTTTGCAGCAAGAGGTAGCAGTGACCATGCTTGCAAAGTTGCGAAATATTTATTTGAAATCTATACTGATAAATTTATCACAATCGGAGCAGAAAGTACTGTAACTTGTTATGAAACAAAAGCCAACTATAAAAACGCATGTGTTATTGGCATTAGCCAATCAGGTGGCGCAAAAGATGTTTATGCGATGATGGAAAAATGTGTCAATGATGGTGGTTTATGTATTTCTATTACAAATGAACCTGATTGCTTAATGTCTAAAATCGGTGATTATCGCTTAAACAATCATTGTGGCGAAGAAACAAGCATCACTGCTGCAAAATCTTATATCACTCAATTAACAATCTTAACTGCATTAGTTGCTTATGTATCAAAAGATGAAGAATTATTACAAGTGATTGATGAATTACCAGAAATCGTCAATTACGCATATTCTTTAGAAAATCAAGTATTAAACATTATCCCAGCGTATCGTAATACTAGTCAAATTATGATTTTTGGACGTGGGTTATTATATGGATTAGTACAAGAAAGTGAATTAAAAATCCAAGAAACTTGTTACTTAGATGCAAGATGCTATGCTGCTAGCGATTATCAGCATGGACCAATTGCTACCGCATTACGTTTTGTTCCAACTCTATTCTTTATTGCAGATCAAAAAACAAATCAAAGTATTGTTGATTTACATGCTCGCTTAAAAAAAGAAAAAAAGATATATTCTACAATCATTACCAACGACGAAACAATCGCATCATATGGTGATCAATGCATTATTTTCGATAAAAAATATGATGGAATTCGCGCAGTATATGTAAGTGCTGTAATCTCACAAATGTTCGCTTGTTTATTATCATTATCTAGAGGTTATAATCCAGATAGTCCTGACGGTGTAAGCAAACATACCGTTACTATTTAATGAAGTATAAAGGTGAGTTGTTTGTTATAATATCGGCCATTCTATTTGGTTTTAATCCAATTCTTGCGAATTATACATTTGAGGCTGGTAGTAATCCGGTAGCCACTACAATGTTTAATTCGCTCATTGGAACTGTTGTATTGTTTCTTATTAACGATAAACAGCGGCTTAAGATCAACCATAAAAAAATGAAAACGATTTTATTGGTCGCTCCATTTTCAGCCATAACAACGATATTATTATTTACAAGTTATAATTATATTGATTCAGGATTATCAACAACATTACATTTTAGTTATCCACTTTTTGTATGTATTTTATCTTACATTATTCTACATGACCATATTTCTTATAAGCAGGTTATCTGCATGATTATCTGTTTATTAGGTATATGCTTATTATATACACCAGGTGGAAAAATAAATTTCATTGGGATCATATTAGCGCTCATTTCCGGTGTCACATATGCAACATATATTACACTCGTAAATAAAATTAAATTTGATGAAATCCCATCAACTGTATATGCATTCTATTTGTTTTTATTCTCTACTATTATGATGATTATTTACGCTTCCTATACGCATCAAATCGTCATCATGCACAGTATAACCGGTTGGAGTGCAAGCATATTCTTAGGGATTGTACAGGGCGTTCTTTGTTTAATTCTTTTTTCTAAAGGAATTGTATTATGTGGAGGATTGAAGGCATCATTACTAAGTGCATTTGAACCAGTAACAAGTATCATTATTGGCGTGTTATTTTTACACGAAATCATTAATTTTCAGACATTTATTGCCTGTTTTCTCATTATCTTATCAACAATTTTATTATTAATAAAAGGAGAATAATTATGTTAGTAACAATGACAGACTATATTCATGCAACAAGAGAAAAAGTACTTAATAATATCAACAAAGCACATGATCTTGTTAAAGATATAGTTGATTTATATACAAAAAAGAAATATCAACAAATTATTTTTGTTGCCTCAGGATCAAGCTACACTGCATTACAATGTGCACGTAATTACATGTGTAAAACATTAAAAACTGATGTAAAGATTTTAAATCCTTACACATTTAGTCACTACGATATTGATTATGTGACTGATGAGCATTTTGTAGTAATTGTTTCACAAAGTGGTGCCAGCACTAACTGCGTTGAAGCATTAATGAAGTTAAAAGACCGTCACTTAAATTCTTATGTATTAACAGGAATCAAAGAATGCGATTGTGCAAATTATGCTGATGTTGTCTTAGATTGGGGATGTGGCATCGAAACTATGGGATATGTTACTTTAGGTGTTGTTTCCTTAGTCGTTTACTGTATGTTATTCGCAGCAATCGCTGCAAATAAACTTGGTTATTCTGATGAATTAGAATATGTTAAAGAACAAATCACCAAAGCTATGAAAAATCATAAAGAGGTATGTGACAAAACTGAAGCTTTCTATGCAACTAATGAACAAACTTTATATCAACTTGATCGTGTTTATGTATTAGGAAGCGGTTCTAACTATGGAACAGCTTTAGAAGGTGCCTTAAAAATGGGAGAAACTATCAAAGTACTAGCCGTTGGATATGAACAAGATGAATTCTTACACGGTCCTGCTTTACAATTATCTCCTAAGTACAGTGCTTTTATCATTGATGGTGGTGACGAAACAAAAGAACATGCTTTAACTGTATTTAAAGGTTTATGCAAAGTAACTGCAAACGCCTATATGATTACCTCACAAGATGTAGATCATCCTCATATATTACATGTAGACGATCCTTGTGATGAACCATTTACTTGTTTATATAACCTACCATTCTTTGAGCTATTGGCAGATATTATTTCTACAAAATTAGATAGCAAGAAAGATCATCCATTATATTACGAAATGAACAAAATTATTGATTTCAGAACCCCTAAATGGAGAGAATCTCATAAACCAGAGGATTAATATGTTCTATTATATTCAAAAGATTATCAACAGATTAAGTATTATTGTGTTTTTTATTGCAGGTTTATTATTGTATGGTTGTTTCTATCTTATTCGTACCTATACAACTTGGAAAATTTATGCTGTCTTAATCTTTTTTGTGATCATTTCTATTCTCACTTTTTATATTTTAAACTTGTTAGTAACAAGAACCGAAACATATATGATATTGAAAATGATCCGTAAAGGAAATATCGCTCTAGCAAAAGTCACAAAGGTAAGCCCTTATGGAGAATGTCGAGACATCACATTATTTAACCATCGCATTTACGAAGTAGATGTGACAGTCTATACGCTCGGAAAAACAGAATGTTTTACAATTTATGAGGATGTAAAAACTATCGAGGAAAAAGCACTACCTGGATATTGTTACGTTACATATGATAATTCAAAAAAGAAAATCACTTTAGTTCCTACATTTTTAATTTTTATCTCTCCTTCCCTTAAATTAGTAATAAAGAATTATGAAGATATGTACCATCCTCATTATTTAGAAATCGTAAAAGATCCTGCGTTAAGACTTCGCAATTTTAAAAATAAAGTGGTAGAAAAACAATAATTAAATAATCGCTTATCTTATCAAAAAACAGGTATTAGAACTTAAAATTCAAAATACCTGTTTTTTATGGCTGTCTAAATTAGATAGGGGTTTTGCAGAAAAAACAATAATATATTTCTTAACTTATAGATCTACAGCTTGAAGATGATAAATGATGCTACATATGTCACGTAAGCGCCAAATAAGCGTCAAAATCACCCTATCTAGCAAAAAAACCTCGATAAAATCGAGGTTTTTTCATCATTTTAACTATTCACCAACGTATGGTAATAATCCCATTTGTCTAGCACGTTTGATAGCTACTGCTAATTGTCTTTGATATTTAGCAGAAGTTCCAGTTACACGTCTAGGAATGATTTTACCGTTAGCTGAAACAAATCTTTTTAATAAATCAACATCTTTGTAATCGATGTAAGTAATTTTGTTTTTTGTAAAATAACAAACTTTTCTTCTACCCATTCTTTGTCTTTTAAAAGCCATGTTCTTATACTCCTTTTCTAAAATTGAATATCGTCTTCCATGATATTATATGAATTATCAAAATCACTTTCTAATTCAACTGTTTGCATATCTTGGAAATTATCTGTTTGTGGTTGAGCAGGTTGAGAATATTGATTATTCATCATACCTTGGTTCATAGAACTTTGGTTTCTTTCTCTTTGAGCTCTTGTTTCTAAGAATTGAACAGAGTCACAAACAACTTCTGTAACGTATACGCGTTGTCCTTGAGCATTATCATAAGATCTAGAACGAAGTCTACCTTCAACTCCTACTAAAGATCCTTTTGCACAATATTGTGCAACATTTTCAGCGACTTTATTCCATACAACGCATGAAATATAATCAGCTTGTTGCCCATCTGCAGAGTTATAGTTACGATTTAACGCTAACGTAAAACTTGTAACTGCAGCCCCGTTTCCAGTTCTTCTAAGTTCTGGATCACGAGTCATTCTACCAACCATAACAACTCTATTAATCATCGTCAAATGCCTCCTAATTATTTACGAAGAGTTAAGTGACGTAAAACTGAAGCGTTGATTCTTGATAAACGTTCGAATTCAGCGATTTCTGCTGGTGCACAAGTTACATCAACTACAACATAGTAACCTTTTGTGTAATCTTTAATTTCGTAAGCGAAATCACGTAATCCCCATTCGTTGACATTATCAACTGAACCACCGTTAGCAGTTAAGATTGATTTGAAGTTTTCAATTAAAGTATTTCTAGCTTCTTCTTCAACATCTGGTTTTACAATAAACATAATTTCATATTTATTCATCTCTTTTACCTCCTATGGTCTTTTGGCTTACTTTTTAGTAAGCAGGCAGTAAAATAATCTTTACATGCTCGTCCATTATATCTTATTGTTTACTTTTATGCAATAATAAAATGATTATTTTATGTAATTTTACCCCTTTATAGGCATATTTTTTTCATATGCTATATTGAGGTGATATTATGAATTATCTATTATTTTTATTTTGGATATTTTTTATGATTTTATTTCATTATTTAATCAAAAATGATTTTTCTTTTATTCAAAAATATCTTAATAAACTTTTTAAATATTCTCCCTTATTTAAAGAGTATTTAAAAAAGTATTTAAAAACTATTTTATATGCATTTTTTACTTTTATTGTGGGTAAGACTTTTGAACATCTTGATATGTGGGTAGATTTGTTTTTTGTTTCTATATGGATGTTAGTAGATGAAAAAGAAAATATAAATATTGAAAACAAAAAAGAAACAATACCTTCTTTAATAGGTATTGTTCTAGGTTTATTACTCCAATACTTTATATGATTTTACTTTTATACTTTGGATATCTTTATTTTTTATATCTAATGTTCCTTCATAGTAAATATATATTCTATTTCCTTTGATAAGACCTTTATTAGACTCTATTGCTCCCGCAATAGAAATTAAATACTTTTGATGATCATTTGTTTCTATCAATAATGTTTCATCACCCACATTTTTAATTGTTCCTACAATTGTTTCATATTGACTTAAATCTTCTTGATCATCAGATTTAAAATGAAAATATCCAAAAATAACTCCTATTAAAACAAATAAAGCAATTAAAATCCAAACTATACTCTTTTTCTCTTTTCTAATATGCTTACCTTTCATTTTAAATCTTCCTGTGTTGTAATTTTTAAATTACTATAATCTCCTAATACTGCCTTAATATCCTTATCTATATATCTTTCAAATAATTGACTATCATCAGTCGCAACATATCCTTCATCTTTTGCCTTTTGATAAGCCACCTTAATATCTTCACTTTTAAATACTTGTGGTGTTTGAGCCTGCATCAAAGTTTCTCTTTTTAAAGTTTTAACAACAATACCCTCTTTAACTTCTTTAATAGTATCTTTACAAGGAACCATTAATAACCCAGCATCATATGTTTTTAAACATTCAACTAAATCATTAATACTTTGTTTACTTACATAAGGTCTTGCTCCATCATGAATAAAGACATGATTTTCTTTTACTTTTTGTAAACCTTCATAAACACTATCTTGTCTTTCTTTACCACCAAAAACATACTCAATTCTTGAATCATTAACTAATGTTCTTATATCATCTATTTCATTTTCTTTCGTTACAACAATAATTTGTTTACATCTATTATCCTCTAAAAAATGAGAAATATTCATTTCATAAACAGTTTGATTATTTATTTTATAAAAAATTTTATTATATTTCAAACCTGTTCTTTTGCCACTTCCAGCACATAAAAGAATTAAACTATAGTTCATGTTTTTCACCTCATGATTATTTTATCACACCGTGATAAAATAATAAAATTTACATAGATATTTCCAGAAATATGATATAATCTAACTTAGACAAAGGAGAATTTTATGAATACAACACTTATTATTATGGCGGCTGGAATTGGTTCACGCTATGGAAAAGGAATTAAACAACTTGCGAAAATTGGTCCTCATGATGAAATCATTATGGATTATTCAATTTATGATGCGATCGAAGCTGGATTTAATAAAGTTGTTTTTATTATTAGAAAAGATATAGAAAAAGAATTTAAAGAAGTTATTGGCAATCGTATCCAACAACATATTCAAGTTGAATATGTTTTCCAAGAAATTAATAATGTTCCTGAAGGATGTAGTGTACCTACAGGAAGAGTAAAACCTTGGGGAACTGGTCAAGCTATTTTAGCTTGTAAAGGTATTGTTAATGAACCTTTTGTCATTATTAATGCTGATGATTATTATGGAAAAGTTGCTTTTAAAAAGCTTCATGATTTTTTAATTGAAGATAGTCATAGAAATAGCGAGTTTACCATGGCCATGGCTGGTTTTATCTTAAAAAATACTTTAAGTGAGAATGGAACAGTTACTCGTGGTATTTGTGTAGAAGATGAATCAGGTTATTTACATAGAGTGATTGAAACTAAAGGGATTATTAGAAACAATCAAGGAACAATTGATTGTGATACAGAAGAAAGCAAAGACATCATTCAAGAAAATAACCGCGTTTCGATGAATATGTGGGCTGGTTATCCTTGTTTTATTGATTATCTTGAAAATGGTTTTAAGGAATTCTTATTAGATGATAGTGGAGATGAACTTACTAAAGAATATTTATTACCTATTATTGTTGATCAATTAATTAAAACAAACAGAGCTTCAGTAAAAGTATTAGAAACAACTGATAAATGGTTTGGTGTTACTTATCCAGAAGATAAGCAGCTAGTCCAAGATTCTATTCATGAACTTATTGAACAAGGTATTTATCCAGAAAAATTATGGAAATAAAAAGTCTAGCTTAAAGTTAGACTTTTTCATTACCATAAATCATCGGTACAACACGATTATTACCTAAAAAAACAGAAAGTACATCTTCTTTCATATCCAATCCACTATAAATAAAATCCACAAGTTTCTCAATATCTACTTGTAAAACAGCAATCTTTTGATTTTGATGATAATCAAATTCTATAACCGCACATTGTCTTATAATTCCCCATTTTGTATCCTTTGTATCTCCTAGATAATCAGGTAACACAAGAAAATTATAAACACCTACATTCGTCTCATTTTCCTTTTCATAAATACGCTGAAATTGTTCCTGATAGAAAAATTGTTTATAAATGTCTAGGTTTCTTGGTAAATAGTAAGCTTCTTTTTCATAATCCCATCCATAATATTTAGCATCAAGTATACAACAACTTTTTTGTGGTCTTTCATATTTAGGATTTTCTAGGATTCTTTCACAAACGATATCTGGGATATTCTTTTTATTTTGATTGATAAAAACACTTTCTCTTTCTTTGACAATTTGTTTTTGTTTATGATCTCTTTTTTGTTTGCCTATCGCATTCCAATGATAAGTATTATATTTTGTATCATTAATATTTATTTCTTTATCTAATAATTGACTATTAAAAAGAACATCGCCTTTTTGAATACTTATTTGATTATGAAAGAATTCTCCTATCATCCATTCAAAAACCATTTCAAATTTAAAAGTGATGATTTCTTGAGTCATTGTTGTTGTTTTATTTTCTTTTATTGCTTGATTACACCAATTTTCAATAGACTCATACTTATTTATCAAATCACACTTTTTTTCATTAACCATAAAATATAAATCAAATAATCTTGCATATTTATAAAGTAACGTTTCTTTATCAACATCCTCTTTAATAATAACTGATTTTGGTAAAGATAAAATCGAACGATTTTTATCAAAAAGAATACCTACAAAATTACTTATATATATCCATTCCTTTGTTTCTTTACCCATATTTCTTCTAAAAAGAGATTCTTTCACATTCTCTATTACATCTCGATACTTATTATAATCAACGCCTTTACCATCTTGTATTAATTCTATTTCCATTTTTTTACCCTCTACTTAACATAAGTATATCTCTATTAAAGAAAAGATGTCAAACAAAAAAGCTTTTGCTTGCGCAAAAACTTTTAACAAAGATTTAATACATCATCAATGGCATGCGCTTTATCAATGCCTTTAACACCTAAATCACCAAATAAAGCAATTTCTCCAGCGCCACCCCAAGTACCAGGTTTTAAATCAGGAAATTCTTTAATTGAATCTAAATGATCTTGATAACTATTTAAAATAAAGCTCACTTTATTACAATCATCTCGGTATAGTTCACCACCATAAATCATTTCAAGAAAAACTGTACGCACTGTTTGTTCACTAGCATTTTCTTTTCCTTTTCTTTGATAATATACTTTAATCACTGGATTTCCTTTTTCTTCAAAGTTTTCTGAAGCAAATAAACCATTATTACTTTCTAGATAAAATTCTAAATTTCTAGAATGACACCAATCTACAATATGTTTACATTGTTAAAGGGTAATCAATTGATGCATGACAACAGTATCTTCATCTTTAACATAAGAAACATTTCCACCAATCATCCCATCTAGACCAATATCCCAAATATAATCATAAACTTCGACTTCACTACGTCCTGTACAAATATAAACACGATGTCCATTTTTTCTTGCTTCTTTGATAGCTCTATCGGCTGAAGCAGGTAATTTGTTTTCATAATCTAATAATGTTCCATCAACATCAATAAAAATAACTTTACCCATTTTTGTTCTCCTAAAATAAATTTTTCAATATAATTTCCAATACCATCATAATCATTATCATCAGTAATATAATCAGCCACACTTTTTGTTTTATCACTCCCATTAGCCATAACGACACCAACACCGGCATTTAAAGTCATATCGTAGTCATTATCAGCATCTCCAAAAGTCACAATTTCTTTTATATCTATATGATGGAGTTTTAAGATTTCAATAAGTCCTGCTGTTTTAGGTGCAACCACTCCATCACTTGAAAGAAGTGTTCCATCTATATCACACATAATTGCTTTTACGTTCATAAAAATACCTCCTAGAAATATCATAGAAAAACTCATCTTTTAAAACAATTTAGAGATAAAAAAAGAATTTTTTTCAAAAATTCTCTTTTTACATTTATTATTTAGAATTCTTTTCTCATTTAATACTTTCTTCAACAATATCATGATAATACATAAGTTTCTTATCTATATTTTCTTGATAATCTAATTCAAAATAACATGTATATAAAATATAAAGAAGTGATAATCTTGTTGAAAATGAAGAGATCTTTTTATAGTGATTTTCATAAGGTGAAATATATAATTGATAATCTGCCTCTACTTTTTTAAAGGTATAATCATAAAAAGATATTAAAACGATGGGGGTTTTTGTTTTAGTTAAAATACGAGGTAGTATATCTGATAAAATACCTCTTCCGCCAAAAGTAATCACGATTGCTAGATGTTCTTGATTACTACTTGCTGCTGTTAATCTTTGATGGTATTCATCTATTGGAACATTCACATCAATTCCTATTTCTTTCATTTGAAATTGAAAATTTAAAGCAAAATTAATATTTCCTGCCGACGTATAAATATCAATCACTTTAGCTTTTTTCATTGCGGAAGCAATGAATCTTAATTGATCTAAACTAAAAAGATTAGTCGTAAGATTAAGGGTTTGTTCATAATCTTCTTTGATTTTATGAACAATTTCATAATGCGTTTGATAAGAATTAACAGGAAAATCAAAATTAAAGTCTTCATCACTTTTTAGATAATCATTTAAAGAGTTAGTAATCTTTATTTTTAAGTCAGAAAATCCCGCAAGATTCAATTTATCACATAAGCGGTAAACCGTTGCTGTAGAAACAAAACAAGCTTTGCCAAGTTCTTTAGATGACATTTTTAAAACATCTTCTGGATGTTTTAAAATATAATCCGCTAGGATTCTTTCATTTTTAGAAAGTTCTTTATTTTCTTTTAAATTCATATCATCACACTTCTATTTTAATATATTTATAAAGATAAAGAAAACCCTATTCAAATACAAATTTCTTACACATATCCAATTTCCGCATTTGAAAAAGTGCTCAAACCTCCAATTTCCGCATTTGAAAAAGTGCTCAAACCTCCAATTTCCGCAAAAAAAACATTAAATATAAATTGATTTATATTTAATGTCCCGCGGATGTATTTATGGTAATACTTTTCTAGCCTTTTTAATATATCTTCCATGTTTTATTTAACTTCATTCTTATAGACAAAAATAAAAGTGCCTACACTTGGTAGACACCTTATTACTATTCAAATTCGTTTGTTCTAGCAACTTCTCTAATCCATGCAGCTGATTTCTTTTCTTTACGTTTATAACCATCATCTAAGCATACACGAATAAACCCATATCTATTTTTAAAAGCGTTACACCATGACCAGTTATCAATAACACCCCAATAATGATATCCTAAACAGTTAGCACCATCTTCAATAGCTTTAGCAATCCATTCTAAATGATCTCTAACAAATTCAATACGATAATCATCTTGAACTGTTCCATTTTCATCCATATATTTTTCTTCACCTTCAACACCCATTCCATTTTCAGAAATAAAGAAAGGTAAATCAGGACATTCCTTTTTAATTTTCATACCAAAGTCATAAATTCCCTTTGGATAAATTTCCCATCCACGATATACATTCATTTTTCTTTCAGGCCAAATATAAGGTTTAGAAATACATGGTAAACCATTTTCATCAAACTTACTATCAGGCGCTTGTACACGTGTTGGTTGATAATAGTTAAATCCTAACCAATCTACTTTACCTTGAGCTAAGATAGCTTCATCTCCAGGACGACGATTGATTTCTACTTTCCAATCGTTTTCTACAGTATCTAAAACATCTTGTGGTAAATGTCCATGAGCAACAACGTCTAACCACCATCTGTTGTGTAATCCATCAGTCATACGTACGGCTTCTAAATCTTCAGGAGATGGATTTTCTTTTGTATAAGGTGGAGCAAAACAGTTGATCATACCAATTTTAGCACCTTCACAAAGTTTACCTTCTGCTTTTAATTTTCTAAAATTTGCTACTGCAAGACAGTGAGCTAATGTAATATTATATTGTACGTTGATTGATTGTTTAAAATCTTTTTGATATGGATACCAAACACCATGTAAGAATTGTTGTTCTGGTTCTACAATAGGTTCATTGAAAGTAAACCAATATTTTACTTTATCTCCAAATTCTTCCATTGCAATCTTTACAAAGTTCGCATAAGCTTCAACAACTTCTCTATTTTGCCATCCACCACGTTTTACTAAATATTCAGGCATATCGAAATGATACATGTTCATGAAAATATCAATTCCATTTTCATTTGCACAATCGATTAATTTATGATACCAAGCGGCACCTTCTGGATTTAATTTACCATCTTGATCTAATAAACGCGTCCATTGCATAGAAGTTCTAAATGATTTAAAGTTTAAACTTTTTAATAATTTAATATCTTCTTCATATTTATGGTACATATCATTTCCAACATATGATCCCACATTATTAAAGAAAGCATTAATTTCTTGATCAGAATACATATCCCAATAAGAACGTAATCTTCCACCTACATTCCAGGCACCTTCTGTTTGAGGCCCTGACATTGCTGCACCAAAAAAGAAATCTTTAGGTAATTTAATAGTCATCTTTTCTTCCTCCATTATTTTCATGATTATTATACTGTCATTATATCATGAAACTAGAGTTGTTAGAGGAAATGTATTTTATTTTCAAAGTATTATTATTTTATAAAATTTAGTGTAAATAAAATACAACAAATGCCCTTATTTAGGACATTTGTTTAATTTGTTTCATCATTTTAGATAGATTAATCGGAACATGTTCCTCTTTTAATAAATTGTGTATTTTCTCAATAGAAATATGTTCACGTAAATGAATAATTTTTTCTATTATTTCTTTAGATAAAGGTTGATATTCAATTGTTTGATCAACCTTATCAAACAATTCATGCTTTAAATACTTAGTTTGTCTACTTTTTTTAAATCCCATACAACAACGTGACGTACATGTTTGACTCATTATAAAAACAACATTTTCAAAACTAATCTTTCTTTTAGCTTGATCTTCATAATAACCATCATCTAAGATTTGTGAAAATAAATGAATAATTTCTTCACATGCTTGATCAATATGATCTAATAATAAAACAGTATGTGGATAACTTTGTAAAGTTGATAAAAGAAGACTTGGTTGTTCATGATATGTTTCTAGAAGTTTATAAAGGGAATGGCTTTCTTGATAATGATTCATATCTAATTTTAAATAATGATAATTTAGATATTTAGCTAAGGATTTAGCCGTTAATGTTTTACCACAACTTGTTGGTCCATAAATAAAAAAGGAGATAGGTAATTGTTTATGTTGAAATGTTTCAATCATCTGATGAATTCCTTTTTCTTGACCTAAAATATCTTTATTTAATTGTTTTTCTAATTTTTGGTAATCCATTTGATGATGAATTGTAATATTTAAATACTTTTCAATTGTTTCTACAATTCTATTCTTTGTAAGTTCTTTTTCATGATAAAATTTAGCTTTAACACATGATAAATCTAAGATATCAATCGCTTTATCAGGATAAGTTCTATTTTTAATATGACAATCTACTAATTCTATTAATTCTTTTAAAAGTACATTATCTATTTTAATTTGATGATAACTTTCATAATAACCTTTAATTCCTTTTAATATCTCTAATGTTTCCTCTTTTGTATTTTCTTTTAAAGTGACAATAGAAAACCTTCTATTCATTGCATGATCTTTTTCAAAATGTTTATAATATTCATCAATAGTTGTAGCACCAACAACCGTCATATCTTTTCTAGCAAGATAAGGCTTTAAAATATTAGAAGCATCAATTGCCCCTTCAGCTCCACCAGCCCCAATGACATTATGAATTTCATCAATAAAAATAATCACATTATCCAAATCTTTTACTTTATCAATAATCTTTTTAAACTTCTCTTCAAATTCACCACGATACTTTGTACCCGCAACCAGTGAAGATAAAGAAAGTTCATAAATAATCTTATTCTTCAAAGAATCTACTACTTTTCCTTGATTAATCATCATTGCTAATTTTTCTACTAAAGCTGACTTACCTACACCCGCTTCACCAATAATCAAAACATTATTTTTTTCTTTTTTAGATAAAATAGTACATACTTGATCAATTTCATTTTCTCTACCAATAATTTTATATTTTTTAGTCTTCACTTTTTTATTAATATTGACAAGTGTTGGTATTTGATCCAACGGTGTTTCAAAAGCAGATTTTTCCTGCAACAAATAAATAACTTCTTCTACATCTACATGATATTTTTGTAATATTTCATAAGCAACTGATTCTTTTTCTTTTAATAAAGAAATAATTAAGATATTTAAAGTCACTTGATCTTGATTTTTATCTTTAGCGTATTCAATACTTCTCTCTAATATTCTTTTTACACTTTGACTATATTCCATATAAAAAGGTTGATCATCATTTGTGCCAAACAACCTTTTTATATCTTCTTCTACAGCTGTATCATTGACATCATATTTTTGTAATAATCTTTTTAATTGATTATCATGAATCTTTAATAATGAAAGCAATAAATGTTCACTTCCAACATTTTGATGACCAAAATCAAAAGATAAACTTTCAGCTACCACAATCGCCTTTTGTGCTTGTTCATCAAATTCTCTCAACAATGACTTCACCTCTTTCCTTATAATAGTATGTACAAACTTAATAATTATTAGTACACACCATTAAGAAAACATCTTAATCAACCAAGATTTCTTTTTAATTTCTTTACTTGATGTACAATAAGAAACTTGTAACTTTCCTTCTAAAGATTTACCTTTACCTTCACCTAATACAATCGTATAAAGACCATTATAATATTTTGCATTAAAATCATCTTGATGATCTGCTAAAACTTGATAAACATCATCAACACCTTTGACCCATTTTTTATAATTTAAAAGAAGTTGATCTTTTACTTTGTACATTTCATCAATATCTTCTTGTTGATAAGAAGAACCAATGATCTTATATCTTGGTGTTTCATTTACTGCACAAACGCTTGTTAAATTCATCATAATTAAAAGAAAAATAATGATTTTTTTCATAAACTTCACCTCAAGTTCATTATGTTCGTTTATAATAAAAATAAACATAAGGAGTGAACTTTTATGAGTCGTATCATGCAAAAAGAAATAAAAAGTGAAATGAATGATTTTTTCTTTGCGAAAGATCATTTAGATTTTTATCATGAATATGTCAACGTTGAACAAAAGTATTTAGCAGGTATTAAGGAAGTAAGAACAAAATTAGAAATTTTAGATGATGAATTTCATCATCGTTTTGATCATAATCCTATTCATCATATGGAATGGCGTTTAAAATCTCCCCATAGTGTTGTTGAAAAAATGAAAAGAAGAAATCTTCCTGTAGAAGTTTCATCAATCAAAGGAAATATTGAAGATATTGCTGGTATACGTGTGATTTGTCATTATATTAAAGATATTTATCGTATGTCTGATCTTCTTTTAAGACAAGATGATATTCATTTATTAAAGATTAAAGATTATATTAAAAATCCTAAAGAAAATGGTTATCGTAGTTTACATCTTGTTGTAGAAGTTCCTGTTTATTTAGCGAATGAAAAAGTAATGGTTCCTGTAGAAATACAAATTCGTACTATTGCGATGGACTTTTGGGCAACATTAGAACATCATTTACGTTATAAAAATGATAAAGAAATTTCCGATGATATTCGTAATCGTTTATCAGATTGTGCTAAAAGCATTACAGATATTGATTATGAAATGGAAGATATACATAATGAAGTCTTTGGTCATCACAAAATCTAAAACATAATAGTTAAAAATTTATCTTAAAACACTACATCTACGTAGTGTTTTTATTATGCTTAATACCAGTGGACAATCTGTCCAATGACAACCTAAAAATACCATGTTACTATCGTTTAAAGAAGCAAAAATTGTTTCTTAAATAAAAACCACGTCTAAATTGGTGCAACCATCTTTTTATACTTTTTAAACATGAATAACGCTCTTTATAAAAATGGCATGGAAAGAATTAATAATGATGCTCTTGCAACACTTACTATCCTAGTAGCGAGTTCAAGACCTGAAGATAAGGAAATTATGATGCAATTAATTAAAACGATTATTAAATAGAAAAGAACTATTCAATTGAATAGTTCTCACTATGTTAGTCTAAATCTTCTCCTTGAGAAGCAATGACTTTTTTATACCAATAGAAAGAATCTTTTTTACTTCTTGCCATCGTTCCAGTTCCATCATCATGTTTATCAACATAAATGAAACCATAACGTTTTCTCATTTCTCCAGTACCTGCAGAAACTAAATCGATACATCCCCAAGTTGTATAACCAATAAGGTCTACACCATTTTCAATAGCTTTTGCCATTTCTTCAATATGTGCACGATAGTATTCAATACGATAATTATCATGAATACTTCCATCTTCTTCTACAGTATCATAAGCACCTAAACCATTTTCTACAACCATTAATGGTTTTTCATAACGATCATAAATCATTTCTAAATAATATCTTAATCCTTTAGGATCAAGTGCCCATCCCCAATCAGAATATTCTAAATATGGGTTACGTACACCAAATGACATATTACCACTTACTGTATCATCATTTTTATGAGTAGTAACAGCTTGTGACATGTAATAAGAGAAAGTATACATATCTACTGTTCCTTTTTTAAGTTCTTCTAAATCTTGTTCAGTAATATCTAATTGAACATTATGTTCCTTCCATAAACGTTTTGTAAATGTTGGATATTTACCTTTACATTGAACATCTCCACAATAGAAGATACCTTTTTCCCATTTAGAACGATTGAATAAGATATCTTCTGGATCAGATGTTAATGGATAATAAGTAATACCACAAATCATACATCCAATTTTATTTTCAGGATCAATTTCATGTCCAATTTGTACTGCTCTTGCACTTGCGACAAATTGATAATGTAAATGTTGATAAGCTTCTTGATATGCTTCATCACTGGCATTATCTGGTAAGAAATTGATTGTATTATTGATTTCATTGAATGTTAACCAGTATTTAACAAGTCCTTTGTATTCATTAAAGATTGTTGTTACGTACTTTTCATAAAGGGCAATATATTTACGATCTAACCAATCTCCATATTTTTCTTCTAAAGCAAGTGGTGTATCAAAATGCCAAATAGAAACAAGTGGTTCAATACCTGCATTTCTAAGTTCTGTAAAAACATTACGATAAAAATCTAAACCAGCTTGATTTGGTTTTTCTTCTTCTCCTGTTGGATAAATTCTTGACCAAGAGATTGATAATCTAAACATCTTAAATCCCATTTCTTTAAGTAAAGCAATGTCTTCTTTATAATGATGATAGAAATCAATACCATCATGGTTTGGATAAAGTTCATCATCAAATACAGCAAAATGAGCTCCGTCTGGTAATTTAAATCCATGGTTAGGTAATTTTTGTTTATTCCCATCTTTATCAATAAAAGTAACCATACGTGGTGTATTTACTGTTCCACCTGTCGTTACATCTGTACGTGCCATTCCACGTCCATCCACGTTCCAAGCACCTTCACATTGGTTAGCAGCTACTGCACCACCCCAATAAAAATCTTCACTAAATTTCATTGATCTTCCTCCTTAAATTATCTTTATTATAAAATACTTTTATGACTTATGTATTAAATTTTCATTCTATGCAATAAATAAAACCACATATGTATAAACAATCAATGTAATTACCATAAATAATGAAATGAAAGCTGCTGTAAAGTCTTCATCTTCTTCACTTTTATTAAGTGGTGAAATCAACATTGGCATCGCAAATCCAGTTGGACACATGAAATAAATGAGAACAGCCATCATATAGATCTTATCTGCCATTAAATGTGGGAAGAAAACAAAGAATCCAGCAATAACAAAAATATAGAAGACAATTCTTACACCTACAAGCTTTAGTAATGATCCTAAAGTATCTTTATTAATTTTTAAATTATAACCAATAATCAATAAAATAAGACTCACAATCGGTGCTGTCGCTTGTTGAATGGTATTTGTATAAACATCAATAAACGCTGTTTGACTCAACATATCATAGGCACCTAAAAGATTTAAAACTAATCCCAACATCACTGCAATTACAAAAGAATTCGTAAAAATCGTCTTTAATAATTCTTTAGTACTGGTATTACCTGATGTAGCTTTGGCAACTAAAACAGGAATAATAATAAAAGCAATCACTGTTCCAGCAATATCAAAAATAACTGTATTACTGGCATAAGCAACTCCTACAATAGAAGTATAAAGAGGTAATGCAACATTTCCACCTTCACAAGTAGTTAGTAAATAAGGAGAAATATGTCCTACTTCCTTACCTGTAAACTTAGTAATACATTTACCTAAAACCAAAGCCAGTGTAAAAGCAATTAAAACATATAAAACAATCAAAATAGCTGATGATTCTATCTTAGCAGTAAATAAAACATTGAAAATAAGTATTGGAAATAATACATTAAAGACAATATGATTGGCTCCTTCTTTTTGTGCAGGACTAATAAAGCCTTTTATACGAGCAATCATACCTAATATAATCATAAAAAACACAGGAAACAATGTTGATAATGCATTCATAAATAACCTCCTTTTTTTTCATTTGTATTGTATAGTTCATTATTTATAATTACAAATACTTATATATTATATATATTTATTACTTTTATTTATAAGTAGTGATATACTCTTACTAGAGGTGATTTTATGGAAATACGTGTTTTAAAATACTTTTTAACAGTTGCACAGGAACAAAGTTTCTCCAAGGCCGCTAAAGTACTCAATGTCTCACAACCTGCACTTTCTAAACAAATTAAAGATTTAGAAGAAGAATATCAGATAACATTATTTAATCGTACAACGCGTTCTTTATCTTTAACAGAAGAAGGCAGATTATTTAAGGAACAAGCAAAACAAATTATTAGTTTAGTAAATCGTACAGATTCTTATTTAAAGAATATTAATAAATATATTAGTGGTGATATTTATCTTGGTTGTAGTGAAAGTGGAGCAAATCGTATTGTCATGAAAGCAATCAGTAAAACCCAACAACACCATCCTGATATTAGGTTTCATATTTATAGTGGAAATGCTCAATATGTTGAAGAAAAGCTTGATCAAGGTATTTTTGATTTAGGAATTGTAACTGATCCTGCCGATTTATCAAAGTATGATTATCTTAAATTACCGACTCTTGATACATGGGGTGTTCTCATGAAAAAAGACAGTGAACTTGCACATTTTGAAACTATTTCTCCAAAAGACTTATTAGATAAACCAATGATTATTTCTAATCAAGAAATGGTTAAAAATGGTATCGGTGGTTGGCTTGGTGGTAATCAAAGAGCTTTAAATGTCGTAGCAACTTATAATTTATTTTATAACGCTAAACTGATGTGTGAAGAAAATGTTGGTTATGTTTTAACATTAAAGCATCTTTATAATGAATCAAATGATAGTCCTATTTGTTTTAAACCTTTAAATCCTCCTCTTACTTTAAGGAGTCATCTTGTTTGGAAAAAATATAAAGTTTTTCCTAAAGCTATTGAAATCTTTTTAGAAATACTTAATGAAGAAATTAAAAAAAGCAGTTGATGAAATGACTTCATTTCATCACTGCTTTTTAGTTATTTATTGCTTCTTTAAGCCAATCTACAAACTCATCCATGCCTTCACCACTTTTAGCGCTGACACAAAGAATTGTTGCATTAGGATTTAAGTTTTTGATATTTTCTTTTGCTTTTTCAATATCAAAATCAAAATAATCTAATGTATCTATTTTAGAAATCAATACAAGATCACAAACACTAAACATTAAAGGATATTTTAATGGTTTGTCGTCTCCTTCAGGAACTGATAAAATCATAAGGTTTTTATGAGCCCCCGTATCAAATTCTGCAGGACAGACAAGATTTCCTATGTTTTCTAGAAAAAGAAGATCAAAATCATCGACCCCAAATTCATCAATAGCTCTTGTTGTCATTTCTGCATCAATATGACATAAACCTCCATTATGAATTTGAATAGAAGGAACACCTGTTTTATCCGCAACCTTTTGAGCATCTAAAGATGTTTCAATATCAACATCCATAACACCTATTTTATATTGGTCTTTAATTCTATTGATGACATCTGAAAGAAGGGTTGTTTTTCCAGAACCTGGTGAAGACATCACATTAAGCATGGTTACCTTTTTTTCAGATAATCTTTCACGAAGTTCATCAGCTGCTAGATTATTAGCGTTAAAGACATTTTCATGAACTTCTATGACTCTTACTTTTGACACCTATTTTTCCTCCCATTCTTTCATTTTTTCTTTTAAATAATTGATCCAAGATTCAAATCCTTCATCTTTTTTAGCAGAAATATAAAAGATTTGTGCTTTTGGATTTAAAGTATGAATTCTTTTTTCAACCAACTCTTTATCAAAATCAAAGACTGCTAAAGCATCTACTTTATTAATTAAAACAACATCAGATACAGTATAAACAAGAGGATATTTTGCAGGTTTATCATCCCCTTCAGGAACTGATAAGATCGTTATATTGATTCCTGCACCGGTATCAAATTCTGCCGGACATACAAGATTTCCAACATTTTCAATGAAAATAAGATCAACATCATCAATCCCCATTTCATTTAAACCTTGTTGTGTCATTGCTGCATCCATATGACACATTCCACCCGTATGAAGTTGAATGGCCTTAGCGCCCCCTTCTTCAATGGTTTGAGCATCAACACTGGCATCAATGTCACATTCCATAACACCGACACGACAAATATCTTTTAATCTTTCAATGGTACGAAGAAGTGTTGTGGTTTTCCCTGATCCCGGTGAAGACATCACATTGATCATTAATTTTCCTTGTTTTTTAAATTCATCACGTATTTTATCTGCAGTGACTTCATTTTCTTTAAAGATATTTTGTTTAAGTTCCACAATCTTCATAAATACCAATCTCCTTAATATTAAACTCATTTCCTTTGAGTAAATAAGTATGTTCACTATGGCAATAAGGACATTTTTTTCCATAATCAATGGTTCTATATTGTCCTTTACAATCTTCACAATAAGTAATCGCTTCTAATGTTTCAATATAGATTTTTGCATGTTCTGTCACAGCTTCTTTTTTTCTTGCCCAGTTCCAACAATCTACTAATTGATCATGAATGACACCAGAAACTTCTCCAATTTCTAGTGTCACATAATCTATTTTTTTTACATTGTTTTCTTCAGCTACTTTTTTTACATCTCTTACAACATAAAAGGTTACTCCTAATTCATGCATCTTAATGTTCTACCTTTTTCTTTAAAATAATATTTTTTACACGTTTTAATTGATAAGGAATAATTGCTTTAAATTTATCTTCAGCTACTGTCATTGTTGAACATTCTGGATGATCACGATGTAATTTAATAGCATCAAAATCACATTTTGTTGTACAAATACCACAACCAATACATTTATTAGCATCAACAATTGTTGCACCACAACCTAAACATCTTGATGTTTCTTTTTTGATTTGTTCTTCTGTAAGTGCTAAAACATTATCTTTAAACTTATCAATTACTTTTGAATTAATACCTTCTACTTGTTTAGGTCCTCGATCATAACTTTCCACTAAAATATCATCTGTATCAAGTGGTTTAAATTCCCAACGATTACGTCCTGTTTCCATATGTCCATGATGAACATAACGATGTAATGATTCAGCTGCAATCTTTCCTTGTGCAATAGCATCAATAGCGAATTTAGGTCCTGTATAAACATCTCCACCTGCAAAGATATCTTCAACACTTGATTGGAAAGTGACTTTATTTAATTCAATGGCTGGTCCATTAAACTTCACATCTTCACCTTTTAATAAATCTCCCCAAACGCTACGTTGACCGATGGCAAAGATAACACGTTCACAATCAACTGTAACTGTTGTATTTTCATCATAAACTGGCGCAAATTTACCTTCATCATTAAATACGGAAACACATTTTTTGAAAACAATAGCACTTACTTTACCATTTGTTTCAATTATTTCTTGAGGTCCCCATCCACAATGAATCGTTACACCATCTTCTCTTGCTTCTGCAATTTCTTCATTAGAAGCTGGCATATCTACTTCTTGTTCTAAACAGAATTGTTGTACTTGACTTGCTTTATTTCTTGATGATACACGAGAAGCATCGATGGCCACATTTCCACCACCAACGACAACGACTTTACCATCAAACGGTATATTTCCACAGTTAGATTCATGTAAATAATCAATCGCTGTCATTACACCTTGTGAATTTATATTTTTAATATCAGGTAAGCTACCCGCACTGCAACCAATGGCAATATAGAACGCTTGATACCCTTGTTCTCTTAATTGTTGAATTGTTACATCTTTTCCTACTTCAATTCCTGTTTTGATTTCTACACCCATTTCTTTTGCGACATCTATTTCAGCATCTAGAACATCTTTTTCTAATTTATAAGATGGAATACCATAACGTAACATTCCTCCTGGATGTTCGTTCTTTTCAAAAACAGTAGGACGATATCCTGTTTGTGCAAGATAGAAAGCTGCTGTTAAACCAGCAGGTCCCCCACCAATAATCGCAATCTTTTCATCAAAATGATCCATATGAATACTTGCTGGAATAACTACAGGTGGAATATATCTTGTATCAGCATTTAAATCTTGTTTGGCAATAAATCTTTTAATGGCATCAATTGATAAAGCTTCATCAATTTTACCACGTGTACACGCATCTTCACATCTTCTATTACATACCGCTCCACATACTGCTGGGAATGGATTTTGTTTTTTAATTAAAGCCAAAGCATCTTTGTATCTTCCTTGAGAGGCCATTTTAATATATCCTTGAACAGCAATGTGTGCAGGACAAGCACTTTTACAAGGAGCAGTTCCTGTTTCATGGGTATTAATTCTATTATTATCACGATAGTTAAAATCGTATTTTTCTGGTCCCCATTTAACAGCATCAGGTAATTCTTGTTTTGGATATTGTACTTCTGTACCATCTTTTTTACATAATTTTTGTCCTAATCGTACAGCCCCTGCTGGACAATATTCCACACATCTACCACAAGCTACACATTTATCTTTTTCTACATGAGCAACGTAAGCAGAACGTGACATATTTGGGGTATTAAATAATTGTGATGTTCTTAAAGCATTACAAATTTCAACATTACAGTTACAAATACCAAATATTTTATTTTCTCCATCAATATTCGTAATTTGATGAACAAAACCATTATCTTCCGCACGTTTTAAAATAGCTAAGGCTTCTTCTTTAGTAATATCATGTCCTTTACCTGTTTCTCTACAATAATCAGCAAAGTCACCAACACCAATACACCAACCAAAATCATCATCAGCACAACCATCATCAATGGCTTTTCTTGAAGCTCGACAAGAGCATCTTCCTACACCAATTTTACCTTCATATTTTTCTAACCAGTAAGAAAGCTTTTCAATATCAATAGCTTCATTTTCCATTGAAATAGCTTTTTCTACAGGAATAACATGCATTCCTACTCCTGCCCCTCCAGGTGGAACCATTTGTGTAATACCGGCAAGAGGAATATAAGTCATACGTTCAAAAAATGCTGCGACATCAGGATGATCTTCTAGACGAGGATTTGAACGATCTGGTAATTCTTCCATATTAAATAATTCAGCACTTCCAGGTACAAACATTGGTAGAATATATCTTCTTTCACTTTGTGGCGCTGTGCGTCCATGATGGTCATAATGATAACCATAATCATATTCTAACAATCCTAAATAACTCATTTCATCTAAAGTTTTTTGGAAATGCTCTTCTTGATCTTTTGAAACCTTACATAAATCACACATTTCTTTAAATGTATAAGGGGTACGCTTTTTCATTGCTAAAGCAATATCTGCCATTTCATCACTGACAATTTCAGCCAATCCCCAATATTCAGGATCTTCAACTTTGACACCACCGAAAATGTGTCCGGCAACATCAGTAATCTTTCTTCCTAATTTAACAATTTTCTCTCTTGGAGGATTGTCATGCTTATGGTTTGCATTCCACTCCTCATATTTTTTCATACTCATTTTTTATATTCCTTTCTCCAATAAAATTGTTTTAAATCAAAAACAATATATCAATTTCATTATACATGAATCCTAAATATTAAGATATTGTTTAGAAACATTTATTGAAAAAACGATTATTTTTCCACATAAATTCAAACATTTTGTTTCTTTTGCCTAAAAATAAAAGGAGACTTTTAAGCTCCTATTTATCTCTTCTTGCTTTTCTATCAGCAATAATATCAGAAATATCAAATGGTACTTCATCATCTTCTTGTTCATAAACATTTAAAAATGGAACATCTTCTACACTTCTAAGTGGAAACTCTGATTTTGCAGTCACATCTTTTAAATCACATTCAATAACACCAATATATATACCTGGAATAACTTTTCTTTCACTCAATGGTTTAATAGCACGATCATTACATATATAAAGCAAATTATAACCTTTTTCCCATGTTTCTGGATCATCTTTATAATCTAACATCTTCATTTTCCCTTTCGCAATCACACTACGATAATCATGATAATGTCCTTTATATTTCTTATCAGGAAAATCATTAAAGATACTAAATTCAATACATACTCTTGGATCTTTCTTAAGTAATTCTACTTTTTTCCCTACTTTCATAAAATGTGTATATACATTCAAATGCGTATCTGTCATCTCAAACCCAAAACTCATTGGCACAACATAAGGAAAACCATCTTCATCATTCATTCCCACATTAATAATATTCATTTCTTGAAGCATAGCTTCTATTAATTTATAATCGACTACTTCTCTTTCAAATCGTCTCATTTCACTCACCTCAATTACACTATACTTTGTTTTGTTTTATTTTCAAATGACTTTCAATAAATGAATAATATCTTATAATATTTTTGAGGTGTCATATGAATACATTAAAAATACAAATCAAACCCTATTATCAAAATAATCCATTTAATTTAAAAGATGATCAAATACATTGTTTATCTACTAATAAAGATGAAGAAGAAATCCAATTACTTCTTAAACAAATGAATCTTTCTAACTATACTGTATTTCTTCAATTAGATATGGAAAATTATACTTACGGTTATCTACATACATCATCTAATAAAGAATATGATTTATTTTATTATAATGACTTTGATGATTATGAAGACGAAATTGAATTTGGCAGTACTGCTTGGATTAAAATGATGACAAAAAGATAAAACGGGCAAATAAGCCCGTTAATAATCTATATCATTTTCTAAATCTTTCCCTTGTGATTCTATCACTTTCTTATACCAATAAAATGACTTCTTAGGATAACGTTTTAATTCCTTTAAATCTTCAAAATCACGATCTACATATACAAAACCATATCTTTTTCTAATTTCCTTATGACTACTTAAAAAATCAATTGGACTCCATGCAAGATATCCCATTAAATCCACACCATCATGTTCTACGGCTGTATTAATCGCTTTAATATGTTTTTGATAATAAGCAATCCGTTCATCATCATAAACTTTTCCATCTTTCATTGTTTCATCAATTCCTATACCATTTTCTACAATAAAAAGCGGTTTATGATAACGATGATAAAAATCAACAAGTGAATATCTTAATCCATCAGCATCAATTTGCCATCCCCATTCATTAGCATCATAATAAGGATTTTTTAAAGATCGTTGATCAAAAATAAGTGCATCTTCTAATTCATTTTGATCTTTTATATCTTCAAAAGAAGAAATAACATTACTACGATAATATGAAAAAGCAAGATAATCTAATTTTTTAGAAGCATCTTTAATCACATCTTTTTCTTCTTGAGACATATTCAACTCAATATTTCTATTTTTAGCGTATTGCATAAAGTATTGAGGAAGTTCACCATTACACATTGTGTCATAAACAAAGTAATTATGCATTTTATTTTTGAAATCTGCTGCTAAAATATCATCTGCTTTACATGTAAGTGGATAAAATGGTGCATGTCCAATCATTCCTCCAACTTGTGCTTGGGGATCAACACGTTTGATAACTTCAACAGCTCTTGCATGAGCTACTTGCACATTCACATTTAAATGTACAAACATTTCTTGTTTCGTCATACCTTCTGGTAATCTTGCACCAGAAACTAAATCTGACATATGGATTGCTAGATTGATTTCATTATAAGTAATATAATATTTAACTTTTCCTTTAAATCTTTCTACAATACTTTCAACATGTCTTGCATAAAATTCAATGACTTCTTTATTCATAAACCCATTATAATGATTTAATAGATAATCTGGCATATCAAAATGAACAAGAGATACAACTGGTTCGATTCCTTTTTCTAATAAATAATCAACCATCTTATCATAAAAATCTAATCCTTTTTCATTTGGTTTTTCTTCATTTCCCAATGGATGGATTCTTGACCAAACAACAGAAAATCGGTATGCTTTAAACCCCATTTCTGCCATATAATCAATATCTTCTTTCCAATGATGGTAATGATCCGTTGCTACATCTGTTGTACAAAACATAGGTTTAATTCCTGGTTCTGGAGTTACGACTAAAGTATCATAGACATTCAAACCTTTACCATCTTCTAAATAACCACCTTCAGCTTGAACGTTACTTAAAGCGCCTCCCCATAAAAATTCTTTTTTCATACAATTCTCCTTACTTTGTTGTCATCATAATCATCATTTGACCATCAAGTTCAATTGATGTATTTGTAGGAATCAAAAAATTATCTCCTACTTTAACGTCATATTCGTCTACTTTTCCACTACCTTTTACAACTGTAGCAAGTTGATAATTATCGCATTTATATTGACATTTACCAATAACTAATAATTGAGAAACAGTAAATGAATCATTTGAAATAAATATTGTTTCTTTCACATTTTCATGAACTTTAACAACTGGATGAACATCATTTTTATCAATATCTTTATCAAAAGATAAACAATCAATAGCTTGTTTCAAATGTAATTCTCTTTCATTTCCATCTTTATCTTTTCTATGATAATCATAAAAACGATACGTTACATCTGTAGATTGTTGAATTTCATAAACAACATTCCCTTTACCCATAGCATGTAGACAACCTGCTGGTAAATAAACAAAATTCCCATCAGCTACAGGATATTTTTTATAAATATCATCCCATTTATCTTGATTGATCATTTCTTGAAGCTCTTCTTTATTCTTTGTCTTTTGTCCATAGACAATAGAAGCACCTGGATCTGATTCAATAAAAAACCACGCTTCATTCTTTCCTCGTTTATAACCAATTTTTTGAGCATGCTCATCATCAGGATGAACTTGAATACTCAAATCATCTTCTGGTCCAACTAAAGAAATAATTACTGGGAAATCCTCACCTGGATGTCCAAATAATTCTTGATGTTTTTCCCATAATTCTTTTAGAGTTTTTCCTTTGAATTCACCATTTATACAAACAGTAGATAAACCTTCACCATCTTGAGCACTAAAAGACCATGATTGACCTATTCCTTCAGGAAAATCATCATACCCAAAGAAATCTCTTACTTTTGTATGACCCCAAATTGCTGGTCTAGGAATCGCTTTAAAAAACAAAACACCCATTTTATCTTCACTCCTTTAAAAAAGGCATATTTCGCCTAAATAGTAAACAAAGCGAACATGCCCATAATTGTAACAAATACAGATAAAATATTAACCATCGATACAACATTTGATTTAATCCTAAATCCATATTTACTAAATATTAAATTATTCACTTGTTTCGCTTTTGTCACATGGTAATCCGCTAATAAAGCAAATACCACAACAACTATTCTCATAGGTAAACTTGTACCAATACCGCTCCCTAATAAATTCCATGGAAACATAGCCAACACTAAAGCTACAACAGTTGCAACCAAAGATGCTGCAATATAAGGATTCTTTTCATCTTTATGTTTCATCATACGTTCTTGCTCTTTCAATGATTGTGTTTGATTTTTATTTTTCTTTTTATTTTCATTGTATTTTTCAGCATAACTTACTTGTTTAACTTTAACAACTTCACATCCACAACTATCACAAAATTTTGATGTTTCTTTTATTTCTGCACCACATTTTCTACAATACATAATCTATTCTCCTATTTTAAAATAATTTGTGAAATATTGACTAACGCAACAAAAATACTTAAAAAGATTGAAATATAAGCATAATTCTTATTTCCAGTAGGTGCATATCCTTTCTTTTGATCATCTTTATCAACTTTTAAGGACATCACACCACAAACCAAAGCACCTGCATAAAGCAATGAACTTATAATATATGGTAGTTTGACATTTCCACCAACAGCATTAACAACTGTTCCTCCAATAAAATCTAAACCAATTAAAGCTATAAAAAAGAGGAGGATTCCTAGTTTTGCAAAAGAATTTTCTCTTGGATTTTTCTTTAATTTTTTAGATTCTTTAATCTCTTTCTTTTCTCCGTTAAGTTCTTTTCCACAATGATAACAAAATGCTGAATCTTGTGGTATTTCTTTATGACAATATGGACATTCCATAACTAGTTCCTCCTTTTATTAAAAAGAAGGCTTGAGGCCAATTTGGCACTTAGCCTTCTTTAAATTATTCAATTATTTAATTAAGCAGTTTCGCCATTAAATTTAGCAACTTCAGCTTTTTCATATGATTTCCAGAATGGATAGAAAATAACCATACCAATTGCGAAGTTAATAAATACAATAACAATTCCACCGATTGAACCACCTGCAGCTAAGTATCCTAATACAGGAGATGGTGTAGCCCAAGGTAAGTTCATATACATTTTACCAACAAATCCAATACTTGTTAACCAATAAGTTAAAGCAGCTGTAAGTGTATGAGTTAAAATAAATGGAACTAATAAGAAACCATTCATAACTACTGGTAAACCAAACATAATTGGTTCAATGATACAGAATACTGCTGGTGGTAAACAGATTGTAGCTAAAGGTTTTAAATGAGGTAATTTCTTGCTTGACATAAACATATAAACTAGAATTGGCCAACAAGATGATACCCATTGAGATAATCTACATAAGTTTGGTGTCCAAACATATGGTAAATCTTTAACTGCTGTACCTGCCATGAAAGCAGTGTTGTTATCAGCAATCCATTGATTTGTAAAGACATTGATAACTGCACCTGTGATGTTATCACCATGTAAACCACAGATCCATAATAACGCTGATAAGAATTGTTGTAATGTGTAAACAAAGATATTATCAGCTGCACCTAATACAGGTAATAACATTTGTCCAACTAATTCTGGGATATTTAAACCAGCTAAAGTTCTAAATCCCCAACAAATTAATGTAATAAAGAAGTAAGGAATAATAGCTGAGAAACTGTCAGAGATTGCTGGTGGTACAGAATCTGGTAATTTAATAACGATATGTTTTTTATAACAAATATCAATAATATTAATTGCGATAGCACCTGCGATCATTGCTGTGATTAAACCAGCTCCACCCCAATATGTAGATTCAAAAGCACTTGCTCCTGCTGATAAAGTACCATCTTTAGCAGTAACAACTAATTGTCCAACTGAGTTATAGTTTAATAACATAAATGCGAAGAACGCACCAACTGCACCAGTTGTTTTATTAATACCTTTGATTTCTGCATATTCAGCACCAAATGCAATAATAATGTAAATAGCCATAATACCCATTGATAAGCTGTTAACTAGAGCTAAGTCTCCAGCCCAAGGTTTTAAAAATGGAATTAAAGCTTTTGTAGTTAATCCACCATCAGAGCAGAATAAATAAACAACTAAGAATAATGAACCAACCATTGTGACTGGTAATGCTGCAACCATACCATTAACAATACCACGAACAAATGGAATTTGCCCGAATTTTGTCATTGGTCCAGCGATTACGTCAACTTTTTCTAGAATTTTGTCCATCATGGACTTCTTTTCTGTAGACATATTCTTCTTCCCCTTTCTTAAGAAAACCTCCTAAATGTAAACGTTTTCCCTTTGCCTACTTATATACTATACTGAATTATTTTCTTTTTCGATATAAACGATTGTCATAATATATGACACTTTTTTTACAAAATTCTCTAAACCTTATATATCATCACAATTTTAAGAAATTAAATTGTTAAAAAACCGCTTGAGAAAACGTTTACATTCATATATAATTTATTTAGGTGGTGATAAAATGCAACTAAAAAAGAATGAAATAAAGATCATTCAGTTATTGTTAGCTTCAGATAACTATATTTCAAGTTATGAAATTGCTAATTCAACAGATATTTCTAGAAGACGTGTAAGAGATGAAATGAAGAATGTTAAAGACATTCTTGAATCACTTCATTTAAATTTATTATCTAAACCTTCTCAAGGTTACTATATCGAAGGAAAGTCATCACAAGATTTAACTGAATTGCAAAGTATTATTAATAAAAATGAACGTGATGATGATTCTTTAATTCCCTCTTTACCAGATGAAAGGTCTAATTATATTTTAAGTCGTCTCATTAATAATAAAGATTATATGAAATTAGAAACTCTTGCTGATGAATTATTAGTTTCAAGAGCGACAATTGCTAATGATTTAGTTTCAATAAAAAAAGAATTTAAAAAATACGGTTTGAAGTTCAATCAAAAACCTAATTATGGTATTTATATTAGTGGGCCTGAAACAGGGAAAAGAAAATGTTTGGTAGATAGTGTCTTTAAAAATCTGAATGTTTCTGATATGTATTTTGATTTTTTAGATACCTATTTTAATTCTCCCGACTATGAGATCATCCAAATATTAAGTGAATATGCTATATCTATCAGTGATATTAGTTTAATAGATTTCTTAATTAGTTTTTCAATTAGTGCAGCACGTATTTCTTGTGGATATTTAATTGGACATCAAACAGAAGGTTTTGAAAAATATCAAAATCGAACAGAGTATTTTGTCGCAAAAAAACTTGCACTATATGCAAGAGAACACTTTAATGTCGAATTTGATGAATATGAGATCCAAAATATTACAATTCAACTGATTTGTAAAAGATCTACAAAAGGACTTACTTTTATTAAAGATCTAAATATTATCAACCTACAAAACGAAATACTTGATAAAATAAAAGAAAAAACTTTAATTACATTTAATGATGAACATTTTAATAAAGTTTTTCCATTATATTTAAAATACACTTTAATAAGGCAAAAATACGGTGAGAAAATACGTACACCACTTTACGAAGATATTCAATACGATTATCCTTTGGCATATTATCTTGCACAAATTGTTTCTCAAACAATTAAAAAACATACAAAAACAGGAATTTCTAGAAGTGAAATAACTAACTTTACTATTTTATTCAACAATACCATCAACAATAAAAAATACAGTCAAAAGAAAGTTTTACTCATTAACTGTATGAGTGAATCTATCAAAACATTTATTAATCATTTTATCGAAAAAGAACTCTATGACCAATTAGTAATCACTAAATCCATTCATTATTATGAAATAGAAGAAGAAAACTTAGACCAATACGATTTAATCTTATCAACAGCACCGATTCATCGTCAGTTACCAATTCCAGTAATCAGCATAAATTATATTATGACACAAGATGATATTATTCGTATCAAGAGTTATTTATCATATTTATTTAACGATGAACAAATGTTGTATTATTTTCATCCAAATTTTTATCAAACACATGTATCAGTTAAAACACTTAAGGGTCTTGCCACAAGTTTTTATCAATCTATAAAAACAGTGTATCGTCTTAATGATTCAAAAAAGAATGATATTATGAATAAAAACATTTGTTCAATACATACCTTTGAAAATCAAATTGGTCTATTAAGGCTTTCTCGTCCTTTAAATTCTAATAATATTATTTCTATCATTATTTTAGAAGAACCTATGACAATTGAAAATCAAACATTTAAAATAGCTATCTTATTTTCTTGCGCTGGTAATCAAAATGTAATGTATAATACTCTATTTTCAACTTTAAAGAATATTTCTAAAAATAAAGAAGATTTAGATAATCTAATTTTTCATCCTTCTTATACAGAATTCTTATCAATTCTTTTAAAAAACAAATAAAAAACAAATCACTTTATTATTTTATAAAAGAAACTTTAAATACAACAAAAAGGCCCTAAAACTAATTCTTTAGTCTAGGGTCTTTATTTTTAATCTAAATCTTTTCCATCTGATTTGATTGCTTTTTGATACCAATAGAATGAATCTTTTTTACTTCTGTGTAAATCTCCTTTACCTTCATCATCCATATCTACATAAATAAATCCATAACGTTTATCCATTTGTCCTGTAGTAAATGAAACCAAGTCGATTGGTGCCCAAGAAGTATAACCAAAAATATTAACGCCTTCTTCTCTTGCTTTCATTAAGCTTTTAATGTGACTTCTATGATAATTAATACGATAATCATCATGAATAGAACCATCTTCTTCTACTTTATCATAAGCTCCTAATCCATTTTCCACATCAAAAATAGGTACTTGATAACGGTCATTTAAAACATGTAAGAAGTATTCATATCCTGTTGGGTCAATTTGCCATCCCCAATCAGAGGCTGTTAAATATGGATTCTTTAAGTTTGCTGAAGTACCTGCTCCTCCTAATGATTCTCCTTCATCTTTATGTGTTGTTACAACATTAGACATATAATATGAATAAGCTAGGAAGTCAGATTTTCCTTCCATTAAATCTTTTTTATCTTCTTCACTAATTTCTAAAGAAACGTTATTTTGTTTCCAAATACGTTTAGCATAAGATGGATAATATCCTCTAACCATTGTATCTGCACAATAAGCAAATTTTTCTTGGAATTCTTTATAGTTAGCAATCACATCTTCAGGATCACATGTATATGGATAACTACAGAATCCTGCAATCATACATCCTACTGAAATGTTTTCATCAATTTCATGAGCTACTTTAACTGCTTTAGCTGCCGCTACCATTTGATTGTGTAGTTCTTCAAAAGCAAATTGTTTTCCTTCTTTACCATCAAAATGTAATAAAATATTGATTTCATTAAATGTTAACCATTTATCTACTAAACCTTTATATTCACTAAAACATACCCTTGCGAATTCAACAAATTGGTGAATCATTTCTCTATTTGTCCAATTACCATATGTTTCTTCTAAATAAACAGGCTCGTCATATTTATATAAAGTAATGACAGGGTCAATGCCATATTTACGACATTCTTTAAATACATTACGATAGAATTCAACACCTTCTTTATTGACTCCACCTTCTACTCCATGAGGATAAATTCTCGCCCATGAAATAGTTGTATTAAATGTTGTAAAACCAAGTTCTGCAAATAACGCAATATCTTCTTTATAACGATGATAAAAATCAATACCAACATGATTTGTATAACGAATATCATCAAATAATTGATATTTAGCCCCTTTAGGTAAATGATCAAATTGTCTCATTTTACCTCTTGTTCCATCTGCATTTAAATAATGAATCCAACGTCTATCTGTTGTTGAACCTGGATCTCCAAAATCTACTTGAACAGGACTTTTTCCACCTTCGTCCCATCCTCCTTCACATTGAGCAGCACTAATTGAACCACCCCATAAAAACTTATCAGGTATTGCCATTTTCTTTCCTCCTTATAAATGTTTAATATGAATCATTTTACCTTTTAAACCAGGATAATCTCCTGCTTGTACTTTTTCTACATTGTCTTTATGTGCTATAAACCATTTATTCTTTTTCTTTAAGATTCCTCTTCTTTGACAACTGTCTCCTGTTCCTCTTAACAATAAACAGATTGTTTTAAAGGAATTTTTTACTGTTATTGGTGTATAGTGTAATGTTGTTGCATAAAGCTCCACAACTGTTCCTTTTGGTATATAGAAAAGTTCACACTTTTCTATATCATAATCATTTCCAACCATATCTTGTCTTTTTCCAAGTGCAAGAATGTAGTCTGTTACAGCAATGATTGTTTCACTGCATTGATGATACTCTAAACCATTTAATACTTTATTTTTACCAGTAACGACTCCTGCCATGACATCTAAATAACCATAAACATCATTAATTAAACCTTGCATACATGGCATTTCTTCTAATGCTTGGACACTTGTATCATAAGCATTTATATTTTGATAGGTTGAAGCATACGCAATAGCTTCTTGCATATCTTGTTTGATGATGCGTCCATATTCATTAAACGAATCATCAAGTTCATGAATTTGGTAATCAGGATTTAATGTTCTTATCTTTTCTAACATTAGTCTAAATCTTCACCATTTGAAGTGTAAACCTTTTTACAATATTCAAATGAATCTTTCTTATAACGTTTATATGTTCCATTACCAAAATCATCAACATCTACATAAATAAATCCATAACGTTTTCTAATTTCACCAGTACTTGCTGAAACAAGATCAATACATCCCCACCAAGTGTATCCCATTAAGTCTACACCTTCATCAATACCTTCACTCATAGCTTTAACATGTTCTCTCATGTAATCAATGCGATATTGATCATGAACTCTTCCATCTTCTTCTAATATATCAAAGGCACCTAAACCATTTTCACAGTTTATAAGAGGAATTTGATATCTATCATAAATTTCATGCATAAAGAATTTTAATCCTTTTGGATCAATAGCCCATCCCCAATCAGATTCTTTTAAATATGGGTTTTTCTTTCCCATGAAATTTAAGTTTCCTGTTGCTTCTTCACCATCTAAATGTGTTGTTACACAATTTGAGAAATAATAAGAGAATTCAAAGAAATCTACAGTACCTTCTTTTAAAGATTTTGTATCTTCTTCTGTAATATCTAATGTGATATTTAATTCTTTCCATAAATGTTTAGCATAACTTGGATAATATCCTCTTACAAAGACATCTCCAGCATACCAGAAGTTTGTTTGCATTTCTTTTTGATTAGCAAGTTCATCTTCTGGATCACATGTTAATGCATGTGTGAAAATACCTGCTTGCATACATCCAATTTTTTTATTTGGATAGTTATCATGTAAGTATTTAACTACTTTTGCGCTCGCTACTAATTGGTTATGTAATACTTGATATTGTCTTTGTACTTCTTCTTGATTGCTTGAATCCAAGATAGAGAATTGAGCAGCATTGATTTCGTTGAATGTTGACCAATAAGTAACTTCTTGGAATTCATCAATAGATGCTTTCCCAAATTCAACAAATTCATCAATTAAAACTCTATTTTTCCAGCCACCTAATTCTTCAATATAGAAAGCAGGCATATCATATTTATATAAATGAACTAATGGTTCTATTCCATATTTCAAGCATTCTTTAAATACATTATGATAAAATTCTACCCCTTCTGGATTAATTCCTGCTTTAATTCCTTTAGGGAAAATTCTTGCCCATGATAATGTCATATTAAATGCTTTAAATCCCAATTCTGCAAACATCGCAATATCTTCTTTATAATGATGATAAAAATCTGTTGCTTTATGATTAGGATAAAATTCATCAGGATTAATTGCTAATTTAGCACCTTCTGGTAAATTACAATTTTCAATCATTGCTGGTGTTTTACCATAAGTTCCATCTGGCATAATATAAGTTGCCATACGTGGTTCATTCACATTTCCTCCAGTATGATAATCTGTCATATTTGGAGATTTTCCACCTTCGTCCCAACCACCTTCACATTGGTTAGCACTGATATCTCCACCCCATAAAAATCCTTTTGGAAAACTCATTTTTTATTCCTCCTTTATTTTATAATCTATCATTTAACCTATTTATTGTTAACGTTACAAACTTAAATAATAAATAGAGCGTAAACGTTTTCTCATCTCTGCTTATATACTATAATGATTTATCTTTTTTTTCTACACAAACACTTGTCATAATATGTGACTTTTTTTTATTGATTTCTAATAATCATTATAAAAACAAGCTCAAATGAGCTTGTTAATCGAGATCTTCTCCATTAGAAGCGATAACCTTTTTATACCAATAGAATGAATCTTTTCTTGAACGATGTAAATCACCATTTCCTTGATCATCCATATCTACATAAATAAATCCATATTTTTTATCCATTTGTCCTGTTCCTGCAGAAACAAGATCAATACATCCCCAAGTTGTATAACCAAATAGATTAACACCTTCTTCAATAGCTTTTTTCATTTCTTTAATATGTTCACGATGATATTCAATACGTGCAGGATCATGACAAATACCATCTTCACCTTCAGTTTCAATTAAACCAATACCATTTTCCACATCAAACATTGGTGCATTATAACGATCATTAATTAAATGCATTAAATGTCTAAACCCAACTGGATCGATTTGCCATCCCCATGCATTTGCTTTTAAATAAGGATTTTTAACTGTTCCTAAAACATTTCCTGCAGTATGATCATTTTCTTCAACTTTATGTGTTGTGACAACACCTGAAGCATAATATGAAAAACCAATGAAGTCTGATTTACCATTCATTAAATCTTCTTTATCTTGTTCTGTAATTTCTGGTGTAATACCATATTTTCCCCAAATTCTTTTAGCAAATGGTGGATAATATCCTCTCATTTGTGTATCAGCACTATAACAGAAGAAATCTTGGAAGTTTTCATAACGAGCAATAGCATCTAATGGGTCTGGTGTTAATGGATAAGACATATTTCCACAAATCATACATCCTACTTTAAGATTTGAATCAATTTCATGTGCAACAATAGTGGCTCTTGCAGCAGCTACTAATTGGTTGTGTAAATAAATTAAATTTCTTTGATTTTTTTCTGTTTTTTGACCATCTCTTGGCATAATGATATTGATTTCATTAAATGTCATCCACTTATTAACATAATCTTTATATTCTGTAAAACATACTCTTGCAAATTCGACAAATTCATCGATCATAGCACGATTACGCCATCCACCATGTTGTTCTAATAGTGAAACTGGTTCATCATATTTATATAATGTAATAACAGGATCCATCCCATATTCTTTAGCTGTCTTAAAAACATCTCGGTAGAATTCAACACCTTCTTGATTGATTCCACCTTTAATTCCATGTGGATAAATTCTTGCCCATGAAATGGATGTATTAAATGTTGTATATCCCATTTCTTTAAATAACGCTAAATCTTCTTTATAACGATGATAGAAATCACTTGCTACATGATTTGTATAATGCAAATCATCAAAGAAGGCAAACTTGCATCCTTCTTCTAATTCGTCAACAGCTTCCCAATTACGATGTACTCTTTTACCATCTTTATCTAAATACCAAATTTGTCTTCTTTCTTTTGTTGATCCTGCTGTACAATAATCAACTAATACTGGAGACTTTCCTCCTTCATTCCATCCGCCTTCAATTTGAGCAGCACTAATTGAACCACCCCATAAAAATCCTTTTGGAAATCCCATTTTCTAATCCTCCTTTAATATTTCTATTGCTTCTTTTACTGATGAAACAACAAATGATGTTTGTTGTTGGATATCTTTCGGTGATGTTTTAAATGTAAATGAATGATCAACAACTTTAAACATTTCTAAATCATTATAACTATCACCTATTCCTGCTGTTTCATCATTGATTAATTCTTCTAATTTTAAAATTCCTTGTCCTTTACTACATCCCTTTTTAACAACATCAATTGCATTTACATTTTGAAAAGCATGCAACGAAGGATAATATTTATTGATTTCATCAGTTATTTCTTTAGCTCTTTTAGATTCAATTAATGAAAAACTATAAATCTTACGATCTTTAAATTCATCAATTGAATCAAATTGCTTAATATAACTTGGTGCATCACTTGGAACATGTGCAAAATATAAATAATCTTTATCTAAACAATGTGGCCCAGTAATTGTTTCATTTTCATATTTTTGGCAAACTTCTTTTACTAAATAAAAAGGAATCTCTTGTCCATAAACAACATGATAATCCTTATCTAAAACAAGTCCTCCTGTACATAGAACATAATAGTCTGGTTTGATTTTGCCTTCCATTAAAGCAAGTACACCACCCAGTGGTCTTCCTGTACATAAAGCAAATTTATTACCTGCTTCTTGAAAAGTTTGGATAGCTTCTATATCTTCTTGATGGAATCCCTCTTTAAAAAAGAGGGTTCCATCAAAATCACTAAATAATATTTTACTCATAGGCTTCATCTGCTTTAAAATGAACACCAGCACTCATTCTTGCTTTTGTCGCAATATCCATCGCTATCAAGCTTTTTTCCATCATTTCATTTGCTTTATCAAAATCTTTATTTTCAATCATCTTAACGAATTCTTTAAATTCATAAATCATGCGATGTGTATCACCTTGTAAATCAAACTCTTCTTCTCTTTGATCATTATATAAAACCTTAAAACCTTTTAAAACATTAGCAGGTGTTTGAATACTAATACATCCTTGATCTCCTTGAATACTTGTCGCAATTGGTGCTTTACAATCTTTTGCGCCAATACATACAGCTTTAAAACTTCCATAATCTAAAGTAATGATTCCTGAAGTATCAATATTCTTTTCAATATTTGCCATATAATTTACTTTTAATGGTTTACCAAATAAAGCAACCATTAAATGAATATTATAAATATTTAAATCCATTAAGGCTCCACCTGATTTTGTATAATCAAAAGCAGGTTGAATAATTCCTTCTTTAAATGCATTATATCTAGAAGAATATTGTGAATAATTCGCTGTTACAATTTTAATCTTTCCTAATTCAGATAATTTTTCTTTTATCTTTAAAACATTAGGTAAATATTGTGTAGAAATAGCTTCCAATAAAAATAAATTTTTTTCTTTTGCTAGTTGACTTAATTCTTCTAATTCTTCAACTCTTGAAGTAAAAGGTTTTTCACAAATAACATGTTTTCCTCTTTCTAATGCTTGTTTACACATTTGATAATGAAGATGATTAGGTGTTGCGATATACATGACATCAATACCTTCATCATTTAATAACTCATCATAATTTAAATAGGCCTTTTTTACATGATTTTCTTTCGCCAGTTTTCTTACTTTATCAATCGATTTTTCCGTAGAAGCAATCGCTTCTAATTCCACACCTTCTACTTCATGAATAAAAGTAAACAAACCTCGAACAATCATTCCTGCCCCTGCGATACCTAAACGCATGTTATTTAGCCTCCTTAGCAACTTCTGTTGCTTGTTCTAGTATTCTTAATACTTCTAATACTTCTTCATCTGCCACTACCTTTTCTCCATGATTGAAGATCACTTCATAGAGATTATCATAGATCATTCCATAATCTTGAATTTCTACTGGTACTTTCTTTGTCACATCTTCTCCATTTTCATCTACATAACATAATGTTCCCCAATATTTTTCTGGTAAGGGTTCAAAACTAATTTCTACTGGTCCCGGTTTTGCCTTCAACGCACTTTGATGTCCTAATTGTGGCATGATGAAGCTTCCTTTTCTTCCATGTACTATAAATCTAGGATATTCTAATTTGACATAGAAGTTTGTTTTTACAATTGCTTTCATCTTTCCATAGTATAAATCGATATCTGAATAGTCATCTGAATTCCCTGGATTGTCATAGCTTCTACAGTCACATACGACTTTATCTGGTACACCAAATTCTCCTACGATTTGATCGATTGGATGTACTTGTAATCCATACAACATCCCTAGTCCTTTTCTATCAGCAATTGATGGTCGATAATAATCATAATGTGATTCGATTTCTAAGAGTTCCCCTAAGACCCCTGTTTCAATGACTTTTCTCACTGTTCTCATATCTGCATCAAATCGTCTGTTTTGATTTGCCATGACAACGACACCTTTTTCTTTGGCTAGATCAAAGACTTCTTTTGCTTCTTCAACTGACATGGCAAATGGTTTTTCACATAGACAGTTCTTTCCATGTTCAATGGCCATCTTTGTATAATATGTATGAAATTGATCTGGCGTATTTACAACGATCAAATTCACTTCTTCATCGTTCATTACTTCATCGATATCACTTGTAAAAGTTATATCTGGATACCATGTTTCTCTTTCTTCATCTCCTACACGATCTTCCATTCTTCGATAGATATATTTGACCTTGATCGTATCCTTTCTTCTTCCTACATAAGGTAGATGATATCTACACACACTGTTTCCAAATCCAATATAAGCTACTACTAACATTTAAAGTTCTCCTTTCAAGATTTCTTTTATTTTCCTTGTTACTCCTGCTTCATCATTCGAATCAATCACTTGAAAAGCTATCTCTTTAAGTGGCTGAATCGCATTTTTCATAGCATAGCTATAATGAACATTTTGAAATAACTCATAATCATTCATTTGATCACCAAATACTGCACACTCTTCTTTTGTAAGATGTAAAGTATTCATTAAAAAATGTATTCCAAACCCTTTATTGATGGTCTCATGTTGAATATCCATCCATTCATTTCCTGATGTCATGATTTTTAAATGAGCTGGCAATTCTTTTTTGATAAGTTCTACATATTTTTCAACATGATGTTGTGGATCATGCATAGAAAACTTAAGAATTCCTTCTTTAATTTCATGAATATCGTTTATAAATACATATTCGTCATAATGTCGTTCTATTTCTTCTTTAAAAGAAAGATATTGTTGAGGAATGTATGATTTTTCTTTTCCTCCAATGACTGGCATAATTTTTGGATATTGTTTTAAGCTGTTATAAATTGTTTGAACATCTTGTTTATCCATAATAAATGAATAAAGTTCTTTTTTACCTTTTGTAATAAATGAACCATTTTCACTAATAAAGTAAAGCTCATCGCTGTAAGGCAAAAATTGATTGTATAAATGATAGAACTGATTCCCACTTGCAATCACAAAATACATTTCTTTTTCTAATACTTTTTGTAAAACTTCAAAAAATTCATTATCAAACTCTTTTTGACTATTCAATAATGTTCCATCCATATCTGTTGCTAGTAAATGAATCATAAGTAACCTCCTTGCCCTCATTATATAAGGAAACGTTTACCCAAATATTCAAAGATAAAAAAAAGAAATCCGTTTTCACAAAATTTCTTTTAAACATGAAATTGAATTTCATTATCTTCTAGGTGTGGCCATTTGTGCCCAAGTATAAGCTTTACCTTTTAACGTTACTGACATTTGATAGATGTTTTCTGGCCATGTCCCACCACCAAAACCTCCATCACCAATTGCATGAACATCACAACCTGTTTGTTTCATAAGCAATGTCACTTCTCTAATAGTATCTCGATCTGCAGCTTCGACATTACTATTTAAAAAGCTCATTGCGAGTGCACCTTTTCGATGTGTATATTCAATTAGTTCTCTAATTCTCTCTACTGTAATTCCATGTCTTGATCCTGGTGCTGGAAAATCAATAATATCAGCTCCATTTTCAATTAATTGATCAATAATTTCTTTAGCATCATAATCAGCTAGTGGGTCTCCTAATACTTTTTCTACAACACCATCTTCCCATTTTCCAGCAAAAATCAACATATCTTCACCACAAATCTCTCTGGCCTTTTTTGTCCAACGCACAACATCTTTGATAGATGTTCCACTTCCAGGATTTCCTCCTAATATAATGAAGGAAATACCCCAATCCTTACATTTCTTTAAATTTTCTTCAGTGCAAATCATACCTGCTAAATCATATAAATAATCACTTGTTAAATCTAACCCTTCTTTAGGACAGCCCATATAGATTCCTACCGGTCTTCCACCTACTAAATCTTTTATTCCTTGATAATCAAACCCTTGAAGTCCAGGACATGTTTGTGGATTTCTAAAGTCAAACCCATTTAATAAAACCATATCTCCTCCAAAGGCAAACATCAATTCTATACTTGTACAATTAGGAAATAAAATAGGATTCTTTAAATAAGTTTGTCCCATTAATACTCTACCTTCTGATTTAAAAATTGCTTCTTTTAATTGTCTTCCATTATATGTGCTTACTTGACTTGCTTTTGCACTAATTAATCTTGTAACATTATCATTTAATTTCATCATAATCATCTCTCCTTGATTAAAGCATAGAAAATATCTTCCTTTTTCTCAATGAATATTTCTTTTTTTAGAATCAAATTTCATTTAAAATTCTATCTTATGAAATTCAATTTCATACTTGTTTAAATAAACGATTATTTTTATAACTAATTTATTAAGGAGGAACTTAAAATGATCAAACCAGAATACAAAGAATTAAAAGATTTTCCCGTTTCAAACAAAACAAGTGAAGGTATTCATTACATACCTGCTGATTTTAATAACATAACAATAAGAGCTCTTTATAATATTGAGTATATACAGCATGAAATTCCACTTTACCTTAATATTCTTGTTCCTGAAAAACAATATCTTGAAGATGTTCAAAAAGAAACATATCCACTACTTGTTTATATTCAAGGAAGCGCTTGGAAAAAACAAAATGTAATTGAACATATTATTCCTTTATCAAATATTGCAAAAAAAGGGTTTGTCGTAGCTATTGTGCAATATCGAGATACTGACATTGCCCCTTTCCCTGCACAAATTGAAGATACTAAAACCGCTATTTCCTTTTTAGTTGAACATCATCAAGATTACCAAATTGATACAAAGAATATCTTTTTAGGTGGAGATTCTTCAGGAGGACATACAGCTATTATGACTGGAATCACTGCCAATCAAAATATTTTAGAACTTGAAGAATTCAAATACGCTTCATCCATTCAAGGAATATTTGATTACTATGGACCAACTCTTGTAAGCGAAATGCAAAATGAACCATCTATACAAGACCATGTAACTCCTCCAAGTCCAGAAGGTTTATTACTTGGTGGTGTCAATGTTTTAGAACACAAACAAGAAGCCTATCAAGCTTCTCCGTTACCATATATTAAAAAGGATGTTAACACACCATCTATCTTAATGATTCATGGTAACAAAGATCGTCTTGTTCCTTTTGGTCAAAGTGTTCTATTATATAACACTTTAAAAGAAAATAACAAAGATGTTACTTTCTATTGTGTAGAACATGCAGATCATGGTGGTGCCGCTTTTTGGAATAACCAAGTATTAGACAATTTTTAAAAGAACATATAAAAAAATAGCTCAAACGAGCTATTTTTCACTAAAAGAGAAAACGTTATCTCATTTTGCTAAAACATGTTATTATAGAGTTATAATAATGGAATCCCATAGAAGGAGTGTGCTACTAATGATTCAAGATTTAATTGAAAATGTTAAATTAACACCACAAGAACAAAATATTGTTGATTATATTGATCGTCATCCTAAAGAAGTAATGATTTTAAATGCGAAAGAATTATCAGAAAAGATCTTTGTTAGTCCACCTACTATGAATCGTTTTATTAAAAAGTTAGGATTTTCTGGATATTTTGATTTTCAGCTTACCTTTATTCAAGAACAAAATATGGCAGCTGAAACAAAACATAAAAGAATTACAAAGGATAGTCATGTAAGTGAAATCTTAGATACATTGCCTCTTATTTATCAACATGTTTTCACCGAGACACAAAAACTAACAAAAACAGATACTTTTATTAGAACTGTTAACTATATGCTACAAGCAAAACAAATAGATTTTTATGCAAATGATAACAACTATTCAGAAGTCCAAACAATCGCTTTAAAACTCAATTCGATAGGTATTCGAGCACAAGTATTCAATACCATCAATACTGTTTACTTAGAACATATTAATCCCCAAGAAACACTTGCTTTTGTTGTAAGTCATTCTGGAAGTAATAAAACAATGATTGATGCTGCTTATGCTTTAAGAAAAAAAAGAATTCGCGTGATTGGGTTAACTGGTAGATTATCTCAAGACTTAGAACTTGTTTGTAATGAAAACCTTTATATTGACGCTTATAGTCATCATTTACCTCATAGTATTATGCTCTATGGTCTTTCTATTCATTTTATTTTTGATGTTTTATATACTTCTTTATATTTTAAAAAGATTAAATAAAAAAATATGGTTATTTACCATATTTTTTTTGATCTTCTTCAATATTACCATGATGTTGTAATGATTTATCTGTATATTGCATAATTTCAAATTTATTACCATCAGGATCATGAATCCACATTTGCCATGTTTCAGATTGTCCCTTATTTGGTTCAATATCAATTTCAATACCTGCTTTAACTAATTCTTCACGAGTTTCATGAATATCATCTACCATTAACGCAAAATGTGAATAACCTAAACGGGTATCAGGTACTTCATGTTCTAATTGATGATCTGCTTTAGGAAATAGTTCTAAATATTGTCCTGGCGCTAATTCAATGAAGATATAGGCAATATCTTTAGGATTTGTTTCAGCTCTTTGAGCCCAAGCACCTCTATCTTTTTTTCCTTTATATGCTTCATAACGCATTATAATTTTAGCTTTCAAACCTAATTTATTTTCATAGAAATCTCTCATTTCATACATTTGATCTGTATAAAATGAAAGATGCATTATTTCATTAAATTTCATAAAGATTCTCCTTTAAATAAAAATAGCATTATTTATGTGATATTTAAGAGAGGAAAATATCGGTGCATGTTATAAATAATGCTATTTCTAACTAATTAATTATTTATTTTTTTGTTTTTCTTCGA
>OLQP01000244.1_pt1 | contig 54815 bp, 45 predicted proteins | sample 1643181 | NCBI WGS metagenome assembly OLQP01 (sample SAMEA3136710, study PRJEB25190) | human gut metagenome | biome: human gut; feature: human-associated habitat; material: faeces | place: Austria | collected 2013 | reverse complement strand
GCTGCGTTTGACAGCGCGCCGGCCTTATCGTTTGGCTAACGAGACGGTCCCACTATGAATTGGAGTTCATTGCAGAGCCGACGCCCGAATCACTACATGTGCTTGCGACGACGATCACCCAGCGTCACGCCTGCGGCCACGAGCGTTATGCCGCCGATGACGAAGACCTCACCTGCAAGCGCGGAGGTATCACCCGTCTGGGCAAGCGCACCGTCCGCGGCCTTCTTCTTGGTGACAGAAGCCTTTGTAGCAGCCTGCGCAACCTGTGGCTTGGCCTGCGGCTCAGCCTTGGGATGATACTTGTCGTACTCGGCCTGTGCGGCAGCCAGGGCATCCTTAGCATCGTTAAGCTCGGCAAGCGCGGCGGCATAGGCGTCGTTGGCATCGGACAGCCTGGCATCGGCATCGCTCAGAGCAGCCTCGAGGTTAGCGGCGGCATCGACGGCGGCCTTATAGCGAGCGTAGGCAGCGTTCAGCTTGACCAGCTTCTCGTTGCCCGTCGTGCCCGCGGCAAGGGATGCCTTGTGGTCGACAGCCTCAAGATCGGCCTTGAGTGCCTCGTCGTTGGCAAGCTCGGCCTTGGCCTTGACGATCTCGAGGTTCGCATCGACGACGGCTTCGTTGGCGGCCTCGAGCTGCTTCTGGGCATCGGCGACACCGGCGACGGCAGCGTCATAGGCGGCCTTGGCGTCGTCGACCGCCTTCTGGGCGCCGGCGAAGCGCTCGAAGGCCTTGTTTGCGGTGGCAAGCTCGCCCTCGGCGGCCTTGGCCTTCTCCTGTGCGTCGGACAGGGCCTGCGTCTTGGCGGCAACTGCCTGCTTGGCGTCCGAAAGAGCGGTCGCGGCGTGCACATCTGCGGCCTGAGCCTTGTCAACGCCAGCCTGGGCAGTGTCGTCGGCCTTCTTGGCATCGTCAAGCGTGCCCTGCTTGTTCGCAAGGTCCGTCTTGGCGGCATCGCGCTTGGCGGTAAGGTCCTTGACCGAAGTAGTGGCGTTGTCATACGCCTCGTTGGCCTGGTCGGATTTTGCCTTGGCGGCATCGCGGGCGCTGCGAGCCTTCGCCTTACGAGCAGCGGCATCGGCTGCGTTCGTCTGGCAATCGGAGAGCTTGGAGTTAGCCTCGTCGAGTGCAGCCTGCGCGGCGGTCGCCTCGGACTTGGCGGCATCGAGGTTCTGCTTGAGGGACTCGATGTCGATTCCGCCGAGTGCGTCCTTCGCGGCGTCGTATGCCGTCTTCGCGGCGGCGGTGCTGGATTTAGCCTTCTCGTACTCGCCCTTGGCGGTGTTCATGTTCGTGTCGGCCGCGGTATAGGCATCGCGAGCGCTTTCTTGCTTATCCAATGCGTTAGAATAAGCCGTTCCAGCAGTCCCGAAGTTCTTCTGCGCCTCTGCCAGCTTATTCTGAAGCTGCTTTAGCTGCTCCTTCTGCTCCTGCGTGCCGCCTGCATTGTAGGCGGATTCGATGTAGTCGTTGACGAGCTTCTTGAACTCGGAGACAGTGAAATCAGCCTGAGTGTCATCAGCACTGTAATCGAAGATGGTTACCTCGGAATCGGTGTTCTTACCGCTACCGGTTGCAATACCGATGGCTTCCGTAGCGGAATCGACGATGTTGAGATAGTGCCCGCACTCATGGTAGATGCTGTTGTAGTTCTGATAGATGTAATAGGCATCATATCGGTGGCTACCGAGATCGTCGCCATACTGTGCGACGTACTTATCGAATGTCTCCTTCTCCTGGGTATAGAGACCGGTGTAGGGCCAGCCTAGGGTGTCCTCAGTCTCGCCGCCAGTATATGCACCGCCTCCACCGGCAAGATTTTCACCGTTATCCCAGTAGCAGCCCGAGTGTCCCCAGATGTTCGATGAATATGATGCATTAAGGGCGGCTGCCACAGTCATGCGGAGGCTGACGCTGAGCGCCGACTGACCGTTCGCCTTGCGGAGGTTGTTCTGGGTGTCGAGATACGTCAGGGCGTTGCGCATCTGCTCCAGGGAAAGCGGGTTGGTGTCGCGAGACATATCCTGATCGACGTACTGGTCATACCATTCGGCTTTGTCATCGGTACCGGTCAGCATCGATACGGCGTCCTGGGCGTTCTTCTTCTGCGTGGCGGTGAAATCGCTGCTGTTGCTGATGTAGGCCATAAAGCCGAGCATGCCCTTATTGATGACTTCCTGGTCAACGGTCATGTTGGACTTGAGGTCAGCAATCTGCTGCTCAAGAGCCTCAACCTGGGCATTAGCAGCGTCATAAGCCTTTTCCGCGGCGTTCGAAGCGGCGCAGGCCGCCTCCCACTCGCTGCGCTTCTGCTGACGGACCTCGACGAGTCGGTCGTACTCCGCCTTCTTGTCGGCTTCGGTCTGCTGGGCCTGCTCGTATGCCGTCTTCGCGGCGTCACGCTTACTGGCCGCGTCCTTGTACTCCTTGTTTGCCGCATCGTATGCAGACTGGGCAGATGCCACAGCAGCGTTGGCGGCGTTGGCCTTCTCCTGCGCGGCAACGACGGCAGCCTGGGCGGCCTGCAGATTTGTCTGTGCGGTGGCGTCGGCATCCGTCGCGGCATTGAGCTCCGCCTGCGCGGTCTTGAGCTCACCAGCAGCAGCGTTCTTGGCGGCCTCAAGCGCACTCAGGTCAACACCCGTACCCGAGACGGCAGCATCGAGCGCGGCCTGCGCCTGGTTGAACTTCTGCTGGGCGTTATCGCGCGCGGTGGTTGCGGCTGCGAGAGCAGCGGCAGTCTCCTGCTTCTTGGCCTGGGCGGAAGTCAGAGCGGCCTCAGTGTCCTTCTTTTCCTGCTGGGCGCTGGCCTCGGCAGCCTTGGCCTGGTCCAGATTGGCCTGTGCAGTAGCAACGGCCTTATTAACGTCATCGAGCTTTGCCTGCGCGTCCTCGACGGCCTTCTTGGCAGCCTCGTACTCGTCCATACCCATAGCCTCGAGCTTGGCCTGGGCATCATCGAGGGCCTTCTTGGCCTCATCCTGCTTTGCCTTGGCGTCCTTGAGCGCCTGGGTCTTATCCTCGACACTCTTGTTGGCCTGGTCGAGCTGATCGTTCAGGTCGCCCAGCTTCTTCTGCTGCTGCTCGGTCTTTTCGACGGCGGCTTTGAGCTCGTCAATCTTCTCCTGGAGCGCGGCGACTTCTGCTGCGTTCTGCTCGATTTCGTTGTCGCTCACAGCCTGCGAGGCCTGATTCTTTTGCTGCTGCGCCTGCTTTTGAGACTGGCCCGCCGCATCGGCGTTCTTCTGGGCGGCATCGTAGGCGGCCTGAACGTCCTTGAGCTGCTTTGCCGACTCCTCTGCCAGCTGGGCAGCCGTCTTTACGACCGCTTGGTTACCGGCGGCAACGGTGTTCTCTACAGAACCCCCCTGAACAGAATCGCCGTTATCGGTTGACGGTGCGGCGATTGCCGCCAGCGGCGACATGAGCGGCTGAGCGATGAGGCCCGCCGTCAAAACGGTTGCGACGGCGCGGTTAGCAACGCCCTTGACGTTGACGGCCTTAGCCCGAGGCTCAAAGTGTTGTGGACTGTAGTTTGCCATGGCTTTCTCCCTTTGACACGGATGTATCCATACGCTTCAAAATGTAGGAGCTGGTTTTTGAATTCTGTTGCGCAACATTGGTCACCGGCAGAGTTTTTGAAACTAACACCTCATGGCATCACAATTTCGACACATATGAGGGCGTTCGTGAATCATATTTTCGTGAGATGGCGTCCGCTTTGTCGTATACGCTTGTTCTTACGTCATCCGCCCTGCCAGCCGACATCCAGCTAGCGCCCTGCCCGCCTCGGTGTAGAGTAAGGGCGACGGGCGGGATATGCGGCCCGCGCCAGAACGAGGTGAACATGGAACTCGACAAGCAACAGATCGAACGACTGCGTGAGCGTCATCATCGGCGTCACGGCATCCGCCCTGCTCATAGCGAAGCCATGGAAAACGTCACCCGCTTCCTCAAGCGCGCGTTCAACATTCGCGAGGGACGCGCGCCCTATCACGTAATCCGAAAGCGCTTTGTAAACGGGGCGCGCCTGACTGGCTCCCACCTATGCATCCTCATCATCGCCATGTTGATCGCGAGCATCGGCCTCGATATCGATTCGGACATCGCCATCGTGGGCGCCATGCTCATCTGCCCGCTCATGGGCTCGGTTCTTGCCATGGCATACGGCATTGCCACGCTCGACCGCGAGATTACCGTCGAAGCCGTCGCCGGCCTTGCGCTGCAAATGGCCTTTTGCCTGGTCACATCCACGTTGTACTTTAAGCTCTCGCCCCTTGGCGCCACCACAGCCGCCATTATCGACAACTCGACGCCCACCGTGTGGGACCTCGCTGTCGCGCTCGCCGGCGGCTTTGCGGGCGGCCTAGGCAACTCACGCGACCAGGAGCCCGCAACGCTCATCGCCGGTGTGGCCGTGGCGACCGCGCTCATGCCACCCCTGTGCGCGGCGGGCTACGGCATCGCCATCGCAAGCGGGTCGCTGTTTCTCTCGGCGCTTTACGAGTTTGGCATCAACGTCGTCTTTATCGCACTGGCTGCCGAAACCGTGCTGCTTCTTCTGCGCGTGCCGCTCAAGCGCGACCTTAACGGCGACGGCATTGTGACCGCCGAGGAAAATGCCGAGGTCGACGAGCTGTCGCGCAAAGTGCGCCGCCGCATCATCGTGGGCACGGTGATCTTTGCCATCCCCTGCATCGTTATGACCGCGGGGTCTATTGACTCGGCGCAGGCCGGCGTGCAGGACGGCTACGGCGTCACCGAGACCACACGCGAGCTTGCCGCGGTGCTGCCGGGCTTTAAGGATTACACCGTCGCCGTCGAGACCTCGACCACCGAAGGCGACGAGGAGGGCATCGTCGAGCGCGAGATTGTCGCCCATGTGACAACGAGCGAGGCGCTCGGGGCGCACGACCGCCACGTCGCCCGCAAGCTCATCGACCTCAACGTGCCCGAACTCGATCGCGTGGAGTTCGATGTGAAGTGATGCCGGCGTGGGATGAATGCTCGCACGGACGCAAGTTACGACAAGGCGCAGACGCGATACGGACACGAGCAAATAGCGGGGTGCAGTTCACACCCGCGCCCCGCTCTCTGTTTTATTACCGTGAATCAACTGTCCGGATCGACATCGCCGGACTCCACCGTAAACGCAGGTTTGGTGCTCACCAGATAAAATCGGGTCACTTTGCTATCTCTAAATAGATAGAGCTGGCCTTGCTCGCGTCGGCGTGACATATACGCCACGTGGACCGTACCGAATTCTTCACCGTTTTCCTTCTTTAATATCAGGATATTGGGGTCATCCGTACGCTTAAACTGCCCGTCTGTGCAGATTCCGTCTTGGTCGACCAGCTGCCATCGACAGTTGTCCTCCTCAAGAAAAGCCAGGGTTTCCCGACTCGTTTTGTCATCCCGATAGAAACCATCAATGGCAAACCCTTCGGAAGCGCATTCCTGCATATAGGACGTTTCTCGGCTTATAGCAAACAGCCCTGTAGCGCCCAGGAGCACAGCCAGGCAGACCACTGCAAGGGTTATCGAAATAGCAAGGCGACCCATGTTAGCCCAACCGATAGTTATTTAACGGAGCGCGAAACATACCTGGAACCTCCGATATCAGGGGGGAACGTCACCGGCAGGCCAGCGACACCTATATGCTTCTTTTATCAAACCATATGGCTGCCACTCGCGGAGGGGGCATCGGCGAACGGCGTGCTTTCATACGCCATTGGTCAAACCTAAGCGCGGCCCTACAACTCGTACTTGTACACGCGGTAGATGAACTTCTCGGCTTCCATCTCGTAGGTGGCGATGGGCAACCCGTAGCGATCGTACTCGGCAAAGGTCTTGGCCTGGCCCGATGCCACAAGCATGCTATTCGAATCGCCGACGCGCTGTGCGCTGCTTACGTAGCCCGAAAACGGCACGGCGATCTGGTCCTCGAGCTCGTAGGTACGCGCGGTCTCGTCTACTGCGAACACGCGCCCAAACGAATGCGTGCCCTTGTTGTAGTCGGTCACCACCGCGGCGCCCAGCTGGCCCCAGTCGAACTTGGGATAGCTCTCGGCCACACCAAAGTTGTTGTCGTACAGCAGCACCTGGTAGCAACCGGTCGTTGCCGTGTCAGGACTCGGCAGATACGTCACGCTGTGCTGGCCTGCGTTGAGCGAAAAATCGCCCTGGGCTTGCAGCAGTTTGTCCCCAAAGCCCGAACCGGCCCAGAAATCGGGCGAGCCCATGAGCCAATCGACCGTGGGCGTGCCGTAGATATCGGCGAGCTTGATGACCGTCGAGGTTTCGCGCGAGCTGAGCAGGACGGTACCGCCGCCGAGCCACTGAATCGTGTTGATATGGATCCAATCCAGGTCGCCGTCCGAGGCCACCTTGGCGCTCGCTTTGAGATCGGGGAACATGTCGCCCAGGTCCACGACGAGGGAGACATCGCCGATTGTCACGTCGATTTTGATGATGAGGTCCTCGACATTAACGCGGTCGTCCTTGCCTTTTTTGGCAGCCGCGCGGTCGACGTCCAAATCGGCTTCGGAGCCGGCATGGCTCGCCAGCACCAGCAGATTGCCGTCGTCATCGAAGGCGTAGTCGTGGTGCAACTCATAGTCGCCCGTGCTCCAGACGTTTACCACCTGGCCGATGGCGTTAATCTGGGCCATCTTGGTAGTCGAGACGCTCATGATCGTGCTGCCGTCGCCTGGGAACAGCAGGCGATGGCTGCGGTAGCCGACAATCGGCACCTCGCCGCGGATCTGGCCGTCGTTGTCGTAGAGGTACATAAAATCGAGCTTGGACGAGTCGTTGCCCAGGATGGTAAAGAGACCATCGGCAAGCGGCGTGTTGGACTCCCCCGCCGTGACGGCGAGGCGTTCTTCCTCCTCGCCCTTGAGAGCCGGGGTCTCAACCGTGAACGTCGAGGTTCGGCTGGCGCCGTCTTGTGCGGTACAGGTGAGGGTTACCGTGTTTTTGTGGTTGGGAATGAGGCCGATGACCTTGAACTCGTGCTCCGTTGCCGGCGTGTCGCCGCTGTGGGGCCCACGGGAAAAGGCGGCGACTTTGGGCGCGTCACCGGACTTTTTGCGACCGGCGACCTTGTAGGAGACGGTTACGGGATCTACCGTTGCAAAGCGGACGTAGCAGCTCAGGATGTCGGTGCCAAAGGGGTCCTGTGCGACAAACGGGGCAGTTTCGTCGTAGCCGCCTGCAGCATACTCAGCATCGAGCCGCTCCTTGATGGCCGCTTGTTTCTCGACGTCATAGGTCGCGACAATCTGCTTGTGCAGCTTCTTTTGCTCGTCGGTGAGCTCGTTGCTCGCAGTAGATGCGTCGTTCGCGCTGACGCCAAAAGCAGAGCAGCCCATGAGCTCTGTCCCGGCAAGCGCCAGCGCGCCCGCCGCACCCGCAAGAGCCGCTCGACGCGAGAACAGTCTGCCGTCTTTGTCACGCAATTTCAAATCGTTACCGTCTTTGAATGCCACTGTCGTTTCCTTCATATGCGGAGGCACTTGCCCAGCCTTGTCCAATATCGCTCGCAGCTTAGCAAACGCCCCTTAGCGGTAGCTTAGGTTTGCGGCGATGCAGAGACACAGGACGCACAGTTGGCCCGCAATGCCCCCGAATCATTCGAGACGGCCGCGATGGCGCTCAATCCAGCCCACGGCAAAGTCGACAAGCTCGCGCTGGCGCATAAAACGGATTATCCCGTTACCGAGAGGCGCCGTACGAACCGAGCATTCACGCTCAAAAGCAGCACCGATTTCATCGAAATCCTCGCCATCGACAAAGAGCGTGCGGTATTCCTTCCATATGCGTCGACCGTTTTCCACAATCGCACTGTGTTCCACACAGTCGTGCTTGCCGGGGTACTGCGCACGGGCATCTGCCAAATGCAGTGACGTATTCTTGTCATAGCCAACGCCCACCAGCAGAACATAGCCGTCCAAATCGTACAGACGCGCGATGGGCGATCCATCGCCAAAGATGTTGCTCAGGTCGTGGTTCTCCGTCAGGAATTGCGCATGCTGGCCGTTTGCCGCCACTGAACGCGCTGGGTGATTGCTGCGAAACGTGCCCGGCCACGTCCGGAACATCTCAGCCACGGCACCCATCGTGTTGGTGGGCGTAATGCGCTTGTCATAGGCAGGCCAGTTATCGCGAATCAGCTGCAACTATTCTTGCGGCTCTTGCCAATGGGCACCACTCTCGGGGTCCAAGCTTTTCCATGATTGCGTCGGCATCATGATGGTACCGGTCTCGCCCACCATCTGGAGCAGTGCCTCGATTACCGGCTGTGCGCCGCCGCACACATATCCAAGCGCGCTGAGCGAGCAATGGACCATAACCGTCTGCCCTGCGCACATACCGACAGCGGAGAGCGCGTCGAGGATATCCTGCTTAAGCACGATTTGCCGATCCATTACCGTTTCCCCTCTATCCCCGCACATCAGTTTCTTTTGCGTCATGCGCCGAAATGGCACACAGGCTATGCGGCGCATGACGCTGCAAATGATACGTTTCCTAATGTTGCCGAGGGATCATTATTTAGTACTTGAAGAAGCCCTCGCCCGAGCTTTCGCCCAGCTTGCCTTCGTCGAGCATCTGCTTGAGGACGAATGCCATGGCCTTAAAGTTGTAGGGCATCATCATCTTTTTGAGCAGCGGGCTCACCAGGCCCGGCACCTTCTGATACTGCATGACGATGTTGTAGGCCGTCTGGATACCAACCGTGTCGAATACGCGGAACGGACCCTTGGGGGCGCCAGTGCCACGCGTCCACGCGAGGTCGATGCTCTTGGGGTCACTCACACCCGAGACATACAGATCAAGGCCCGAAAGCAGCCACGGCACCAGCATGGAATTGAGCAGATAGCCGTTCTTTTCCTTGTTGACGGGCAGGGCAAGCATGCGAATATCGTTGGCAAAGTCGACGAGCTCATCGAAATAGCGCTTGTCGGTTTGGCCCTGTGCCATGACCTCGGTCATGTTGTTCTTCCAGATGGAGTTGGCAAAGTGCAACGACAGGTACTTCTCGGGGCGGCCGGTGTACTTGGCAAAGGTACTCGGCAGCAGCGTGGAGGAGTTGGTCACGACGACGGTCTTTTGCGGGAGTACCGGGGCGAGCTTCTTGTAGAAGTCGATCTTTGCCTGGGTGTCCTCGGCCATAGACTCGATGACCAGGTCGGCGTCGGCCACTGCCTTGGCAAGATCGAGCTCCAGCTTGAGTGTGGAGTAGGCGCGCTCGACGGCGGCGAGTGCCGCCTCCTTGTCGAAGGGCCGATCGCTATCGGCGATACCGGCGCACCACTCGCCCGTGCCGTCCTCCATGCCCTCGATAGCAGCGATGTACTCCTCGCGCACATGATCGATCTTGGGCTGGGTGCGGCCGATGCTGCCCTCGCTGCGCAGCCAAATCGTTACATCAAAGCCGCAGTAGGCAGCCTGAAAGGCAATCTGGCTTCCCAACACGCCGCCGCCGGCAACACAAACGGTCTTGTAGCTCATGAAACGGTCCTCTCTTACGTAATTCCATAGATGTGTATTTATTCAACCGTAAGGGGACTGCACGCTGGGGGTGGGTTCTATAAACGGACGGTAATTTGCGGCGAACGGCTACACCTGTTCATTATCTCAGGGCTTTAAAGGCCGTTTATCGTACCGCAGGGCCGTCGTTTTCGGAAGTGCGGTGAAAAATTGAGTTTCGCCGACCAGACCGACTTTTTTAGCAACAAAACCGCAGGTAACGAGAGCCCAAAAGAGCAGTGTGCTCGGAGGTTCGGAGTTTTTCCCGCACTTCCGAAATCCGAGTCCGCTGAAGGCGTCAACAAGCCCATTTACGCAATATATGTCCAGCAAAAACGGGTGGTAGCCGGCACGGCTGCCACCCGTTTGTCTCATATCCAGCCCAAAGCAGGCCAGTTACTTCTTAATGCCGCGTCCCAGGCGCTCAGCGACCGATGCCACGGCCTCCTCGCCGGCCGGTCCGCAACTCGTGCAGCCGTCGTGGGCACGCATCTGGCCGGTAACCTCGTCCATCGCGAGCGGCGCCACCTTCTCGAGCTTAAAGCCCTTGCCGGCGCGCATGTTCTCCTTTGCCACGCTAATCATGAGCTTAATACGGTTGAGCTGGTTGACCTCGGACGCGCCGGGGTCGTAGTCCACCGCGACGATATTGCTCTCGGGGTGCTGGCGGCGCAGCTCCTTGATCACAGCCTTGCCCACCACGTGGTTAGGCAGGCACGCGAAGGGCTGCGTGCAGATGATGTTGGGCGCACCGTGGTCAATCAGGTCGAGCATCTCGGCCGTGAGCAGCCAGCCCTCGCCCATGTTGTTGCACACCGAAAGCACCGTACGGGCCTTGTCCGCCATGGTGCCGATGCGCTCGGGCGCCTCGAAGCGGCGGGACTTCTCGAGCATCTCCTCCACCGGCGTACGCATCCAGTCCACCAGCTTGATGAGCGCCTGCATACCAGCGCGCGTGGTAGCAGAGCTTCCCAGCTCGTCCTTCTGCAGTTCGGCGTTACTCATGGAGTACAGGAAGAAGTCGAGCAGGCCCGGCACCACGGCCTCGCAGCCCTCGCGCTCGATGACATCGACCACGTGGTTGTTGGCTGTGGGGTGGAACTTGACCAAGATCTCACCGACCACGCCCACGCGCGGCTTGGTACCCTCACCCACGAGCGGCATGGTATCGAACGCGCGGATGGCCTCGCGGCACAGCTTGGTGTAGTTGTGGCGGTTGAACTTGGGCGCCAGCTTGCGGGCGCGCGCCATGTACTCCTCGTAGAGTGCGTTGGCGGCACCGGGCGTGGCCTCGTACGGGCGGCAGCGATAGAGCATCTGCATCATCACGTCGCCAAAGAGTACCGCGTAGACTGCCTGCTTAAGCAGCGCCGGCGTAATCTTAAAGCCGGGGTTGTCCTCGCCCAGCGCCACGGCCGAAAGCGAGATCACCGGGATCTCGGGGTGGCCGCTCTCACGCAGGGCCTTGCGGATGAGTGCGATGTAGTTGGTGGCGCGGCATCCACCGCCAGTCTGGCTGATAACCACGGCCGTCTTGGACAGGTCGTACCTGCCGCTCTCGATGGCCTCCATAATCTGACCCGTTACCAGAATCGACGGGTAGCAAATGTCATTGTTCACGTAGCGCAGGCCGGCCTCGACGGCATCGTGGTCGGTCGAGGGCAGCAGCTCCAGGTTGTAGCCGGCACCGCGGAACACCTCTTTGACCAGGTCAAAGTGAATCGGCGCCATCTGCGGACACAGGATGGTGTAGCCCTCCTCGCGCATCTGCTCGGTAAAGGGCACCTTGGGCCACGCGGTCGAAGCACCCTCGCGCTGAGCCTCAAACGTGTACTTGCGGCTCGCGAACGCGGGGGCATCCGTGGAGGGCGCCACCGGCGCGGCGTCGCCCCGCTCGTAGGCCTCGCCCGCGGCCGTAGCCTCGGCCAAGCGCTCGGCTTCCTGGTCCTTGAGCGCGGCCATGAGCGAGCGGATGCGGATGCGCGCGGCGCCCAGGTTGGACACCTCATCGATCTTGAGCACGGTGTAGATCTTGCCGCTGGCCTCCAGGATCTCCTGCACCTGATCGGTAGTCAGGGCATCGAGACCGCAGCCGAAGGAGTTGAGCTGAATCAGGTCCAAATCGTTGCGCATCGTCACAAAACGGGCAACGGCGTACAGGCGGCTGTGGTACATCCACTGGTCGACGACGCGGATCGGGCGCTCGGGCTTTACCAGATGTGCGAGCGAATCCTCGGTAAAGACCGCAAAGCCAAAGCTCGAGATAAGCTCGGGCAGGGCGTGGTTGATCTCGGGGTCGTTGTGGTAGGGACGGCCGGCGAGCACAATGCCATGGCCACCGTGGTCCTCGACCCACTTAAGGGCCTCCTCGCCCATGGTCTGGATGTCCTCGTGGAAGCGCGCGTCGGCCTCAAAGGCGGCGTTGACGGCGGCATCGACCTCGGAGCGCGTGATCTTGGGACCGCGCACGCGACCGCGACCGGCCTCAGCATCGGCCACGCGGTCGACGGCGAGCACCTGGTACAGACGGCGCTTGAGCTCGGTCTTGTCGTGATAGGGCACAAACGGATACAGGAACTCGATGTTCTGCTCGCGGATCTCGTCAATATTGAGCGCCAGCGCCGTGGGGTAGCTCATGACGATGGGGCAGTTGTAACAGTTGCCAGCCGTCGGATCCTCCTTGCGCTCCCAGCGCACGCACGGCATCCAAATGAAGTCGACATCGCGGTCGATAAGGTTCATCACATGGCCGTGGCTCATCTTGGCCGGATAACACACGCTCTCGGACGGCATGGACTCGATGCCCGCCTGGTAGGTCTTCTTACTCGACTGGTCGGACAGCTGCACGCTAAAGCCTAGGCGCGTAAAGAACGCATGCCAGAAGGGGTAGTTCTCGTACATGTTGAGCGCGCGCGGAATGCCGACGGTGCCGCGCGGGGCCTCGTCGGGACTCAGGACCTCGCGGTTAAAGAGCAACTCGTTTTTCTTTTTGAAGAGGTTGGGGGCCTCGGTTTTCTGCTTTTTGTGGCCGGCGCCCTTCTCGCAGCGGTTGCCGGTAATGAAGCGCCTGCCGCCGCCAAAGTCGTTGACGGTAAGCTGACAGTTGTTGGAGCAGCGACCGCAGCGGACATGCTTTTGCGTCACGGTGAGGTGCGCGATGTCCTCGGCAGAAAGAATGGTCGAGGTGCCGTCGGCGCCGGCGCGATCGCGGGCGAGCAGGGCAGCGCCATAGGCGCCCATGCAACCGGCGATGTCGGGACGCACGGCGTGAACGCCGGTGAGCTGCTCAAACGCGCGCAGCGTGGCATCAGACATAAAGGTGCCGCCCTGAACGATCACCTGGCTGCCGATCTCCTTGGGATCGCGCAGCTTAATAACCTTGAACAGGGCATTCTTAATGACGGAATAGGAAAGACCGGCCGCGATATCGCCCACCGTGGCGCCTTCCTTTTGCGCCTGCTTGACACGCGAGTTCATGAAGACCGTGCAGCGGCTGCCCAGGTCGACCGGGGCCTTGGCATGGATGGCGGCATCGGCGAACGCGCGCACGTCCATGTTCATAGAGACGGCGAAGCTCTCGATAAAGCTGCCGCAGCCCGACGAGCAGGCCTCGTTGAGCATGATGTGCTCGATGACGCCGTCCTTGACGCGCAGGCACTTCATGTCCTGGCCGCCAATGTCCAGAATGAACTCGACGCCGGGCAGGAACGCCTTGGCGCCGCGCAGGTGAGCGACGGTCTCGATTTCACCCGAGTCTGCCTTGAGAGCCTCGATGAGCAGCGCCTCGCCGTAGCCCGTGGTGGTCACGTGGCCGATGGTGCAGCCGGCGGGGATGTGGTTGTAGAAATCGGCCATGATGACCTTGGCCGTGCCCAGGATGTCGCCATTGTTGTTGCCGTACCAGGTGTGCAACAGCTGGCCGTCCTCGCCCACGAGCGCGGCCTTCATGGTGGTGGAACCGGCGTCGATGCCGATGAACACGCGGCCGGTGTAGCCTTCGAGTTTGCCCTTGGGGACGACTTCCTGGTCGTGACGGGTTTTGAACTCGGCGAAGTCCTCGTCGGTGGCAAAGAGCGGATCCAGGCGCTCGACCTCGGCACCCTGTGTGTCACCCAGGGCATCGATAGCCTCGATGAGCTGCGGGAACGTGCTGAGCTTGTTGGACTCATGCGCCATGGCGGCGCCGCTCGCCACAAACAGGTGGGCGTTTTGGGGCACAATGCGGTGCTCCTCGTCCAGGTTGAGCGTGAGGTAGAAGCGGTGGCGCAGCTCGGAGAGGTACTGCAGCGGGCCGCCCAGGAAGGCGACGTTGCCGCGGATGGGACGGCCGCACGCTAGGCCCGAGATGGTCTGGGTCACGACGGCCTGGAAGATGGAGGCAGCCACGTCCTCGGGGCGGGCGCCCTCGTTGAGCAGCGGCTGGACGTCGGTCTTGGCAAAAACGCCGCAGCGGCTGGCAATGGGATAGATGGTGGTGGCGTTTGCCGCGAGCTCGTTGAGGCCGCTGGCATCGGTGTGCAGCAGAGTGGCCATCTGGTCGATGAACGCGCCCGTGCCGCCGGCGCAGGTGCCGTTCATGCGCTGCTCGATGCCGTTGTCGAAGTAGATGATCTTGGCATCCTCGCCGCCCAGCTCGATAGCGACATCGGTGGCCGGGATGAGGGTCTCGACGGCGCGCTTGCTGGCGATGACCTCCTGGACAAACTCCAGGTCGAGCCACTGGGACAGCAGCAGGCCACCCGAGCCGGTAATGGCGCAGGTCATTTGGGCCGTCGGCAACACGGTCGCGGCGCCTTCGAACAAGTCGCGGGCACAGGCGCGGACATCGGTGTGATGGCGCTGGTACTTGGCGTAGACAATCTGGTTGTCGTCGTTGAGCACAGCGAGCTTAACGGTGGTAGAGCCCACGTCGATGCCCAGGTGCAGGTTGCCACGGGCGTTCTCGGGGTTGAAGATCGCGTCTTCGGGGGCGTGGACGGCGGTGACGGCTACGGGGGCGGCGGCGGGCTCGCTGGCGGCGGACGTCTCCCCTGCCGCGTTCTTGGCATCGGCAACTGCCTCGGCAACTTTCTCGGCAGCCGCGGTCGCGGCCTTCTGCGCGGCGTCCACCACGGCGGGCGCGGCCTCGCGCGCGGCAGCAACCATACGGTCCTTAATGCCCTCGACGAGTTTACTCATTGTCTCTCCTCTTAGTTGTTGGACTCGACGGTTGCGGCGGTGTCGACCGCGTCCTCGAGCTGCAGATTCAATAGCTTCATGCCGTATTCCGGCACGTTGATATCGATGGGTTGGCCATACAGGTCGCCGGGGCGCACAAAGGCGATAACCGTCATGATGCGCGCCATGGTCTCGGGCGATTCGGAAAGGTCACGCTCAAACCAGCGCTGAATCATGCCGACCTCGGCACTCACGACGTAGGTGACGTAGTAATCAAAGAACGTGCCCAGCGCCAAGCCCAAAATGCCCGTCTGTGCACGCGGCACCACGGCCTCGCGTGCGGTATCGATGATCATTTTAATAAAGGCGGGGTCGCCGCCCGGGCCCAGCAGCGATCCGATTAAATCGCGGTTGGCCGCAAGGTAGCGCAGCAACTCAACCGAACCGGGTGCCGGCTCGAGCTCATCGATGTTGTGATAGAGATCGGGCAGCTGAGCTGCGGTGATGAGCTCAATGCGCTCACGGATCTCGGCCAGCAAGCCGTCCTCGATTTGATTGATAAAGTCGGGGATATCGCGGTAGTGCGAATAGAACGTTCGGCGCGTAAGACCGGCGCGCTCGGTGAGCGACGCGACATTAATGCGCGAAAGGTCGCCGCTTTCGGCAAGCTCGCTGGCAAGCGCCTGGCGAAGGGCACGCTGTGAGCGAAGGGACCGGCGATCGCATTTCTCGAGCTGGGACAAGCGTCCTCCTTGTTACTCAGCCTGTGCGCTATTACACAGTGCGAGTATTATTGCACACCGTGTGCATCAACACGTAAAGGCAATATTTGGGTTGTGACAAAGGGACGGTCCCTTTGTCACATTCAGCGACCGCCTAGGTTGTGCCAGTTGTGCCTGGCTTTTGAAGCGGCATTGCCGATTGTTCAAAATGTCATTCGTGGGTAGAATAGTGTCGACGGCAGCCCAAGTTCTGGAAAGCTGGGCAGCGCCGTTGTTTGCATTAGGGGGTCAACGCCTTAGCGGCGGCGACCCCTTCTGTTGCGCTTCGAACGCTGCTTGAGTGCCTCGGAAAGGCCGACAAGTGCCGTGAAGAACGAGACCAAAGCGGTCAGAAGTCTCACGAAATCAATCAAATCGGTCATGGGCATCACCTCCCATCGGATGGAGGGCGCTGCCCGGCACATGGAACTGCCGCCAACAGTATCAATTCTATCAAAGCGCAGTTAGATATGCGAATGTTTGTTCGCATTTCAGAAGATCGGAACTCGGGTATGGCGAAGGAGCAGTTCCTTTGCCATACCCGAGCTTGTCGCCGAACTGCTACCTACATTTTTCGAGTTATTCGGCCACGCTGCTGGTTCTGCATAAATGCACCACCGGGATTATCTGAGAGTTTTTGTCCTTATTTGAGCGCATACATGCCCATTTGCGCACTTACGTCACCGAATCAAACACCGTTAGAGGTATGAATGTTCCTGCGAGGGCATCTTTAGCCATTTAACGACCTCCGACAGGCCGAATAACTCGAAATTTGTTGGTGGCGAAAGCGTAACAGTCCTATACGCCAAAAGCCGGCATCTCCCATGTGACAAAGGGACTATCCCTTTGCCACATTATTCGATGACGGTGCGGGAGTTTTGCTTGCGCATGGTGGCGAGCATATGCTTGGGAACGGCGTGGGCCATGCAGCTGCCGATGGTCGCGCTCGCGGCGGCCTTAGCTGTATCGCTTGCGTTTTTGGTCGCGTAGCTGTGGCGGAAACGCTTGAGCATGGCAATGTCGTTGCCGCCGTCTCCATAGACCGCGACCTCGTCCTCGGCAATACCGTAGTAGCCCGCCAGCCACGCCACGCTCTCGCCCTTGTTGCACGCCACGTCCGTGATCTCGAACATCACCGGATCGAACGGCGCGTTGACCACGCGGTCCGATCGCTCGGCCAAATATGCCTTAAGGTCGCGCTCCAGCTCGGGCGAGGTCACGCGGCAGTTGATTTTGCACACGTCATGACGCAGGATGTCACCGACCGACTGGTCGAAATACTGTTCCTCGTGATACCCGCCACGTGCACGCATGCCGCGCATCACGATGCGCTTGATAGGACTGTCCTTTTTAAAGCCCGCCTGGTGCATCTCGAACGAACCGCTCGAGAACATGCCGTCGGGCGTGGAGCAGTCGAAGCAAATGTCCGGGAACGCCTTGAGCAGCTCCTCGGTAACCTGCGGGTCGATGGTCCAGGTCTTGAGCACCTCACCATGGCTGTCACGCACGATGGATCCGTTGGAGCAGCAGGCGTCGAGTGCCAGACCTGTAAAGCCATGCTCGCCGATCGGCAGCGTCGAGCGTCCGGTCGCGGGAACCACATGCAGGCCAGCCTCGGTCAGCTCGCGAATGGCGCGGCGAATGGTTCCGTCCGCCTCGTGCAGGGCGTTGAGCAGCGTTCCGTCTAAGTCACTCGCAAACATCTTAATCATGGGCATGCCTCTCCTTCGTCTGCACGATATTGTAGACGAAGGAGAGGCATGCCCAAACAATGCCGTCCCGGCGCGACGTGCCACTGCCTCCACAAATTCACGGTCCCCCAGCGCCTTAAGACATTCGCCATAAGCGACTTTTCAGCCGATTAAACAGCGCCGTCGTCAACGTCAGCACCGCCAACATGCCTGCGAATACAATCGCCGGTGTCCATCGATCATATGCGAGCCCGTAAACCAATTGGCCAATAGGCGTTGCACAGGAAAGCGTCATATAAACGAGTGCCAGCACTTTTCCGCAGAGTTCCTTTGGCGCTGACCGCTGAACGAATGAAACGATTTCGACCGATGTAATGCTTGCCCACGCCATAACCCATGCCGAGCCGGCCGCAAGCGCGGCAAACGCTAATTCATCAGGACCGCTCAGTAGTGCGACAATAATCGGTACGACTCCAAAACTAATCATCGCAACATATCGACATATGCCCTTGAAGGAAAAACGATGCGGCCAAATACCGACCAAACCACTGCCGACAAGACCACCCAAGCCCATAGCCACCTCAATAATCCCAACAAAGGATGATTGCATCCCGAGATGCTTTGCAACAATAACGGGAGCACCAATCGTTAACCCAACTAACGCAAGGTTCAAAATAGCCGCAAGCAGAAACACAACGAGCAATGATGCGTTTTGAAACAGGTACCGAATCGACTCCCGAAAATCGCTTTGGCATGTCGAGCAAGTCGTACTGTCCCCTGTCATTCCAGATGAGGCATTTTGCTTGAGTGCGCCCCCGAACAGTAGGGCTGACATCGCAAACGTCAACGCCGCGGTTTCGCATAGAGCATCGATACCAAAGCACCCATAGACTGCCGTCCCGACTACAGGCCCCAAGATATTGCTCGCCATGGTTATCTGCGAGACCAACGCAGTGGCACGCTCAACCTTTTCTGGGCCCGTCATGCGCACCGTCTCAATTTGAAGCATCGGCTTCAGCAGCGATTGGATGCCATATTGGACGCAAAGCATTGCTGCCACGACAATCGCAAGAGGCAGCGACCGCTTCATGGGGATAAACAACAGCGATGCAGCCATCAGAACAATGCCGAGCACCACAAGAACCCCGCGATGTCTCCCCCGATCCGCCAAGATTCCGCCAACCGGAGTCGCGAGCACGCCCGGTATGAACGCTATCGCCGCGACGGCACCATATAACGTTGACGAGCCGCTGCAATCGAACAAGTAAAGCGGGCACACAAAGCACAGTGCCGACAACATCGAATACGCGCACAGCTGTGCAACAAGAAGACCGAAAAGCCTGATAGATCGCACTGTTTTTTGCGCCAACGAGACGCTACTCCTCCGCATTTCAGCCATAAGCCTATCCCCTATACATACCGTTAGTATGTATTTAATGACTTGAAAAGGGCAGCCGTGGCTACCCTTACAAATCAATTACATACCGTCAGTATCTATATTACCACCCGGCGCGGTCCCATACGTCCCAAATCTGCGCCGTTGTCTGAAGCATTTCTTCCCCCAAATCGAGCCCCACCGCGGCCGCCATCTGCGCCAAACATTGTGCGCGAGCGAGCATTCGCTCCTTGGGCTCGAGCGGACGGAACAATGGCAGCAGCCAAAGATTCGCCAACAGCGATACGGCCTCCGCCGCTTCGCGCGGGCATTCGCACGCAATGGAGCCGTCGGCGATGCCCTCCTCGATCACTGGCAAGAGGCAGCCATCGGCCGACTCGTCGAACGAGCCCTGGTACTGCATCGCCAGTAGACGCGAGCTTTTTACCGGATCCGCCGCAGGATGCATGCGTGCCCATAGCTCAATTTGTGGAACGACGGACTCGGACGCGTACAGTCGCTTGAGTTTTTGGGCTCCAGTCATATTGCCGATACCAAGCGTTGAGCGACGTTGCTCAACAATCGGAACCATTGCCCGATCAAATGCGGCGTTGAAAATCTCTTCTTTGCTCTTAAAGTGATGATAGACAGCGCCCTTGGTCATGCCATCGAGGCGGTCGACGATATCTTGAATGCTCGTCCCCTCATAACCCTGTGCGCAGAATAGCTCCAGCGCCGCGTCGAGAATCTTCGCGACCGTCTCCTCGGGATATTTATTACGCCCCATAATCCGTCCATCCGCAACGCAAGTCTTGTGCCTCATTGCAGCATTTTAACGTTGTGGATGGCAGGCGGTCGATTCTACACCGCGGCGGGGCCGTGTTCGCCGGTGCGGATGCGGATAACCTCCTCGACCGGCTCGACCCAGATCTTGCCGTCTCCGACGGCGCCGGTGCGGGCGGCGTTGCAGATGATGTCGACAATGCCGTCGACGTGCTCATCGGCACAGATGAGGGTGAACTGCACCTTAGGGATCGTGTTGACAAGCAGCTCGTTGCCGCGCACGTATTCCTTCCAGCCATGCTGCGCGCCGCAGCCCTGAACCTGGTTGATAGTCATACCGCGAACATCGGCAGCAAACAGTGCGTCTTTGAGAACCTCAAGCTTCTCCTGGCGCACGATAGCCGTAATTTTCTTCATAATGAATTCCTCTCTTCAATAAAAGAAATGAATTGTCCTTCACATGGCACGGGTTTTCCAGGTGCCGCAAACCAACCTCAGAGATCAATAAGTTCAACTGACTGGTCTTAGCAGGTTTCCCAAGTTCCGCAGATTGCCGTGAAAGAGGAGCGAAGCGTACTTAAGTACGCGAGCGACGATTGAACGGCAAGGTGCGGTGCTTGGGGAAGCTGCTAATCGAGTCCGGAGAAAGAAGGATAGGCGCTCTCGCCGTGCTGACTTGCATCCAAGCCCAGCGCCTCGTCGGCCTCGTCCACGCGCAGGCTGCCGCGGAACAGCGCCTTGACCACCGCGGCAATCACCAAGTCGAGCACTAGCACAATAGCGACCGTCACCACAATGCCCAGGATTTGCGAGATGAGCAGCGACATGTCACCCGTGTAGAACAGGCCGCCCTTACCGGTCCACGAAAGCTCCGGCACGCAGAACAGACCCGTGAGCACGCCGCCCAAGATGCCGCCGATACCATGGCAGCCAAACGCGTCGAGCGCATCGTCGTAGCCGAACCTGGTCTTGAGATGGCTGATGGCCAGGTAACAGACGGGAGAGACGATCAGGCCCATGACCAGCGCCGCCCACGGCTCGACAAAGCCCGCGCCCGGCGTGACCACCACAAGGCCCGCAACCAGACCGGTGCTGGCGCCCACCAGCGTGGGACGACCGGTGTGTACGCGCTCGACGGCAAGCCACGAGACCATGCCCGCCGCGCTGGCCGTCACGGTGTTGAGGATGGCGAGCGCCGCCACGGCGTCGGCCTTAAACTCGCTGCCGCCGTTAAATCCAAACCAGCCAAACCAAAGCAGGCCGGCGCCCAGTGCCACAAACGGCACGTTATGCGGACGATAGCTCACCATGCCAAAACCGCGACGACGACCGAGCATTAAGCAGAGGATCAGGCCGGTAAGACCGGACGAAATGTGCACCACGTCGCCGCCGGCAAAGTCGAGCGCGCCGATGATGTCGCCGATAAAGGAGCCCTCGCCGCCCCAAACCATGTGGGCGAGCGGCGCATAGACCACAAGCAGCCAAATGCCCAGGAAGGCCGTCATGGCACCAAACTTAACGCGACCTGCCAGGCTGCCCGTGACGATAGCGGCCGTGATCATGGCAAACGCCATCTGGAAGGCGATGTTGATAATCTCCGGGTAGACGGCGCCGTCCGACGCGGTGCCCTCGGCCGCCTGCAGCACCTGGTTGAGTACCGGCAGGCACAGCAGCTGGTCAAGGCCTCCAATAAACGGGCTGGAACCGTCGCCGCCGTAGGCCAGCGACCAGCCGGCAGCAATCCACAGCACACCAACCAGGCCAATGGCGCCAAAGCACATAAGCATGGTGTTGATGACATTTTTGCGCCTGGACAGGCCGCCATAGAAAAACGCCAGGCCCGGTGTCATTAAAAACACGAGCATGGTGCAGATGAGCATAAACGTTGTCGATCCCGTATCGTACATTCGTCCCCCTTGGTCGCATGAACGTTGTCGGCGCCCATAATGCGGCCGAGGGGCAACTGGTGTAGACCAGATACGGCGTTGTTAAACGCTGCGTTGTCGAATGGAAACGGTGCCGCAATCTTGGAAACGGCGCGGCAACGGGCGCGAAACGAACGGGAAATACGCGAGCAAGGAAGCCGTGAGCGCGCCCGCCCCGCCTAGCGCCGGAACAGCTCGCGAGCTCGGTCGCGGAGATCGGTGGCCCGGATGACGCCCTCGTAGCGATTGATGCGCAAGCGCGGGAAGGCGTTAAAGAAGCGTAGGTCGCGGCGGCTGAGTGACACGCTCGGCACCGGACGGCTCATGCGCTTGCCGGTACGGAGACGGGTGAGCGACGGACGGGGCACGCTCGGCGCAGCATCGGCCACGCGGCGGGCAGCGAGCGCCAGGCCGCGAGCACCATCCGAGATAAACGTCGGCATCGAAGCCTTCTCGCGCAGGGCATCGAGCGCCGCGTCGCCCAGCTCGGCCAGCCAAGCGTTAACGGCGCGACCGCGGATATGCGTCTGCGCCACCGAATCGATCGCCGAATCGGGAATACGTTCGAGCATAGAGTCGGAGGCGTCGGCAAGCGACTCATTGATGCGGTCGGCAAGGTCAGCACGCACACGCTCAAGCTGATCGGACAGGCGGCGCCAACTGGCCAACGAGCACACCGCATCGACCATCATCGCGACCGCGACGATAAAGGCGGACAGCCGCACAATCAGCACCGGCAGATGGCCAAGCAGCCCCAGCAATGCCGGCTCCACTAAACGACAAATGCACAACGCACCCAAGCCAAACGCACATGCCCAGTACAGACAGATGCGTCCGTGCAGGTTAAACGGCAGGTGCGAATAGTCCCAAAAGCGAGCGCCCGTTGTTTTTTCCAACAGCACGCCTACGCTGTACTCAATCACGCTGCATACGAGCGCTGCAGCGACAAACTGGCTCGAGGCATCCGGGATCCCGCGCAACAGCAGCCAGCAGGCAATGCCGCCCGCGCCATAGATGGGGCAGCACGGCCCCAGCAAAAAGCCACTGTTGGCAAATCGTCCGTGATTGAGCATGGCGCATACTGTCGACTCCCATGCCCAACCGCAAAATCCGTAAAAGGCAAACGAGAGGACCAGCGCCGAGAGCGGACAAGCGGCAAGCGTCGCGCCGTCAAATGCCATGTCGATCGCGGTTCCCACCGTCTACCCACTCCTCTTTTCGTTCGATTCTTTGCTCGAGCCGTCACTCGAGCCCTCGTTCAAATCGTTCGCGCCGCCTTTGCGCGGCAGACGGACGGCAATCGTCTCGCGCAGCGCGCACCATTTATCCGCCAGGCACACAATCCATGCCTCACGACACGTCGGCGGCACCGGTACCAGCGGAAACATATGCCGTACGATAATATTCCGCTCGCGCGGCGTCAGCTCAAAATCTTCCTCCGCACGCGCCAAGGCAAAAAACGGGTGGCGAAAGCCATGCAGCCGATGGCTTGGGTCGGGATCGTGCCAGTCATAGAGAAAGTAATCGTGCAGTAGGGCCCCGCGCAGCAGCGATAAGCGGTCGACGGAGATACCGACGCGGCCCAGGCGCTCGGCAAAGAACAGACTTGCCCGCGCCACCGAGGTCACATGTGCATAAACCGTCACATCGCCATGTTGGATAAACTCATGCATCAGGTCCAAGCGGCCCGCCTGGGCAAGCTGACGGGCGGCATCGTCGACCTCGCGCGCGATTTTCTCGGCACGAACGGTATCGGACATGCGTCCTCCTTCCGGCGGCGCTCGGCGGCAAGCCGCGGCCTGCACGCAATGAATAAAATCATCATCGAATCTACCAGTATGGCATCGGACAAAACGTTTTGCCCCACCAGTTGGCGAATTACCGCGCCGCCGTCACATATCAAACGCCAAAATGTGCGAGACTGTCTTGTGCAATTGTGCCGGCCAAGGGAGTGCCGGCGCACGATTCGCATGGAGTAACCCACAACGATGCTGCTTACGCAAACGACAACGCCCGAGGACGTCAAGGCTCTCGATCGCGCCGAGCTTCCGCTGCTCTGCGGCGAGATCCGCCACGCCATCCTCGAAAGCTCCGCCGCCGTCGGCGGGCACGTTGCCCCCAACCTGGGCGTCGTTGAGCTTACGGTCGCGCTCCATCGCGTGTTTAACTCCCCCACCGACAAAATTGTCTTTGACGTGTCACACCAGACCTATGCCCACAAGGCGCTGACTGGGCGCGCGTACACTTATATCGACCCGGCACGCTACGGCGAGGCCTCTGGCTTTGCCAATCCCGACGAGTCCGAACACGACCTGTTCGCCATGGGCCACACCTCCACATCGGTGAGCCTGGGCTGCGGCTTGGCGCACGCTCGTGACCTGGCGGGCGATGCGTACAACGTCATCACCATCATTGGCGACGGTTCGCTTTCGGGCGGCCTGGCGTTTGAGGGCTTTAACAATGCCGCCGAGCTCGACAGCAACCTGATCATCATCGTCAACGATAACGACCAGTCCATTGCCGAGAACCATGGCGGCCTGTATCGCAATCTGGCCGAGCTGCGCGCCAGCAACGGCACCTGTGAGCGCAACGTTTTCCGCGCGATGGGGCTCGACTACCGCTATCTGGACGCCGGTAACGATGTGTTGGCCCTGGTCGACGCGCTGCAGGAACTGCGCAATATCGATCATGCCATCGTGCTGCACGTCTCCACCGCCAAGGGCAAGGGCTTTGAGCCGGCCCAGAGCGACCCCGAGCGCTGGCACCACGTGGGTCCGTTTGACATGGCGACTGGGCGCAAGCTCTGCCCGGGCCATCCGAGCGAGCCTGCGCCGCGCACCTATGCCGACATTACGGGCGAGGCGCTCAGCGCCGCCATCGAGCACGATTCGCAGGTTGTCGCTATCACGGCTGCCACGCCCTATATCATGGGCTTTACACCTGAGCTTCGCGCTGTCGCCGGCAAACAGTTCGTCGATGTGGGCATTGCCGAGGAGCACGCCGTGACCTTTGCCACCGCGCTTGCGCGCTCGGGCGCCAAGCCAGTCTTTGGTGTGTACGGCACGTTTTTGCAGCGCGCCTACGACGAACTGTGGCACGACCTGTGCCTCAACGACGCCCCCGCAACCATCCTGGTATTTGGCGCGTCAATCTTTGGCACCACGTCCGAGACGCACCTTTCGTTCTTTGATATTTCCATGCTGGGCGGTCTTCCCAACATGCACTACTTGGCGCCGGCCTGCATGGAGGAATATCTGTCCATGCTGAGCTGGTCGCTCGACCACCGCGAGCATCCCGTAGCGATCCGTGTACCGGGCATTGGCTTGGTAAGCCGCCCCGATCTGGCGCCTGCCGAGGACACCGACTACAGCGCCGTTCGCTACAACGTGGTGCGCCAGGGTCGCGACGTAGCAGTGCTCGCACTTGGCGACTTCTTTGAGCTGGGCGAGCGCGTGGCAAATCGCTTGGCTGCCGAGTACGGCATCGAGGCCACGCTCGTCAACCCTCGCTTTGCAACCGAGCTTGACCGCGAGTTCCTCGACAGCCTTGCCGCCGAGCATCGCGTTGTCATCACCCTCGAGGACGGCATCTTGGACGGCGGCTGGGGCGAGCGCGTCGCGTGCTATCTGGCATGCACGCCGTTTCGCACGCGCACCTTCGGCATCGCCAAGGGCTTCCCCGACCGTTACGACCCCAACGAGCTGCTCGCTCAGAACGGCATGACGGTCGAGAACATGGCCGCCGAAGCCGTAAGGCTACTGAACGAGTAAAAAACCTCCGCAAGGGAAGCACCCCCTGCGGAGGTTTTTATTTTCGCGGCGCGATTATCTCAATCTGTAACATTTATGGACCGAATTCCCGTCTAACTGTTACAGATCTAGACAAAACGTCTTAGTCCCCGACGTTTGTCTCAATCTATAACAGTTAGAAACCTTTTGGCCGTCTAACTGTTACAGACCGAGGCATTCAAATCCCCCTGAAGAGAAAATCTCGATCTGTAACAGTCACTCGGCAAAAATGGCTGCAGATGTTACAGATCGAGGCAAAACAGCAAGGCATGCCGCTGCATCGGTCAGAACCACCACAAAGGTGCCTGTCCCTTTTTGGTAGGTACAATAACCCATAAAGTAAGTATGTTTCTGAGTTATTTCGTGTTGACCCATCTGAGCGCGATAGGGTATAACTCTACTCAACCGCTAGGGATTTTATTGAGAAAGGTGTTCTACTATGAGCAAGAACCTCTCCCAGCAGGTCGTTCTCGACCGCCGCGGCTTCGTTGCCGCCACCTTCGCAACCGTCGCCGGCCTTGGTCTTGCCGGCTGCTCCGACACCAGCGCCGAGGCTGAAAAGGGCTCCGCTGCCTCTTCCAAGAGCTCCGAAGATACCGAGGCTTCCACCACGCTCGACGCCAAGGCATTCGACAAGCTCGTCGACAACGGCCCCAAGGCCGATGACGACGCTATCGCCGCCAGCACCTGGGCCACGGCCGTCAAGGACGCCGGCGTCTTTAAGATCGGTGGCGTTCAGACTTCCACACTCTTCTCCCTCCTCAACGAGAAAGACGGCCAGACCCGCGGCTTCGACGCCGGTATCGCGCAGCTCCTGTCCAACTACATTCTGGGCGAAAACAAGGTCGAGATCACCCAGGTGACCTCGGACACGCGCGAGTCCGTCCTGCAGAACGGCCAGGTCGACGCCGTCTTTGCCACCTACACCATCACTGACGAGCGCAAGAAGCTCGTCTCCTTTGCCGGCCCCTACTACTACACCCAGCAGGCCATCCTGGTACTCGCCGATAACGACGACATCAAGAGCGTCGACGACCTGGCCGACAAGAACGTCGCCGTCCAGTCCGGCTCCAACGGCCCTGCCATCCTGGAGGAGCTCGCACCCAAGGCCAGCCAGCAGGAGTTCAAGACCGACGAGGAGGCCCGCCAGGCACTCCAGCAGGGTCGCGTTGACGCCTACGTCATCGATAACAATATGCAGCAGAGCGCCCTGGTCCGCGAGCCCGGTAAGTACAAGATTGCCGGCAAGCCCTTCGGCAGCAAGGAGCCCTATGGTATCGGCCTGCCGCTCGATTCCGACGGCGTCGCCTTTGTCAACGACTTCCTTAAGAAGATCGAGGACGATGGCACCTGGACCGAGCTGTGGCAGATCTGCATCGGCGACCGTACGGGCGACACCAATGTTCCCGAGCTGCCCGAGATCGGCGCCTAGGCAGCGAGTCTAGTAACGGCCGCAACGAAACCATACGGAAACGCACGATGCGCTTTATTGCGCTAAACTGTTTCCTCACTGAGTTGTCGGGGCTTCCGTACACACGGGAGCCCCTTTCCTTATCGGCGGGAGGTCCGCATGAGTCTCTCCGAACTCTGGTCGCTCTATGGCCAGAACTATATCGACGCGCTGCTAGCAACCTGGGGCATGACGCTTGAGTCGTTTGCCATCGCCATGGTGTTGGCCGTCGCCGTCACCGTGATGCGCGTGTCGCCGCTCAAGCCGCTGCGCGTCTTTGGTGACCTGTATGTCCAGGTCTTCCGTAACATCCCCGGCATCGCACTGCTCATTATCGTCGTCTATGCGCTGCCGCCGCTCAAGGTCGTCCTGCCCTACCGCACCTGCGTTATCGTCGCCACAGTACTCTTGGGTTCTGCCTTTGGCTCCGAGAACTTCATGAGTGGCATCAACACCGTTGGCGTCGGTCAGGTCGAAGCCGCACGTTCGCTCGGCATGAGCTTCAATCGCATCCTCGCCAAGATCGTGATTCCGCAGGCACTGCGCTCAAGCGTGCTGCCCATGACCAACCTCTTTATCGCCGTCATGCTCACCACCGCGCTCGGCAGCCAGGTGCCGCTTAAACCGCAGGAGCTCACCGGCGTGGTGAGCTACATCAACACGCGCTCGCTCGGCGGCGTCGCCGCGTTCTTTATCTCGGCGCTCGGCTACCTGGGCACGGCCTTTGTGGTGAGCCACATTGGCAACTACATCGATAAGAAGGTGAGGATCCTCCGATGAGCAAGCATTCCACCTCCGCGCTCACCATGCGCGATGCGCTCTACGAGGCTCCCGGCCCCAAGATGCGCGCCAAGATTCGCATCGGCACCGCCATCTCGCTTGTTGCCGTCGCCGCGCTCGCCGTCCTGGTACTGCAGCGCTTTTATGTGACCGGCCAGCTTTCAGTCCACTATTGGTATTTCTTTACGCATCTCACCACCTGGAAGTTCCTGCTTGCCGGCTTTGAGGGCACCGTTAAAGTCGCACTCACTGCCGGCGTCATTGCGCTGGTACTGGGCTTAGCCCTTATGCTCGGCCGCACCAGCGGCATCAAGCCGCTACAGCTGGTCTGCCGCGCGCTCACCGATTTCTTCCGCGGTGTGCCGAGTCTGCTGTTCATCTACTTCTTCTTTTTGGTGCTGCCCCAATACAAGATCGCGCTACCATCGTTTTGGATGCTCACGCTTCCCGTCGCGCTCGCCGCAGCTGGCGTACTTGCCGAGATCTTCCGTGCCGGCGTCAACGCCGTGCCGCGCGGCCAGGTCGAAGCCGCCCAGGCGCTCGGTCTCTCCAAAGCTAAAATCACCTTTAAAATCGTGTTGCCGCAGGCTATTCGGTTTATCATTCCGTCGTTGATTTCGCAGCTTGTGGTCGTAGTCAAAGACACCACCGTCGCCTATGTGGTGAGCTACCCCGACCTCATGCAAAACGCCCGCGTGCTCATTACCAACTACGACGCCCTCGTGTCGGTCTACCTGGTTATCGCGGTCATCTACATCCTCATCAACGTCGCGATCAACAGGGCCGCTGTCTATGTTTCGCACAAGACCGGCGCGACCATCATCCGCTAACGCTTTACCATTTCGAGTCATAAGGAGCCGAGCACCATGGCACAGAGCACCTCTTCCACCGGCAATCAGCCGCTGATCGAGCTCAGACACGTCGATAAGCACTATGGCGATCTACACGTCCTCAACGACATCAATCTCTCGGTCGACCGCGGCGAGGTCGTCGTTGTGATCGGTCCCTCGGGCTCGGGCAAGTCGACCATGTGCCGCACCATCAACCGCCTGGAAACCATCGACTCGGGCGAGATCCTCATCGAGGGCGAGCCCCTGCCGCAGGAAGGCAAGGACCTTGCCCGCATGCGTGCCGAGCTGGGCATGGTGTTTCAGCAGTTCAACCTGTTCGCACATATGACCGTACTGCAGAACGTCATGCTGGGACCGGTCGATGTGCTGGGCGTGTCCAAGGAGGAGGCCCGCGAGCGTGCCATGGACCTGCTGGGCCGCGTGGGCGTTGCCGAGCAGGCCGATAAGGTGCCCGCACAGCTCTCGGGCGGCCAGCAACAGCGTGTAGCCATCGCCCGTTCGCTTGCCATGCAGCCCAAGGCCATGCTCTTTGACGAGCCCACGAGCGCCCTCGATCCCGAAATGATCAATGAGGTGCTCGAGGTCATGGTCCGTCTGGCCCAGCAGGGCATGACGATGATCGTCATTACGCACGAGATGAACTTCGCCCGTCGCGTGGCCGACCGTGTCGTGTTTATGGCCGACGGCCAGATCGTGGAAACCGGCACACCCGACGAGTTCTTCGACCACCCCCAGACCAAGCGCGCCCAGGACTTCCTCAACTCCATCAAAGGCCACTAACCCAATTGCCACGCGGGCAAATTCATCAGTAACGTTTGTCCCGCGCCACCCCCGTGCCATATCCACCCGGATTCGAAAGCCGCAACCATGATCGGAACCCGCACATCATCGTCCTACACCCCGCATGTCGACGTCGATCCCGCCGACCGCCCGCTTATCCTGGTCGCACCACGCTGGGAAGAAGCGAAACCCTATTTGAGCGAGACGCTCTCCCCCAACGAGGAAATCGCCAGCGTCTTTGTCGACGCCATTCTTGCCGCCGGCGGCCTGCCGCTGCAGATGTCCATCACCGAAGATATTGATGTTATCCGTCATTACGTGGAAATCGCCGACGGCATCGCTATCCCCGGCGGCCCGGACGTCAACCCCAAGCGCTGGGGCGACGAGCGCCCCTACGACCCCACACTGTGCTGCGAAATTCGCGACCGTTTTGAGTTTAAGCTGGTTAACGAGGTGCTCCGCGCCAAAAAGCCACTCTTTACCACCTGCCGCGGCACGCAGTTGCTCAATGTCGCCACTGGCGGCACCCTGTGCATGGACGTGCCGAGCCTGGGTGCGCGCGAGGGTCGCACGCAGTGGCGTCACACCCACGTGCTCAACGACCCCGTACACCCCGTCGAGGTCGTGCCGGGCTCGCTGCTGGAGCGCGCGGTTGGCGGGCACAGGCTGATCCAAACCAACTCGGCACACCACTGCTGCGTCGACCGTCTGGGTAAAAGCACGCGCTTGGTCGCCAAGGCAACCGACGGCGTTCCCGAATGCATCGAAGTCGAAGGCCAGCCTTTCTGCCTGGGCGTACAATGGCATCCCGAGTACACGTGGAAGACGCTCGAGACCGACTTTAACCTGTGGAAGTCGTTTGTCGAGGCAGCGGCAAAGGTCAAGCAGGCTCGTTAACTCGCGAACCACTCAGGTTAAAGCCTCCTATGCCAGCGGGGCGGACACCAGCAACGGTGCCCGCCCCGCTGTATTTGGTATGCTCGGTATGATTATCCCTCACAAGCAATCAAAGAAATCTCGACCGCAATCGGTCGACGGTAAAGCAAATGGCAAAAACGCTTGCTACGTTTATTAGGCAGTCAATTAGAATCGAAATGCATTGACTATTCCCCAACGGGGTCACGCCACAAATCCACATGAGCATCGAGGCTGGAAGCGGAAGCATGGAATTGGCCCCGATCTGTATGTAGATCGCTACGACGTTGACAAGCAGCAGCATGCCAATCGGACCGAAGCCGGACCCAAAATAGGAAACAGCGATCACGCAAGAGACCACGTATGCAAGGCAGGCAGCGGCAGCAAGAACAAGTCGATAGCAAAATACATGCAGGTTGAAATACTGCTGAGCATCCAGAACGATTACGCAGTTAAGACAGTACAAAACGACACTCGACAGGATAAACGCGCCCAAAAGGGCAAAAGAAGACAGCACCACTCGAGCAACGATAGCGCACACACGCTTCCCTCCCCGAGCCTCCGACAACCCCCACGGTTCCTCAATAAAGCCCGAACTGACAAAGCGCGGCACAATGCAAGCCGCGATGAACGGAAAGAACAATGCATGAGCCAACGGGGCTACGTTGAACAGCAGACCGCGAAAAACCCCTGCATTACCAAATAGAAGGACATCCTCTGCCGATAGCCGAAGCGTCGGGTCTGGGAAAAAGCCCAAGAAACTGTTCTCACGGAGGCTACAGAACCACATCGGGAAAGAATTAAGCTGCAATACCACCATGCACGCATAAATTACCAGGATTAAGGCGTACGCCCATTTGCTCGCATGCTTCCATTCTGACTGGAGAAGTCTTTTAATCTGACGAGCCATTGAACACACCCCCAGCGCGAAAGCTCACGAGAGCGTAAATCAATACCGATAGACAGCTGGCTGCCACGCCATATCCCAGAAGCGTCAGCTGCCCCATATCGCTATACCCAAGAGCACTTCCGACTCCAAGATACGGCCCCGGAAGAAGGAAAATCCATCGCAAGGACGGTATGGGCGCCTGAAGGTAAGTTCCGTAGAGCGTCAAGCTCATGACAAATCCGATTATTATCACAGCCCCGCTAAATACAGCGCTGCTTGTAATCCGATAGATGGTTACCGTCTCCAACGCAACCGATATAACCAATACGGCGTTGATTATCATTGCGGGCAAAAATGCAGCCAGCATGCTATGCGCATAGTTTTGCCCTCCACGTGTTATCGCTATTGCAAAAAGAAGAAGGCAAAGCACACTATATGCTGCGCCGATTATTAAAGCAGACGAAAGTACATGTGCCAGGGCCCCATTAATGCGGACAAGACCTCTTGCTGAAGAAATTCGGCATCCCTCTTCATAGCCGCGCTCCTGTAAAATCGCCAGGCAAACGATGAGCGGAACGAACAGAGACGTGCCGGCAAAAGCACTGCGCACAAGGGACTCATCGGGTGCAGAAGGATCGATTACATTCCAGCAGAAACCAATATCCTCCCCAAAAACGCTATTGCCAAAGGCGAACAACGTTGTTCCGTTTTTTAGAAAGACACCGAAGAGAAGGCCGGACGCCAGAATAAGCGCAAGACCAAACTTCGCCGGAAACATCCTGTGCAAACGCATCATATCTGCCTTTATGGGATGGATCGCCCGCTTCATAGCGAGACCGCCTTCATCAAGCGCCTGTAATACTCTTTTAGGGACGACGCCTCATCCCTTATGACGTCCATCGATTCCTTTTTCAGCAGTTCGCCGTCATGAATAAACACACAACTTGTTGCAACTGATGCCAACTCATCCAAATCATGGCTAGAGATGAGCATGGTCTTACCCTGTTCTCGATTCAATCGACCGATAAGGGCCCATATACTCTCGATGCCCAGCGGGTCCAAACCGTTTGCTGGCTCATCAAAAATAAGCAGATCAGTGTCACCCAACAAAGCAGTAGCTATATCCAGCCGCCGTTTCATTCCCAGAGAAAAACTGCTCACGCTCTTTTTCTCTTCGACGTCCAGCCCGACTAGGCTCAAAACGCGAGGAATCTCACGATTCGCATCAAGCCCCCATTCCAAACATCGGATTTGGAGATTCTCAACCGCACTGAGGGATTGGTATGCTCCGCTGGAATCTGGCACATAGCCGACACGCGTCCGCATCAAGCCAAGCTCTCTTTTTGATTTGCCTCCAAAGAGCTCCACGCTCCCCGACGATGGCTCGCAGAGGCCCAAGATGATTTTAATAAGCGTGCTTTTGCCCGCACCGTTTGCACCGACAAGGGCACAGAGCTCAGACTGATGCACCTCGAAGGAAACGTCATGCAAAACGCGCCGTTTCCCGTAGCGCTTTGACACCTTTGATAGCTTTATCGCTGATGCACTCATTGGCCTCCCGTTCTGCTTGATAGCAAAACCGCTGCTGCCAGACTGTCGCCTGGCAGCAGCCGCAACTGCTAGAGATTAACTAAACAGAAGTTTTTGCTGCAGTTATTGACGCAAGTGCGTGCTCCACAGAATGTCTTGCAGTAACCGTTGCACCCACCACCAGGGTCCACATAACTCGGTTTGACAATCCAGCTCATATCGTTCCTCCTTTCTATTATCGCTTTTACTTTGTGTTATTGTTTATCGATAACTTATATTTGTCAAGATAATTTAAAGAGATGGGGCCCGCGCTAGACACGGGCCCCATCACACCAATATCTCGTTTTAGCTGCTCGCTATATGCTACTCGTCGCTCAAATCTACAGCAAAGACTGATGTCGGAAGCGACGCCTCATTGCCTCCACCATTCCGCATCTGTCTCACGACATTTTTTGCACGCTCAACAATAAGCTCCTCAAGCTCTTTCTCACTCACCCGCCGAATAATATCTCCCGGTTGACAGTTAAGTTCATCGCAAATATCGAGAAGCGTCTTAAGGCGAATAGCTTTAATTTTTCCGTTTCTTAGCTTAGAAATATTAGCCGGAGTATGCCCCGTGGCACGAATCAGATCAGCACTGGTCTTTCCGGTCTTAAGCAGCTGCGTCTCAAGCTCGATGATGAGATAGCTCATGCTTCCTCCTACACAAGCTCGTCAGACTGCTCTTGGAGCAGCGAGGCATAACTCCAGATCACCGAGATACACAGACAGACAGCCGCGCCGATAAGCGACCCCGCATCAAAGGCAACGCCTTGGCAAATCTCAATAACGAAGGAATGAGGCACAACGTAAAGCTCCAGCCCACCAATGGTAAGATTGACCGATCCGTAGGCACCAATAAGCGAAACCGCGGCGTTAACAGCAAAGGCAAGCGCAAGAACACGGATAAGCCGCACATGCGTCTTGGTAAAGGGCGAGACGCCTCGCGAGATGTTACGGCTGATCCCACACAGAACGACAAGCGAAATACCCACGACGAGTGCCAGGCACAGTCCGCTTGGGATAACGATGCACCCGCCATCGAGAAGCGTCACGACGCCGAAAGAATCGACAGAGGCAACGTTTGCAACCGCATACCAGATCACGTAAACAACCAACGCGGCAAAAGCGACGAGCATCCCTGCAAAAACGGCTGCCATGCAAAAGCCAAGCTTCCTGATATTTTCGCCCGCTTTGGCCATACGCTGAACGCTGTTAGACATACACTCACCCTCATCGACTCTATCGTTATTCGAACAGTTTATCGAACAACGATATTGATTGCATGCGGAAAGCCCCGCCAGTGCGCATAGGCCATTTACTAACCCGGAGGGGTGAGCGTGGATTTTTGGACACATATCGAACGAGAGTGGATAATCTCCCACTTTGAGGCCGCCACCGGGCCCAAACGGGAGATTATCCACTCTCATAGTCATCAAGGCCCGCAAGCTCTTATTCGGCCGCCTCGCGCAGGGCTGACATCGTTGCCGCATATTGCTGCTGCAGCGCATGCATCCCCTCGCGGGCGCCGTCAACGGCATCGGCACCGCGCAGCGCTTCGGTCACCACGACCGCCGGCTCGTACAGATTATCGAATCCCAGGTTCTGGCTCACGCCCTTGAGCGTGTGCGCTGCCATAAACGCACCTTCGGCGTCTCCTGCCGCCATGGCGGCCTCCAGCTTGTCCATGCTCTCGTCATCCAAAAACTTGAGGGCAAAGCGGGCAAGCATTTCCTCGCCCATCAGCCGAGCGCACGCGTCATCATAATTAGCGCCGATCTTCTCATACGCCTCACGCATGGAAATCATGGATTGAAACTCCTTTGGTCAAACTAAATCGTGGGAAACGCGACAACATCGGCGGGGCGTACCAACGTCTCGGCAATACGGTCTTGCACCTCGAGCAGGCAGTCGAGCAACAGCGGGTTAAAGGTACCGCACTTACCGTCCAGGATCATCTGGATTGCTTCCTCGTGCGGGATAGCGTCCTTGTACACACGCACGCTCGTCAGCGCATCATACACGTCGGCCACCGAAACCACCTGCGCGGCAATGGGAATCTCGTCGCCCTTAAGGCCATCGGGATAACCCTTGCCGTCCCAGCGCTCGTGATGCCAACGCACAATCTGGTACGCATATTCCATAAGCGCATTGCCAACGTGATGGCGGCCCAGCTCAAGCAACATGTCGGCGCCCATCGTGGTATGCGTCTTCATAATCTCGAACTCCTCGGGCGTAAGGCGCCCGGGTTTGTTGAGAATCGCATCGTCAATCGACATCTTGCCGATATCGTGCAGCGCCGAAGCCAGGGCGATCGTGGAGCGTTCCTCATTGTCAAGGGAGATCGTGTGGCTACGCTGGACCAGACAGCCAAGCAGCAGCTCGGTCAGCTTCTCGATGTTCGTAACGTGCCTGCCGCTCTCGCCGTTGCGAAGCTCCATGACGCCGGCCATGATGTCGATGAGCATGCGACTGTTCTTGACGCGCTCGTTGTACTGCTGGGACAGCAGGTTCGTCAGGCGGCGCTGTTTGGCGTATAGGCGGATGGTGTTGCTTACGCGGCGGCGCACGACACGGGAGTCAAACGGGCGATTGATATAGTCCGAGGCGCCCAGCTCGTACGCGCGCAGAACCATATCATCGGAATCTTCGCTCGAAATCATGATGACAGGCAGATTGTCACTAACCGATCGGCGCGACAGATCGGCCAGCACCTCAAAGCCGCTCATGCCCGACATGACAATGTCCAACATCACGAGCGACAACTCATCACCATAGCGGTCGACCATGTCGAGCGCCGTACGACCGTTATCGGCCTCGAGGATGCAATACTCGTCCTTGAGCATCTCGTTGAGAATGGCTCGGTTCATCTCGGAGTCATCGACAATAAGCGCCAAAGGCTTTTCGCTTTGGAAGGCCTCGATGGAATCGGCATCGGTCACGACCGTGCCGGCTTTTGCCTTAGCGCGGCTCAGTAACTGGACAACACGGCCAACGCCCTCATCGACCATCTCGCCATGAATGCGAACGCCACCAACACATGCCGTCAAGCTCACGTACTCATGGTCCGGAATAATCGTGGAATGAACGGCTTCGGATACCTGATGCAGGCGACGGGCGAAGTCATCGGAGGGAATATTGGGCATGACGACCACAAACTTGTCGCAGCCATAGCGCACAAGCTCGTCAGTCGAACGAATTCCGCTGCGTATGGCTGTCGCCACAGCACCGAGTGCAAGGTCGCCGGCATGACGGCCACACGTATCGTTGAAGACCCTAAAATCATCAAGGTCGATCACCGCCACGCCGGCCTTCATGCAGGCGCTACGGAGCTTTTCCTCGTAATATCGGCGGTTGCGCACGCTCGTCAGCACGTCGGTGTAGACAAGGTCCTCTTCTGCGGCCTCTTGCTCATCGATCGGACGCACCATCAGCAGGACGTGAGGTTCGCCCTCGACCTTCAGAGGGCGCAGGCGAGCGCGGTACTCAATACCATCATTGAGCAGCTGCTCCGACACCTCACCCGAATCTGCCAAGGCCTCAAGACTCGACTGACGCAGACAAGGGCAGCGATCGCCGGCGAGCAAGCAGTTAGGCTCGCTCTTAATCTGATCGGCCGACAGCAAACGCACCACGGGGTAGGTCTTCGCGACGCGGGCGACCTCGGCGGCAGCCTCCTCGTCGGTTAGATTGACCTCGTGATTATTGAGCATATGGGGCCCTTGCTATCGTTACGCACGGCAACGGTGTATATCAAATGGTACAAGGGTAACATCTAACAACTGCAGGCAAACGCGCGATTATCGTTACATTTTTATGACCTGGCAAACGGCGGTAATGGAGCCGCGGGCGTGCGGCTATGGGCGCATTCGTTAACAATGACGAAACGCTAACAGCCCCTCTCCCCGCAGGTCATCGAGCGTGCTAACGCTCCAAGACATCGCGAACGGCGTTTGCCGCCGTAACGGGGCGATCGCGCAGACCGTTATGCGCGCCCGGGATCGTCACGAGAGAGCAATCGAGATATTCGGCAGCCGCTCGCGTACCAGCCTCGCGGGGCGTACCGACCGAAAGCTCACCCAAAAACACGGCCGACACCGCCTTTGACGCGCGGGCACGCTCCCAGTCGGGAGCATATGTCATATTTGTTCCGTATTCATTGGCCATGAAGCAACGACCATTGCGCAGGGCATGTTTGGCTTCCGCTTCGGTCGTCCCAGGAGCCTCGGGGTCCAAGTCGCCGAGGGCTCCCAAGAAAAGCCGGAGCGCCCTTGAAACCTTTCCAGCCGCAATCATATCGAGCAAAACCGGAGCTGCGCCCATGCCGACGCCTTCGGCCGATACAGCCGGCTCATGCAGAATCGCACGGGCGACGAGATGAGATTCGGTGCGAAGAAGCTCCAGCGCCACCAGCGTACCGGCGCTGTGCGCAAGCACATTTGTCGGAGCGCCAACGTGCTCGATCACGGCCTGCAGGTCGGCGGCCTGAGCGGCAAGATCATAGCTGCCGTCCGCCGCTTCGCTGCTGCCGCCACAGCCGCGGCGATCGTAGGCAATTACGCGGTAGTTGCGGCTGAGTTCACAAGCGATGCCGTTGAAAAATGTGCCGTCGACACAAGCGCCGTGCACGCACACCAAGGCAGGAGCATCAGGCGACACATCCGGGCCGGCATATTCGCGACAGGCAATCGTGGTGCCCGCATTCTCGACCGTAAAATCCATACTGTGTTCCCATCGTCAACGCCACCAGGCCGTGCCGGGGTGCGGCTTGGCCTGGTGGCGTCATTTTGTGCGTACATGAATGCGTTTACTGTACCCGACTCGCACTCTTTCATGACAGGGTTTCGAAAGTGCGGGGAAAAATCGAAAACCGGCAAGCACAACTGAATTTTAGTCAACAAACCCGCAGGTCACAGATGTCCATTATGGTCGTCTGGTCGGCAAGTTCTCGGTTTTCCCCTCACTTCCGAAATAAGGCTTTGCGAGGCTTACGCCGGACGATCCCATGAGCCAGAAACAGTGGGTTCAAAGCGCTGGATGGAATCATTGCTATCCCCTCTCGCAACAAATCCCGAATGTATGCTCCGATTGAAGGCGAAAAAATCGACCGGACAATCTTACAAAAGACGTCCGGTCTATACGAAATCAAGTTATTGCGCCAGCACGATAGCCGTGGCCAGGTCCCGCTCGTTGGTAATGGAGACAAGCAACTCGGTTACGTCAGCCTCGGCGAGCACCGACGCAAGTGGTCCCGCGAGCGTGATATGCGGTGCGCCGCTACCGTCTTCCAGTGTTTCAACGATTCGCAAGTCGAAGCCTTCGGTCGTAAGGCGTGCCAAAGCCTTGAACGTCGCCTCCTTGGCGGCAAACTTGCCGGCGAGGACTTGAGCCGTATCATGCCGTAAGGCAGCCTGGGTACATTCGGCCTCGGTGAAGGTGTGGCGAACGAACGCCCCATCCATGTCGGAACAAAGTCGGCGCATCTCCCCAATATCGACCGTATCAATCCCTATACCTTTGACCATGTCGGGCCCATCTTTCAAAATCGAAACAACAGCGACGTTTCAGGGTAATACCCCGCGCCCAAACCAAAGTACGCCGCACACACGGCCGCTCGTTGGCGCGGCAATTTGGCGGTCCTTGTTGACGAAAATCTCTATTTACGACGCAGGGCAAGCATGCCAAGGACAAAGCAGAGAACCATGCAGACGACGGATAGGCCGAACATGAGCGTGAAACCACCGGGCAGGTCGATTACAAAACCCCAGAAGATCGAGGCGACCACTCCGCCGAGGGCTCCCGCGATCGACACGCGCGAGTAGATGTTGGTGTAGTCGAGCGACCCGAAGGCAGAGCGCACCAAAAGCGGCGTCTGCACCGTGGTGCACGCGTAGACAAAGCCAAAAGCAAAGGCACCCACGAGCAGGGCCGCGCTGATTCCAGGGACGAGTGCCATGAGGGCGACACCCACAAGGCCGCATGCCACGCCGAGCGAGAGGCCAAGCTTGGCCGACTTGTCGTTGACCACGCCGAGCGTGACCTTGCCAATCGCCTGACCCGCCATGCACGCACTCGCCACCACGCCCGAGATCGCGGCGATCGCGGGCGCGCGGTCAGCAAACGAAAGGCAGTACGACGGCAGAAATTGGTAAACCGTCTGATTAACCGTGATGATGAAGGAAAACACGACGAGCGCAAAGAACGCGGGCATGCGCATGGCTTGCGCGGCCATCACACCCTGCTCGGTGGAGGCGGCAGCTGCACCTTCAGCTGCGTCTCTATCCTCGGAAGCAGCATCCTCGACACCGTAGGGAAGCAGACCTTTGTCCGCCGGCTTAGAACGAACCACAAGAAACGTGAACGGTAGGGCGACGATGAGCACGATCAGGCCGAAGACCAGATACCCCATGCGCCAGCCCTCGGTACCCGATGAGATCAGCGCTGTGCCGAGCGGGTTGAAGACGACGCCGCCGATACCGGTGAACGCCATGCAGAGGCCCACGAAGAAGCCGACCTTCTTCTTGCACCACGCGTTAATGAGCGTGGGAACGGCGAGATAGATGAGCGGCGCTGTGCCGATACCGAGCGCCACACCCGCGATGTAGAACATCCAGACGGCGGTGAAACGCGACATGGCGACAAGCGCGATGCCGTCGAGAGCGACGGCAGCCGAGAGCACGACACGCGTGTCGAAGCGACTTATGAGCTTGCCCGCAACCGGCAACATGAACATCATCGCCAAGTTGAGGATCGAGAAATACATGGTGAACGACGCACGGGCGACGCCAAAATACTCGCTCACCGGGGTAAAAAAGATACCGGCGCAGCTCAGCACGAGCGCGCACGGGATGCCGGCGATCACGATACCGGCAGCCACGATCAGGTATGCATAGTGAAACCCGCCGCGGAGGGCGGGGGCCTGAGCCCCCGCAGCAGAAGTTGTTCCCTGTGACACCGCGCCCCCCTTAGGCCTCGACGTCGGCGAAAGCGCCGGGCATCATGAAACCCTTCCAAGAGGGCTCGCCGGTGTAGGTCATGACGTCCTCGGTGCCCTCGAGCGCACGGATGGCACCGGACGCGAGGGCGTCCATCTCGAAATCGCCACCGTAGACCTTGACCGGCGCAATCCACTCGACACGCTCGCGCACATAGCTGGTGAAGTACGGGTCATTGGAGACACCACCAGTGAGAACGATGCCGTCGACCTCGCCCTTGAGCGCGGCCGCGAAAGCGCCGATGTACTTGGCGACCTGATAGGCCATGGCGTCATAGACGACCTTCGACCACTCGTCGCCCTCCTCGATGCGTTGGCAGATGATACGCGCATCGTCGGTACCGCACAGACCCACGAGGCCACCGGTCTTGCCGATCACGCCATCCATCTGCCTCTTGTCGACACTCTCGGTGAAGGCAATCTTGACAACGGGCTTAAGCGGAGCATCGCCCGAGCGATTAGGTGCGAAGGGGCCAGAGCCCTCGAGGACGTCGTTGGTATCGATCATGCGACCATGCTCATGACAGGCGACAGAGAGACCGCCTCCCACATGTGCGACGATGAAGTTGCCCTCGGCATAGGTCGTGCCGAGCTCACCGGCGCAACGGATGGCGCACTCCTTTTGATTGAGGCAGTGCACGTGACTCTTGCGGTAGACACCGGGGTAACCGGTGATGCGGGCGACATCCTCGAGCTCGTCGGTATCGGGCTGGTTGACGGCGTAGGCGGGCTTGCCCACCTGCTGGGCAAAAGCATGCAGCAGCGGCGCACCTAAAATGGCGGGATGGTTGACACCGGCGTTCATGACGTGGTCGCAGACCGTATCGTCGATCGCAAAGATGCCACCGACGGTAGGGCCCATGGAACCGCAGTAGCCGGAGAACGCATCGATGTCCTCGAGTTTGACGCTGTGCTCCTCGAGCGCGGCAAGGATGGTCTCCTTGCGGTATTCGAACTGATCGGCCGCCTGGTCGAAGCGAGCGAGCTCCTCAGCCGGATGGGTGACGTTAAGACGGAACAGGGCCTCGGTGCCATCGAACACGGCGACCTTGGTTGAGGTGGAACCCGGGGAGAGGGTCAGGATCTTGTAGCTCATGGAAGCTTCCTTTCTATCTGGAGAAATGGATCAACAGGGGCAAGCGGTGTTGTCAGGATTGGAAATAGAAACCCGGTGACGGAAACGAACGGCGTTGTCGGCTAGCGGTTTTGGATAGCAAAGAGCACGAGCGACGTCACGTAGCCAATAAGCACGAGCGGGATATACGTCGCGAGCCACGCGGCGACGACATCGCCGCCCGTCGGCGTCTGGATCAAAGCCATGGTGAAGGAGATGCACGTCACGAAGATGAAGTTCTCGACAAAGACTTGGAGGACGGGGCGCCAACGGCGCTCCCCCGCCCATCCGGTCACGGCGCCGGCAAACCCAGGCACGGGCAGCACGAGCTGCAACAGCACATTGGTAAAAAACGCCGATGCCACGCCCGGATACCAAGATTGGAATGTAATCTCGGCACCGCCGATGAGCATCGCCGAGGTGTTGATGACCAGCGCAAGCACGAGGTCGCAGAGGATGGTCGCGATATTCCATTTGCACATGGCAACTACTCCGAATCTTCAAGGCCGGGAAACGGCACGTCACGGCATGCCGGCCCGAGCAGATGTTCAAGAGACGTTTTGACGGCGCGGGCCGCGGCGCGCTGGAACCCGCGAGGCCGCGCGGCGACGGTCTCTGGCATCGAGATGGCTCGAAACGTCTCCATATCGGCCGCATCCTCGATGTAGCCGTGGTAGACGCCCGCGACGGGATTCCAGACGCCAGAGGCACCCGCATCAACCATACGTCGATACAGCGTCTCCGCCTGAGGTAGGAGCGCATCGCCCTCGACCGGGCAGAACGCCGTGGGCGGCAACGCGGCGAGCTCGCTATCATCTGCATGCACGGGAGACATCAGCGGATCGGTCTTGTCACACTCGCCCGCATACATCGCCGAAAACGCGGCCATCTTATCGACCGGCAGGTCGCAAGCGCGCACACCGCTCGGATTGATGCGCTCGGCCACATCGAGACACGGATAATGGAGAGCCAAACCCGAGACAAGTGGAGCCGAATCGTCGCGCTGGGAGAGCAGGGCGTAGGCAACGGCCAGGTTCGCCCCGGCACTGTAGCCCATGAGCACGGTGCGGGCCGACTCGACCTTGACCTCACTACCGTCGACGATACGCCGGACCGTGCCCGCCACGTCGTTGAGTGCGGCGGGGAACGGATGCTCCGGCGCCAAGCGGTACTCGATCCCCACGACGTTGACATCGAAGGTGTCGCGCACCCAAGCGCGTATCGCATCGCCCTTGCGGGCATCGCCGAGTGCGAAGCCGCCCCCGTGGAGTTCGAACACCACAGGTCGGGGCGCCGTACCAGTTGCACGATACAGCCAACAGCCGCTCGCGCAACCGAGTTCAATCTCGGGCGTCAGCCACTCCCCCGTCATGGCTCGGGTGTCGAGAGCGCGCTCGGTCTGACGGCGTAGATACGGAAGCGCCGCCGCGAAGCCGCCCGCGTCCTTATCGGATATCAACGGGCCGAGAGGACGAGCATCGCGATGTCGCCGACAATCTCGTCGACCGTGGCGCCGCGCGAACTGTCGGCGACGGGGCGCTTGAAACCCGAGAGACTGTGGCCGTAAGCCGCACCGTGGGCAAAGCGCTGGATCAGCTTGACGGCGATGTTCGCGGCATTGAGGTCGGGGAACACGAGCACGTTGGCGCTGCCGGCCACGTCGCTCTCGCGCTTGACCTTCTTGGCGGCGACAGCCGGATCAATCGCGGCGTCAAGCTGAAACTCGCCATCGACGGCGAGGTCACTTCGACGCTCGCGGACAATCTTGATGGCCTCCTCGACACGGTCGACCGAGGTGCCGGCACCGGATCCATCCGTGGAGAACGACAGGAACGCCACGCGGGGTTGCCATCCCATCATGGCAGCAGAGCCGTCCGCCGCCGCGATGGCGATGGATGCCAGCTCCTCGGCCGTGGGCTCAGGGTTGAGGCCGCAGTCGGTGAAGCAGATAACGCTGCCCTCGGGGCCCTCGAAGCCCGGGGTGTCGACGAGCGCGAAGATACTCGGAACGTCAACGCCCTCGGCGAGACCAATAATCGTCTGCGCCGCCATCAGCACGTCGCCCGTGGTGTTGACATGGCCGCAAAACGTGCAGTCGACGTCACCCTGCTCCTCCATCATCATGGCGAAGTACATCGGGTTCTTGATCTTTCGGCGGCTGCCCTTGGCGCTGATAAGACGCGGGGCTCCGGCCATGTAGCGCTCGGCAAGCGCATCGGCCGCAGCCTCGTCAGTGTTGTCGACAATCTCCATGCCCTCGAGCGACACGCCGGCATGCGCGGCGGTCTCCTCGATCACGGAACGCGGGCTCACGAGAACCGGGGTACCGATACCCTCGTCGAGCACGCGGCGCGCGGCGAGAAGGGTCTTCTCCGCCTCGCACTCGGGAAGCGCCACGCGCTTGGGCGCACCCTTGGCGTCCTCGACAAGCTTTTCGATCAGGGTTGCCATCTTATCTCCATCCTTTCACAGTGAGTTGAGGCGATGCAGCCTCGATATGGGATCCGAGCCTCTGTCGGATCCCATGACGGCGCTGCAACGATCAGACGGGGCGACGGCAGATCGCCGCCGCCCCGGTGCAGACTACATCGAGAGAGTGTCGTCGATGAGCTTCGCAGCTTCGGCGAAGGTCTTGCACTTGTTGAGCTGCATGAAGGGCACCTCGACCTCGTACTCGTCCTCGAGCGCGGAGGCGAACTGGACGATGTTCACGCTCCTGCAACCCAAGTCGCCGACAAAGGAAGTCTCGGCCGAAAGGCTGTCACGTTCGCTACCGAAAATCTCAACGGCCTTGTCCTTGAGAATGTCGACGACCTCTTCCTGGAATTCGTTCATGATGTGTTCCTTTCCTTGTGGGACTAGATGCCGGGCGAACACTCGGCTAGGTTTACTGAAGCTTGTCTGGCAGCTGCGGCGTTCCGGCTCATTGGATACGCAGCTGCTAGGCGGCTACTCTCCGCGGATGTTGGACGCGATCTGCTTGTAGGGCAGCGCGATCACGGGGACGAGCGCGATGAGACAGATAACGAAGACCGCGAGCATCACGTTCTGCGGGCCGGCAACAGCGGAGACAGTCGACATGACCGAGACGCCGGCAAAGTTGAGCACGTTGAAGATGACTTGGATGGGCGTATAGGCGACCTCGAAATCAGCGCGGCCGTAAATGGAGGCCGTGAGTGACATGCAGACGTTTGCCGCACCCGAGAGACCGAACATGAACATGCCAGTGGCCACAGCGCAGACGGCGGAGTTCACACCGCCGAGCTTTACCAAAAGACCGCCAATACCCAGCACGCAAATCACAACGAGCGTGGTCTTTTTGGTGCCGATCTTTTGATCGAGCACGCCGATGAGATAGTGGCCGAGTAGACCGATGGGCCACATGGAAGACAGCAGCACGACGCCGAACATCGGATCTTGGCCATAGGAGGCGAGCGTGGGGACGAGCAGGGCGATCGTGCCGGCGCCGACCATCATGGGGAGACCGGTTCCAAGACCGATAAGCCAGGTCTGAGGCGTCTTGAGGACGCGGGTGGTGGTCCAAGGACTCGTCTTCTTGTACTCGAGGGATGCCTTGAAATCGGCCTTGAGCTCCTCACGGCTCACGGACTGGTCATTGTCGGGATAGGCGCCAGCCTCCTCGGGGTTGTTCTTGACAAAGAGGAAAACAACGACGGCCGTGATCGCAACAATAGCAGCCATGGCCCAGAAGAAGCCAGAGATACCGTAGGCGGTGCCCGCGAACCCCAAGATGATGGGGTTGAGCGTCGCCGAGGAGATGGTCATACCCATGGTGGCGATACCCATAAAAGCACCCTTGGTGCGTGGGAACCAAGAGGATCCGAGGAGCCCCACGCCGATGGTGGCGTAGGCGACCATCGAGAAGTTGAAGATCACGACACCTGCGGCGAAGACCTCAAATGTGCGGGCGCAGGCCAGCACGCCAAAAGCGATGGCGGACCCGGCAAGGCCGATGACCGAAACCATCTTGGCGCCGATCTTGCGGCCGAGCGTACCGAAGAGCACAACGGCGATCAGGCTGATCCAGCCGGCGATGGTGATGACATAGGACATGTCGGTTTGCTGCCAGCCGTACATCTCGTTAAAAAGACCAAACAGCGTGTTGGTGGCAGCATTCCAGAACGAATAGAAATAGAAGAAGATGAAGCAGGCAATGGTGATGCCCCAGCCCTTGGCTCCAAAATTGGGCAACCAGGCGTTGAATTTCTTGTTTTCTGCCATAAAGACGACTCCCTAGATATAAGGCGGGAGGCGGAGAGAGGCTAGGTCCTCCCGCCGGATGGCACCCCGGGGGCTCAGGTCCCCGGGGCTTTCAGGCACGCATGCATGGGGTGCGCGCCCCTAAAATCGCGATCGATCACGCACCGGAGGCTTAGGCGCAATCGCCACGCCAGATGTAGTCGCCCACCTTGTATTTGGGCGGAACGACCGGGATCTGCAGGTAGGACTGGTGTTCGCCACCGGTATGGATGACGTGCAAGCCGTCGCCGTTGTCGGTCTTGTGGTTCATATCGTTATCGTGGAACCACTCGGTCTTGATAAAGCGACCGGCGATGACAATCTGAAGCTTCTCACCCTTGTGCCAGAAGCGGGAATGCGGATACATCTCGACATCGACCGGCACGATCTCGCCCGGCTTCATGCGCTCCTCCTTCTCGTGAGAATGCACGGGCTGGAAATCGCTCGCATACTTGGGATCGAGGTCGCGGTGGCTGCAGCGCAGGAATCCCCATGCGCCACGGAAAGGAGCGCCCATGACGCGAATGGGCACGTAATTGCCCTCGTGATCGAGCTTGATGACCCAGGGGAAGAGATCCATGTTGTCATAACCGCGGCACTCGACGTTGAGGTGCAGCTTCATGAAACCAGTGATCTCGGTATCCTCGGTGAACTCGTAGGTGAACGTCGTGGTTTCGGTCTTGGGGTCGTAGACGACCTCGGACTCGTTGGCGTACTCGTCGAAGCTCGCAGTGGCGTGCTCAGCATCGAGATAGAGCTTCTTGTACTCGGTGCGCTTGAGCGGGAAGGTATCCTCGGCACGCTTGCTGGCGTAGTCGTAGTCATAGCCGTCCATGACGTCGATGCGCACGCGCGGCGTCATCTCCCAGCCGTTGTGAATCTCCTTGCAATAACGGTCGAAGAACTTGCGCACATCCTCCATGTTCTCCGGCTTGTAGGTATCTGGCCACTCGAAATCGCGGTGAGCGCGCATCCACTTCTTGGGCGAGCGGATACGACGGAAGCCCTCGAAGGCGCCGCGCAGGTGATGGTGGACCCAACCGGCGGTGACGTACGTCGGGATGCGAATCTTATTCCAGTCGACGATCTTATCCTTGTAGTAGGCGTTCATGAGCGGGTTCTCGGCCACCATCTTGGGGGTGTCCTCGATGTAGTTGTTGACGGCGAGCGCCTGAATGATATGCGTCTCGTAATCGGGGTTGGGGATGCCACCGCAAAAGTAAGACTCACGGTAGAGGTCGCCCTGACCTTCCCAGGCGGCGAGGCACGCGAGGTGCGGCGGACGCTGGGCGGCGATACGCCAGTGAGCCATGCAGACGCCGGAGTTGCCGATCATCGTGGCGCGGCCATTGCACCACTCCTGAGCGGTAACCCACTCGATGAAGTCGTAGCCGTCCTGGGCGTCCTGGGAACCCCACAGGTAGACGTCGCCCTCAGAATTGCCCACGCCGCGCGGGTCGATGTTGGCAACGGCGTAACCGTAGTGGCACCAATAACCAGGATCGGGCGCCTCGAACTTGGCGTACTGCGACACGGTTTTGGGCGGCACGCCCATGAGCTGCCAGGAGTCCATGCCCTCGGACGGATTCTTGCCAAACGGGGCGAAGACGCAGATGACCGGCACTTTCTCGGTGGTGTTGGCCGGACGGTAGATGTCGGCATAAATCGTAGTGCCGTCGCGCAGAACGCAAGCCACGTCGCGCTCGCACATGACGCCCGGGATATCGGTCATGTAGGTATGCGGATCGTATTTGGCGCAGAAGCCCATGGTGGCGACCATCTCGCCGTCACCGGCCGCCTCGGGATCCTCGCGCATACGGCGCTTGATCTCGTCGAGCTCCTCGCGACTCTTGCCGGGGTTGCCCTTAGCAAAGGGAACCTCGAACTCCTCGCCGTCTTTGCCGAAGGCCATCTTCTTATAGATGCCCTTGTATTCTTCTTCGGCCATAGAAAACGCTCCTTTCCAAGCGTTCCCGGTTTTGTTTCCGGGTTGTTTCCATGGCTTGAAGTATGCGACGCGAGCCATCCTCAATCACTGTTTCTGAGCACAGCGATTGAGAGTGTCATTAGGGCCCAACGGTCGAAATTGACCGGTAAGCGGTAATAGTAGAATTTAGACAGTTTCTATATTTTCCAGTTATCTGATACTTTTTCATAGATAACAACGGCCAAGAAGGGCATCTATTATGGAAATTATCGAGTTGCTTGATACATTGGATTCCAGCACAGTCAAGATCGAGCTCGATATCTCACGTAATCGAAAATTCAACGGTACGGCACTCCTTATGATCACCATGGCCCGCGCGCTCAGCAATTTCGATGTCATACTCTTCTCGTCAGCTTCCCTTTTCAACGGCCTGCCCGCAGAGGCCCGTTCGCAACGCGCCTTCTTTCTCTTTCTCGACGAGCCCATCGGCGCGCTCTCAGGCGAAACGTTCGTAGCAACGATACGAGACCACCAGGCATGGCTCAGTGCGTTCGAAACCGTATCCAACGAGTTTCTAGAACTTCAGCGCAAGAAGGAGCTGATCATCTCTTTAACCGACCTGGTCAACCGTGGAGCCAGCCTTGAAACTGTGCTCAACATTGCGTCGACAGCAGTGGGGGCACCTGCCTCCATTCTCGATAATTCGCTCTCGTTCGTCGCGGTGTCAGATGGGTTTCCCGCTGCGATCACCCATGGAGAGGGCGCGCGGGGCAACACGTTGCCCCTGGAAGCCTTTCCGCTGCTCAAGGCCAAAGGGCTTGCCAACGTCAAGAAGCCCTTCGATCTTCGCGTATTCGATTGGACAGACATCGAGGGCAACGTGCGCACCAACCACTACGCGCTTATCCACGCCGGCAGCACAATCATCGGTTCGGTGAGCTTTTTTACGATGGGGCAGCGCTTGCGCCCAAGTCGAACTGCGATGCTTCCCATCATCGCGCAAATTCTAAGTATCCAGATGCAGCGTAGCGACGTCTACACACTCAACAAACGTCTGTACTACGCGCATCTGTTCAAACAACTCGAAGCAGGTAGCAACATCAAGGATATGAACCGCCTTCGAAGCCAGTTCTCGTCCTTCGGCTATAACCTCAAACCTCGCATGCACATGCTCGTCGCCGACCTCTCGCGGCAGTTTTTATCCATCGATGACGTCCAGCCGCTCGCCGATCGCCTACTCGCCCATATCGACAACGCCGTCTACACCGTCAACCACACAGAGATTATCTTTCTTTCAAGTACCGACGCTCCGTCCAAGAGCTTTTACGACCGCAGCGCGCTCGAGACCGAACTCGGGGACGGGCATATTATGCTTGGTGCGAGCTCGGGGTTCACGGAGGTGCGCGACGTGCGCCTCCGCATTGAAGAGGCAAGGCGGGCCATCGCCGCTGCACGGCGGCTCGGACGGACGAACCACGTCCTCGCCTACCCCGACTACCGGATCGACGACCTTATCCTTCACATCGACGACAACACCGTCGTCGACGGAGCCCGGTTTTCGCCGCTATTGCGCCTGCTCGACGAGGACGAGCGCGAGGGCACCGAGCTCGCTCGGACGCTTTGGCTGTATCTGGCAAACCCATCGCATCCCGTCGACGTGGCCGCCGAACTCTTCATCCATAAGAACACGCTTTATTACCGGCTCGACAAAATCCGGCAGATCATGGGTTGCGATTTCAAAGACGCCGAAACGATCGCCAACATTCAGATAACATTTCATATCCTGCGGCTGCAGGGCCGGTTCGACCCAACCAGAGCACCGCTCGAGTAGATAGCGCGGCACTGCATGAAAAATATCGAGCAGGACAACAACTATGTCGTTCACATGCTCGTCGCTATAGTCGCGCACGCTCGCACACTCGAAAATAGGATTGAACGCCACGGGCCCGGATTGTCCGCAGGACCGAAAGCAAGACAATTTGCTCGGGGCAAATTGTTCCACTTTTCGGTGGTAAGCTGATGCGAACACACATGAGGGGATTCGCCTATGTCTACGTTTTTGAATGCCAGCCCCATCTTTGGGCCCGTTCGCAGCCGTCGCCTTGGTCTCTCGCTCGGCGTCAACATGATGCCGGCCAGCGGCAAAATCTGCACGTTCGACTGCATCTACTGCGAGAACGGCCTCAACGCCGAGCGCCCCTGCCATGAGCCGCACAACACAGCTGCCGTGGTACTCGACGCGCTCGAGGCAAAGCTGCGCGAGATGGCAGCCGAGGGCGAGCTCCCCGATGTGATCACCTTCGCAGGCAACGGCGAGCCCACCGCCGCACCGGAGTTTCCGCAGGCCATCGCCGGCGCCGTCGCGCTGCGCGACGAGCTTGCCCCAAACTCCAAGATCGCCGTGCTCTCCAACGGCACGCGCGCCGACCGCCCCGAGGTGCACGACACGCTCATGATGGTCGATGACAACATTCTTAAGCTCGATACCGTCGACCCGGCGTTTATCCAGCTGCTCGACCAGCCTGTTTGCCCCTACGACGTCGAGCACCAGATCGAGACGTTCGCAAGCTTTGACGGTCACGTTATTATCCAGACGATCTTTTTGACCGGCGAGTATCAGGGCAAGCTCATCGACAACACCGGCGAGGAGTACGTTGCCCCCTGGCTCGCGGCGCTTGAGCGCATTCGTCCGCAGGAGGCGACCATCTACACGGTAGCGCGCGAGACACCGATCGCCGGCCTTGCCAAAGCGGCGCCCGAGGTGCTCGATGCCATTGCCGCGCGCGTGCGCGCCCTCGGCATCCCCTGCCAGGTGAGCTACTAGCAAAACCACGCAGCAGCTAGCACCCGCCATCCCGCTCCATCAGTTGCGGTGATATAGTTCCTGTTTATGCTGTTAAACCGCTTAAATCGGAACTATATCACCGCAACTCTTATGAACGCGTGGGTGGGCTATACTAGCTGCGAATGAAAGGAAGTTAGCCATGTTTGACAACGGACCCGTACCCGGCCGCAACGATGCTTGCTGGTGCGGCAGCGGCAAAAAATACAAGAAATGCCATAGCGCTTTCGACGAGCGCCTTGAGCGCCTGTGGGAAGAGGGCTGGGAGGTCCTGCCCCGCACGCTCTACAAGATGCCCGCCGATATCGAAGGCATCAAGCGCTCGGCCGCTATCAACGTGGGCGTGCTCGATTACGTGGGCGAGCATATCGCCGCGGGCATGACCACCAACCAGATCGACCAGATGATCTATGACTACACCGTCGAGCACGGTGGCACGCCGGCCGACCTCAACTACGAGGGCTACCCCAAAAGCGTGTGCACCTCGATCAACGACGTGGTCTGCCACGGTATCCCCTGCGATACGGACGTGCTGCACGAGGGCGACATCATCAATGTGGACTGCTCCACGATTTTGGACGGCTACTTTAGCGACTCGAGCCGCATGTTCTGCATCGGCGAGGTCTCTGCCGAGCGCCAGCGCCTGGTCGACGTCACCCGCGCCAGCGTGGAGGCGGGTCTGGCAGCCGTCAAGCCATGGCTGCCGCTGTCCGTCATGGCCGAGGCCGTGCAAAAGACAGTCGAGGACGCCGGCTTTAGCGTGGTGCGTGAGTACGGCGGACACGGCATTGGCAAGGAGTTCCACGAGGACCCGTTTGTGGGCTTTACCACCGAGGCGCCCGATGTGGACATCATCATGGCTCCGGGCATGGTCTTTACCATCGAGCCCATGGTCAACGCCGGAGCGCCCGACATTAAGATTAGCAAGGGCGACGGCTGGTGCGTGCGCACCAAGGACGGCAGTGATTCGGCCCAGTGCGAGGTACAGCTCGTGGTGACCGAGGACGGCTACGAGCTGCTGAGCTGGTAGCCGCAGATGCGCCGGGCTTCGCGATGGATATGTTAACCATCGCGAAGCCCGGCGTTTTTATAGCGTTTTACCAGATATAACCTGCCAAAATAAACCTGTCCCTTTTTGGCAGGCTGAGCGGAGAGGACTACTTGTGAACATCCTGGTTTTGTTGCCCATCAACGATCGTCACCGCGCGATCCTCGAGTCGAGCGCTCCGGGCGAGGACTTTATCTACACAAGCGCCGACGCCGCCACACGTGAACAGGTCGCCGATGCCGACGTGATCCTGGGTAACATTGACCCTGACATGCTCACGGCATGCGAGCATCTCCAGCTGTTGCAATTGCAGACCGCCGGCTATGACGACTACCTCGCCGCCGGCACCGTGCCGGCTGAAGCCAAGCTGTCTTGCTCAATCGGCGCCTACGGTCAGGCCGTGAGCGAGCATATGTTTGCCATGGTCCTTTCCATGATGAAGCGCCTGCCCGGCTATCACGATTTGCAGCGCGAGCATCGCTGGGAGGATTTGGGGCCGGTCACCTCGCTCAAAAACGCCAATGTGCTGGTGCTGGGCGCGGGCGATATCGGTGGCCACTTCGCCACGCTCTGCCGCAACATGGGTGCGCACGTCCGCGGCATCAAGCGCCATCCGCTCGTCTACCCCATTGTGTTTGAGGACATGGACAGCATGGACGCCCTGCCCGAGCGTCTGGCCGAGGCTGACATCGTCGCATCCTTTATGCCCAGCACACCCGAGACCCGCGGCCTGGCGAACGCCGAGTTCTTCGCCGCGATGAAACCGGGCGCCTTCTTTGCCAACGGCGGCCGCGGCGATCTTGTGGTTGCCGACGATCTGGTTGCCGCTCTTGAGTCCGGACACCTTGCCGGTGCCGCGGTCGATGTCACCGACCCTGAGCCACTGCCCGCAACAAGCCCGCTGTGGGATGCGCCCAACATGCTCATCACGCCGCACGTCTCGGGCTGGTTTCACCTGGCCGCCACGCTCAACAACGTCGTCGACATCGCAGCGGAGAACCTGCGTCACCTGCAGGCCGGCGAGACCCTGCGCTGCTGGATCGAACACTGATTGTTCCGGCGTTTTGCCAAACGCCGGAACCCCTCGACGCTGCGAGCCCGCCGTTTGGCCAATCTGCCGTTCAATTTCAAAGGCGCGACCAGAAGGTCAGCGCCTTTTCATTTCACGGCACCTTGGCTCAAACGGCGGGCTCTCGCTGACTTTTATTCGACCTGCGGCGTCTCAACAGTTCCGTCTAACCATTGGCATTTTCCCAGATAAAACCTGCCAAAATGAACCTGTCCCTTTTTGGTAGGTTTGGTGCAATGGGGTCAGGTTGGCTTGCGCCATACCGGTAGTTCTGTCTGCGACACTCTCGCCGAAGTGATATCAAACATACGTCTAGCGTTTTCGACACTTCGCTTATTAGAGCCAGTCCGTCTCCTCGTCATAGCGGTCCGAATAGGCGTTACGCTTGAGTTCTTCAGCACTCGTTGGTCGCGCATTGGACACGTCGACCCCTGACTCATGGCAAGCGGCGACGAACAGCTGTAAACCCCGATCAATAAGCTGAGCCCCACGCTCGGCCTTCATTTCTTCGGCTCGCATTTAGAGCTCCACGCTTTCGGCGCCGTTGATGGTTAGGTTGCGCTCGTAGAAGGCGGTGAGGGCGCGGATCGCGTACATCACGTCGCGCACGCCGCCGGTCTCGTAGCTCGAGTGCATGGCAAGCTGCGGCAGGCCCACGTCCACGGCATGCATGCTCGCCTGCATATTGGACAGGTTACCGAGCGTGGAGCCGCCGGCCATATCGCTCTTGTTGGCGAAGGCCTGCGTGGGCACGTCGGCGTCATCGCAAATGGCCTGGAACACCGCGCGGCTAAAGGCATCGGTGCAATAGTGCTGGTTGGCGGCTTCCTTGATAACGATGCCGCCGTTGAGCACAGCCCGGTTGCGGGCGTCGCACTTCTCGGCGTGGTTGGGGTGCACGGCATGCGCGTTGTCGCAGCTCACGAGCATCGAAGCGGCAAGCGCACGGTGGTACAACTCGTCGTCAAAGCCCAGCGACCCGTTGATGCGGCGCAGCGCGTCGGCCAAGAACGTCGACATGGCGCCCTGTTTGGTCTCGGAACCGACCTCCTCGTTATCAAAGCAGCAAAAAACCGAAACGTCGTGCGCGTTCTCAGCACCCAAAAATGCCTGCAGTGAGGCGTAGGCGCAGGCCAGGTCGTCGAGCTTGGGCGTCGAGATGAACTCGTCGGCCCAGCCCCAAATGCGCGCATCCTGACGATTGACCAGGAACAGATCGCGGCCCAGGATCTGCTCGGGCTCAACGTCCAGCTCGTCGGCGATCAGGGCGTCAAAATCTCCCTGCTTAAGGTCACCGGCGCTGATGAGCGGGCACAGATCAATGGCTCGGTTGGGCGCAAAGCCCTCGTTAACGCCACGGTTCATATGGATAGCAAGGCTCGGAATGATAGCGACCTCGCGCTCGGTGGAAAGCAGGCGGTTCTCAATCCGGTCGCCCTCGCGCACCAGCACGCGACCCGCGAGCGCCAGCGGGCGGTCGAACCAGGTGTAGTCGATCATGCCGCCGTAGGCCTCGGTGTTCAGACGCAGTGTCTCGCCCGCGCCGTCGAGCTCGGGCACGGCCTTGACCTTAAACGTCGGTGAATCGCTGTGCGACGCCGTGAGCTGAAAATGGTAGTCGCCGGCAACGCCGTCCTCGCCCCACGTCGCGGCCAGGTCCTCGCCCACCTTAAAGGCAACAACGCTCGAGGTGTTGCGCTGCGTGTAATAACGCCCGCCCGGCTCGATGTCCCACGCCGCATTCTCGGGCAGGTAGGTAAAGCCCGCCTCGTCGAGCTCGGCCATAATGGTCGCCGCCGTATGGAACATGCTGGGGCATGCCTCGATAAAGTCGATAAGATCGTTAGCGGCCTCGATATCGTCGGCCGTCACGTGCGCGCGCTCGGGCGCTTCCTGATCCGTCATGCTCTCCCCTTTCGCTGGGTTGATGGTCCCCTCCAGCATACCCCGCCACGCCAGCGCCGCACTCTTCATTTCGTGCTTAATTCCGCGTTGCCCACCGGCTTGCAAATTTCTAACATTGCTTACATTTCTATACGCTTGAGCTAACACGTTTTGCCCCCGTATCAACAGTGTGCGGGGGTAAACTTATGCGCATGTTATAACTTGCCCGGAAGGATTCATCATGCTTAGGATCGGTCTTCTTACCAGTGGCGGCGACTGCCAGGCGCTCAACGCCACCATGCGCGGCATCGTCAAAACGCTCATGACCAATAGCGAAGAACCTATCGAGATCTACGGTTTTGAGGACGGCTACCAGGGCCTTATCTACAGCAGGTTCCGCGTCATGTCGCCCGCCGATTTTAGCGGCATCCTCACCCGCGGCGGCACCATCCTGGGCACGAGCCGTACGCCGTTCAAGCGTCTGGACATTCCCGAGGCCGACGGCGTCGAGAAGGTGCCCGCGATGGTCCACACCTATCACAAGCTACAGCTCGACTGCCTGTTTATGCTGGGCGGCAACGGCTCCACCAAGACCGCCAACCGCCTGCGCGAAGAGGGCCTCAACGTTATCGCCCTGCCCAAGACCATCGACAACGACACCTGGGGCACCGAGATGACGTTTGGCTTTACGAGCGCCATCGACGTCGCCACCAAGTGCATCGACGACATTCACACCACCGCTTCGAGCCACGGTCGCGTGTTCGTCATCGAGATCATGGGACACAAGGTCGGCTGGATTCCGCTATATGCCGGCGTCGCGGGCGGCGCGGATGTCATCCTGATTCCCGAGATCCCCTACGACATGGATAACGTCATCAAGACCATCGAGCATCGCATGGAAACCGGCAGCCGCTTTACCATCGTGGCCGTCGCCGAGGGCGCCATCTCTAAGGAGGACGCGGCGCTGCCCAAGAAGGAGTACAAGAAGAAGCTTGCCGCACGCACGAGCCCGTCGATTGTCTACGACATCGCCAAGGAGATCGAGGCCAAGACCGGTCGCGAGACCCGCGTCGCCATCCCCGGCCACACGCAGCGCGGCGGTCAGCCCGACGCCCAGGACCGCATCTTTGCGACCCAGTGCGGCGTCGAGGCCGCGCTGGGCTGCCTACGCGGCGAGTTTGGCTACATGATTGCCCTGCGTGACGGCAAGATGTGCCACATGCCGCTCGAGGATGTCGCCGGCAAGCTCAAGTATGTCGATCCCCAGAGCGACCTGGTACGCGAGGCCAAGGCGTTGGGCATCAGCTTCGGCGACGAATAGCCTCGGCTGGAACCGCCCCCATCGGAGACCCCAGGGCTTACCTCCCAAATCGTCCTCGGACATGTCAGGACCCCGCCGTGCGCTTCGCGCGGCGGGGTCCTTCCGTCCTGC
>OLQP01000240.1_pt1 | contig 55153 bp, 73 predicted proteins | sample 1643181 | NCBI WGS metagenome assembly OLQP01 (sample SAMEA3136710, study PRJEB25190) | human gut metagenome | biome: human gut; feature: human-associated habitat; material: faeces | place: Austria | collected 2013 | reverse complement strand
AAGCCCTCGTCGCGTACGGAAGTACGCTTCCTCGGGCTTTCGCGGCATTGCAAGGCGCCTCGGGGCTTCTCGCTGACGTGCTGCGCCAACCTGCGTGTTCGTTTCGCGCTACGCGCGATCTCTCTGCATCGAAGGATATCCATGACTGAATTCCAACGCATCTGCTTGGTCCATTACCACGAGATCGGGCTCAAGGGGCACAATCGATCGACGTTCGAGATGAGGTTGCTCAAGAACCTCGAAGCGCTGCTGAAGCCTTTCCCCGTGGTCGTTATCCATCGCATCGCGGGCCGTTTGTGCGTGTTCTTGCGCGAGGGCACCGATTGGACCACCGCGAAGGAGGCGGCTGACGTCATCGGCAAGGTGCCGGGCGTAGCGCGCGTGTCGTGCGGTTTCAAGTGCGAGCGCGACCTCGACGAGATGACGGAGGCGGCGCTCGCGGCGATGGCCGAGGCGGGCGAGTTCGACACGTTCAAGGTGGCGGCGCGGCGCAACCACACCGATTTCGCCACGGGTTCGATGGACATGAACCAGATCATCGGCTCGGCGCTGTGCGCCGCGAACCCCGAGAAGTCCGTTAAGATGAAGAAGCCCGACGTCACGGTGGGCGTCGAGGTGGTGCAGAACGCGGCGTACGTGTACGCGCGCTCGCTGCCGGGCGTGGGAGGGCTGCCGGTGGGCAGTTCGGGCCTGGTCGTGAGTCTGCTGTCGTCGGGCATCGACTCGCCGGTGGCGACGTGGAAGCTCGCGCGGCGCGGCGCGGTGTGCATAGGCGTGCACTTCTCCGGACGACCTCAAACATCCGATGCCAGCGAGTACCTCGTGGACGACATCGCGCAGGTGCTGGAGCGCACGGGCTGCATCGCTCGCGTGTACACGGTGCCGTTCGGCGACTACCAGCGCGAGATCGCGCTGACCGTGCCGCCCGAGCTGCGCGTCATCATGTACCGCCGTCTCATGTTCAAGGTGGCTGAGGAGATCGCACGCCGCGAGCGCGCGGGAGCGCTGGTGACAGGAGAGAGCCTGGGTCAGGTTGCCTCGCAGACGCTCGACAACATCCGCTGCACTGACGCGGCGGTTGACCTGCCCGTCTTTCGTCCGCTCATCGGCACCGACAAGCTGGAGATCATCGCCGAAGCCGAGCGTTTGGGCTCGTTCGAGATCTCGTCGCAGGATGCGCCCGACTGCTGCACGCTGTTCATGCCGCGCAGCCCTGAGACGCATGCGAAGCTGCCCGTGGTGTTGGAAGCCGAGGCCGCGCTGCCCATCGAGCGCTGGGTGCCCGAGATCGCCGACGCCGCAGAGGTTCGCGACTACGCCTGCCCCGCCTACAAGCCGAAGAAGAAACGCGCTTCCTGAGCGCGGCCGGTTGCAGAAGCTCGCAAAAGCGGCGTCCCCGGGAGATACCTCGGGGGTGCCGCTTTCTCTTGCCCCGTCTCGTCGTCCCGAGCGAGCGCAGCTCTCGCCCTGTCATCCTGAGCGAGCGCGAGCATTCGACAGTCCAGCGGACTGTCGAACTCCCGAGCACGCGAAGCGAGCGCAGGGAGGCTCCGCGAAGCGGGGACGCGAAGGATCCCGTGCGGCATCAGCTGGAAGCGCCGCGGCTGGCACCGCACGGGATCCTTCGACTCCGCGCTGCGCGCTCCGCTCAGGATGACGACCTGCGGTGCCCCGATCAGGATGACGGTCCCAGCGCAGCTTGTATTCGAGCTGACGAGAAGCGGGGTACTCCTCGCGCGTGATATGCGCGTGGGATTCGTTGGCGCGGCAGGTGGAAACCGCGTTGGATCGGCATCGACGGCGCGTGGAATAGGCGTTGGAAACGCGTGGAAGGTGCGCTGGAAAACGCGGCGCGTTTCGCTGGATCTGCGCCATCGGCGCGTGAGTCGGGGTCGCTATCATGGAAGGGGAGGAATCGGCGACGGACGAGGGGGCGGCATGGGGTTTGCGGAGCAGGCGGAGTCGTGGCGGGCGAAGGCGCACCTGACCGGCGTGCGCCTGCCGGTGCTCGTGGGCGTGACGGCGCTCGCGGCCATCGTGCTCATCGCGGCGGGAGGAGCGCTGGTCAAGGCCGGAACGGCGGACGGCTTCTCGCTCTCTCGCGACGAGGGCGCGGCGACCTCCGACGGCGCCGACGAGGAAGGCGCCGCTTCCGGGGAGGCGCGAACCGTCTTCGTGCACGTGGGAGGCGCCGTGGTCGAACCGGGAGTGCGAGAGCTGGCGGAGGGCGCGCGGGTGCAGGACGCGGTGGACGCGGCCGGGGGGTTCGCCGACGGAGCCGCCCGCGACGCGCTCAACCTGGCACGCGTGCTCGCCGACGGCGAGCAGATCGTCGTGCCGTCGCAGGAGGAGGCCGTCTCGGAGCCGGGCGCGGCCGTGAACGGCGGCGATGCGGGTTCCGGGGCGGCTGCTTCGCCGACGGGCGGCAAGATCGACCTCAATCGGGCGACGGCGGCCGAGCTCGACGCGCTGCCGGGCGTGGGGCCGTCCACGGCGGAGAAGATCGTGGCCGACCGCGAGGCGAACGGCCCCTTCCGCACGGTGGAGGATCTCAAGCGCGTGTCCGGCATCGGGGACAAGAAGTTCGCCGATCTGGCCGATCTCGTATGCGTGGGATGAGGGGCGCCGCGCGGGGCAAACCGGTCGCGCTTCCTCCGCGCCCGGCGCTGCCGCCTGTGCTGGCCTGCGCGCTTTCGCTGTGGGCATCGTGCGCGGCGGTGCTGGCCGCATCCGGATCCTGGGATGTCGGCGCATGCCTCGCCGTCGGCGCGGCCGGCATCGTCGCGAGCGTCGCATGCGCTTTCGCGCTATGGCGGCTGCCGGCGCCGATCGCGTGGGCCGCGCTGCTGGGAGCCGCGCTCGGCATCGCGCTCGCAGGCGGGTGCGCGGCCGCGCAGCACGAGGCGCAGCTGCAAGGCGACGGCCTTTCGGGACGCTGGCGATTCGAAGTCGCAGCCGACGGTTCGCAGGGCCCTTATGGCGCAACGTGCTTCGCGCGCGCGAACCTTCCCGACATCGGAGCCGTTACGGTGCGGCTTAGGTTCGAGGAAGGCGAGGACCCTCCGCGTTACGGCGACGTGCTGGAGGCCGACGCGACGCTCTCCGCGCCGGGCGGGTCGTCGGCGGCATACTGCTGGCGGCAGGGCGCGGTGCTCGAAGGCACGGCGCGCCGAGTCGTGAGCTGCGAGCGTGCCGACGCCCTCGGTATCTTGACAGGGCTTCGCAATCGCGCGATCGACCTGATCGCCGACGAGGGGACCGACGACGGGGCCGCGGTGCTCGCCGCGCTCGTGTGCGGATGGCGCGGCGCCCTCGAGGTAGGTGACGCGTACGCCGCCTACCAGACCAGCGGGCTCGCGCATCTCGTGGCGGTGTCGGGGGCGCACCTGTCCATCGTCGCCGGCTGCGCAGCTGCGCTCTTGCGTGCGCTGCGCGTTCCCCGGCGCGCCGGAGCCGTGCTGCAGGCGTCGTTTCTGCTGGGCTTCCTCGTGCTGGCGGCCGCGCCCCCGTCGGCCGTGCGCGCGGCCGTCATGGCGTTCGCCGGCATGTTCGCGTTCACGGCGCGGCGGCGGCCGGCGGCGCTCAGCGCGCTGGCCGTGTGCATGATCGGCTGCATCGCGCTCGATCCGCGCACGGCGCTGGCGGTCTCGTTCGCGCTGTCGGCGCTCTCGACGCTCGGCATCGTACTGTTCGCAGGGCTTTTCCAGGCGTGGATCGCGCAGTGCTTCCAGCGCGCTCCGCGCCTGGCGCGCGAGGCGCTCTCGCTTACCGCCGCTTCGAGCCTTGCGGCCGCGCCGCTCGCCGCATCGCTGTTCTCGCAGGTGCCGGTTGTGGCGCCGCTGGCCAACGTAGCGGCCGCGCCGCTGTTTCCCGTAGTCTGCGCCGGCGGGCTCGCGGCGGTGCTGGCATCCTTGGCCGTTCCTGCCGTCGCGCCGGCGTTGATCGGATTCGCGTCGATGGGCGCAGGCGCCCTCACTGCCGTCGTGCGCGCGCTCGCGAGCGTCCCCTACGCGAGCCTGCCTGCGAGCGTGCCCCTCGCCGGGGCGCTTCTGGCGTCGGCGACATGCGCGGCGGCGCTGTGGCTGGCGTGGCCGCGTCCGAGCCGTCGTCGCGCGTTCGGTCTGGTCGCGGCGGTGGCGTGCGTCATGATCGGGACGGTCGTCGTCGCCCCGCGCCTTTCGGGCGACGAGATCGTCATGCTGGACGTGGGGCAGGGCGACGCGTTCCTGGTGCGGAGCCGGGGGACGGCCGTCCTGATCGACACCGGCAACCAGGACAGGATGCTGCGCGAGGCGCTCGCGCGGCATGGAGCGTACCGCCTCGACGCGGTGGTGATCACCCACGGCGACGACGACCATAAAGGATCGCTCGCCTCGCTTGCGGGCGTCGTGGACGTGCGACGCGTGCTCGTCGCCCAGGACGCGCTCTCGTGCGGCTGCGAAGCGTGCGTCTCGCTCGTCGCCGACGCGCGCAAGCTCGCGGGCGACGGGGGAGTCGTCGGACTTCGGCAGGGAGATGCGCTTCAGGTGGGCTCCTTCGACTTGCAGACAGTGTGGCCCGAGCGGTTCTCCGACGAAGGGGGCAACGCCGACAGCCTGTGCCTTGTCGCCGATGCGGACATCGACGGCGACGGCGCATCCGAGTGGCGTGCGCTTTTCACGGGAGACGCCGAGCGCGACCAGCTGCGCGCGCTCATCGACGAAGGGCTTGTGGACTCCGTCGACCTCTACAAGGTGGGCCATCACGGATCCAAGAACGCCCTCGACGACGAGGAGGCCGCCGTCCTTTCTCCTCGCATCGCGTTGGTCAGCGCAGGGGCGCGCAACCGCTACGGCCATCCGGCGCAGGATACGCTCGATCGGCTCGAGGCCGCGGGCGCACGCGTCTTCCGCACCGACGAGCAGGGAGATGTTTCGTGCAAATTGACCGCCGACCGGATCGAGGTGGAGACCCTGCGTTAGAATGAACGGCATGGCTACTCAAAAGAAACAAGAAGCTCCGTTGCTGCCCGTCTACCTTGTCGTAGGCGAGGACGCGCTCAAGCGCGACACCGTGATGAAGCGCCTACGCGCGCGCCTGTCCTCGATGGGCGATCTGTCGTTCAACGCCGACGAGTTCGACGGCGAGACGGCGCAGGGCGGCGACATCGTCACGGCCTGCAACACCGTGCCGTTCGCGAGCCCCGTGCGTCTCGTAGAGGTGCGCGCGGCCGACAAGCTGAAGAAAGCCGATGCCGAACAGCTCGTGAGCTATCTCGGTTCGCCGAACGGCTCCACGGTGCTCGCGCTCGTCGCCGAGAAGCTGGCGAAGAACACGCGCCTGTACAAGGCCGTGGCCGCCTGCGGCAAGACGGCGGTTATCGATTGCGCACCGCTCAAGCGCTACGAGCTGCCCCGAACGGTGCGCTCGATGGCCGTGACCCACGGCGTCACGCTCACCGAGGGCGCAGCCGTCAAGCTCGTCGACCTCGTCGGCGAGGACACGGTGCATCTCGACAGCGAGCTCAAAAAGATCGCGCTCGCGCATCGCGGCACCGACGCGGTGAACGAGCACGAGATCGTCGACATGGTCAGCCGCACCGCCGAGGTGAAGCCTTGGGAGTTCGTCGACGCCTTTGCGGCGCGAGACGTGCGCAAGTGCCTGCTGTACCTGGGTCGTATGGATTCCGTGTCGCCCCACGCGCTGCTGGCCATGTGCACGACGCGTCTGCGCGAGCTTGTCTGCGCGCGCTCGATGGCCGATCGCGGCAATCCCCGCGGCGTGGCCGCGGCGCTCAAAGCGCCCGACTGGCGCGTGAAGAACCATGTCAACTGGGCCCGCGGCTTCACTGCCGCCGAACTGCGGCGCGCCATCATCTCTTCGCGTGACACCGAGCGCGCGATGAAGAGCGGCGCCGATCCCAGGAGCGCCTTCCTGGACTGGGTGCTGGCGGTGACGGCGAGGCGCTAGCGTTTCAGGTTGTCGTCAAAAATGCAAGCAGAACGCCAGCTCAGGATGACAGCGGGGACAATCCGCGGTTTCCGCTCAGGATAACAGCCCTCTAACGCGAAGGAGCCCCGGATTTCCGGGGCTCCTTCGCTCTTGATATGCGGACGGATCGCAGGGCGAGTGCCGTATGCGCATGGATCGTTATTCGGCGGCAGCTTCCTCGGCGCCTTCGGCAGCCTCGGCCTTGGCGGCCTCTTCGGCTTCCTTGGCCTTGCGCTTCTGAGCGGCGGCCTCTTCCTTGAGCTGCTTCTCGCGGCGCTTGGCCTTCTCTTCGGAAGCGGCCTTCATCTCGGCGAGACGGGCGGCCTTGCGCTCGGCCTTCTTGGAGCCGGTCTTCTGCTCCTTCTTGGCCGGCTTCACGTAGGCGGCGCGATCGGCGTCGGTGGCAACCGTGTTGGCCAGGGCCATGATGCCGCTCTTGCGGTTCGCAGCCTGGTTCTTGTGGATGACGCCCTTCGAGGCGGCCTTGTCCATCAGGCGGCACGCGGCGCACGCGGCGGCGTAGGCCTCGGCGCCGTTGCCGGCGGCGACGGCGTCCTTCACGCGACGGGTCGCGGTCTTGAGCTCGCTTTTGACCGCGCGGTTGCGCATGCGGGACTTCTCGTTGGTGATGATGCGCTTCTTCTGGCTTTTGATGTTCGCCATGGGTGATGTTCCTCCAATTTGCAAAACCTGTCTGATACCGTGCGTTTCCGGCGATGCGGAGCGTTTGGCGATCTCGAGAGTCGCAACTGCACGGTGACGACAGCCTCGCATGCGATCCCCTTCGGGGGGAACCATGGCGCGCCCGCGCAGGCGGGCAGCCTCGATGCATGGTGAAACAGGCGGGATTTCTCTGTTTCGCGGACCAATCGGTCACCGGCACGTACGAATCTTGAAGCGCAGCCACGTCTGCAGATCGGCGATGAAACCATCGCACGAACGTATTTGCCGGATACACAATGCGATAGAATAGCAAACGTTGAGCGCTTTTTCACGCACAAATGCAAAATCGCGCACGTTTCTCCATCAACCTGGGAAAAGGAGCCTGCCATGCACCGTTGCGACTTTCGCTTGCCCGTCCGCGTACTGGCCGCCGCCGCGCTGCCCCTCATGGGCGCTGCGACCCTCGCAGGATGCTCCGGCGCGTCCCAGCATCAGGTGATCGACCGGAACGTCGCCTGCTCCTCATGCCATTCCGACGAGAAGCCCGTCTACGAAGGGGCGACGGTGCCCTCGGAAACCGTTGAGAGCGGGTCGCGGGTGCAGGTCAAGACATCGGGAGCCGCGGTTGCCGTCGTCGCGCGACCTGTTTTCACTGCCGAGGACGGCTCGGGTTTCGTGCCTGTGATCGATTCGTCCGTCGCCTTGGACGGGGGAGAGGCGGTCGTGGAGCTGGAGGACGGCCTCTGGGCGCTGTGCCTGGACGAGGGCGACAAGGCTCGCGCCAAGCTCGTGCGCGTCGATTCCGCGAGCGATGCGACCGCTGTCGTGGAACTGTAGCGCGCGAACCCTGTCCGCAGCGCGCGAATAGGGTAGAATAGGCTCCGTTTTCCCGAAGCGCCCGCATGCGTGCGAGCGCGCGTCATTTGAAAGACAGGCTATGACCACCGATCCGAACTTCATCCGCAACTTCTCCATCATCGCGCACATCGACCATGGCAAGTCGACGCTGTCCGACCGCGTCCTCGAGCTCACGGGCACGGTGGCCAGCCGCGACATGCAGGCCCAGCTGCTCGACAGCATGGACATCGAGCGCGAGCGCGGCATCACCATCAAAAGCCAGGCCGTGCGCGTGGACTACACGGCCGACGACGGCCAGACCTACCAGTTCAACCTCATCGATACGCCCGGCCACGTCGACTTCACCTACGAGGTGAGCCGAAGCCTCGCCGCGTGCGAGGGCGCCGTGCTCGTGGTGGACGCCACCCAGGGCGTGGAGGCGCAGACCGTGGCCAACGCCATGATGGCCATGAACGCGAACCTCGACATCATCCCGCTCATCAACAAGATAGACCTTCCCGCGGCCGAGCCCGACCGCGTGCGCGAGGAGATCGAGGAGGGCCTGGCCATCCCCGCCGACGATGCGGTGCTCGCGTCCGGCAAAACGGGCGAGGGCGTGCACGATCTGCTGGAGGCCGTGGTGTACAACATTCCCGCGCCCGTCGGGGACGCCGACGCCCCCTTGCGCGCGCTCATCTTCGATTCGTACTTCGATCCGTACCGCGGCGTGGTGGCGCTCGTGCGCGTGGTGGACGGCGCCGTGAAGAAGGGCGACAGGGTGCTCATGATGGCCACCGGCACCGAGGTGCTGGTGGAAGAGGTGGGAGCGCGCCGCCCGGCCGAGACGCCGCTACCGGAGCTGTCGGTGGGCGAGGTGGGCTACCTGGTCACCGGCCTGAAGGACGTGCGCCAGGTGAAGGTGGGCGATACCATCACCGCCGTGCGCGGCGGCGTGGATGAGCCGCTGCCGGGATACCGCGACGCCAAGCCCATGGTGTACACGGGCCTGTTCCCCCTCGACGGCGACCAGTACGAGCCTCTGAAGGAGGCGCTCGAGAAGCTGTCGCTCAACGACCCGGCGCTGGCTTGGGAGCCGGAGAAGTCGCACGCGCTGGGCTTCGGCTTCCGCGTGGGCTTTTTAGGCCTGCTGCACATGGAGGTCATCAAGGAGCGCCTCGAGCGTGAGTTCGGCCTCGACCTTCTGGCAACGGCGCCAAGCGTGGAATACCACGTGTACCGCCAGGGCGGCGAGATGATTTCGCTGCACTCGCCCCAGGAGATGCCCGATCCCGGCGAGATCGATCGCATCGAGGAACCCTATCTCAAGGCGAAGATCCTCATTCCGCCCGACTACGTGGGCGCGGTCATGGAGCTGACCACGGCACGGCGCGGCACCTTCGTCACCATGAACTACCTGTCTCCCACGACGGTGGAGATGCTGTGGGAGATCCCGTTGTCGGAGCTTATCATGGACTATTTCGATAAGCTTAAGTCGAACACGAAGGGCTACGCCTCGCTCGACTACGACTTCGACGACTACAAGCCCTCGAAGCTGGTGAAGCTGGACATACTGCTTTCGGGCAAGCCCATCGACGCGCTGTCGTTCATCGTGCACAAGGACAAGGCGTACGATCGCGGACGCGTGCTGACGGAGAAACTCAAGGAGATCATTCCGCGCCAGATGTTCGAGGTGCCCATCCAGGCAGCCATCGGCGGGCGCGTGCTGGCGCGCGAGACGGTGAAGGCGAAGCGCAAGGACGTGCTGGCGAAGTGCTACGGCGGCGACATCAGCCGCAAGCGCAAGCTGCTGGAAAAGCAGAAGGCCGGCAAGAAGCGCATGAAGAACATCGGCAACGTGGAAGTTCCGCAGGAGGCGTTCATGGCCATCCTGAAGGTGGACGACTGATGCAGATAGGTTGAGAGCATGGCACGCAAAGACGATTTCGATTGGCTGGACGACCCGTTCGACGAGAAGAAGGCCGCGAAGGACGAGATGCGCGCCGCCACGTCGGGCGGCACCAAGCTCGCGCTGGGCTGCGGTTGTTTGATCGCCGTCGTGGGCATCGTCGTGCTGCTGGGGTTCGTCTTGGTCAACATGGCCGAGATCATGGCTTCGTAGCGCCATGGAGGATATGCACGCGTTCTTCCGGAGCCGCCGTCTGCTGCTCGCCCCCATGGCGGGCGTGAGCGACGAGGCGTTCCGCACGCTCTGCCGCGAGCAGGGCGCCGACCTCACCTACACCGAGATGGTGTCGGCCAAGGGCCTTTCCTACGCGAACGAGAAGACGCGGCATCTGCTGCGCCTCGCGCCGGGGGAGGGCCAGGTGGCCGTGCAGCTGTTCGGCCACGAGCCCGACACGATGGCCGCCCAAGCTGCGTGGATCGAGCGCGAGATGGGGCAGTCGCTGGCCTACCTCGACATCAACATGGGCTGTCCGGCCAGAAAGATCGTGTCGAAGGGCGACGGCTCGGCGCTCATGAAGGATCCGGCGCTGGCCGCCTCCATCGTGCGCGCGGTGCGCGCAGCGGTGAGCCGCCCCGTCACGGTGAAGTTCCGTCGAGGGTGGGCCGAGGGCGACGAAACCGCCCCCGAGTTCGCTCGGAGGATGGAGGACGCGGGCGCCTGCGCCATAGCCGTGCACGGGCGCTATGCCGAGCAGCTGTACCGCGGGCGCGCCGAGTGGGGCGCTATCGCGCGGGTGAAGGAGGCCGTGAGCGTGCCCGTCGTGGGCAACGGCGACGTGAGAAGCGGCGCCGACGCCGTGGCCATCACGGAGCGCACCGGCTGCGACGCCGTGATGATCGCGCGTGCCGCCGAGGGAAACCCTTGGCTGTTCGCCCAGGCCAAGGCTGCGCTTGCGGGCGAGCCGGAGCCTGACGGGCCCACCGTGGAGGAGCGCATCGCGCTCGCGCGCCGCCACGCGCGGCTGCTCAGCGCGCGTGAAGGCAGGAACATCGTGCGCATGCGCAAGCACGCCATGTGGTACCTGGCGGGGCTGCCCGGCGCCGCCGCCGCGCGCGGCAGGATCAACGGCTGCGTGTCCGTGGAGGATTTCGACGAGGTGTTCGACGAGCTGCTGGCATGCGCGAGGGAGCATGCCGCCGCCCACGAGTGAGAAGAGAGGCGCTCATGCCGCACGATCCGTACAAGGCGCTGTACCTGCATCTTCCGTTCTGCGTGAAGCGGTGCGCCTACTGCGACTTCGCCACGGCGGCCGTGCCCGCCGGCGCGCCCGAGATCGAAGCGTACGTGGAGGATCTCAGCCTTCAGATCCGCCGCAAGGCTAAGGAGGGCGAGCTGGGGGCGGTCGAGACGGTGTACCTCGGCGGCGGCACGCCCAGCCATGTGGGGCTGGCGGGCCTGTCGATGCTGCTGTACACGCTGTCGCTGTCGATGCACCTCACCGACGAGGTAGAATGCACGATGGAGGCGAATCCCGAGAGCCTCACCGAGCGCATGGTGCGCGACATCTGGGCGCTCGGCGTGAACCGTCTGTCCATTGGCGTGCAGAGCTTCGACGACGACGTTCTGCGCACGCTCGGCCGTGCGCATTCCTCCGATGACGCCCGCCGTGCCATCGAGGCGGCGCGCACCCGGTTCGAGAACGTGAGCGTCGATCTCATGTGCGGCATCCCCGGCCAGAGCGCGGAGAGCTTCGAGGCGAGCGTGCGCGAGGCCGTGCGCCTCGGCGCGACGCACGTGAGCGTGTACCCGCTGACCATCGAGCCGCACACGCCCTTCGACGCCGCGGTGCTGGCGGGCGAGCTGGAGGAGCCCGACGACGACGTGGAGGCCGCGCACATGCAGATCGCCGCGCGCGTGCTGGATTCGGAGGGCTTCGAGCGCTACGAGGTGGCCAGCTACGCCCGCCCCGGCTTTGCATGCCGCCACAACATCGCGTACTGGACGGGCGTGCCCTACCTGGGCCTGGGCCGTTCGGCTGCCACGATGACGCAGAACGCGCAGCGTCGCATGCGGGTGAAGGACGGCCAGGTGACCGACGACCTCGACCCGCGCCAGATGGTCGCCGAGGATCTCATGCTGGGCATGCGCATGACCGCGGGCGTGTCCGACGAGCACGCCGCCCGCGCCGCGGAGTTGCTGCCCGAGGCGACGACGGTGCTGGCCGACTTGGAGCGGCAGGGGCTCGTCGAGCACGAAGGCGGCCGCTGGCGGCCCACCGAGCGCGGTTGGCTCTGCGGCAACGAGCTGTACGGCGCCCTGTTCGATCTGGCCGACTGACGAGCGCCCGCTCCTTGTGCGTCTCCCGTCGAGTTTCTCCATAATTTCCGCCTGTTGTTAGCACTCTCGGCTTTCGGCTGCTAATATGATGCGTTACTATGGTTCAGGTAAGCCGACTGGCGAGAGAGGTAGGTGGAGGAGCGTGCTTTCGGATCGAAGGCAACGGGTGCTGAGCGCCCTCATCGAAGAATACGTCGCGCGCGCCCTACCCGTGGGGTCGCGCACGTTGACGGAGCGCTACCAGTTGGGCGTCAGCCCGGCCACGGTGCGCAACGAGCTGTCCGTCCTCGAGGACGGCGGCTACATCACGCAGCCGCACACGTCCGCCGGGCGCATTCCGACCGACTTCGGCTACCGTGCGTTCGTCGACAACCTGCTGGCGTCCGATCTTGCCGGCGACGACGAGCGCTACCGGCCTGTGGTGGACCAGCTGCGCCGCAGCGCAAGCGAGCTGGACGCGCTCCTGGAGCAGACGTCGTCGGCTCTCACGCGCCTTACCGACTGCCTGTCCATCGTGCTGGCTCCGTCGGTGCTGAACCTGCACATCAAGCAGCTGTCCCTCATCTCGCTGTCGCCGTACCGCGCCCTCGTGGTGTTGGTCACCGAGGACGGCCAGGTGTTCAACCGCCAGATGGACTTCGCCGAGGAGGTGTCGCCCGACGAGCTGGCGCGCGTGCAGCGCTTCCTCGCCGAGGTGATGGGCGGCAAGTCGCTTCAGGAGATCGAGGACGGCCTGGGCGAGGGCATGGCGGAGGCGTTCCGCGACCCGCTCGTGCGCATGGCGCTGGACGAAGTGCTGTCGTGTTTGCAGGAAGGCGACGCGTCGCGCACGCATCGCCTCGGCGTGAGCTCGCTTCTGACGAAGCCCGAGTTCAGCCAGTCCCAGGCGCTGCTGCCCGTCATGCAGGTGCTCGAGGACGACACGGTGCTGCTGCAAATCCTCGACGATGCCGCCCGGCAGGGCTCGGGCGCGCCCAGCGTGCGCATCGGACGCGAGAACGACGCGGCTGCGCTAGCGGGCGTGTCGGTGGTGGCCAGCCGCTACGGGCGAGGCGCGTCGGCGGGGGTCGTCGCCGTGGTGGGTCCCACGCGCATGGATTATTCCAAGGTTATACAGGCGGTGCGCATCGCGAGCGCGGCGCTGGAGGACGTGTAAACGACATGGGAGGCGGCGCGTCCTGCGCCGTCTATGAGGAAAGGTTTCGAGAGCACAATGGCGAAGGATCTGTACGAAGTTCTGGGCGTGTCCCGCGAGGCGACCGAAGACGAGATCAAGAAGGCGTTCCGTCGGCGCGCGCGCGAGCTTCACCCGGACGTGAACAAGGCGCCCGATGCCGAGGACCAGTTCAAAGAGCTGAACGAGGCCTACGACGTGCTGTCCGACGCGCAGAAGCGCAGCGCATACGATCGCTTCGGCACGGTTCCCGGCGCGGCCGGCGGCGGCAGCCCCTACGGAGGCGGCGGCTACGTCGACTTCGAGGACCTGTTCGGCGGCGGGTTCGGCATGGGCGACATCTTCAGCTCCTTCTTCGGCGGGCAGGCCGCCGGCCGCGCGCCTATGCGCAAGGAAGGCCGTGACATGGGCGTGGGCCTGCGCCTGACGCTGGAGGAAGTGGCCGCGGGCGCCAAGAAGGAGATCGTGTACGATCGCCTGGCGCCGTGCCCCGACTGCGAAGGGTCGGGCCTCGGCCCCGACGGTCGCGAGATCTCCTGCCCCGATTGCCACGGCCAGGGCCGCGTGGTCACCATCCAGCACACCTTCCTCGGCGACATGCAGACGGCCACCACGTGCAAGACCTGCGGCGGCACCGGCCACACCATCGAGAACCCGTGCCCCGAGTGCGAGGGGCAGGGCCGCGTGCCCGACCGCCAGCGCGTCACCGTCGAGGTGCCCGTGGGCATTCGCGACGCCCAGCAGCTGCGCCTGTCCGGTTTCGGCGAGGCCGGCATGCACGGCGCCCGCCCGGGCGACCTCATCGTCACGTGCCGCATCCAGCCGCACGAGTTCTTCGAGCGCGACGGCGACAACCTGCATGCGCGCGCGAACGTTTCCATCGTGCAGGCCACCCTCGGCGCCGAGATCGAGATCGACGGCATCTTCGAGGACGAGAAGGTGCAGGTGCGCATTCCCGAAGGCTGCCAGAACGAGCAGGTGGTTCGCGTGAAGGGCTTCGGCATGCCGAAGTTCCGCAGCGAGTCGCGCGGCGACATGTACGTGCACGTGAACGTCGTGGTGCCCAAGAAGGTGACGAAGAAGCAGCGCGAGCTGCTGGAGAAGCTGGCCGAGGAGCTGGGCGAGGACGTGGCCGACGAGCGCACCCCGCTTCAGAAGCTCCGCGACGCGTTCAACTAGCGGGTCGCCATGTCCCTGCAGCATTTCTACCTGCACGACCAGGTGCTTGCCGACGAGGGGGCGCCGACTTTCCCGCTGCGTTTGTCGCCGGACGACGCGAAGCACGCCCGCGTGCTGCGGCTTGCGCCGGGCGAGCATATCGCGGTGGTGGACGCCGCGCAGGACTACTTCGAGTGCGAGATCGCCGCTTTCGACGATGCGGTCCCGGTGGTGCGCATCGCGCAGCGCCTCGACGACGAGGAGCGCCCCCTCGTGATGCTCGTGCAGGGCCTGGCCAAGGGCGACAAGATGGAGACGGTGATCCGACACGCCACCGAGCTGGGCGTTTCGGCGTTCGTCCCGATGGCGTGCGAGCGCTCCATCGTGAGGCTCGATGCGAGGAAGGCGGCGGCGAGGACGCAGCGGTGGCGCGCCATCGCGAAGAGCGCGGCCATGCAGTCCGGTCAGCGCGTGTGCCCCGAAGTGGGCGAGCCGATGGCGCTGGCGGACGTGTGCGCTTCCTTGGCGCACGCCACCGCCGTGCTGGTGTGCTGGGAGGAGGCGCCGCTGGACGCGCGCATCGAGAAGGCGCTCGAGCGCGGCCTTCGGCTCGACCGCGCGCTTCCCGAGAACGCGCGCATCGCCGTGGTGGTGGGCCCCGAAGGGGGCCTTTCGCGAAGCGAGGCGGACGCGCTTCTGGCCTGCAACCCGCGTGCGTCGCTCGTGTCGCTGGGCTCGTCCATCCTGCGAACCGAGACGGCCGGCATCGTGGCTCCCGCGCTCGTCCTGCACGAGCTGGGCCGCATGATGCACGACGCGCGCGAAGCGCAGGAACGCACGTCCGCCCATGTCGAAAGCCGTCGCGAGGAAGCCGGGGACGCGTGCGAGGCAGGCGGGCAATCGTGAATTTCGCCGTCGTCAACCTGGGATGCAAGGTGAACCGCGTGGAGTCGGACGATGCGGCGGCGCGCCTCGCCCTGCGCGGTGTCGAGACGCCCGAAGCGTCCGCCGACCTCATCGTGGTGAACACGTGCACGGTCACGGGGGAGGCCGAGAAGAAGACCCGCAAGGCCGTGCGCCGCGCCCTGCGCGCGAACGACCATGCCCGCGTGCTGGTCACCGGCTGTGCCGCCGCCATCGACGCCGCGTTCTACGAGGCGCTCGACGAGCGCGTGAGCGTGGTGGGGAAGGCCCAGCTGGCGCAGGCCATCGATGCCCTGTTCGACGAGGCGCCCTTTTCTCCCGGCGAAGACGCGCCCCTCCATATCGGATCCGGCTTCCGCACGCGCGTGGGCGTGAAGGTGCAGGACGGCTGCGACAACGCGTGCACGTACTGCATCGTGCACGTGGCACGCGGGCGCGCGACCAGCCGTCCGGCCGACGACGTCGTGCGCGAGTGCGCGGCCTATGCCCGCGCCGGCGCGCGGGAGATCGTGCTCACGGGTATAAACCTGGGGTCGTACTGCGACGGAGGACGGCGCGACCCCTCCGCGATCAGGCTGGCCGCTCTGCTGCGACGCCTGCTCGACGAGACGGCCGACCTGCACGCGCCCGGCGAGGCCCCGGCGCGCTTCCGCGTGTCCAGTATCGAGCCGCGCGATGTGGACGATGCGCTCGTCGACCTTCTGGCTTCGGCGGACGGTCGCGTCTGCCGCCATCTGCACCTGCCGTTGCAGGCGGGAAGCTCGAAGGTGCTGCGCGAGATGGCGCGCCCCTACGATGCGGAGCGCTTCGTCGCGCTCGTGGAGCGGCTCTATCGCCGCATCCCGCAGCTGGCGCTGTCCACCGACATCATCGCCGGCTTCCCCGGCGAGACCGATGCCGAGTTCCAGGAGACGCTCGACGTGGCGCGCGCCTGCCGCTTCGCGAAGATCCACGCGTTCCCGTACTCGCGCCGCGCCGGGACGCCCGCCGCGGCCCGCGCCGATCAGGTGCCGCCCGCCGTCAAGGAGGGCCGCGCCGCCATGCTGCGCGCGCTGGGCGACGAGCTGCGCGCATCCGAGTGCGCCCGCCGCGCCGGAACCGTCGAGCTCGCCTTGGTGGAGGAGGGCGGCGTCGCCATGACGGAGAGCTACTTCGAGGTGCCCGCCCCCGCCGGCGCCGCCCCGGGCGCGCTGGTCGAGGTGACGCTGTAGCCGGTCGCGCATCGCCCCCGAACCGGCGCGCCAAGAGCGGGCGAGCGGCCTGTTTGCGCGAAGGATCGCCATGGGCGCGCGATGCTCCGAACGGGCTGCGTCAATCTTGGTTTAACGGCGGGGCAGTCGTTTTCCGGCACGGGAAGCTCTTCACGGAGAGCGCGTATTGGAACAGGTCGCGTATGCTCACCCCGAGTCCTCGGGCAATTTCGGAGAGCGCGTCGATGTTCGGGTTTTCGTATCTGCCATGATGGCAGCCTCTCTTGTTTTCTGAACCCCTGCGGCTGCTGGCCCTTTCTTGAATGGGGCGATTCGAAATGCCTCTGTTTTCCGATAGGCTGTATACTAGCCAGAATAGCGATTTAAAACGGGAGGCGCGAATGGGCGACGACGAGGCGCGCGAGCGGGCGCGCAGGAGGCTCGAGGAGCGCAAGGCGCGCATGCGCGGGGAAGCGTCCGCCGGCCGCGATACGCACGGCGTGCATGACGCGCGCGAGCCGATAAGCTCGGGTCGTCTCCGTTCGAGCCGTCCCGGAACGGGCAATCGGCACTCGTGGGAGGCGCACGGCTCGGAGCTCCTGTTCGCCTTCTCCGAGGCTGCGACGAACCTCGTGCGCGCCGTCGGTCTCAAGCGCTTCGCGATCGCGGCCGCCGCGATCGTGCTGGTCGTCGCGCTCGTCGCGGGCGTTCGCGGCTGCATGGCCGCCGGCGCTGCGACGCAGGCGCCGGACGAGGCTGACCGGGCTCCCGTCCAGCAGCAGCCGCAGCGCGACCCCGTCGACGAGGCCAAGCTCAAGGCCGTGCTCGGCGACGATTTGGCCGCCCAGCTCGTCCAAGCGGCTTCGGCGAGCGACGACGCGGCATGGATCGCCGCCCATCCGGACGCCTACGCCGTGGACGGCGAAGCGGTGCAGCGCAAGCTGCTCAAGCTGGCCGCCGTCGAGCCCGAGGCCGTGGCCTTCGTGCGCACGTTTCCCGACGCCTATCCGGCCGAGAGCGCCCTCGGCACGGACGACCCCGCCTCCGGCGAGGTGCCGCGTCTCTACCAGTGGGATCAGCGCTGGGGCTCCACCGTGTACAGCTCCACGACGTTCGCGCTGACGGGATGCTGCCCCACGTCGCTTTCCATGGTGTACCAGGGCCTCACCGGCAAGGGCGATCTGTCGCCCTACGATATGGGGAAACGCGCGAGCGACGGCGGCTTTGAGACGGCGTTCGACGGCACCGACTCCTCGTTCCTCGTGAGCGAGGCGGCCTCGCTCGGCCTTTCCTGCGAGGCGCTCTCGGTCGATGCGGGCAGCGTGCGCGCGGCGCTCGAAGGCGGCGCCGTGCTCGTCTGCAACGTCGGCCCTGGAGACTTCACCGACAACGGCCACTTCTTCGTCGTCACCGGCATCGACGGCGACGGGAACCTGCGCATCAACGATCCGTACTCGGCCGAGCGCTCGAACAGAGCCTGGAACGTGGACACGGTGCTCGGCCAGACGAAGGCGCTGTGGGCCTACCGGCTGGCCTGAGGACGCGCGTGCGGGCAATGCGTCTTCGCCCGTAAAACACGGAAAACGACCCTGAGGCGTGTTTTCGGAGCGAAGATGCGAGGCGGGAGCGGCGCGGCCTCGAACCGCCTCGCCGTTCCCGGCAGATCTTGATCACCTGCACTATATTCCCTTGTCGGTTCGATGACATCGAAGCGCGCGCCGGCCGTGCGTGGTACAATGCCCCCATGACAGACCAAACCCAAATCACCCTCACGGCCCCCCGAAGCGTGAACATGGCGCTCATCGTCGGCCCTGCGGACGAGATCCTCCATGCCGTGCAGGACGCGTTCGCCTCGCGGATCACGGTTCGCGGCGACACGGTCGAGCTCGTCGGCGATCCGCTGGAGGTGCAGTCGCTCACGGCGCTGTTCTCGGATCTCATCAAGCTCGTGGAAGGCGGCGGCGAGCCTACGCTCGAGTACGTGCGGCACGCCATCGACCTGTTGCGCACGGCCGAGTTCAGCCCCCAGGCGCTGCGGGAGGACATCCTGCTCACGTACCGCGGCCGGGCCATCCGTCCGAAGACGGCGGGCCAGAAGCGCTACGTCGACGCCATCCGCGAGCATACCATCACGTTCGGCATCGGGCCCGCGGGCACCGGCAAGACGTACCTCGCCATGGCCATGGCCGTGGCTGCGCTCAAGCGCAAGGAGGTCGGCCGGATCATCCTCACGCGCCCCGTGGTGGAAGCGGGGGAGAGCCTGGGCTTTCTGCCCGGAACCCTCACCGAGAAGGTGGATCCCTACATCCGCCCGCTTTACGACGCGCTGTTCGACATGACCGACATGGAGCGCGCCACGCAGCTCGTCGAGAGCGGCGTCATCGAGATCGCCCCGCTCGCGTTCATGCGCGGGCGCACCCTGAACGACAGCTTCATCATCCTCGACGAGGCGCAGAACACCACGCCTGAGCAGATGAAGATGTTCCTCACGCGCCTGGGCTTCGGCTCGAAGATGGTGGTCACGGGCGACGTGACCCAGCTCGATCTGCCGCGCGGCGTCTCGGGCCTCAAAGGCGTGCGGGCCATCCTCGAGGACATCGACGATATCGCGTTCTGCGATTTCACCGGCAAGGACGTGGTTCGGCATTCCCTGGTGGCCGCCATCGTCTCGGCCTACGATCAGGCAAGCAGAAAGGCTTGAGGTATCATGGATATCCAGATCAACTACGACTACCGCAAAGAAGACCTCGAGAAGCTGCCGCTGCACGAGCTGACCCAGTTCGTGCTGGCGCGCGAGGACAAGCCCTTCAACACCGAGGTGTCCATCAGCTTCGTCACCGACGAGGCTATCGCCGAGCTCAACGAGCGCTACCGCCACAAGGAGGGCCCCACCGACGTGCTGTCCTTCGAGTGCGACGGCGTGGACGACGACCTGTCGGCCATGACGCTGGCGGAGGATCCCGTCTACGAACTGGGCGACGTGGTGATCGCCCCCGACGTGGCCAGCCGCCAGACGCGCGAGTTCGGCACCACGTTCGAGGAGGAGATCAGCTTGCTGCTCGTCCATGGCCTTCTGCACCTGTGCGGCTACGATCACATCGAAGATGACGAAGCCGAGGTCATGGAGAAGCGCGAGGCCGAGATCCTCGAAGCCTGGTCCAAGCGCTGAGATCGGGGGAGGGGCTGGATTGCATGAACGCGACTGACGCCATGGGCGAAGGCGATCGCACGGAGGGGAATCCGTCGCCGGAGGACGGCGCGGCGGACGGCGTGAGGTTCGTCCGCAACCGTGCTGACAAGGATTCGCGCGCCCGGTTCTCGCTCGGACGCGCGTTCTCGTGCGCATGGGAGGGAGTCGTCTACACTGCGCGCACGCAGCGCAACATGAAGATACATTTCGCGGTGGGCGCCGCGGCGGTGCTGCTCGGCGCCGCGCTCGGCATCGACGCGGCGTCGTGGGCGGCCATCGTCATCTGCATCGTGCTCGTGCTGGCCGCCGAATGCCTGAACACGGCCGTCGAATCGGTGGTCGACCTCGTGTCGCCCGACTACGCCGAGCTCGCCAAGCACGCGAAAGACTGCGCCGCCGGCGCAGTGCTCGTGTGCGCGCTGGGCGCGGTGGCGGTAGCCGCCGCCGTGTTCGTCCCGCGCCTTGCGGCGCTGTTCGTCTAACGCATCGGAAACGTCGGAAGGCTTTTCATGGACAACATCTATCCCGCAGTCGGCGATTCGTTCAAGTCGGGGTTCGTCACGCTGGTCGGGCGCCCGAACGCGGGCAAGTCCACGCTGATCAACGCCATTATGGGCAAGAAGATCGCCATCACGTCGAACACGGCGCAGACTACGCGCCATCGCTTTCGCGCGGTGCTCACGCGCGAGGGCTTCCAGCTCATCCTCGTGGACACGCCGGGCCTGCACAAGCCGCATGACGCCCTCGGCGAGGAGCTGAACACGTCGGCACTCAAGGCGCTCGAGGACGTGGACGTGGTCGCCTTCCTCGTGGACGCGTCGAAGCCGGTCGGTACGGGCGACGAGTGGGTGGCCGCTCAGCTCAAGCGCGCGCGCTCGAAGAAGATCCTCGTGCTGTCGAAGATCGACCTCGTGGACGGCGAGCAGCTGGATCGCCAGCGCTTCGCCGCAGCCCAGCTGGGCGATTGGGACGCCGTGGTGGAATTGTCGAGCCAGACGGGCGAGCATGTGCAGGATTTCGTCGACGAGGTGGTGGCGCTGCTGCCGCCGGGTCCGGCGTGGTTCCCGACCGATATGGAGACCGACCAGCCCATCGAGGTGGTGGTGGCCGAGTTCATCCGCGAGAAGATCCTGCGTTCGTTCCACGACGAGGTGCCCCATGCCATCGGCGTGCGCGTGGAGGAGATGGAGTACGATCGCAAGAAGGATCTCTACCGCATCTTCGCCATCGTGTACGTGGAGCGCGACAGCCAGAAGGGCATCATCATCGGGAAGAAGGGCGCGGCCATCAAACAGATCGGCACCGAGGCGCGCCAGGATCTCGAGCAGCTGCTGGGCTGCCGCGTGTTCTTGGACCTGTCGGTGAAGGTGAAGAAGAACTGGCGCCGCGACGCGAACCAGATCCGCCGTTTCGGCTACGGCGAAGGGGCTTAAGGGCTTTGTCTGCCCGGCCGCCGGCGGCCGGAACGGCTCGGCGCTTATCGCCGATCGGCTGCGCCAACCTGGAAGCTCGCCTATTTTCTGCAGGTATTGTCACGAAGCGTGCAAACGGGGCGTTGTCCGGCTGCGCTCGGCCCGTTTTCGGCTACAATCGTCGTATGTGCCATTTGCGCGAGGGAGTAAGCCAGCATGATCTGTCCGAACTGTCAATCTGAGAACAAAGACGGCGCGAAATTCTGCAACGATTGCGGATTTCCCCTGACCGGCCGTATGGCGGCCGTCGCCGCGGCGTCCACGAGCGATGCGACGCTGCGCTCGATCGCGGCTGACGACGGCCCTGAGGATGTACAGGCCGGCGATTCCGATCCCGACTTCGAGGGCGCGGCATCCGCCGTCGAACCCGAGTCCGCCGGGGAACCCGACGCTTCGGGCCCGCTCGATCGTTCGAGCATCCCCGCCATCGACGTGGCGGGCGTGAACGTCGACGAGAACGGCAACGCGTTCGACTTCGGCTCCATCGGAGACGACGAGGCCGCGCGCGCTGCCGACGATCTCACGCCGTTCGTGCCCCGTCGCCCCGACGAAGAGCCGATCTCCGGTCGCTCCGATTTCTCGGGCTTCGACGAATGCCTCGTCGATGCAGGCTACGTGCCCCCGAAGAAGTCGTGGGGGCCGGGCGATACCATGGAGATGCCGCGTATCGAGGGCCAGGCCGCGCCCAAGCAAAAGGAGTTCCGCGCACCTGATGCCAACCAGAAGAAGGGCGGCAAGGGCAAGATCGTGGCCATCGTGCTCGTATGTCTGCTGGCCGTCGGCGGGGCGGCCGCGGGCGTCACGTACTATCTGGAGCTATGGGGCGGCAAGATGCTGCCCGACGTCGTGGGCATGACCCAGTCCGACGCCGTCTACGTTTTGGAGTCTAAGGGCTTCGCCGTGCACGAGGAAAAGATCAAGTCCGACGACACCGAGGGCGTCGTGCTGCTGATGGATCCCGTCGCCGGCTCTCGCGAGGAGGAGGGCTCCGAAGTCACCATCCATGTTTCGGAGGCGCGCACGATCCCCGACGTCGCGGGCAAACAGCGCGACGAAGCGGCGGCTCTGCTCGAGAAGGACGGGTTCGAGAAGGTTTCCTTCGTGACCGAGAAGTCGAACGAGCGTGAAGGCCTCGTGCTGGGGATAGCCCCCGAAGCGGGGTCGAAGGCCGCTGCCGGCACCGAGATCACCGTTACTGTTGCCGTCCCCTTCACCGTGCCCGACGTGAAGGGCAAGACGTGGGACGAGGCTTCCAAGATGCTGACCGACGAAGGGTACGAACCGGTGGCGAGCTACGTCTACGACGACAGCGTGCCTGCCGGTACCGTGCTCGGTACGACGCCCGAAGCCGACGCGAAGGCCGACTCCGGCTCTACGGTCACCGTGTCGGTCGCCTTGTCGCGCGGCGCCGAGTTGGAGCAGGCGGCGCTGTCGTATCTCGGCGGTTTGCGCGATTCGGGCTCGACCGTCACGGTCGGCGGCACGGCCTATCTGGTGGAGTCGGTGGACGCCGTGAAGTACGAGGGGGGCGAGACCACGTCGTTCACCATCACGGGCAAGGCGGTGACCTCGCTCGACGGCGAGACCGTGTACGGCTCCTCCAAGCAGAAGAGCGGTGCCATCGTTTGGACGAGCGACAACGCCATCGCCAGTATCTCGTAGCGCGCGTGTACCAGCCTACCTACGACGCGCGCGCCATCGTGCTGCGCAAGACGAAGCTCGGCGAGAGCGACCTCATCCTGACGCTGCTCGCCGAGGACGGCTCGCAGATACGGGCCGTAGCGAAGGGCGCGCGCAAACCCGTCAGCTCGTTCGCGGCGCGCCTCGAGCTGTACTCGGTCGTCGACTTGCTCGTCGCGCGCGGGCGCAGCCTCGACATCGTGAAGGAGGCGCGGCTCGTCGAGAGCAACGAGCGTCTTCGCCGCGACATCGAGCACGCTGCCGGGGCTGCGCCCATGGCCGAACTGCTTGACCGCGTCACGCAGATGGGGCTGGAGAACCCGCGGTTGTTCGCGCTCACGCGCACGGCGTTGTCCAGCCTGGGTCGGGTCGATCCCGCGCAGGTGCCGGCCGTGTGCGCGGCGCACTTGCTCAAGACGCTTGCGTTCGCGGGGTTGCGCCCCAGCCTCGATGTGTGCGTCTCCTGCGGGCGCGACGTGGAGGCGGTTCCCGAAAGCGGACTCATGGCGCTCTCGTACCAGGAGGGCGGGGCGGTGTGCGCCGCATGCCGGTCGAGCGTGGAGACGGTGCTCGTCCCTGCCTCTACGGTCGCGTGGTGCCGGGCTCTGCTGAGCTCCACGTTCGCCGAGATCGAGATTCTCGAGGCGGATCCTTCCGCCGCGTTTTCCGTGCTGCGTTTCTGCCAGCAATGGGTGAGCGAGCACGTCGGGGCGAACTTGAAATCGTTGAACTTCCTGTTCACTTGCGGACTGTTCTGAAAGACGCGGGCGGAACCCGCGAAGAAGAGGAGAGAGGCATGTACCGTTACACCCCGCGCGGCGTATGCTCGCGCGCGATCGATATCGACCTCGACGGCGACAAGGTGGCGCGTGTCGAGTTCGTCGGCGGCTGCGACGGCAATTTGAAGGCGGTGTCGAAGCTCATCGAGGGCATGACGGTGGAGGACGTCGCCGCGGCGCTTGAGGGCAACACGTGCGGTCGACGCGCAACTTCGTGCGCCGACCAGCTGGTGAAAGGGCTGCGCGAGGCGCGTCAAGCGGCCGTGTAGGCCCAGATCGCTCGGCATTGGCCGAGCACGGTGGCGAAGTCCCAAGCCTTTCCCGTGCGTTCGGGGCTGTTGGGGTCGCGCACGAGCAGGCGGCCCTGTTCGTCGATGCCTGCGAGCACGATGAAGTGGCCCGTGCTGGTGAAATCGCCCGGTCCCACGCTGCAAATGACGGGGGAGCCGGACAGGAGAGCGCGGCGAACGTTCTGCTCGTCTGCGGGCACTTCTTCGGCGACGAGGCCAAGCTCGGCCGCGCCTTCGGTCATGAACGTCCAGGCGGTGCCGTCGGGGGTCGCGCATCCGAGGCGCTCGGAGAACGCGCCCATGTCGGCCGGTGTCATGTCGGTGCGGCCGGTCAGCGCCACGTACGCCATGGCCATGCACGTAGGTCCGCAACCGGTGGTTCCGAAGTCGTCTTCTGCGTAGATTCCGTCAGCCCATGCGGGATCGCGCTGGTACAGCGCGGGCACCTCGCCGGCCTTCCAGGCGCTTTTCGGCGTCGATTGCGGGCCTGTGGAGAGGGATCCGCTGGCCCGCGCGCCGTCGACGAGGCCCGTCAAGGTGCTCACCGCGTACCAACAGGCGCCTCCGAGGGCGATCAGCAGCGCCAGAACGACGGCGAGCTGCGGCAGCGATCGCGAAGGGATGCGCCGCACGTCGGATGCGGCGTGCGTGCGGCTTTCGGGAGCGCAAGCGCGGCGTAGGGGCCGAGCGCGATAAACGGAGCGGTTCGGGCGAAGCCTTGCATCGAAGGAATTGGTGTACGGCACGGGGAGCCTCCTCGAAAGCGTTGGATACGGGGATAGCGAGGCGTCGTCCGGGACTGCGCCCCGGACGACCTCCGGCAGCGCTCGCGGCGCGCCGTCCTCGCCGTCAAGTATCCCTCGGGCGCGCCCCTCCCGTCCCAGAAGAAACGTCAACCGATTGCTTAAGTTTTCCTGAAGTTCGACAGCCCCTGACCTGGGATTGCTCGGATGCAAGCACCCATGCGAAAGCAGCCATCTGACAAGATGGCTGCTTTCGCATGGGCATGAATCTGTTATAAGCCGCGGTATACGTCTCGACGATGTCCGATCTTGAATACCTCGATCGTTATCCGGCTACCGTCGACTGTGCCGAGAACACGATACGTTCCGGAACGCCAGCGCCAACCGTTCTTCACCCCTTGGAGCTTCTTCGCGTTGGGGAGCATGCAGGGGTTCTCGCATCCGTCAAGGCGCTCGATCAGTTCCGATACCAGCAGAAGGGTTTTGCGATCGAGGCTTTGCAGCTGCTTCGCCGCTCCGCTCGTCAACTCTACCGAATAGCCCAATCAAATCGCCAGCCCGAGATCGGACTTGACCTTGCTCCAGGAAATACGCGTGCCATCGTCTTCTTCGATAGCTTGCGAAAGGTCCCGAGCGTCAAGTTCGTCCTCAAGGCGTTCGAGCGTCCACTGGCGCACTTGCGCGGAAAACGTGGAACCGTTCATCTCGGCAAACGCTGCAATCCATTCCTTCTCATTCGGCTCGAACCGAATAGCCGATGCCGTCATCGCCATAGAGACCTCCTTCCATGAGTTTACGTTGTCGACTCAGTATGTCGTAAAGCGTTTACGTTGTCAACGGTACTCGAGACCAAACGGGTACCGTATGCGTAGATGGCCGGTTCATGGAATTCTAGCCGGTGGGGGTGTTATCTTTCGCCGTATAGATCGCATTCTTCGATGACCTGCATAGGTACGCCTTTCGCTTGCCAGTCGAGCGCCTTCTTGACTTTACCGCCGTAGCTGCCGAGGGAATACGCCTCGCTGCCGCATCCTCCGATGACCACATAATCGCATGTTTTGGTGACGTTCTGCAGCACCTCGCCGCCGCGCTCTTGAATGAATGCGGACACGTCGTCTTTGGTTCCGTGATTGAATGAGCCGGTCAGAACAAATTTTCTGTTGGCGAAATCCACGCTGTCTTCAATGCTGCTAGAGGGGTTTACGATGTGGGAGATGAGGTTGGCGAGCTCGTTTGATTCGGCTTCGTCGACCCATCCGTCAGCGATAGCGTTTTGAAGCAAAGCGACTATGGGCGAAAGCGCCGGATCGGACGTTAGTTCTTCGTGCAGCCCGAAGAACTCCAAGACTGCCTCGGCTTCGAACGTCGACACCTTTCCGTTGGACACGACTTCCCTTAGCAACGGTATAAGCCATTGCATGGCTTTGGTCTTGTCGGAGATGCTTCGGTATCGCCCCCCGCTTTTCTTGCAGCTTTTAGCGCCTGGCTCGTATGCTATGAAGCTCGGCATGCAGCCGGCCATCCCGACAAGTGTCCAGAATACGCGCATGCATGCCGTGGCATCACTTTCGGCTTGATGATGTCTCTCCAGCTCGATGCCTAGAGCCTCGCATACGTGCGGAAGCTTCCCTCCGCCTATAAAGTCGATTTTCTTCGACATGTCGAGAGTGCATGCGTAGCTCATCTTGGGGGAGGGGATATCATATGAGACCAGTGTTTTGGTCAAGACGCTGAGATCGAACCGCGCGTTGTGTGCAACCACGCCGTCGACCGGGAAGAATGCGGACAAAGAGTCGTACCAAAGCTCCGGGAATGTCTTCGCGTTGCGGACGTCGACCGGGGCGATACCGTGTATGTGAACGTTGATGTCGTCGAAGCTCGATTCCGGGTTTACAAGATACGATTTCTTTTCTACGACAGTGCCGTCTTGGTCGGTGACGACGGCTCTTATCGAGCAAATACGATCGTTGCGTCTGTTCGGCGTCTCCACGTCGAAAAAGGTGTACAGCATCTTCCCTATCCTTTACGAAGTTAACCTAGTCGATGAATTTCGTCGGTGAGGACAGCGCGGATTTCGAGAACGCCCCCTCGGCGATTACACAACCGTTGCATACCCGACACTCCGAGAGGCTCGAACACTCTCTAAACGCATGCTCTGCAATGGAGGAGAGTCTTTCGCAGGAAACCGACTGTAGCGAAGAGCAGCGATAGAACGCCCCTCGACCAATCGCTTTCAGATTGCTGAAGGTCACGCTGTCGAGGCTTTCGCAACCGGAAAACGCGCATTCGTCAACAAAGACTAAGGACTCGATTTTGCGTTTAGCAGAAGGGGATAGCTCGGGCGCTATCCGGCGTAAAGAAGAGCAGTTTTCGAAGGCTCCTTCTCCTACCGTCACGATTTCTTCGACCGCGACCTCCTCAAGGGCGCTGCATTCGTAAAATGCTCCAGCGTGTATATGCAGTACATGCGGCATGATGGCCCTTGTCAGGTTTTTGCATTTCCAAAACGCCGCTCCGGAAACGGAAACAACTCCCTCATCCACGATCAGTGTGGCGATTTCGTTTTTTATCGGATTCCACGGATTGTCGTCAAAGCCCCCCGACTCCTTGTTCTGGGTGAACCTCGGCATCTTTCCCGTTCCCGATATCCTGAGCGTTCCGTCGAATTGGTTGAATTCCCAGTTGATGGATGAGTCGAGAACGCTCTTTTTCATCCCTGTCTCCTTGCTCGCCCTATTTCGAACTGATTCAATCATAGTAACAGCCGTGAGAGGCGAATGGAATATCATGCGGCGCTTTTACGGCTGCGGTCCCGTCGTTTCGCTAAAGGGTCGGCGCGATACGCTTTATTGCTTAAGTTTTCCTTAAGATTAATCGTCCCTGACCTGGGGTTTAATGTTGAAATATCCCAAAATATCCTAACTGGCCCGTGATTGCACCATCGCGTGAGCTACCGCTTCAATCAGGTTCTCGACGGTCGGACGCAGGTAGTGCTTGCCGGATATGCCCGGCGGGATGTGTCCCATGAGGAACTCCATGGTGTCGTAATCGATGCGCCAAACGTACTGCGCGATGGTGCGCCAGGAGTTGCGGAGGTTTGCGAACGGGATGGCGTCGGCGCCCGCCGCGGACTCCCACGCGTGCGTCAGCGAGTTGATGTCGAGGGGCAATCCGTCTCCGCGATCCGCCATCCACCCGCTGCCGTCGGCCATGCGCTGCCTGGCTATCCCGTGGTAGAGCACGCCGTACGGCTCGGGTATCACCGTCGTCCTCACGCTCTGCGGGTTCTTGAGGTCGCCGTCGGGCAGAGGGAGGTCGCCCGTCTTCTCCATGCGCCTCACGATGGGCACGACGGCGAGCTTTATCCCGCGCGATTCGACGAGCTCCACTTCATCCGGCTTCACTCCGAGCGACTCGCCCGTGCGGGCGCTGCCGAAGCAAGCCATTATGTAGGGTGCTTCGACGATGGTCCCTCGCAGCTTCGCGAGCACGGCTTCCGCGCGCGCAAGGTCGTACGTCCCGACTCGCCTCTCGATCGCTTTTCTGACCGGCATCTCGTACGGAAGGCGAAACTTATTCGATAGGACCAGATCGTACTGGACCGCGAAGTCCAGCACTTTGCGCAGGATCACGACGGCGTGGTTCGCGTTGCCGACCGAGAGCGTCAGGAGCCATTCCTGGGCTTTCGCGGGCTGCACGCTGTCGACGGGCACGGAGTCCCAGCGAGGGGCGATCACGTTGCGCCAGCAGATGGCGTAAGCGTCGCGGGTGTTGGGCTTCGTCCTGCCGTCCTGCACCCGCCGATCGATCCACGGCAGGTACCACATGCGGTAGGCGTCTCCGATGGTGGGGACGGGCCTGTCGTCGGCGTGCATGACGCGCAGGCGCGCCAGCTCTAGGTCGGCCTCGCTTCGCGTGCATCGCAGCGTGCGGGATCTGCGCGTGCGGCCTTCGGGTGTGTTCTCCACCCAGCGGATGATCTGCTTGTCCTTGGAGACGGACGTGATGGATCCCCACGCGCGGCGCTGCTTCTTCCTTGGCATGGTATAATCTCACCTGCCTTCCGTTTATTCGGTTGGTATCTGCTGAGCCTCCGTCCTGCCGCCAAGCTGTCGGAGGCTCTTTCCGCTCACCGATTCGGTTTATTTCCTATCATGAAATATGACACAACATATTGTGTTTCACCCATTGTTTCACCTGGAGTAACGTCGTGTTTTCAACACTGTTTCCACAATATGATGTGGATTTACATTAGGTTCCTATTGATAGTAAACTATCATTAGCTCATCTACCGCGCGTGGAAAGAGTATCTGGTTGCGTCCCTTCGGGGGCGCTTCCTGTTTTTGTCCTGATGCTGTCGTACTCTCCCCGTAGCTTTCTTAATCTATGATCTTGGTCTATGTAAAAAGCAGTTATCAAAAGACAATACTCCTTTCTTACTTCGACTATAACAACGTATCGCTCCTCCTCAAGCAGTATCTTGACGCGAGGGCTTTTGGTTTTAGGGTAAATGGTTGACCATACGAGCATGCCGTCGCATTCTTCGCAAAACGGATCGTTGCAGTTGCTGTTTTCGATGAACGATCTAATCCATCGTATGCGCTCGCATCGGTTTATGTCCGGTTTCCTGTCGTTGTCTTTTGCGAAATCGCAGCACGTCACATGCCAGAATGCCTCTTCGCGATCATGTTCCATCGGGTGCTTTCTGATTCGTACCGGCTTGTTTTCGTACGATGGGCTATCGTCGATGAAATCTGATTTGAAGATAGCGTACAGTTCGTTTTCGTATTCCTTCCAACGCCCCCAGTCTTGGCATGGAACCAACTCGGGGAGCCAGCATCCTTCGTATATCAAGACGATCACCTGCCGTAAGGTTCCCAGATGAGAAAATTGAACTTTTCCTCCCTGAAAAGGGTGTTCTTCATCAGGGTGTACCCAGATCGCTTGCTAATACGGTTTACAATTGCGACCTTTGTAGCATTCAGCTTTTCTTCCGAGGTGTCGTGGTTGTGTCTGTATGCGAGTGCACCCGTGAGAATGTCGACGAGCTGCATCAACTGGACTTCTTCAGACCTTATAGGTTGAACTCGTTTTATAATGTCGTGGTTGAAATCGTAAGCATTGTTTGCGCAGACGTCGCTCAGTTTCCTGGCGTTCTCCGTTGAATGGGTGTCCTTGATGTCGATGTAGACGTAATAGGATGCGATTGGACTGAAAATGATTTTGAGCATCTCGAAATACATCTTGTAATACCACTCGTCATGCGTCTGCGCGAACTTCCCATGGTCGAGTATTGATTTGTCAGGAACCACGAGGCCTCGAAAATGTACGTCGTCGTCATCGAAAAAGTAGTCAACGATATCAAGGTATAATTGCATATTGCCAGGCGAAGCCTTCGTCCATTTCACTTCTGCGCCTTTTTGTATACTGTGCTTCTCTTTAATCTCCTGGATGCGTTTGTTTATCTCTGGGACTTTTCCCTTTGGACACCAGACGGCTCCGAGTGACATGGCTTTCTTGCCGTCTTTTTCGAGGTGACAGCTCTCGTCGCAATAGACGTTGTAATCGTTGCCCCATTCAATGTTTCGCACAGCCTTCCTCCTTTCTTTTGTTTGTTAAGCCTCGCGCTGGGTGGCCGCCCGTACGCGCGGGGCTTTCGTTTCTAAAAGATGTTCGGAACGATGTAGATCTCGAATGAATCGTGTTCAGGCACGGGGTTTCCGAAAGGATCTATCTCAAACGACGTAGTGGCCCCTCCCGCAACCGCATCGAGCATCAAGTTATTGTTGAATCCTCCAACAATCTGGCCTCCATTGAAGAGGACGACTGTCGGGGTAACGCCCTTGTCCATCGCATTATCTGAGGGGTTCGTAAATTCCCCAGCCCAATTCATGTCGCCATCAGGAGTCGGGTTCTCTGCGGCGCCGCTTACCGAGAAATCAGTAACCCGATACATTTCATCGTATGACGCGGGCTCTTGCTGTCCCGTTCCTAGCTCAATGGTGACATCGGCGGGTTCTGACGAGAGCATGTCCGTTCTTCCGACAACAGGCATGACATCGCCTGGTCCTACGAACGCCGCATAAGCCGTCTCTGATGCGATAACGCTTCCGTTAACATCCTTCACGGTGATTTTGACGGTTTGGTTTACCGTCATGTTGCTCTTGTCGGTGTTTGCTAGGATCAACGCGTAGTTAACCCACATCTGGCTTTCATCGTACTCGCTTTTAGACAAAGACCATCCGCTTTCGGAAATAACGGTCTCCGCTTTCTCAGGTGCTTTTTCCGCAACGGATGATGCGCTGTCGATTGGATCATTTGTTTTCGGTTCTATGGTGTTCGGTTCTCCCGAAGAGCATCCGACGAGCGCCGACACAAGAATTCCTGCTGCGATAGTTGCCAATACCTTCTTCATTACATCTCCCCTTATCAAATAAGAAACAAAACCAATAACATCATCATAACAATACGTCCAGTCGAATGGAGTGATACGCCACGCGACTTTGCCGATTCATGGGCATGGCGTAATTCACCCTGTCTTCCGTTTGTTCTGCGGGTTCTTTTCTCTTTCGAAACCTATCATTGGCCTTCTTCAGCATCTTCTGGCGGGAAAACAGCCCCAAGCCCTTCAATGAGAATAACGTCTTTCCAAGACACTTCATGCTCGTCGGCGCATCCTCCGATCATGTCGTTGTGCACGCCCTCCCACACCTTCTGCTGCACCTCCGGCTTCTCGGCCATCAGTGTCACGAGCTTTTCGGTCGGCACGGTCCTCCATTTGCCGATGCCGCACGCCTCGACGAAGACGAATCCGGCGTCGCGCGCCTCCGCCCTGTAGGGGTTCGGGGTTTCGTCGTCGATCCCATCCGTGGCCTTCTCCACGGATCCGGAGAAGGCCGCGAGGCAGACGACCTGGGCGTGCCAGCTCATGGCCAGGAACTGGCGATGGGATTCCTCCAAGGACGCGGTTTCGCGGAGCTCGGCGATGACGGCGTCTTTCTCGGCCAGCGCCGCGTCGAGCTGCTCCTTGGTCGGGCGCTTCTCCAGGTCGGCGATCTCGTCGTCCTTGGCCGCGAGCTGCTTGATCGCGATCCTGTGCCGGGCTATCGAACCGATAAGCGCCCCGGCCAACAGGAAGGCGGCGCTCCATGAGGCGGCTTCCTTCGCATGCGCCGACGCGAATACCAACACGGTGTCGAGCGTTCCGCTGAAATACCCGACGACGGCGGGAACGCCGAGGAGAACCGCAACCCATGCCAAGTTGCCCACGATGGAACTCAGGGACCACTCCGTTATTTTCCTCGCGGTCACCATCTTGTCCTCGGTCATGCTACACCGCCTCGCTCATGTCTCCGGCCTCACGTACAGAAGGTTCGGCCGCCTTTTTCGACTCGCCCGCTGCGGCGCGGGCGGTCATGGCGATGTTCGTGCGCCATTGGGGCGCGGCGGCGCGGTAGCAGCTGACGATCTCGCCCTCCTCGGAGGTGAGGCCGGGAGTCTCCTCGCGGGGGTGCTCGTCGTACCACCCGAGGAACGTGTTCGGGTCGGTGTCGAATACCTCGCACAGCTTCCAGACCATTTCAGCATTAGGGTAGGATTCTTCTCTTTCCCATGCTTGAACAGTCCGAAACGACTTTCCAATCTTTTTAGCAAGTTCCTGCTGCGTCATTTCGGCGCGCTCTCTATAGCTTCTTATCTTGAGATCCATTACGCCTCCCAGTGTCGTTGCTAGCATTGTACACAGAAAAACGTCTTTTGGCAAAAAAATGTTTCTTATCGTGTTGACATGAACCGAAATTCGTCTATGATGGGTTCAAACAGACGAAAAAATGTCTGTTAAGAATACAAAGGAGGCAGCCGATGAAATCCCCGACTGGATCGATCTCGGGTCGCTCGCCCGGTCTTGTCAGGATAGGGGCCGGGTTGCTGGGGCTGGCCTTGCTCGCCCCTCCGGGGTGGCAGGCCGTCGCCCTGACGGCCCTGCTCGTGATCGGAGTCGGCATCGGGCTTTGGGATTGGAAGGGGGGTGAATAGCTTGGGATTCGACAAGAACGCGCTCGCCGCGAACCTGCGCGCCATGCGCGCGAGGCTCGACAAGACCCAGGGCGACATCGCCCGGGAGGTTGGTGTGAACGTCGGCACCCTCGTGAAGTACGAGAGCGGGGACATGGTGCCGGGCGCGGAGAACCTGTTCGCGCTGGCCGGGGCGCTCGGCTGCACGCCGAACGACCTCATGGGCTGGCCGGGCGAACGCAAGGCGGGGTAGGGAAGGAGGTATGTGCATGGCCCATCCCGACGACATCTACGATCCGCTGATGATCAGGCACGTCGATGCCGACGAAAGCGCCGCCGAAGCGCTCGCCCGTTGGCAGGCGGAGGATCGTCTCGGCCCGATGCGCGAGGACGCCCCGATGCTCGCCGACCTTCGGCTCGTGGATCTTTGGAACGATCTTGCCGGGATCACGGCCAAGTCGTCGGACGGCAGCGCGGAGTCGCTCAAGCAGCTGATGTACGACAGCCTGACGGTCGCGTTCTTCGCTTCGAGGCTGTACGAGCGCGTGCGCTTCGAGCTGCGGGGCAGCGACGAGCGTGAGGCGGGTTAGCACGCAACGGCCTCCTAGCACAACGGTCAGGGCGGCGGCCTTATAAGCCGCAGAGCCGGGTTCGACTCCCGGGGAGGCCACCAAGCACTTTGAGAACCGAATACCTGCACGAGCGGCTTCTCGGAAAGGAGCCGCGAATGAGAGAAGAACGAAGCGTATGCCACGCCGTCGAGAAGCTCGACAGGCACGAGACGCAAGCCGGAGTGGTGTTCACGGCGCACCTCGAATGCTCCTCCTGCGGCGAGCGGCTGGTCAGCGACGGCAGCGACTGGTCCGGAGCCTTGGTTCCGAGCCGCTACTGCCATCGATGCGGCTGCAAGGTCTCGGAGGCCGGGACGGGCGTGGGCGGTATCGCGCGCACCTTCAGCGCGGCCGTCGCCGGAAGCTCGACGAGCACTTCGGGCTTCGGTGATTCCGACATCTCGCCGGACCAGTAGCGGTATGCAAAGGCGGCGCACAATGGGAACGAGAAGCACGCTTCGACGGCACCGGGCTCGATGACTTCCGCGAAGCCTCCTTTGAGGAGGGACGCGTCGAGCTTCGCGATCCTGGCGGGATCCGCCGGCGCGATCTCGAACAGCGCGCCGCCGGAAGCCGTGATCTCCGGCCATGCGTCGAGCTCGGACGGATCTTCGACGCAGAACACCGACTGGAACCTCGACGGCATGCCGGGAAAGTCGGCTCTCCTGACCAGCTCGAACGTCTGCTCGATGATGGCAGAAGACGGCTTTCCCTCAAGAGATCCCAAGTTGAAGAGCGGGATGTCGGAAACGCGCGACCGAACGGTCGAAAGGTAGCGCAGCCCGTGTCTTGATATCCCGCGCGGAAACATCCTGGCGACAGCCGCGCCGGCCCCTTCTGCGCAAAGAAGATCGTCCGACGCGGACGAGACGAGCTCGAGCCTCGCGCCTTCGAGCAGCGATCCTGTCCTGTCCAAATGGTAGAGCATCCACCCTCCTATCGGTTGAGAAGCCGATTCTAGCAGAGCAGCCGCTCGTGCAGGTATCCGGTCGCACCTTGAAAACCCCATCGACGCGGCGGTATGTCCCGCACGCGCCCCCGCACATCGAGGCGGGAGCACTGCCCGCTGATCAAAGCGGGATAACGTAAAACGGCGATGGGAAGGAGGACGGCATGGAAAGCGAAGGCACGCCCGAGCTTCTGCGCATGGCGCGCATCGCGGGGCTTCCCGCGAAGGGAGCGTACACGCTGCGGGAAGTCGCCCGCGCGTCGGGAACGTCGTACACGACGCTCTACGAGGACGCGGTAGCCGGGCGCTTGCAGACGTTCCTGCCGCCGGGGCGCACCCGCGGCAGGCTCGTGAAGCCCGAATGGTTCGAGGATTGGTGGAAGGAAGGTATGGAGAATGCCGGATAAAAGGAAAGCGCGCCAGTCCTGGAAAAGCGGGCGCGCATCCGTCTATGAAGACGACAGGAGTATACCACAGGACGAGTTCGAGCGGGGGATGCGCATGCTGTGGGTCCCGTTCGCGCTGCTTCTCGTGCTGTACGCGCTGTGGGAGGCGGTCGCATGAGGCCCGCCGAGCCGCCGTCGAACCAGATGGCGCTCCCCGGCATGGGGAGCGAGGGCGAGGCGCTCATGGACGAGGCCAGGCGCTGGGTCGCCGCCCACTACGACGAGTGGCAGTTCTGGTGCGCCACGGCCCGGAGGGACGGCGACGAGACGGGGTACATCAGCTCCGACGCGGTGACCCACATGATGCGCCACCGGTTCCGCGTCGAGGTGAAGAACGCCTACACCCCGGCTTTCGCCCGCATCTTCCTCGAGCGGCTCAAGCCGGCCGAGCGCGAGATCTACCGCCCGTGCTTCCGCATGGGCCGCTCGAAGGTGGACATGTACACGGAGGTGGCGCTGTGAGGCAGGAGTTCGAAGTGCCCGGCCGCCTCGCCGGGTGCAACGACTACGTCGGCATGTGCCGCGCGAACGCCCGCGCCGGGGCGAAGGTCAAGCGCGAGAACCAGGACGTCGTTCTCCGGTGCATCAGGCAGGCGGGGCTCGCCCCCATGCGCGGGCCGGTAAACGTCAGGTTCACCTGGATCGAGCCGGACATGCGCCGCGACAAGGACAACATCCGCTTCGCGGCCAAATTCATACTCGATGCCCTCGTCGAGGCGGGGGTAATAGACAACGACAACTGGGCGTGCGTGGGGAGCCTGTCGGACGACTACCTCGTCAACAAGGCTAACCCGCGCGTAATCGTGGAACTGGAGGAAGCATGAACGTCAACGAGCAGCTCGCGGTGCTCACCGCGTTGAAGAAGGCGGTGGACGAGCGACTCAAGGAGGTGCGCTCGGACGCCGACGAGGCCATGCGCGATGCGTACGAGGAGGACGGAGTCGAGAAGAAGGCGCTCAAGGTCTGCGGCGAGAAGGTCGGCGAGCTCGTCGTCACCTTCGCGTCCGACGGGTACGAGGTGTCGGACAGGAAGGCGTTCGAGGAGTTCGCCGTCGACTACGGGCTGGCCTCCGTGAAGAGGTCGATCAGGCCGGACATGATGGACAGCTGCATCAAGGCGCTCGAATCCGTGTTCGACGCCGAGGTGCTCGAAGAGGCGGTGCGGGAAACCGTGGTCGTCTCGGCTGACTGGGAGAAGTCCATGAGCCGCGTCGGGGACGCCGTGTGCTACATGGACTCCGGCATGGTCGTGCCGGGGGTCGAGTACCGCCCGAAGCTCGCGAAGGGGACGATGGTGCGCGGGTGCAAGCCCGACGACGTGGTGCCCATCCTGCGCGGCCTTCCCGGCGGCGTGGACGCCCTCCTGCTGGGAGGTTCCGACCATGGCGAGTAACGCGCTGATCGCCTACAAGCTTGACAACGGCGACGACATGAACCTCACGCCCGGCAGGGTCAGGGAGCTTCTCGTCAACGGCGACAAGGACAAGGTGTCCGATCGCGAGGTGACGAACTTCATGATGCTGTGCAAGGCGCACCGCCTGAACCCGTTCACGCGCGAGGCTTACCTGATCAAGTACGGCAGCAGTCCGGCCACCATGGTGGTGGGCAAGGAGGTTTTCACCAAGCGCGCGCAGAAGAACCCCAGGTTCAAGGGGTTCGAGGCGGGCGTGTCGGTCCTCAGCAGCGACAAGACCAAGCTCACCAGGCGCGACGGATCCATGGTAGTGGAAGGCGAGACGCTCGTCGGCGGATGGTGCCGCGTGTACGTCGACGGATACGAGAACCCCATGTTCGACGAGGTGTCCATGCGCGAGTACTCGACCGGGAAGAGCAACTGGACGTCCAAGCCGGCGACGATGATACGAAAGACGGCCATCGTGCACGCCCTGCGAGAGGCGTTCCCCGACGAGTTCGGCGGCCTCTACGACGCCGTGGAGATGGGCGTTGGCGAAGAGGACATGCCGGAAGGCGACGTCGAGCAGCCGCGGATAGAGGCCGTCTACGAGACGGCGGACGAGGCATCGGCGGCCCCGGACGGGGCCGAGGAGGAAAAGGGCCTGGCAGGATTAGCGACCGAGGCGGTCTGCGCCAACTGCGGCAACGTCGTGAGCGAGGTGGCCGCCGATGCGACCGCGCAGGACCTCGACGCCGGAATGGCGTGCTGCGAGTCCCCGAGCTACGAGCTGAGGTGATCGCATGCCGCGCCAGAGGATGGTCAAACCGGACTTCTTCGACAGCGGGAGCCTGGCCGAGTGCAGCAGGTCGGCCAGGCTCGCCTTCATCGGGCTGTGGGTCATGGGCGACGACAACGGCAACGTCAAGTTCTCGGTGAGGAAGCTCAAGAAGCAGATATTCCCCTTCGACGACATGCCCGACGCCGATTTCGTCTCGCTGCTCGCCGAGCTCGAGCGGGTCGGCTGCATCAAGGCGTACGAGGTCGACGGCGAGGAGTACGTGAGCACCGTGAACTTCAAGGTGTACCAGACGGTCAAGAACCCGTCCAAGACCACGGTTCCGGAGCCTCCGGAAAGCCTCTCGAAGCAGCCCCGCACGCGCCGGTTCCAGGACGCGGAGCTGGTCATGGCGGCGGGATGCCCCACGGCTGCCGGATGTGGAGAAAGCGAAGGATCATGTGGAGAAAGCGCTGGGGTAGTGCTGGGTCAGTGCGGGGGCTACCCCAGCACTGACCCGGCGCTTGCCCACGACGTGCCTCCAAGTAAGGAAAGAAGTAAGGAAGAAGTTATTTTCCCTTCGGGAAAAATAACTTCTCCTTCCGACCGGGGAACCCCGACGTGCCCGATGTGCGGAGTCAGGATGTGGAAGAACAACCAGTCCGGCAGGTACGAATGCCCGAACTGCCTCGACGCGTTCGACCGGGATGCGGTGGTGTGGCGATGAAGACCAACGCCCAGCACCTCGCCGACCTCATGGCCGACCCGGGAGACAAGCGCCACGGGACGCGCAGGGGCGTGGAGCTCGGCTGCAGGTGCCGCCTGTGCTGCGCGGAGCGCGAGCGCCTCAACGCCAAACGGCGCGATGACGGCAGGGCCAAGGCCGCCGAGAAGGCCGCCGAGGCGAGGGCGAAGCGCGAGCTAAAGGCGAGCTATCCCAAGCCTCCGGCGCGCCGCAAGCCGCGCAAGCCGTCGAAGGACGTCTGCACGGTGGACGCGATCCTGCTGCCGATGATGGGCAAGCCGAGCATCGACAACGAGGCCCGTGTCTGCTGCGTCTGCGGGAAGCCCGCCACGAACAAGCACCACATCGTCAAGCGCGGCGCCGGGAAGCTCGTCGTGAACGGGCGCGAGGTCGCCAAGCCCACGGTGAGGCTCTGCGGCATGGGCAACGCCAGCGGGTGCCACGGAGAGGCGCATGACGGCAAGCTCCACTTCCGCTGGGTCGAGGCGGTATGCGCCGACAGATCGTCCGGCTACGTAACGACGGGCGGGCACTGGGAGTTCCTGCTGCTCGACGAGCCGGCGAAGTACCAGGACGCCCTGGCGATGGACGGATGGGAGGCGCTGTGAGCGATTCTGGCGCGCCTCTCGCGGCAGATCGCGAGCGGAACGGATGGGAACGCGGAACGGAGGCGACGCACCCTCAGAAACGATCTCGCGGCTTCGCCCCCCGGATGGCGAACCCCGTCCTCCGGGGGCTGCGAGAGGGGGTCGACCACCTGACATGCCGGACGTGCGGTGCGTGCGAGGTCGTGCTGGCGAGCGAGGCTCCGTGGGCGCTCGTCCGCGACCTCGGCCTGTGCGCCGACGACGGCCTGTCGCCGGTCGATCCGGACGAGCCGAGGCGCGGAGCCGACGCGGAGTGCTGGAGGCCGCGGCCTTGGTAACCCGGCTTTTGGACGGATAAGGCCTGGACAAGGCCTATAACGACGGATAAGGAGGCCGAAATGGCCGATAAGGATACGAGCGGCATCGGGATGCTGCGGAAGCTGGCGGAAGACGTATACGACGATTGGAGCTTATGGTCGATTTTGAAAAGTGGGAAAAAAGCGGAATGGGGCGGGGATGACGGGTGGCCCAAGATCTCCGACGCCTTGCGCTCCATCGCCGACCAGATCGAGCGCGAGCACGCCGATGAGCTGGCGACTGCTAAGCGCGGACTGACCGGCGAGGCGCGCGTTGCCGTGGAGCGGCTGCGTGCGGTTTCGCACGACGAAGTGCTGAAATCGGCGAACCCCGACTTCGACATCGTAAACGAGCTTTGCGCAGCGGTCGGCGTTAGTCGGCTCCGAACCTACACCGGCACGCTCGACGCGTTAGGCGAGCGCATCGCTGAGCTGATCGAGCATGGCGGCAAACAGGACGCGGATGTCGAGTGGCTGGGAGCAGACGGCTTGCCCATCAAGGCGGGCGAGACGGTGTACCTCGATGACGCCCATGCAGACATGGTGGGAAAAATCGGTTCGGAGTATTACGGCAAGTGCGGTTTGGCGGGCGTTGTCGATGGCGAAGCCCTCACGGTTTCGCGAGTCGGGGAAAGCGGCACGACGCGTGTTAAGGAGTCGGTAGCAGCATGGTGCCCCGCATCGTGGCTCACCCACACCCCGCCCGACACCCAGGAGCGCATCGACAAGGACAAGCGCAAGAGCTATGTAAGCTATTGGGGCTGTCTCGAGCACGAATGCTGCGACTGCCCCGCCACCGTCGACGGAAAGACTCCCGACGAGCGGTACGGCGTCGTTTCTTGCACGGTCGCGCAGGGCATGGACATAGCGCGCCGCCAGCGCGAGCTGGCCGACGGGGTGCTGCGAGAGCTGGACGGGAGCGAGGCGTCATGATGCCGCCGACACCGTGGCAATGGCAGTTCCCGCCGTGCCGGCAGATTATCCCCGTCAGCGACCGCGCTCGCGACAAGCAGCTGCGAAAGATCCTCGAAGAGGCTGTGGAGGCCAGAGTCGCTTACGAGCGCTGCGCCGAGGACGGCATGCTGCCATATACGATTGAGCTGATGGACGTGATCCACGCGTGCGAGACGGCGCTGAGGGAGTTCGAGCCACGCCATCTCGACGCGGCCAAGATGCTGGTGATACGCAAGAACGACGATAGGGGGTACTACGATGACGGAGGGAACCATGGAATTTAAGATCACCGAGGAAATGGTCGAGGCGATCATCTCGCAGAAGGTCGAGGAGGCGGTGAGCGAAGCCGCCATCGAATACCGCGTGCGCGAGGCCGTCGACTACGAGATACGCAAGAAGATCGAGCTGAAGATCGAAGAGCGGGCTGACGCCATAGCGTCGGAAGTAGCCGACGACCTGCTGTCTCAGAAGGTGGACATCGACGACGGGTGGGGGCATCGCGAGCGTTTCGACACGTTCGCCGATTACTACCGCTCCAAGCTCAAGGAGAGCATGTCCGACCGCATGATCAACGATGTCATAAAGAAAGCGGTCAACGAGCGCGTGAACCGCGAGGTCGCGGAGAAGCGGGAGCGCATCAAAGAGCTGGTGGCGAGCGAGATCGAAAGCGGTGATCACGATGGCCGAGCTTGAGCCGTGCCCGTTCTGCGGGAGCGAGGCCAACATGGTCGACGAGGGGTCGGAGTGCGCACCGGATCGGTTCTGGGCGTGCTGCCCGAATCCCAGCTGCTTCGTCGAAGGGACGGGCGTTTACTCGACAGAAGAGAAGGCTGCCGAAGCCTGGAACGCCCGCTGGGAGCGCACGTGCAAGTGCGAGCAATGCGGACATAGCTTCAAGCCGACGAACCCCGAGCAGAAATACTGCTCGAAGGAGTGCAAGCGGGCCGCGCACCTCGCCAGAAGGCTTAGGGACGAGGGGGAAGCACCGCTTTGGTTTGCGAAGGTGTGCGGCGCGAAGGTGGTGGAGCGATGAGCGGTCGAGAGACGTGCTTCTGGCGCATGTGCTGGGTCGCAAAGGGCAAGTGGGCGGTCAGCACCCAGTGCGGCCATGAGTTCCTTCTGACGCGCAACATGCGTCTTTCAGACCGCATGTTGCAACCTTCTTTCTCGTGCCCGTACTGCGGGCGCGAAGAATGGCACGACGGCGAGAACGATACGTGGAATCCGCTCGACGAGCAGCTAAAGGAATGGGGCGTATGATGACCAACTGGGAGAAGTCCCGCGGAGGCTTCGACGCGAAAGCCCGCGGGGCATGGGGGCGGAAGCCGCCCTCGTGGGACGATCGGAAGCGCCCGGCGCTGAAGATCAGGATCGGATGCTGGATCGGGCCGCGCCGCGTGCGGAACGGCGGAAGCGAGGCCGACAATGGCTAACCACGATAACCCGCAGTGCCATAACGGCGAGCTGCAGATCTACTGCCACCACGACAAGGAGCTCGTGCGCTGCGGCGACTGCTGGCCGTGCGCCGAATGCCGCCCGTGCGCTTGGTGCGAGGAGTGGCCGTGCCCGTACGGTCATGATGAGGAGGCCGGACATGAATGAGAGCATCGCCGAATGGTTCGCGGCCAGGCGGAAGCTCGACGAGGATGCCGTCATGTACCACATCGACACGGTGCCAGTAAGCATTTCGTTCGAGTGCCCCAGCTGCGAGTGCCGCGTGAGCGTCCCGTTCGGCGAGGCGGACGACGGCAGCGGGGATATATGGAGCGGCTGGGCGGGCGACGTCGAATGTCCTGACTGCGGGGAGGAGGTGCGTCTTGGAGAGGCAGACTGGGGCTAGCTCCATGCCCCGCGACAGCCTGGGGCGCATCGTGTACGTTGGCGACGTCTATTCGACCTGCTCCGACGGGGAGCGGCGCGACCTGGTGGTGACGATGATCGCAAACGAGGCGATCGTGGGCGCGCTGACCTCTGACGGGGTGCTTGCCGGGTTTCCCGCCGACTCCTCCGCCGTAGACCTCGCCGCGTCCGCTTACCGCACCAATTACGAGCGGTACTTCGCCGATTTGGGGACGCGCGAAGAGGTGATCGATGCGGCGATGTTGGCGTGCAGAGGCGTCAGACCGTGCCGCACGTGCCCGCTGTGGGGATGGAGCGCCGCGTTCGGCGTGCGCGTCGGCATATGCATACTCGGCTTCGACGCCTGGCTGGACGAAAGGGCGGCGATCTGATGGCCGAGTACGTGATAACCGAGGACGAGTACCGCGCCGCCATGAGCAAGGCGTACGAGGCCGGCAGATCCGGGCGCGAGGTCTACACCGCTCGCGACTACCTGACGAGGCCGCTCGTGCGGTGCCGGGACTGCAAGCATTACTACGAGCATTCAGAGGAGGATCTGGTCTACTGCATTAACAGGCCGATCCTCAGAGGAGATAAATACGTCGAGACAGAGCCGGACGGCTACTGCGCCTGGGGCGAGCGAAAGGAGGAGCCATGCCGATGACGAGCGTATGCCCGGGATGCGCCCACGAGCAGGCGTGCGGGCACGCCGACGTGCAAGCTTGCGCCATGCGCGATCCGGTAGAGATCGCCCCCTTGCCGCCGTCGGCGGGCGCGGCAGCCGATAGCGCGACGTTCGCGATAAAGGCGACCATGGGCAAGCGGTGGGTCGGCGCTTTCTGCTCGATGCTGAAGCGCATGGAGTACGACGGCAATATTGGCCATTCGGAGTGCGTCGCGATGTTCTCCGACGGAGACGGCGACTTCCGTCCGACCTTCGACATCGGAGTCGAGTTCGATGAGACGGAGCCGAGAAGATGCGACCGCAGGCTGTCGCAAGTGTACGATGCCGGATGAGAGGATCGACGATGGATGAAGAGATAGACCGGGGGCGCTGCGTCGACCGCGCGCCAGTTTCATGGTGCAGCTGCGACAGGCTGAGGCGTGCCGAAGCCGAGCGGGATGAGGCGGTCTTCCTCCGGTATTGCTACGAAGAGGCGAAAGCTTCTGAGCGACGGGCGCTGGCCGAGCGGGACTGCTATCGCGACAAGGCGCTGAGCGCGGAGTGCCGCTACCGTATCGCATGCGGCATCTGTGGCTCGCGCTGCGACGAAGACGACTACTGCGCCGCCGTGATCGAGGAGGTGGACGCATGAGCCGCCGCGTGCACCCCGTCCTCTACGTGTCCGGCCCCGTGACCGGCGTGCGCGACGGCAACCGTCCCGCGTTCGACCAGGCAGCGCGCGAGCTCAATGCGGCCGGGTACAGGGCGCGCGTCCCGCACGCCGACGTCGCGCCCGGGACCCCGTGGGTCGCGGCGATGCGCACGACGCTCATGGCGATCCTGGCGCAGGCCGACGGGTTGGCGCTTCTGCCCGGTTGGAAGCTCAGCTGGGGAGCGCGCCTCGAGGAGCACTTGGCTCGGTCGCTGGGGATGCCGGTGATGACGGTGGCCGAATGGCTTCACCACGACGAGAGGGAGGGAAGACGATGACGAGGAACAAGATGACCGACCTCAACGACCACCTGTTCGCGCAGCTGGAGCGACTGTCGGACGAGGAGCTGTCGGCCGAGGCGCTGGAGGCGGAGATCAAGCGGGCCAAGGCCGTGTCCGGCATCGCGCAGCAGGTGATCGCCAACGCCGACCTCGGCCTGCGCGCGGCGGAGTTCGAGGATCGCAAGCTCGACGCGGATCTGCGGCTGCCACCGATGCTGGGGGCAGCGGTGCGTAGGAAGACGCCCGAGGAGGTCGCCTGGCTGCTGGAGAACGCGCCCCTGCACGCGCAGGGCGAGACGCCAAGGCGTCCCTGGCATCCTGGATGCACGACAGGGGCGTCAAGCCGACGAGCAAGCACCAGCGCCGGTGCCGCGCGTGCATCGACGCGGGAAGGGAGAGGCTATGAACGGCGACTGTCCGGGCTGCGGCGGGCGGCCGCAGGCGTTCCTGTACGAGCTGCGCGAGACCTTCGATCTTTCCCACGACCGGTTCGAGGTCGAACTGTCGTGCCCCCGATGCCGCATAGGGGTGAAGTACCGGGGCATGGACATCGAGCGTGCGAGGAAGGGAGCGCTGCGTCTGTGGGCCTCTCTGGCGGCGAAACGGAGAGACGCGTAGGAAAGGCCGAAGCTCTCGCCCCGGCCCGCCCGCAACGGAATCATACCACGTCGGGAGGAGAGCCTTGGCCGCACACGATTACGAAACGATGAAGATATGCGTCGACGCCTACCTGCGCTACGTCAGGGGGATCGATTCGACGCTGGCGGAGATCGCCGAGGACGTGGCGCGCCTGGAGGCGAGGCTGGAGCTCATGGGCGCGTCGTTCGAGGCGGCCGCCGCCGGAGGCGTGCGCGACGCGCTGCCCGACGGCATCGCCAAAGCGGCCGAGCTGCGAGACGAGTGGGCGGGGGCCATGGCCCGCCACGCCGACGAGCTGTCCGAGGCGAAGCTGCTGTGCCGCCCGGTGCACGAGCGCCGCCACGCGCTGTGGCTGCACTCGGTCGAGCGGCTCAGCTGGGACGAGACGGCGCGCAGGATGGGGTACAGCAGCGCCCAGACCAGGCGCTTGGCCGAGATCGGCGTGCGCGAGCTGTACGCGCTCATGCCCGAGCGCTGGAGGCGCGAGCCGATCCCCAACGCCGCGCCGCGCTGAAACATGAGCAGAAATGAGCAGCTTTTCCGTGCTATCTTGTAAGCAGTGAATTTCAGGGAAGCCGTCATCCGAGAGGGGACGGCTTTTTTCATGCCCTGGGGCGGGAGGTTGCCATGGTGACGGTCGACTACATGGTCCGCGCGGCCCTGCGCTGCGACACGGCGATGAGCCGGGCCATGCTGCGGGCGTGTGGGGTGCCGATTCCGCGCAGGTTCCGTGCCGGCTCCATCGTGCGCGCGGGCGGATACGACGGGGTGGCCGAGTGCTTCGCCAACCACGGGAGCCCAATGGACGGGCGGCGATGAGCAAGCCGAACCCCCGGCGCGCCAACGGCAGCCGACGCGCCAATCTGCGCGCGTGGCTCAAAGCCCAGGGTAGGCCGTGCCACATATGCCGCATGCCCATCGACTACGGCCTTCCGGCGGGCGACCCCATGAGCTTCGAGGTCGACGAGCTGATCCCCGTCTCCAGGGGAGGCGATCCGCTCGACCGCGCCAACGTCGACGCGGCCCATCGGATATGCAACCAGAGGAAGGGCAACCGCATGCCGGGGGATGCGGGAGCCCGCGGGCTCCCGGTCGTGCGCTCGAGGTTTTGGTAGGGGCGGCACCCCCTCCCCCCGGCGGCAAGGCACGCCCGCGGGCAAAGGGCCTTTTTCTCTCCCGCTTGCAGGCGCTGTAAACGGGAGGAGGTTCAGCATGCCGTCGAAAGGGCCGGTGACCGAGATCGAGCGCGAGTACGTGCGCTCGAAGTTTCCGCAGTTGAGCGTTGCTGAGATAGCCGCGAACCTAGGACGTTCGCGCCAGTGCGTGAACAGCATCGTCGGCAAAGACGGACTGCGCGAAACGTGTAAACGGCAAGCGCGCGCCGATGCGGACGAAGCCAGCGCCCCCGAGGATCCGCTGTCGCGCCTGAAAGAGCTGCGCGACATGCTGAGGGCTTCGCTGAAAGCCGCCGCGCCGAAGGAGATGGCCGGCCTCGCCCGCGAGTACCGGGCGACGGTCGAGGCGATAGAGAGGATGGAGGGGGACCCGGATGACGAAGCGGCGGCCGCAATCGACTCCATCGCCAAGTCCATCGCGGCCCGCATGCCCTCCTAGGCACTGGGTCACGCAGGGACGAGGCGCGGGGAACCTTGTCGAGGAGGTCCGCGAGACCGCTCGGCTTGCCGGGTACGACCCCCTCGACTGGCAAGCCGACGTCCTCGGCGTCTGGTCGGCGTTCGACGAGCGCGGCCGATGGGTGCACCGCAGGAACGGCGCCTCCGTCCCCCGGCAGGCCGGCAAGTCGGTCGACGGCATCGTGTGGGCGCTCTTCCTCGCGGCCGTCATGGGGTACAAGGTGCTCTGGACCGACCACAACTACTCGACGACCTGCGAGATGCTCGACCGGTTCCGCAAGATCCTCGGGCGCCGCCCGAACGACAGCTACGGCGTCAGGGCGTTCAACCGGCTGGTCACGGGCGCCTGCTCCAAGACCGCCCAGGAATCGTTCGAGCTCAAGGGCGGCGGGGTGATCGCGTTCTCCACGCGCACGAAGTCGGCCGGCCTGGGCTACAGCTTCGACGTCGTGATCTACGACGAGGCGCAGGAGCTAATGCCCGAGCACGTGCAGGCGATCATGCCGACCACCTCGTCCGGCGCCAAGCACAACTTTCAGGCGGTCTATCTGGGCACGCCGACGCGCGCCGGCAGCCTGGCATCAAACTTCATGCAGATGCGGGCCGAGGCGCTGGGCGACGCATGCGGGGACGACCTGTCGTGGGTCGAGTGGGGTGCGGCCGAGGTCGGCGACGTGCTCGACGAATCGAGGCTCTACGAGGTCAACCCGTCGCTCGCGTCGGGCCAGGCGGACGTCGACGCCATCCGCTCGGGCATCCGCGCGATGCTGCCCGACGAGCTCGCGGCGGCCCAGGAGTACTTCGGCTACTGGCTCCCCGAGGTTTCGGCGGCTGCGGCGATACCGACCGAAGCGTGGGAGAAGTGCGCGGTGGAAGAGCCGCCCGAAGCCGGCAAGCTGGCGTTCGGCGTCAAGTTCTCCCCGGACGGGCGAACCGTCGCCGTGTCGTGGGCGCGCGCCGAGCCGGGCGGCGGCTCGTACGTGGAGCTGTGCGAGGTCGCCGGCACGTCTTCGGGCACCGCCTGGCTCTCCGACATGCTCATCCGCAACGCCGACGAGATCGCCGTGTGCGTCGTGGACGGCAGGTCGGGCGCGGCGGCCCTCGTGCAGCGCCTCCTCGACGGCGGGTTCCCCAGGCGGGCCGTAGACGAGGGGTCGCCGGCGAAGGCGCAAGCGGCGGCCTCGATGCTCATGGAGGAGGTCCTGGCCGGAACGCTGTCGCACATCGCGTCGCCGGCGCTGGACGAGTCGGCCACGAGGTCCGTGCGCCGCGAGATCGGCAAGGACGGGTTCGGGTTCGGAGACGGCCCCGACTCGATCTCGTGCCCAGTGGAATCCGCGTCGCTCGCGCTGTACGGGGCGCGCACGACCAAGAGGGATCCGAACCGAGTGCAGGAAGCGAGCTTCTGATGGACATCAAGCCTCTGACGCAGGACATCGCACGGGCGGACGGCCTCTTGCCCGGGGACGCCTCCATCGTGGCCGAGCTCGTGGAGCTGTGGGCGGCGAAGCGAGATCGCAACGGGCTGCGGGACAAGTACTACCTGGGGCACGTCCCCATCAAGGACCTCGGCATCGCGATCCCGCCGGAGGTCGCGCAGAAGCTCCGGACGCGGGTCGACTGGCCGCGCAAGGCCGTGACATCGCTGGCGAACCGCTCGATGTTCGACGGCTTCACGTCGAGCGACGCCGAGGTCAAAGACGCCCTCGCCCGCGTGGTGGACGCCAACGACATGCGCTCGCTCTACAGGAGGATCCTCATCGGCGAGCTCAAGCACTGCTGCGGGTTCTGGACGGTGACCGAGGGCGAAAACGGCGTGCCCGTAGTGAGCGCGTACCCCGCGACCGCCGCTTGCGCCGTGTGGGACGACGCGCTCAAAGAGATCCGCGCCGGGCTCGTCGTGGTGGAATCGAGAGCGCGGGCCGGCACGGACGAGCGCGAGCCCACCTGCATCGAGGCGTACACCTCCGACGCGGTCATCTCGCTTCGCCGCAAGCCGGGAGCGAGGTGGCGGGCCGAGTACGCCCCGCACGCCATGGGCCGCCCCCTCATGGAGCCCATGCCGTTCGAGCCGACGCTAGAGCGGCCCTTCGGCCACTCGCGCATCACGCGCACGGTCATGAGCCTCACTGACGACGCCATCAGGCAGCGCGCCCGCATGGAGGTCGCCGCCGAGGCGGCGGCGCTGCCGCAGACGTGGCTGATCGGCACGGCGGTGAAGATGATCAACGACGGCAACAAGTACAGCGCCTCGATGGGGACGATCAACGAGGTAACCAAGGACAAGGACGGAGACGCGCCCACGGTGTGGCAGTCGGCCCAGCTGTCCATGCAGCCCCACACGGAGTACTTCCGGCTGTTGGCCCAGCAGTTCAGCTCCGCCACCAACGTGCCGTTGGCGGAGCTCGGGGTCACGACCGACAACCCGTCGAGCGCCGAGGCGATCTACGCGGCGAAGGAGCCGCTCGTCGTCGACGCGCAGAACCTCAACAAGGCCAACGAGGTCGCGCTGCGAAACGTCGCGCTCATGTGCCTTGCGTCGATGCGCGGCACGGACTTCGCGACGCAGCGCGACGCGGGGGCCTCCATAAGCGTCCACTGGCCTGATCCGGCGTACCCGAGCGTGGGGAGCATGTCGGACGCCGTGGTGAAGATGGTCGCGGCCATACCGACGCTCGCCGACAGCGAGGTCGTCTTGGAGCGCCTGACGTTCACGGCGGAGGAGATAGAGCGCATCCAGGGCGACCGGAAGGCGGCGCAGGCGAACGCGGCGATAGCGTCGCTGCTCGCGCCGAAGAAGGAGAACGATGACGGAGATACCGCGCAGCCTCCTGGACTCCCTGACCGAGGAGATTAACGCCCTGTCCGGGGCCGGGCGGCAGATGGTCGAGAACGCCCTGTCGAGGCTCGCGCCGATGTTCGCGGACGACGACGGCCTTATCCCGAACGAGAACGTGGCGGCTCTGCGGGCGGCGGCGTGCGAGGTCATGGAGGCCGTCTGCGGCGAGATGGCCGACCTCGCCGCAGCGAGGGCCGCCGGGTTCTACGAGTCCGTGCGCAAGCTGCACGTCGACGAGAGGTTCGCGGCGCGCGTGGACTCCGGGCGCGATCCTGCCGCCACCGCCGGAGCCGTGCGCGCGCTCGTGCAGAGCGTCGTCGATACCGGGAACACGGACGCGTTCGCACGCGACCTCGCCGACAGGGTGGACTACGAGGCCAAGAGAGCGGCGGGCGAGTGCGTACTCTCAAACGGTGCGCGCGATCCGCTCAAGCCGAGGTTCGCCCGCGTGCCGTCCGGGGCCGAGACGTGCCCGTTCTGCATCATGCTCGCGAGCAGGGGGTTCGTGTACTGGACGGAGCGGACGGCGGGCTCGAGGGGGCACTACCACGCGCACTGCGACTGCCGCATAGTTCCGAGCTTCGACTCGTACTACGCCGGGCCGAGCCGGCGCTTCAGCGCCACGGAGGTGATCGAGGGCTACGACCTCGACGGGCTGTACCGACGCTACGTCCAGGATCTGAGGGACGGGAAGCTGAACCTCAAGGGCGTGAGCAGGTACTCGAGCCACGTCCTCGGATGGAGCAGCGGGCAGTTCAAGAGCTACGGCGACTTCTCGAGATTCGTCAGGGAAGCGTCCGGCATCGAGGACCTGCAGCTCAGGTGCGCCGTGATCGAGCAGGAGTGGCCGAAGACGGGGCTTGGCGCCAAGTACCTCTCGCAGCTGAGGCAGACCGTCATGGAAAAGCGCTCGTCGCTTATGGGCGACGCGTACTACGAGAAGCCGCGCGCCGAGCTGGAGGACCACGAGAAGAAGGGCGTGGATTGGCTCCTCGGGCACGGCATCCGGCCGACCGTGAAGCGGGAAGACCCGACGGCGAAGGCGAACCTGGACTTCGAGATCGACGGCCAGCCGTGGGAGATGAAGAACGTCACGAACGCCGGAAGCTCTGTTTCGAACCAGATGTCGCGAGCGAAGAAGAAATGGCGGAAGCTGGGTCTCGACGAGCCGGTCAGGATCGTGATCACGACGGCAGGGTGCTCTGACAGCTTCGAAGCCGTCGTCGAGGCGGTTAAGTCCAAGGCGGGTTACGACGAAGCGATCGTCGTCAGCGAAACCAGCATATGCAGGGTAAGAAAATGAGGCCGTGTCCCGTCATCTCTGTCGGGGCGTGCCTCATTCCCATAGGCAGATTATACCACACCCGACCGGTGCATGAAGACGAGGCCGTGTCCCGATTCGATGGTCGGGGCGTGCCCCGTCTTCGCCTCGCACTGTACCACTTTTCGGAATCAAGCGCCTTCGGGCGCTTTTTTCATACACCCGACATCCCGCGAGCCGAACGGCGGACGGGGCGGGCCGAACGGCCCCGGGAAGGAGATGCGACATGCCGCCCATCGAAGAAGGAGCGCCGAGGCAGGAGCCGGCCGCGAGCCAACCGTCCGAGCCGAACGGCGATGAGGACTGGAAGGCCAAGTACGAGGCGCTTCTCGGCCACTCCCGCGACTGGGAGAAGAAGGCCAAGGCGAACAAGGAAGCCGCCGAGAAGCTGGCCGAGCTCGAGAAGGCGAACCGGACCGACTCCGAGAAGATCGCGCAGCTGGAAAAGCGCATAGGCGAGAAGGAGCGGGCGGAGGAGCGTGCAAGGCTCGTCGCTAAGGTGGCGGCCGAGAAAGGCGTGCCGGCCGAGCTGATCGCGGGCGACGACGAGGAGTCGATGTCCGCCTGGGCCGACAAGCTCAAAGCGGCCATGACGCCGAAGCCCGCCGCGAAGGTGGAGAAGCCCGGCAGCTTCGACCGGGGCGGCGCGGGCGGCGACGATCCCATGAGGGACGTCGTCAAGCAGCTATTCGGGAACAAGTAAGCCAAACAAGCAGAGAGGAGCGCCAGCATGGCACTCGAAACCTCCAAGGTGGTGCTGCCGACCTCGGTGGCGACCTACATCAAGGACAACGCGAAGGACACTTCCACCATCGCGGCCCTGTCCCCTTCCACCCCGCAGCTCTTCACGAACGCCGACAACCTCATCTTCGACGGCGCGAGCGAGGCCGAGGTCGTGGAGGAGGGCGCGGTGAAGTCCTCTTACGACCAGCCAATGAGCTCGCTCGTCGGCAAGCGCTTCAAGGTGCAGACCACGACGCGCGTCACCAACGAGCTGCAGTGGGCCGACGAGGACAATCAGCTCCAGATCATCAAGGCCATCCAGAGCGACCAGGCGAAGGCCCTCGGCCGCGCGCTGGACTACGTGGTCTACCATGCCGTCAACCCCAAGCCTGGCACCGTCATGGCAGGGTACAGCAAGCTCGTGGACGACGCCGTGCAGATCGCGGCGACCGACGACCCCGTGGCCGATATCGACGCCCTCACCGACGCCCTCGCGCTCGGAGAGTACGACATCGACGGCATCGCGATGTCCAAGCTCTGGGCGGCCGAGCTGCGCAAGCTGCGCGTTCCGGCGACCGGCATGCGCATGTACCCGGAGATCCCCATCAGCCTCAAGCCCGGCAACATCGACGGCATCGCGGCGGCCACTTCCGGCACGGTGGACGGACGCAAGGCGAAGGAGGCCACGAACGTGCTGGCCATCATCGGCCAGTTCGACCTCATCAAGTGGGGCATCGTGCGCGACATCACGGCGGAGATCATCCTCTACGGCGATCCCGACCAGACCGGCGTCGACCTCAAGGCTCACAACCAGGTGGCCTACCGCACCGAGATGGTGTACGCCTACACCGTGATGGACCCGAAGGGCTTCGCCGTGCTCAAGGCCGCGAAGGCGGGCGAGTAGCATGGCGTCCCTCGTGCAGAAGCTCGTCGTGGAGGACGTCGCCAAGGCTTCGCGGATCCTGCCGCAGCGCGTCGCGCTCGCGAACCCCGACGGCACGGCCTTCGCGGGCAAGGCGGGGCCGAAGGGGGCGAGCGTCAAGGCGATCGAGCTCGTCGCAGACGCGGGCGGCGCCATAACCGGGGGCACCGCCACCCTCACCGACGGCAAGACCGTGGACATCGCGGTCACGGTCGCGTCCTCGTAAGGAGGTGCCGGAATGGACGGCACCGACTCCTTCGCGGACATCGAAGACTATGCTGTGCGCTACGGCCTTCCGGCAGACGAAGCCCGCGCGGCCGTGCTGCTGGGCGATGCGTCGGGCATGCTCTTGGCTGCGTACGAGGAATTCTTCGGAGCCTCGTATAGAAAAGGGGAGCACCCGGCGTTCGACCGCTCGGCGCCCGCCGTGTGCTGCGCGATGGTGCAGCGCGCCCTGAACGTGCCGGCCGGCATGGCCGGGGCGACCCAGTACAGCCAGGGCGGGGGCGGGTACACCGCGTCCGTCTCGTTCGGAGGCGCGCTGGGCGACCTGTACCTGGGCAAGTCCGACTTCAAGCGCCTCGGGCTCGACGGGGCGAGGATGAGGGCCATCGCACCCGCGGTGCGCGATGCTTAGCCTCATCCGCGGCGAGCCCGTGACCGTCGTCCGGCCGAGCGTCGCGCACGACGGTCTGGGCGAGCCCGTCTACGGCGAGCCCGCGCGCACTCCGGTGCCCGACGTGCTGGTGGCGCCAGGCGCGACCTCCGACATGGACGCGACGCGCCCCAACGGCGTGACCGTCTCGTTCACGCTCGGCTTCCCCAAGACGTTTCAGGAGCCGCTGCGCGGCTGCGCGGTCGAGGTTCGCGGCGTCGAGTACGCCGTCGTCGGCGACCCGCAGCCGCTCACGCCCGAGAACGTCCCCGGCCCCTACAACTACACCGTGGAGGTGACCAGATCGGATGGCTAGCTGCAAGGTGAGGCTCAAGAAGTTCAAGTGGAGCCCGGCCGGGTACACGCAGGTGAAGGACGGCGGCAAGACGCAGGCGATCCTCGCCTCCAAGGCGGCCCGCGTCAAGGCGTCGGCCGACGCGATGTCCAAGGGCTCGCACCGGGTCGTCCAGAAGCGCGGCAGGTTCGACACGGGCTACTTCGTCGCGGCCGACGACTACGAGGCGCGATACGACCAGGCAAAACGCAAGACCCTCACCAAGGCGTGCAACTCGATCGGGGGCGGTAGCTGATGGACGTGGAGCGTGTGGTCGCTGAGCGCATCGGCGTCACCGTCGGAGTCCCCGCGTACCTCGACGTGCCGCAGGGCGCTCCCGACGAGTTCCTGACCGTCGAGCAGACGGGGGGCGGCGGCACCTACATGGAGGCCGTTTCGCTCGACATCGACTGCTGGGCGGGCACGCGCAAGCGGGCGAAAGCGCTCAGCGCCCTTGTCGCCGCGGCGGTGCCCGATCTCGACGACGAGCCGAACGTCTTCGGCCCGAAGGTGGAGAACTCCTACCGCATGAACGATCCGGACACGGGCAAGCCCCGCTACGTCGTGAGCGTCTCGCTCTGGATCTGCGAGTAGCAAAACCAAACCAAACCAAACTGAACAGAAAGGCGGCAACCATGGCAAACGCCGTTGCCACCGCCAACTCCCAGGCCAACGTATCGGCCGGCAAGGGAGTCAAGGGCGGCTACATCTTCAGCGCGCCGAAGGGCACGGCCCTCCCGGCCGACATCGATACCCCGCTGGACCCGGCGTTCAAGGTGCTCGGGTTCGTCAGCGAGGACGGGTACGTCGAGAGCGTCGACGAGGACTCCAACGACATCGTCGACATGAACGGCGACCTCATGGACTCGGCGAGCTCGAACCGCGTGGAGTCGGCGCAGGTGACCCTCGCCGAGATCAAGGCCGAGACGCTGCGCCGCCAGTACGGCGACTCCAACGTCACGGACGAGGACGGCCTGATCAAGGTCAAGCACAACGCCGACTCCCATCCCGTGTTCGCCTACGTGCTCGAGCTCGTGCTCAAGAACGGGCGGCGCTGGCGCAAGGTCGTGCCGCTCGGGCAGTCGAGCGAGCTCGACAGCCTCACCATCGCCTCGAGCGAGCTGTGCGCCCGCGCGCTCACGATCAAGTACCTCACCGACGAGGGCGGCAACACCTGCTACGACTACATCGAGTCGACGGAGACCTCCCCAAAATAGCGGCCCCGGTCGCCGCCCCCTCGCGGGGCGGCGTTGAGGCCCCGGCCGAAAACCGGGCCGGGAACGACGACCGCGACGAACCGACCGAAGCAACCGAAGCGTAAGGAGAACCATATGGGCACCAGGAAATTCGAGTTCCGCGGAAGCGACTTCGAGGTCGACGTGGCCGCGGCGCATTCCATGCGCGTGCAGCGCGACATCTCGCTGGTGGGCGAGCCGGGGCATGCGGCCAAGGGCTGGGAGTCCTTCGACAAGCTGTTCTGCGGCCGCTTGGACGAGTACCTCGACTCCATCCCCGGCGAGGACGGGAAGGTCGGCGAGCACGGCTGCACCGACGCGGACTTCGTCGCGTTCGTCCAGGCGGCCTCCGAGGCGGCGAACGCAAAAAACTAGCGGGGTTCGCCGCCGACTTCTTCGACCACCGCGAGGAGCTGGCGGCGGACTTCCGGCAGTTCTACGGGATCGACCTGCCGCTCGAAGGGGACGAGGCGGACGACCCGGTGCGCATGGCCGCGCTGTGGGCGCACCTGCCGCGCGAGTCCCGCACGGTCGCGCGCCGCTCGCCGGACAGCAGGTGGAGCGAGGGCGACTGGATGCTCTGGCGGATCGAGCACGACGTGCGGCGCCTGGCCTGGATGCTGTCCGAGGACGGGGCCAAGAGGCGCAACGCGCCGCGCCCGCTCGAGACGCCGGGGCAGGCGGCCGAGGCCAGGCGAAGGGCGGAGAACGCGCTGTCGGCGCGAGGCGAGATAGACCGGATACTCGGGATGGGGGCAGGGAATGGCTAACGTCGGATCGGCGTACGTGTCCATCATGCCGTCCATGGACGGCTTCGCGGCGAGCTTCGGCAAGCAGTTCGGGGCCGAGGGGACCAAGGCGGGATCGGCCTTCTCCAAGGGCCTTTCGGGCGCGGAGGGGTCGGCGTCCGCGCTCGGGAAGAAGTCGGCCTCCGGGTTCTCCATGGCGTTCGGGGCCGTCGCGGGGGCGGCGGCCGCGGTGGCGAGCAAGGCAATCGGGGCGGTGTCCTCGTCGATAGGGTCGGCCGTCTCGCGCGTGGACACGCTCAACAACTTCCCGCGCGTGATGCAGTCCCTCGGCTACTCGGCCGAGGAGTCGGCCGCGACCGTCTCCGGGCTGTCCGACCGCCTCTCCGCGCTGCCCACGCGCCTCGACGACATGGCGTCGGCGGTCCAGCAGCTCGCCCCGTCCTCCGCCTCGCTCACGCAGGCCAAGGACAGGGCGCTGGCGTTCAACGACGCGCTCCTGGCCGGAGGGACCTCGGCCGGGACGCAGCAGAACGCGATGCAGCAGCTCACCAAGGCCGTGTCGACGAACAAGATGGAGATGGACTCGTGGATGTCGATCCAGGAGGCCATGCCCGGCCAGCTCGACCAGGTGGCGAAGTCCATGCTCGGCCAGGGCGCGAGCGCGTCGGACCTCTACGACGCGATGAAGTCCGGCCGGGTGTCGGTGAGCGACTTCGCGGACGCCATCGTGGCGCTCGACCAGCAGGGCGGCGACGGTTTCGACTCGTTCTACCAGCAGGCCCAGAACGCCACCGGCGGCATCGGCACGTCGATGTCCAACATGAAGAACGCGGTGACGAAGGGCATCGCCAACGTCATCCAGGCGTTCGGTTCGGACAACATCGCCGCCGGCTTCGATTTCTTCAAGGCGGGCGTGAACGGCGTCTTCGGCGCGGCCGCGGACGCAGCTTCCAACATCGGCCCCGCGATCACGACGCTGTCCGGCGGCTTCCAGAAGTTCTCCGACGACCTGGCGGGGTTCGCCGCCGAGGCCGGGGAGGCCCCGACGTGGGGGGACGCCCTGTGCCTGCTCGTCCAGGACGTCGGCCAGGCGTTCGGCCTGTCGTACGAGGAGCTCCAGCCCTGGGCCGACGGCCTCGCCCAAGCCGGCGACGCCGCGCAGGGCGCCCTCTCGATCGCGGGAGGGGCGGCGGCGGCCTTCGCGTCGGCGATCTCGGAGGGCAAGGATCCGCTCGAGGCCCTGTCGGCCGCGTTCGATTCGCTCCCGGAGCCCGTGCGGACGGCCGTCGCGGCGCTCGCCGTCGTCGCCGGGGCCGTGGGCGCCGCCAAGCTCGCCGCCGGCGCCGCAAGGGTGGCGGGAACATTCAAGTCGCTCGCCTCGTCGTTCTCCTCGATCGCGGGCAGGGCGGCGCAGGCCGCGGGCGGCCTCGCGAAGGTCGGATCGGGCGCGCGCTCGGCCGG
>OLQP01000218.1_pt1 | contig 57084 bp, 52 predicted proteins | sample 1643181 | NCBI WGS metagenome assembly OLQP01 (sample SAMEA3136710, study PRJEB25190) | human gut metagenome | biome: human gut; feature: human-associated habitat; material: faeces | place: Austria | collected 2013 | reverse complement strand
GGGCGCCGGGGGGGGGCAGCGCTCGCCTGGAATGTTTCACGTGAAACATTTGTTCTGGTGGCTTGTTTAGCACATGGCCGCAGAATGGGATAGAGTTCCCGGTCATCCTGGGCGGAAGCGCCCGCAGGGCGCCGGTGCCGAAGGGTCCCGCGCGGTGCCAGCCGGAGCGGGGAGCTCCCTTCCATCCGGCGGTCATGCGCCCCGTTTCCGGTGCTCCCCGGGGAAGGGGCGCTCGGTCGCGCGGAAGATTAGCTCATGTTGGAGAAGCGCTCGACGGCTTTGGTGAAGCTTTCGATGGTCTTGTCGGCGTCGCCGTGCTCGATGCCGTCGCGCACGCAGTGCTGGATGTGGCCCTCGAGCACCACCTGGCCGCACTTGTGCAGCGCCGACTTCGCGGCGTTGATCTGCGCGAGCACGTCCTCGCAGGGCACGTCCTCGTCCACCATGCGGTCGATGGCCTGCACCTGCCCGACGATCTTCTTCAGCCTGCGGTGCAGGTTATCCGCGTCCATGCATTGCCTCATGGCGCTCCCTTCGCTTGCGACTCGTTGCGTTCGGGTTCTCATTCTAGGCGAAAAGCGGGCTGCGTGCACGACGGCGTTTCCGGGGCGTCGTGCACGTCGATGCCGTCCGGCGCGCCGGCTGCGCGGTAGCGGCGCTCGTAGCGGGCGGCGAACACCGCGAGCAGCGCGACGGCCGCAAGCGAGAAGGGCACGCCCGCCAGGCTCGGCGAGGCGTAGGACGCTCCGGCGTTGAGCACGGCCTGGCCGATGGTGGCGCCGAACGCGTTGCCCAGGTTGAACGCCACCTGCACGCACGCCGACCCGATCATCTCGCCGCCGCCGCGCCCCACCTTCACCATGAGCAGCTGCTGGGGGCTCGACACGAAGAACATGCCGAAGGCGCACAGGAACATGAGCCCGGCCGCCGTGGCGGGCGCGCCCGAGAACGCGAAGATGAGCGCGAGCGTGATGCAGCCGATGGCCTGGCCGGCCGCCGCCATCTTGCCGGGCGACGTGCGGTCGGTGAGCCGGCCGCCCACGAGCGAGCCGACCACCATGCCGAAGCCCGCCAGCGCGAGCAGCGCCGGCAGCGCGTCGGACGGGAAGCCGCCGATGTCCGTCAGCCACGGCGACACGTAGCTCCACCAGCAGAACACGCCGGTGTTGCCCAGCAGCACCGCGCCGATGACCAGCCAGGGGCCCGGCTTCTTGAGGAAGCGGAACTGGCCCGCCAAGCCCGCGTCGGGGATGGGGCGCACGGCGGGCACGAGGCGCGCGACGAGCGCAAACGAGCCGAGCGCCCACACGGCGACGAACACGAACGCCGCGCGCCACGACACGAGGCCGGCCAGCAGCGTGCCGCCAGGCACGCCCACCATGTTCGCCACCGTCTGTCCCAGCACCATGATGGACACGGCCTGACCCTCGCGGCCGGGTTCGGCTAGCTCGCGCGCCACGATGGTGGCGGTGCCGAAGAACGCGCCGTGTGGCAGGCCGGACACGAAGCGCGCCGCCACGAGCACCTCGGCGTTCGGTGCGAGGGCGGCCGCGGCGTTGCCGAGCGCCACGAGCGCCACGAACCCGAGCAGCAGCCGCTTGGGCGGCACGCGTCGGCCGAACACGAGGAACAGGGTGCCCACGCACACGCCGAGGGCGTATGCGGAGATGAAGGTGCCGGCCGCCGGCACGCTGACGTACAGGCCGGAGGCCGTGACGGGGAGGATGCCCATCATCACGAACTCGGCGAATCCGAGCGCGAACGATCCGGTGGCGAGGGCGAGCAGGCTTTTCTTCATGGGTCGGGCGGTTCCTTCGGGACGGGAGGGGCGGGACGCTGCGATGCGGCGTGCGCGGCGCAGCCGTGCGGGCTTCGCGCGGAGCTGGGACAGTATGCCATCGCCGCGCGCCGAGCGGTGGAAACTTGTCGGGAATATGACAAACCCTCCATCGGACGAACGCGAAACGCCGCGCCGCTTTTGGAGATTGTCCGGAGACGCTACAATACGATGGTTACGAGGTAGCATTTATGAGAAAGTTTGCTTTGGATAACAACTTGGCGAGGATAGACCGCAGATAGGAGCAGCAACCATGTCCATGATCAACAAGGAAATCGACGACTTCACCGTCCAGGCGTTCCACAACGACGACTTCGAAACGGTGACGAAGGACGACGTGCTGGGGAAGTGGGGCGTGTTCTTCTTCTACCCGGCCGACTTCACGTTCGTGTGCCCGACCGAGCTGGAAGACCTCGGCGCGCTGTACGACAAGTTCCAGGAAGCGAACTGCGAGATCTACGCGGTGTCGTGCGACACGCATTTCGCGCACAAGGCGTGGCACGACGCGTCCGAGAACATCAAGAAGCTGCCGTACCCGATGCTGGCCGACCCCACGCACAAGCTGGCTGACATCTTCGACGTCTACATCGAGGAGGAGGGCGTGGCCGAGCGCGGAAGCTTCGTGGTGAACCCCGAGGGCAAGATCGTGTGCTACGAGGTGAATGCCGGCAACATCGGCCGCAACGCCGCCGAGCTGCTGCGCCGCGTGCAGGCCAGCCAGTTCGTGGCCGAGCACGGCGACTCCGTGTGCCCCGCGCGCTGGGTGCCGGGCTCCGAGGTGCTCCATCCGGGCATCGACCTGGTGGGCAAGCTGTAAGCCTGCATCGGCCGCGCATCATTGCTCGAGCGGAACCGATCGGCGCCCGATCCCCTGCGGGGTCGGGCGTTTTCGCGCTTACGTTCCTACGCCGAGAACAGCTTGCGGATTTCGGCTGTCAGCTGCTTGCGCGCGAATACCACGAGCCCAAGCAGGAACACGCTGGCGGTGAGCGCGCTCACGAGCGAGGGGACGTCCCACGTAGTGAGCCCCAGCGCCTGCAGCGCCAGCGGGATGAGGCCCAGCCCCACGTCGAACAGCAGGTACTTCGCGTAGCCCGAGACGAACGTGCCGCGGAACACCGCCAGCAGCACGCCGTCGAACACGAGCGCCACCAGGCAGATGCCGGGTATGACGAAGGTGGTGACCACCGGGTTGCGCGAAACGAGGAACCAGATGGCGGCGATGGCCAGCAGCACGAGGAAGTAGCGCGCCACGACGCGCAGGAAGTCGGGCGTGTGCGTGAGGATGTTGCGCACGAACAGGTAGTTCACCACGAGGCCGACGCAGACTGTGACCACGATGTCGCCCGGAAGCTGGAGCAGATGACCCAAGAACAGCATCACCAGCAAGCACGCCCCCGTGGCGAACGCCAGCACCGCCAGCGCGATGGCGCCCGACTTGCGCACCTCGTTGCGCGGGAACACCGCGGGCGACGCGTCGCCCGAAAGCTCGGCTTGGCACAACGGGCACCGGTCGAGGTCGCCCGAGAACTGCACGCCGCATTTCTCGCATCGTTTCATCGGCCGTCGTCCTCCCTCGCGTCCGTCTCGTTGTGCGCCGGCGCCTCGCTCTTCGCGCTCGCGCCTTCGCGTGCGGGGGTTTGCCCTCCCCAGCGCTTCACCGAGGCCTCGATCTTGGCTTCAAGACGGTCTTCCGCCACCTCTTCTTTTGTCTTGTTGATGTTGATGCGCCCCTCGATGCCTTGGCCGGAGAAGAACCTGCAGATGTTCTTGATGACGTCCGGGTTCGAGTACACCGTGGAGATGCCGATGCTCAGATCGTCGCCGAACGCGCACATCAGGAAGTTCAGGCCGGTGGTCGAGGTCAGGATGTTGACGTCGCGAATATAGAGGGCCAGGCGTTCGTCGATGCGGATGGGGCCGAGGTTCGACATAGTGGTGGTCACGTCGCGCGCGGCCAGGCGGTTCGCCAGCCCCAGGATGAAGTCCTTCGCGAACAGCGGCGCCAGGCGCAGAAGCGGGTTCTTCTCCAGCGCGATCATGCGGTTCATGCGGCTCTTGAGCTCTTCGGCCTGCGTGGCGGTTTTCAGCTGATCCTGCACGATGCGGGCGATCGTCTCCACCGGCTCGTCCTCGTCGCCGGGCACGTAGGATACGAACGCCAGCCCGAAGAAGTTCTTGACGGTGGTGGATTTGAAGAACTGGCGCAGGTCGACCGGCACGTCCATGCGGATGGCGCGGCTGCGGTCGCGGCGCGGCATTTCGGCGCGGATGGCGCACATGATGACGGCGATCACGAGCGCGGTCACGCCTACGTCCCAGCTGCGCGCCAGGGCGAGCACGCGCTTCGCGGGGAGGTGGTACTCGAAGAACGTGGGATCGGCCTCGTCGCGCCAGCCTTTCAGCCGGTATACCTTCGGTGCCCGCGTTGCGGCGGCTTTGTCGCGTTCGAAGTATTTGTCGAAGCTGTTCTCGGACTTCTGGTGGTCTGAGCCGTCGTATTCTGCGGGCACGCCCTTCACGCCGTAGCGCTCCTCGATGTAGGCGTGCAGCAGGGCCTTGAAGAAGCTGAGCGAGCCCCGCCCGTCGGACACGATGTGCGACACCTCGAGGTTGATGCGCGCGGCGTGGTAGCTGACGCGGAACAGCACGCTTTTCGCGTGGACGTGCAGTCCGTAGCAGATGGGGAGGTTCTCCTGCTGCACGACGGGGACCTGGGCGGACTGTTCAAGGTAGTGCCAGAACATGCCGCTGCGCAGGCAGACGTTGAAGTTGGGGAAGACGCCTGCCGTCTTCTCGAGGGCATGCTGCAGCGCAGCGGGATCCACATCGTCTTGCATGGTGGCTGCGTAGCGGAACACCGTCTGGGCCGAGCTGCCCGCCTGGGACGAGTAGAACTTGCCGACGTTGTCTAGTCGGTACCAAGTATCCCGAGCCATGCGGGTTCGCCCTCCTGCGTGAGATCGTCGCCGTCCAAGAAATGCTTGATGATGCGGTACGTGTCCTTGACCAGGCTGAGCACCGACGGATACAGAAGGTAGCCGTGCACGGCGTCGAGCATGCGGTAGCACTGCACCTCCTGGTCGCCTTCCAGCTCCAACCGCGCCGCGTACGCTTCTCCCTCGTCGCGCAACGGGCAGTACTCGGCGCTGATGACCAGCGTGCGCGGTTGCCGCGACAGGTCGGGGTCGAGCAGCGGCGCGAAGTAGGGGTCGTCGAAATCGGCGGGCGCCGAGCGGTACAGGTCCATGTAGCCCTCGATGTCGCGCCAGGTGAGCAGGTAGTCCTCGCCGTTCTCGCGCACCGAGTCGAACCACGACGTGAACGGGTCGTGGTCGTTGTACGTGACGGGGTACAGCAGCATCTGCGTGCGCGGCTGGAAGTCGCCGCGGTCGCGCGCCATGAGCGACAGCACTGCCGCCAGGTTGCCGCCCGCGCTGTCGCCGAACAGCACCACGTTCTCGGGGTCGACATCCTCCAGCAGCGTGCCCGCGTACAGCTGGCGCGCCACCTCGTAGCAGTCCTCGGCCGCCTGAGGGAAGCGGTGTTCGGGTGCGCGCCGGTAGTCGACCGACACTACGCGTCGCTCCAGTTGGATGGCCATGGTGGTGCACGCGTCGATGTAGAAGTCAACCGTGCCGTTCACCCAGCCGCCGCCGTGGAAGAACAGGACGGTGCCGCGCGAGTCCTCGGATACCTTCAGCCCCTCGGCCAGCGAGAAATCGAAGTCAAGCGGCGTGAACACGCGCAGCGGCACCTCGAAGCCGTCGGGCATCGTGGCGAAAGCCTCGTCGATGCGGCAGCGGGGGTTGGGCAGCACGAGCTTGGCGCTGACGTCCTCGGCGAGGCGCTGCGTTTTGTAGAACTCCCTGATGTCGGGCCGAAGCCGTGTTGCCGCCTTGAACGCGGCAAGAACCGCCTTGTTGATGGGCATGCATGCCGTCCTTTCTCTGAACCTCATCGTAGCATAAGCGAACCCTGCCGAGCAGGGCGTTACGCAAGGCTCATCCAGGTATCGGGCAGATGTTTTTATCTTGTCGAGAGGAGATTTACCCCAGGTCGATCACCGTGGTGACGCTGACGGGGGCTTCCGGGGATTCCGTCTCGGCGCTCCAGACGCTCACGGCGGGGGCCGGATCCTCGCCAGCGTCGACGGCCTTCATGACGGCTTTCCATTCCTCGCGGCTTTCGGGCACGAGCCATAGGCCGCCGGCTTCCTCCAGGAAATCGCCGTAGTAGGGGCCGGTGGTGCTGTGCACGGTGATCTCGTCGCCACTTGCCAGCTCGTCCGCCCAGGCCAGCTGGTCGTCGAGCGGCACGTTCGTTTCCACGAAGCCCTGCAGAAGCGTCAGCAGGGCGCCGGTCTGCGCAGGGTCGTCGTACGCCAGCTCGATGAACCGCGTCATCATCTGGCGATCCACCACCTGGCGGATCATCTCCTGCTGGTAGCCGGTGTCGCCGTAGCCGGTGCGCGCACGTGACAGCGCCATGGCGCGCCACGGCGTGAGCGTCTGCGGCCCGGCTTCGTACACCTCGTCGGGATGGTCCTTCGTGTAGAAGTTGTACGTCAGCCCGTAGGGCAGGTCCACGTCGAGGCCGCCGAAGTGCTCCACGATGCTCTGCAGCCCGTCGAAGCCGACCACCACGTACTGCGAGACGTCCACGCCGACGACGTCGGACACGGCTTGGCACTGCGCTTCGGGACCGGCGTTGGTCAGCATCTGGTTGAGCTTCGCGGTGTTGCCGTCAGGGAAAACGTAGGCGGTATCGCGAGGCACGCTGACGAGCGTGATCAGGTGCTTCTCGAAATCGAGGCGCATGAGCATCATGAGGTCGGCGTGGCCCGGCGTGTACTCTTCCCAGGAGTCGTCGCCGATGACGAGGATGTACTCGGGGTCGGGCACCGGGGGCGCCGGCGTGTCGTTCACGACGAGCGGCTCCGGCTGCGCTTGCTGCGCCTTTTCTTGCGCGGACGGAGCAGAGCAGGCGCCGAGGGCGGCTGCGAGCGCGATGGCGGCGAGGAGCGCGACCGTCCTGAGGGTCTTAGTCAGCTTGACGTTGGAAGCGATGGGGGACATGTGGACCGCCTTCTTTCCGCGTGCGTTTCGTCTCGATCTCCTCCATGATACCGGATGGCCCGTTCGCCGAGCGCGCCGTTTCGTCGGACGACGCGAACCGCGTGCATCGTCCGGCTACGCGTCGAGTGGTTTGTCGGCGGGGAGGCCGGCCAGGGCGTCCGCAGCCAGCTGGAGCGCGTCGACGATGCAGCCGTCGCAGCTGCGCAGGGGCTGCTTGGTCTTGATCCCCTTGAGCTCAGGGCACAGGGTGGAGCCGTTTTGCTCGCGGAAATCGTTCACGAGCTTCCGCACGATGCGGTACGTCGCCTGTTTGCTGGTGCGGTCGTCTTGTCCGTTGCTGTTCGCCAGGCCGATGGCCATGGCGGCGCCCGATACGGCTCCGCAGGTTTCGGTGAGGCCGCCCATGCCGCCGCCCAGTCCCTCGGCAGCGCGGAAGCACAGCTCCTCGTCGGCGCCGATCAGCGGGGCGAGCGTGCAGGCGACCGCCTGGGCGCAGTTGTACTTCATGCCGTGCAGCTCCAGCGCGCGGCGGGCGAGCGCCTCGCGGTCGAAGGGGTTGCGCGTGCGGGGGTCTTCGATGGTCATGGATCGGTCCTTTCGTTCGGTCGCAGCTATGATAGCGCGTCGCCGGCTCTCCGTGGTCGTGCGGTTTCCTTTCGGGTATCCTGAAACGGTTACGGAAGAGCGGCGCCGGAAGGAGCGGGCTGTGGGCGAGCGCACCATTCTCATCGTGGAGGACGACGCGGACATCAACGCGCTGCTGGCGAAGATCGTCGCGCGCGAGGGATTCGGCTGCGTGCAGGCGTATTCGGGCACCGAAGCGCTGCTGCAGATGGAACGCGCGGCGTTCGATCTGGTTCTGCTCGACATGATGCTGCCGGGCATGGATGGGCCGACGTTGATGGCGTGCATGCGCGACGAGCTGGCCTCGCGCGTGCCGGTGATCGTGGTGTCGGCGAAGGCGGGCTCGGCCGACAAGGTGGGCATGCTCGCGGCCGGCGCGGACGACTACGTGACGAAGCCCTTCGACCCCGACGAGGTGGCCGCGCGCATTCATGCGGTGCTGCGCCGCGCTGCGGGAGCGAGCGCGGCTGCGGGCGCGGGCGGCGTCTGCCCCGACGACGAGGCGCTTGTCCATCGCGACCTGCGGCTGGACGTCGCGCGCCGCCGCGTGACGCTCGGGGATGCCGAGGTGGCGCTGACCGCGCACGAGTTCGACATCCTGCACGTGCTCATGCGCTCGCCCGACAAGGTGTTCTCGCGCGAGCTGCTGTACGAGCTGGTGTGGAAAAACGGCTATTACGGCGAGCAGAACGCCGTCAACGTGCATGTCAGCAACATCCGCAAGAAGCTGGCGGCGGCCGGAGGGGCGGGCGACTACATCAAAACCGTGTGGGGCATCGGCTTCAAGCTGGCATGATGCGGGCCTTTACGCTTTCCTTAACCTTTCTTGAGGACTTATTTCCAGGCTGCATCGTATCGTTTCCCCAAGACGACAAGGCAAGCGGAAGAAAGGGAGAAACGATTCCATGGACACGGTGATCGAGACGAGGGGGCTGACGAAACGCTACGGCGGGGACGTCTGCGCGCTGTACGACGCGGACGTGAGCGTCCGCCGCGGCGACATATTCGGCGTGGTGGGCGACAACGGCGCGGGCAAGACGACGCTGTTCAAGCTGCTGTGCGGGCTGGCGTTTCCCACGGAGGGCGAGGTGCGCCTGTTCGGCGCGCACGAGCCGCGCGAGTTGGAGCGCCAGCGCACGCGCATCGGCTCCATCATCGAGAGCCCCGGCTTCTATCCGGGTTTGAGCGTGGAGAAGAACCTGGAATGCTGCCGCATACGCAAGGGCGTGCCGGGCAAGGACGCGGTGGCGCGCGTGCTGGACACCGTGGGGCTGGCGTATGCGAAGGATCGGCGCTGCCGCACGCTGTCCCTGGGCATGAAGCAGCGTCTTGGTTTGGCGATGGCTCTTTTGGGCGAGCCGGAGGTGCTGATCCTCGACGAGCCCACGAACGGCCTCGACCCCAGCGGCATCGTGGAGATGCGCGCGTTCCTCCAAGGGCTCAACCGCGACAAGGGCATTACCATCGTGATATCGAGCCACCACTTGGCGGAGCTCGAGCAGATGGCCACGACCTACGCGTTCCTGAAACGGGGTTGCGTGGTGGAGCAGGTGAGCGCGCGCACGCTGCAAGAGCGGTGCGCCGACTACGTGGACATCGCCGTGTCGGATGCCGCGCGCTTCACCGCGCTGCTGGAGAAGGAGCTGCGTCATGAGCGCTACCTGGTGCTGCTGGACGGCACCGTGCGCATCTTCGACCCGGCGGCGGGCATCGAGGCGTATAGCGGCCTGGCAGTCCGAGCGGGCATGGACGTGTCCAAGCTGGAGCGCAGGAAGATGTCGCTCGAGCAGTACTATCTCGAGCTGAAGGAGAAGGGGGTCGCATGATGCTGAACTACACGAAGAGCGAACTCTACCGCATCGTGCACGGCCGGGAGCTGTACCTGTTCACCGGCGTGTTGTGCGCTATCGTGCTGTTGTCGAGCGTATTGCTGTGGGCGATGGCGAGCACGCCCGACTTCCCCTACGCCACCGTGCGGTTCTCGCTCAGCAATCTGATCTCGATGCTGCCCTCGCTGTTTCTGCTGGCGGGGCTGCTCGTCTGGGTGCTGTTCGCCGACGATAGGAAGGACGGCACGTTCAAGAACGCCGTCGCGGACGGCTGCTCGCGACGCGATCTGTTCGTGGGCAAGTGTCTTGTGTCCACGGGGCTGGGGCTGGCCAGCATGATGGTGATCCTGGCGGTGTACGTGGGCAGCGCCGTGCTGCTGCTGGAGGGGCCCGCAGACGCGGTGCCCATCCTGCTCAAGGGCGTGGCGGCGGCGCTGCCGTTCACCGTCGCCTGCGTTGTGCTGGGCGTTGCGGTGTGCTCCGTGCTGCCGAAGACGAGCGCTGCGTTTCTGGTGTGGTTGGCCATCGTGGCCATCGTGCCTTCGGCGCTGCACGCGGTGGGAATGGTCGTGGAGCCGGTGGGCGCGCTGGCCAGCTGGTTGCCGTACAACTTCTTCTCCAACGAGGTGGCCATCAACCAGAGCGGCCTGGCCGAGTTTCTGTGGGACACGCCGGCGGGTTTGGCGAAGTGCCTGATCGCGGGGTTCGCAGGCGTAGCGGTGTTCGGCATCGCGGGCCTGTGGCGCGCAAGCAAGAGGGAGCTGTAGGGGCGCGACGGGAAAGGATGCGGCAATGACGGCAGTCCTCGGGGCGGTGGCGGTTCTGGCGCTGGGAGCGGCGGTGTTCTTCGCTGTGCGCTGTGCGCTGCTCAAGCGCTCGCTTCGGCGGGCGAACGGCGAGCTGGCCGAAATCGTGCGCGGCCTCGAGGACAACCGCATCGTGAAGCTGCCGCAGCCCGACAAGGACTTGGAGGCGCTGCTGGGCACCGTGAACCATGCGCTTGCGGCCGTGCGCGAGCAGGGGGTTGCGTACGCGCGCCACGAGGCCGAGCTGAAGGCCCAGGTGGAATCCATCAGCCACGACCTCCGCACGCCGCTGACGGCTATCGTGGGGTACTTGGCGCTTCTGGATGAAGAGGGCATGGACGCCGATACGCGCGCGTCGCTTGCCACGGTGCGCCGCAAAGCCGACGCGCTGCAGCGGCTGATCGCGCAGTTCTACGAGCTGTCACAGGCACGCAACGAGGATGCGCCGCTGGCGTGCGAGCCGGTGGAGGCGGGCCGTTTGGTGCGCGAGTCGGTGGCGGGGCGCTACCGACTGTTCGAGGAGCGCGGTTTGGAAGTGCGCCTGCGCGTGCCCGACCGGCCGGTTCGCGTGCGGGGCGACGAGGGCGCGCTGGAGCGGGTGGTGGAGAACCTCGTGCACAACGCCGGCAAGTACGCGCGCTCGACCTTCGACGTGGAGGTGGGGGAGGCCCTCGGCGGCCGCGTGACGGCGACGTTCGCGAACGATGTCGACGCGGCGTTCTCCTGCGAGGTCGAACGGCTGTTCGAGCCCTTCTACACCGCCGACGCGGCGCGCTCGGGCGAGCGGTCGGGCCTGGGGCTGGCCATCGCGCGCTCGCTGGTCGGGCAGATGGGCGGCACGCTGGACGCGTGCCTGGAACAGCGCGAAGGCGAGCGCTGGCTGTGCTTGCGGCTGGAGCTGGCGGCGATCGGCTGACAAGGGCCTCCGGTATCGGCGGGAACCCTGTGGGCCGCGAAACGACCGCGGCCGCCCCGGAGGACGGCCGCATCGAGAAGAAGGCGGAAGAGGGAGGGGTCCCGCCTTCGTGGGTCGGTCGCTCGCGCTTAGGCGAAGTCGAGCTCGCCGATGGTCGTGTCCTTGGCGCAAGCTTCGCCGACCAGCTGGCCGAACGTCACGCAGCGGCCGTGGCTGACGCCGGGGCAGTGCACCGGGTAGTCCTTGCCGAAGAAGTCGCCCTGCACGTTGCCGATGGCGAACAGGCCGGGAATCGGCTCGTCCTCGGCGGTGAGCACCTGGGAGTCGGCGTTCACGTGGAGGCCGAAGGGGATGGTCAGCGTGGAGCACACGTTCTTCGTGGCGTAGAACGGCGCGGTCTTCACGGGCGCGAGCCACTGCGCGGGCACGTCGAAGTCGACGTCCTCGCCGGCCTCGGCCATGCTGTTGTAGCGCTCGACGGTGGCCTTGAACGTGTCGGCCGGGATGTCCAGCTGCTTGGCCAGGTCATCCAGCGTGTCGGCCTTGATCAGCTTGCCGTTGCCCAGCCACTTCTCCATGACGGCGTCCAGCCCGTCGGTGAAGCGATCGTAGCGCTCGGGCTGCTGCTGCATGATGTAGGTCTCGTAGTCCGAGTCGAAGATGGACCAGGCCACGTTGCCCGGGGTGTTCATGCGGGCGTTCGTCAGCATGGGCTCGAAGGGCATCTCGGCGCCGTAGCGCTCGCCGTTGGCGTTCACGGCAAGCCAGCTCATGATGAACGAGGTCAGGTTGAACTCGAGCGTGTCCAGCGTGAACTGGTGGATCATCGGGGCGGCTTCGCTCTTCGACATGGCCGCGCCGGCCCACATGCCCATGAGCAGGCCGTCGCCGTTGTTGAACCCGGCCGGCGCGTAGCAGTTGGAGTCCGAGCGGTTCGAGATGGGGCAGAACGCGTCGACCATCTCCTGGTTGCCGCCGATGTCGCCCGTGGCCAGGATCACGCCCTTCTTGGCGTTGTACTGCACGTGCTTGCCGTCCTTCGTGGTGGCGACGACGCCGGTGATGCCGCTTGCCGCGTCGCCCACCAGCTGCTCGGCGCGCGCCTCGAACACGAACTCGGCGCCGTTGTCCACGGCGGAGTTGTACACGAGCTCGCCCAGCGTCACGTTGACCGGCTGGCCGTCATCGCGCATGTCGTACGTCTCGCCGCCGCGCACGAAGGAGACGGCATCGGGATAGACGCGCCAACGGTCGGACAGCGTGGACCAGTTGCCGTACTTCGCGGTGCCGGACAGCGCGGGCACCATGCTCACGCCGTTCTTGGATCCCAGATCCTCGATGTAGTCGAACACCTCGCCGGAGCGCGACGCCCACACGTAGATGAGGTCGTAGTTCGTGGTCTGGTGCGACGCCTGGTGCAGGAATCGCGCAGCCACGCGCGGGTCGAGGTCGAAACCGTTCGATTTGTGGTGCTTGCTGCCGATGTGCCCCACGTCCACGCCGCGCACGGAGAACGTGGTGTTGCGCTCGATGACCACCGTCTTCGCGCCGTTGCGGGCGGCGGCTTCGGTGGCGTTGATGCCCGCCAGACCCGCGCCTACGACCACCACGTCGAAGTCCTGCGTCTCGGCGATGTCGGCGATGGGCTCGGGCGCGACTTCCCACGTATGCTTCGCGCCGGTCGTCTCGCCGCCCTTCGACGAGCTCTTGGCGTCGGATGCGTCGGACGATGCGGCCGGGCTGCATGCCGGAAGCGCGACGGCGGCGGCTGCGGCGGCGCCGGTGACGAGCGCGCCCTTCAAGAAATTCCTGCGGTTGATATCCATCCAGATACCCCTTCCCTCGGGACCCTTCGCGGGCCCTCTCCCTTTGCGCCCGCGGGGCGGGCTGCGCAACGGTGCGTTGCGCTGAAAGCAGGGTGCGGGAAGACGCGCGGCCGCACAACGCGCAAATGACCTTATTTGCGAATATCAGGCAGGTCCCGTGATCTAGCGGGCTTGATCACGTGGTTCGGGTGATGCCGTCTGATCAGGTGAAAGAACCGAATCTATGAATTGCTGGCGATCGTGCACGTCCGCTTTCTGGTAGATGTGGCGCACGTGGGTGCCCACAGTGTTCTCCGATATGCTGAGGCGCTCGGCGATCCAGGGCTGCGTGCGGCCGTACGCCAGCAGCAGGCCGATCTCGCGCTCGCGCGCAGTGAGGCCGATGCTGTCGAACCAGGCGTCGATGCGCTCTTCCTGGGTGGCGCGGTCGTCGCCGGAAAGGCTCGGCTGCTGGCGCCCCGTCAGCATCCACATGTCCTCGCTGCTGAGCAGCAGCACGGTGGCGATGACCACGAGGTAGCCAACCACGGTGGTCTCGGCCGCCACGTTGCCGTGCATCGTCTCGCCGTTGCCTACCAGCATGATGCCCGCGACGGCGCCCACCGGGTAGCACAGCACGGCCAGCAGCCGCATGAGCGCGATGGTTTTCAGCGGGTCGCGCGACTGCGCGTAGGCGATTTGCGAGAAGGCGACCCAGATGAGCAGGTCGAGGATCGTGTAGCCGCTGATGATGATGGCGCCCGACACCCAGAACAGGTTCGTGCCGAACAGAAACGCCATCAGCATGAAGCCGGCGATCATGACCAGGAGCCCCACGCGGTACACCGCGCTTGCCCGGCGCCGTCCCAACACGACGATGGCGAACACGAGCACCGCCGTGACGCCGCGCGCGACTTGCACGAGGATGCCGTTGGGATAGCCGTCGCTGGCGATAGGCGAGAACGAAACGAGGTGCTGCAGGTAGCCGAACCCGGTCATGACGAGGGCCACGGCGCACAACAGCATCATCGAGGTTCCGAGGTGCGCTTTCAGGCGCGAGCGGACGCTCCGCTTCGGCAGCGGGTCGACGGGGGCGGTGCGGCGGTACGTGCGCAACTGGGGGTCGATGCTCGCGAACAACGCGCCCGAGACGAGGGGCAGCAGCGCCGAGAACACGGCGGCGGCCTCGGGTATCATGAACAGAAGCGGCGCGTCGACGACGATGGCGCAGGCGAAGCCGCCGGCCACGTAGGGCGTCGCGCTCCGCTCGCCGTCGTGGCAGTACGCAGCGCCCCATGCCAGCTGGTAGGCTGCCATGAACGCGCCGGCGCAGGTTCCGCCGGCGACGAGCGCGATCCAGTTGAGGTTGATGCCGGCAAGCAGGAGCAGCAGCGAGCCCGCCGTGCCCAGCGCGGCGAACGCGAGCGGCACGCGCTTCTTCGCCAGCAGGCCGTTGCATGCGGCCGGCTTGGCCAGCGACAGCGCGAGCCACGGCAGGCTCAGACCGAACACGGCTATAGTGGCCATCTCGGCCATGAAGCCCTCGGCCTCCGGCCGGACGAAAAACATGCTCATGAACAACGCGTCGAGCCAAGCCCAGAAAAAAGCCGAGCCGATGATGATTTTGATGCCGGTCGTCCCGTGCACCCGTTCCAGCGATTTCATGCATCCCCTTCCCACGTATGCAGGATTATACCCCAGCAGCCGAACCGCACCTTCGCGCTTGGCAAGGCGTGCACTGCTCGTGACGGTTCTCGGAGCGAGGAGGCAATCGCCCGCAGGCGCAGGAGGTGGCCGACGAGTTGGGCATCGAAACCGTCGAGCCCCTCGTGGAGGGGATGTCGTGGGGGACGGGAGCTCCGTGGAAGTGGTCGTCGGCGCCGACTAGTACGATCGCGCGAAGAAGTAGGCGACCGCCCTGCTCGGTCGGGTTGGTTTCGCGACGGGTGCGACGGTTCCGCTCGCTTGATGTGCGGCGAAATCGGGTTTTTGGCAGTCATCGGGTTTTTATCCGGAATGCCGCGAGGAAAAACCCCAGGTCGCGTTTTCCTGCGGTTTCGAAACGGCGAAAGAAACCGGGCTCAGACTGCCAAAAGCTCGATCTCGCCGCACGTCGATCCTCCGGCTCGTCGCCCAGGGTCGCGTTCCCGTCGGCTGCGCGCTGCTTTCGGCCGTGAAGCTGCAGGTTGGCGGGCGACCGTTCTGCGTCGCCTGCCGTTTTTCGCGCGCTCGGCGGGTCAGTCGCCTTCGTCGATGTGGTGGGCGTTGTCTATCCGTTCCCCAATATGTTGCGATTTTTGTAACATATTGTGATACGATGGTCGCTCTCAAAACGCACCGCAATCGGAGAACGAAGGGCGAGACGACATCATGCAGATTTCCAAGCGCAACGGCACCGTGGAAGCCTACGAGGCCGGCAAGATCAAGCGCGCCATGGGCGCGGCCTTCGCCAGCGTGGGCACGGTTCTGGACGACGAGGAGGCCGACCGCCTCATCGCGCGCATCGAGCGCGCGATGGCGAGCGCGGAGCAGAGCGAAGGCGGCTCCGTCTCGGTGGAGGACGTGCAGGACCTCGTGGAGCGCGCCCTCATGGAAGCGAACCATTACGAGGAGCTGAAAAGCTACATCCTGTACCGCGAGGACCGCGCCCGCAAGCGCGCCGCGCGCGAGCGTTTGTGCGCCCAGCTGCCGAGCGTGCCCGCGCTGCCGGGCGTGCTGGCGTCGGTGCAGAAGGAGTTCCCCGGCGAGGAGTACGAGCTTGCCCACCTCAGCGCCAAGTTCCAGTCGTTCGCCAAGCCCGACGCTGCCGACGGCCAGTTGCTGGCCATGCTGGTGAAGGCGGCGGTGGAGCTGACCACGCAGGAGGCGCCGCGCTGGGAGATCATCGCCGCGCGCCTGCTGATGGTGCAGTTCGATCGCGCGTTGGCCGAGCGCCTGGCCGCCCGGCACATCGAGACGTTCGCGCAGAAGGTGGCCTTCCTCACCGAGGAGGGCCTGTACGGCGACTACATCCTGCAGCATTACACGCCCGCCGAGCTGGACGAGGCGGCCGGCTTCATCGATCTTAGCCGCAACGACCTGTTCACCTATGCCGGCCTGCAGCTTTTGCTCGACCGCTACGTCATCCGCACGCATCAGGGCGCGCCGCTGGAGTCGCCGCAGGAGATGTTCCTCGGCATCGCGCTGCACCTCGCCATGGAGGAGCGCGAGGGCGAGCGCATGGGCTGGGTGCGCCGCTTCTACGACATGCTGTCAACGTTGAAGGTGACCATGGCCACGCCCACGCTGTCGAACGCGCGCAAGCCGTTCCATCAGCTGTCGTCGTGCTTCATCGACACGGTGCCCGACAGTCTGGACGGCATCTACCGCAGCATCGACAACTTCGCGAAGGTGAGCAAGTACGGCGGCGGGATGGGCCTGTACTTCGGCAAGGTGCGCGCCAGCGGCAGCGCCATCCGCGGCTTCGACGGGGCGGCCGGCGGCGTCATCCGGTGGATCCGCCTGGCCAACGACACGGCCGTGGCGGTGGACCAGCTGGGCATGCGCCAGGGCGCCGTGGCGGTGTACCTCGACGCGTGGCACCGCGACCTGCCCGAGTTCCTGGCTCTGCGCACGAACAACGGCGACGACCGCATGAAGGCGCACGACGTGTTCCCGGCCGTGTGCTATCCGGACTACTTCTGGCAGCAGGCGCGCGACAACATCGAGGGCGACTGGTACCTCATGTGCCCGCACGAGATTTCCACGGTGAAGGGCTACGCGCTGGAGGACTGCTACGGCGAGGAATGGACGCGCAAGTACCTGGAGTGCGTGGCCGACGCGCGCATCAAGAAGCGCGTCATCCCCATCAAGGACGTCGTGCGCCTCATCATCAAGAGCGCCGTGGAGACGGGCACGCCGTTCACTTTCAACCGCGACGCGGTGAACCGGGCGAACCCGAACAAGCACCGAGGCATGATCTACTGCAGCAACCTGTGCACCGAGATCGCGCAGAACATGGGCGCCATCGAGCAGCTCGAGCAGCGCATCGAGGACGTGGACGGCGAGCAGGTGGTGGTCACCGTGACGAAGCCGGGCGCGTTCGTGGTGTGCAACCTGGCCAGCCTGTCGCTGGGCCATATCGACATGGACGATCCGCACGAGCTTGCGCACGTCACGGAAAGCGCGGTGCGCGCGCTGGACAATGTCATCGACCTCAACTTCTTCCCGGTGCCCTACGCCGAGATCAACAACCGCCAGTACCGGCCCATCGGCCTGGGCGTGAGCGGCTACCACCACCTGCTGGCGAAAAGCGGCATCCGGTGGGAGAGCGAAGAGCATCTGGCCTTCGCCGAGCGCGTGTTCGGCGACGTGCATTACGCGGCGGTGCGCGCCAGCTGCGCCATCGCGCGGGAGAAAGGCTCGTACGGCTTCTTCGAGGGAAGCGGCTGGCAGACGGGCGACTACTTCCGCGACCGCGGCCTTACGGACGGGCGCTGGGCCGAGCTCGCGCGCGACGTGGCCGAGCACGGCCTGCGCAACGGCTACCTGCTGGCCGTGGCGCCCACCAGCTCCACCAGCATCATCGCCGGCACCACTGCGGGGCTCGACCCGGTGATGAACCGCTACTTCCTCGAGGAGAAGAAGAACGGCCTCATGCCGCGCGTGGCGCCCGAGCTGTCGATGGACACGTTCTGGTACTACAAGAACGCCCATCTCATCGACCAGACGTGGTCGGTGCGCGCCTGCGGCGTGCGCCAGCGGCACATCGATCAGGCGCAGAGCATGAACCTGTACATCACGAACGAGTACACGTTCAGGCGCGTGCTGGATCTGTACCTGCTTGCCTGGGAGGAAGGCGTGAAAACCATCTACTACGTGCGGTCGAAGAGCCTGGAAGTGGAAGAATGCGAAGTGTGCTCGTCGTAGGCTGAACCTGGGGGACGGGAGAGGGTCCGGCATGTTCAGTCGCTGAGCTCCACCTGTGCGACGGCAGCCGGGGTGCGGTGCCCAGTCGCCGGGTTCCACCTGTGAGATGGGACTGGGGGCAATGCCCAGTCGCTCAGACAGTCCTCGCTTCGCTGCGGAACTCGCTTGGTGGGCACCGCCCCCAGCCCCGACGTGATGGAACTCGCTTGGTGGGCACCGCGCCCCGGCTGCCTGCAAGCAGGTCGCTTGGTGAACACGCCGGGCACCCCCTCCCTGGTCGTGGTTCGACCTGGGCGGGCGTCGCTTCGCTCGCCCTAGGGCTCTTGTTTGTCCGTAGCTGATTTTCTGAGAGGAAGCTGGTTTTATGTCTCAACTGAAGAAGAAGCCGCTGTTCAACCCGCTTGGCGATACCGATGTGCTGGATCGGCGGATGATCGGGGGGAATACGACGAACCTGAACGACTTCAACAATATGAAGTACGAGTGGGTGAGCGACTGGTACCGCCAGGCCATGAACAACTTCTGGATACCTGAGGAGATCAACCTCGGGGTGGACATCAAGGACTACCGCAAGCTGCCCGCGGCCGAGCGGCGCGCCTACGACAAGATCCTGTCGTTCCTCATCTTCCTCGACAGCCTGCAATCGGCGAACCTGCCTGCCGTGGGCGAGTACATCACGGCCAACGAGGTGAACCTCTGCCTGGCCATCCAGACGTTCCAGGAGACGGTGCACAGCCAGAGCTATAGCTACATGCTGGACACCATCTGCGAGCCGCAGGAGCGCAACGACGTGCTGTACCAGTGGAAGGAGGACGAGCACCTGCTGGCGCGCAACGAGTTCATCGGCAACCTGTACAACCAGTTCCAGGACGACAAGAGCCCCGAGGCGCTGGCGCGCGTGCTGGTGGCGAACTACATCCTGGAGGGCGTGTACTTCTACAGCGGCTTCATGTTCTTCTACAACCTGGGGCGCAACAACCTCATGCCGGGGTCGGTGCAGGAGATCCGCTACATCAACCGCGACGAGAACACGCACCTGTGGCTGTTCCGCAACATCCTGCTGGAGCTGAAGGAGGAGGAGCCGGAGCTGTTCGCGCCCGAGCTGGTGGAGGAGTACCGCGCCATGATCAAGGAGGGTTGCGAGCAAGAGATACGCTGGGGCCACTACGCCATCGGCGACGAGGTGGCCGGCCTCAACAAGCAGATGGTGACCGACTACATCCAGTACCTGGGCAACCTGCGCTGCACGCAGCTGGGCTTCGAGCCTTTGTACGAGGGCCATGAGCGCGAGCCGGAGAGCATGTCGTGGGTGAGCCAGTTCTCGAACGCGAACATGATCAAGACCGACTTCTTCGAAGCCCGCAGCACCGCCTACGCCAAGTCGAGCGCCCTGGTGGACGACCTGTAGGGTGCGAGTCGCTCCCGCTTGCGCACCCTCGTTGGCGGGAGTTTGGGCTTGCTCTCGGGTTGCCCGTCTCGGTCTGCCGTGCACGAAAAACGCTGCGCGCTGCACAAAAAACGTCGACGTATGGCTTTGGAAGGTCTTCGCGTCTATCTCCCGCATTGCGGCTGCGAGAGCCTGCGATCCTGATCGGGCATTTTGGGGACGCGCTGTCGACGGCTCTCAGCGTTCGGCCCCTTCGATATCAAACGTCGCGGGTTTTTGTGCAGAAACGCCCGGGTTTCTTGCAGCGGTCCCGTCTGCGTCTGGCGCTACCCGCTCATCGCTTTGGGTGATGCGGTGAGGATGGTGGCGGGGGAGCGGTGCGCGTGCTTCGTCGGGCTATACTGTCACCCTATGGAAACCGACGAACCGAAGCGCGGCATACGGAAGTTCTTGCTCAAGCGGATGCTGTTCGTACCGCTCGGCATCGTCGCGCTTGCGGCGACTTCGTACGCGCGGAAGTATCCCGATTGGGCGGAGCACGTGTACGCCCAGGGCGTGTACCCGGCGCTGTCCAGCGTCGTGGGATTTCTGCCGTCGCTTGTGAGCTTCTCGGTGGCCGAGTGGGTTGCGGCGCTGTTCCTGCTGTTCTGCCCAGGCTACCTCGTCTTCTGCATTCGCAAGCTCGTCGTGGGCAAGGGCGCGCGCCTCATGGTGGCCTACCGCAGCGCGATGGGGGTCGTGGCCATCTGCTGCACGGTGTACTTCCTGTTCACGGCCTTGTGCGGGCTGAACTACTACCGGTACACCTTCACCGAGCACACCGGTTACGACGTGGAGGAGGCCGACGTTGATGCGGCTCAGCGCCAGGAGGAGCTTGTGGCGCTCGCTGCAACGCTCGCCGACGAGCTGGGCCAGGCGCGGGCGCAGCTGGGCGACGACGCGAACCTGTTCGATGCCGAACCCGGCCAGTTCGAGCAGTACGCGCAGGAGTCGGTGGAGGCCATGCGGAAGCTGGCCGAGCAGTACCCGGTGCTGGAACGGCCGCTGTACTCGCCGCCGAAGCCGGTGCTCGCATCCGAGCTGATGTCGTACGCGAATATCGGCGGCATGTTCTTCCCCTTCACGATGGAGTCGAACATCAACGTGGACAACCCGTTCTTCGTCGTTCCGTGGACCATGGCCCACGAGCTGGCGCATCAGTGCGGCTTCATGCGCGAGGACGAGGCGAACTTCATCGCGTACCTGGCGTGCAAGGAGTCGGACGATGCGCTGATGCGCTACAGCGGCTACCTGCTGGCGTACGACAACGCCGTTTCGGCGCTGCGGAAGGTCGACCCGGAGGCGGCGAGCGCGATCGGCTCGGGGCTGTCGGCGGCGGTGCGGCGCGATCTCGCCCAGCGCGCGGAGCACTGGGCGCAGTACGAGGGCCCGGTCCAAGACGTCTCCAACGCCGCCAACGACACGTACCTGAAGGCGAACAACCAGGCCGACGGCATGCGCAGCTACGGCCGCATGGTCGATCTCCTGCTGGCCGAGCACCGGGCGGAGGGGGAGGGCGCCTAGCCCCAGAACCCCGCCTCCTCCGCTTTTTGCAGGATGACCTCGGCGGGCAGCAGCGTGGCTTCGGCTATGTCCGCGCCGGTGGCGTCCAGATAGCAGCGCACCAGGTGGTATCCGCAAGCGTATCCGGCGCAGTAGGGAAGGCCCGCCGTCGGGTAGCCCTGCGCCGCGGCGATGTCGTCGCCGTAGAGGTACGCCGACAGCCCTGCCATGCCCTGCACGTCGAGGGCGGCGCGGATGGCGGGCTTGACGGTGTTCTCAAGCACGTCGGCGCTCGTCTTCGTCACCCAGGGACCGGCGTTCTCCTCGCCGTACAGGCTGACGGCGAAGTTCTCGGCCAGCCCTTCGCTCACCATCATCTCGCCGAGGGTAATGTCGTCGCGCCAAGCGACGAACTGGAAGCGTACGTTGTGGTTCGTCTCGTGCGCGAGCGCGGCGGGCAGCCGGCGCACGGTGTCGTCGTTCGGCACGAGCCACGCCAGCACGTAGCCAGGGATGCCGCCGTCGCCGCAGTAGCCGTCGCTCGCGGCCAGCGCGGGATTGTCGGGGTCGCCCAGCAGGATGGAGAACAGGTAGTCCTGCACGCGCAGCTCGATGCCGCGCTCGACGAAGCGGGCGAGCGCGCGCTCGACGGCCTGCTGGCTTGAGCGCCACAGCTCCTCGTCGGCCAGGCGACGGACGGCGTCGGCCCAGCTTCCGTCCACGCGCGCGGGCGGCAGGATGCCCAGCATTTCGCTGGCCATCACCACGTCGTAGCCGCCGGGCTGCGCGGGATGCAGCGGCACATGGTAGCAGTCCCATTTCGCCTTGAGGGGCGCCATGAGCTCGTGGCGGTAGATGTCGGCGCGCTTCGCGGGCGGCGCGGCGATCATGCGCGCGTACGCGTCGCCCGTGCGCAGCGCGCGCACGGCGGGCGACGTCGGTGTCGTCGAGACGGCGGGTTTCTTATGGGGCATGGTGCCCTCCTCTCATCGGGGAGGCCCATCCTACGCCCTCACGTCGCGTGAGGGTCAATGCCTTCGCTCCTTTTTTCTTCTCGTCGCCCGCACAGGCGGAAGGGCTATAATAACCGCATGTCAGCCGAAGGGGAGGAACCCTCATGATCGTGCTTGCCGTCGTGGTCGTGTTTGTCGCGCTGCTTGCGATCGTGCTGGCAGCGAGCGCCGCGCTCCTCAAGCCCGCGCTCGTTCCCAACCCCCCTGCCGTCCACCGACGCGTGCGGCGACGACGCCGCGGTCGCGTGCTTCCAGGAACTGCTGCGCCGTCCTACCGTATGTGACCTGCACGACCCCGACGCCGACCGCAGCGCGTTCGACGAGTTCGTGCCGCTGCTGCGCCGTCTGTGCCCCACGGTGTTCGAGCGCTTGGAGCTGGAGCTGATCGACGGCTACCGCATCTCGCTTCTGCGGAAGGGAGCCGACCGCGCGCTGGAGTCGGTGGTGCTCATGGCGCACCACGACTGGGCGCGAACGGCCAGTTCGCCGTCGTGGGCGTGGCCGAGAAGGGCGTCTTCAGCGCGTGCACCGCCACCAGCGCCGAGGGCGGGCGCGCCGCCTGGTGGAGCGCCGGGTGGCTGCGGGCGCGCCCCGGTTGGATGCAGAAGGCTTCGAGATCGAGGCGTACCTTGATCGAGGCGTAGGCGAAGCGCTCCACCCAGGCTGACAAAACGCTTGACTAAAGCATAGTATTCTTGTAGGATTTAGTGTGACACATAGGGAACCCGCCGCGCGCGGGCATCGGTCGGCGCCCGCGCGGCGCGCGATCGGAAGACGGGAAAGCAGGCGCATCATGACCGTGTACAAAAGCGTATCGGAGCTGATCGGCGGCACGCCGCTCGTGGAGCTGACGAACTACGAGAAGAACAACAACCTGGAAGCCGTCATCGTGGGCAAGGTGGAGTCGTTCAATCCGGCCGGCTCCGTCAAAGACCGCGTCGCGAAGGCGATGATCGACGACGCGCTGGCGTCTGGCAAGATAGACGCCGACACCGTGCTCATCGAGCCCACGTCGGGCAACACCGGCATCGGCTTGGCCGCCATCGCCGCTGCACGCGGCATGCGCCTGATCATCGCCATGCCCGAGACGATGTCCGTCGAGCGCCGCAACCTCATGAAGGCCTACGGCGCCGAGCTGGTGCTCACCGACGGCGCGCTGGGCATGAAGGGTGCCATCGCACGTGCCGAAGAGCTGGCGGCCGAGATTCCCAACTCGTTCATCGTGGGGCAGTTCACGAACCCGGCGAACCCGGCTGTCCACGAAGCCACTACGGGTCCCGAGATCTGGGAGGCTACGGGCGGCGACGTGGACATCTTCGTGGCGGGCGTGGGCACGGGCGGCACGGTGAGCGGCGCGGGCGCGTACCTCAAGCGCATGAACCCCGACGTGCAGGTGGTGGCCGTGGAGCCGGCCGCGTCGCCGGTGCTGTCCGAGGGACGCGCGGGCGCGCACAAGATCCAGGGCATCGGCGCGGGCTTCGTGCCCGACACGCTGGACACCGCGGTGTACGACGAGGTGATCGCCGTCGCCGACGAGGACGCGTTCGCGGTGGGTCGCGAGCTGGCGGCGAAGGAGGGCCTGCTCGTGGGCATTTCGTCGGGCGCGGCCGTGGCCGCCGCCACTCAACTGGCGCGCCGTCCCGAGAACAAGGGCAAGACCATCGTCGTCATCCTCCCCGACACGGGCGAGCGCTACCTGACGACGGCGATGTTCGGATTCTAGGCGTTAAAACGAAGTCGAACGAGAAGGGGTCTGCCGCGTGGCAGACCCCTTCGTCATGAGATCCCGTTGTCGCTCGAAAGCCGCGTTTTGTCGCCCGAAAGCGAGGCTTTCGAGTGACAACGACGTTCGATTGGGTCGAACGTCGCCCTACTTGCCTTCGATAGCGTCGATGGCGTCGATCACGCATCCGCGGAAGCCGTCCTTCTCGAGCGCAGCCACGCCCTTGATGGTGGTGCCGCCCGGCGAGCACACGGCGTCCTTCATCGCGCCGGGATGCGTGCCGGTTTCCAGATGAAGCTTGGCGGTGCCCATCATCATCTGCGCCGCGAGGCGGTAGGCGGTGGCGCGCGGCAGGCCGTGCTTCACGCCGGCGTCGCCGAGCGATTCCAGGAACATCGCGGCGAACGCGGGGCCGCAGCCGGCGATGGAGCTGGCCGTGGAAAGCAGCTTGCCGTCGACCCACTCGATGAGCGCGATCCGGCCGAACAGGTTCTCGAACGCTTCCAGCTCCTCGTCGGTGAGCGAGTGGCGCTGCTCGCAGGCGATCACGCCCGCGCCCACGGCGATGGGCGTGTTGGGGATGGTGCTGAGGTGGCGGCTGTTCGGGGCGAGGACGCCCTCGTAGAACGCGAAGTCGCGCCCGGCGGCTACCGAGATCACGGCTTTGTCGGCAAGCAGTTCGCGCACCGGCTCCACCACCTGCTCGATGAGGTAGGGCTTCACCGCCAGGACGACGAAGTCGCTGGTCTCCACCACCTCGGCCGCCTCGCGGTAGGCGTTCACGCCGAGCTTCTCGGCCGTGGCTTGCAGTTTGTCGAAGCGTCCCGCGCACGCGTGGATGTGCTCGCCCGAGAGCGCGCCCGAGTCCACGAGGCCCTGCGCCATCGCCTGGGCCATGTTGCCGAACCCGATGAAGCCGAGCTCGATGCTACTTGTGGTGTCCGCCATTATGTCCTCTTTCCGTCGGGCGTGCGTTCGCCGCGCGATGCTTTTCATGTTGGATTCGATTGTACGCCAGCGGCGCCCCGGCACCAAACGCCGATTTCGTGACGCGTGGTTCGGGCGGTGGAACGAGCGGCCTGCGCCCCATGCGCTAAGTCGGCAGGCTTCGTTCGTGTGCTTCACGCGGGCCTTCCCGCGGCAACGTGCGCCCGCTACGCAGCGGCCTGTTCAACCTCGTCCGTCTCGACGGCGTCTTTGCCGGCCGAGCGGGCGAGAATGTTCGCGTACACTGCGCCGGAGATGTTGTGCCACACGCTGAACACGGCACCGGGCACCGCAGCCAGCGGCATGGCTGCGAAGTGTACCGTGGCGAGCGAGGTGGCCAGGCCGGAGTTCTGCATGCCCACCTCGATGGACAGCGTGCGCATCTGGGCCTTCGACAGGCGCAGCGCCCGCCCGGTCAGGTATCCCAGCGCGTAACCAAGCAGGTTGTGCAGCATCACCACGGCGATGACGAGCGGCCCCACCGTCAGCAGCTTCGCCTGGTTGGCGGCCACCACGGCCATGATGATGAGCGAGATGCCGACCACCGACACGAGCGGCAGAACGGCCGACGCGGCCCGAGCCGCCTTCTCGAAGAAGTAGTTGATGAGAAAGCCCAGCGCGATGGGCACGAGCACCACCTGCACGATGGACAGGAACATATCGACCACGTTCACGTCCACGGTCTGGCCGGCGAACAGCAGAACGAGCAGCGGCGTGACGATAGGAGCCATGATGGTGGTGCACGCGGTCATGCCCACCGACAGCGCCACGTCGCCTTTCGCCAGATACGTCATGACGTTGGAGCTGGTGCCGCCGGGACACGAGCCTACGAGGATCACGCCTACGGCCAGCTCGGGCGGCAGCTGGAACACCATCGTCAGCAGGAACGCCAGCACCGGCATGATGACGAACTGCGCCAGGATGCCCACGATGACGGCTTTCGGCTTCGTGAACACCACCTTGAAGTCGGCCAGCTTGAGGGTCATGCCCATGCCGAACATCACGACGCCCAGCAGGATGTTCACGTAGCTGGTCTTCACGACGGCGGACACGGCGGGAAAGACCAAGGCGATCATCGCAACGGCGAGTGCGATGATCGCCATGTACTTTCCCGCGAAGTCGCTGATCTTGGCAAGCGTCTTCACAGGGAATTCCTTTCTCGAAGGTGATAGGGTTGGGAAAGTGTACCGCTATTGCGGGCGGTAGGCGAGATTGGTGCCGCGCATGTCCGGAAGACATCCGGCAGGAGCAGCTTATCATAGCAACGTTTTTTATTGCTAATGAAGGTTAGCAATAAAAAACGTTGCTTATTCTTGAAAGCAATATATTCTGTTGCTATAGTAAGAGCCTCTGGCAAACAGCTTCCGTGCCAAGGAGGGATTCATGCAGTACTATGTGGCGCTCATTGCGGACATCAAGGGATCTCGCAAGTACCGAGCGGAAGAACGTGGGTATTTGCAGGACCTGACAAACGAATCACTTCTTTTCGCCAACGAGCTCTTCAAGGAGGGCATCGAGAAGGAAGTTGTTTTCAGCGCAGGCGACGAAGTCCAAGGACTTTTCCGAGAACCTGCGACAGCTTTCCTTTACTATCGCTTTCTATGCTTCCTGCTTGGCCCTGGAGTGCTTCGGGGCGGCTTGGGCGTTGGGACGTGGGACGTGCGCCTTGAAGAAGGAGCGTCCACAAGCCAGGACGGCGAAGCCTACCATTATGCACGCTCCGCTATCCTCGAGGCTCAGAAGAGGAGGCGCTTCGATCTTGTTCTCCGCTCGGAGGGGCTTCCAGACGAGGTGCTGACCACCCTTATGGATCACTCGCTGAGCATTGGCAAAATGAGGACGGCGACTCAAAACGACATGGCGCTTGCGGTCGAGTTCTTCTATCCGGTGCTGGCCGCTTGGGGTTGTGACATGTTTTCGGACAACTTGAAAACACGACGCAAAAATCTGCTAGAGCTCCGTATGGTCGGCGCTTCGCGTCGTCGGGCTGGATCGGATCTGTTCAAGGGCTTGCTATCGTCCCTTGACGACGGAGCGGACAGCTTTTGGGAGCCGGTGAGACTCGAGGTCGGACAGCGTGCCAGTTCGTTTCACTACCTCGAAGGGGATCTCGTGGGTGCTTCGTATGCGCTTTCCCAACGCTCCGGTATGTCGCGTCAGGGGATCGACCGCCTTCTCGCTCAGGGATGCGTCGCCGAAGAGCGCAACGCCGCAGCCTTGTTCTCTTATTGCTCGATGCGTGAGTTTGGGCGGTGAGTGCTCTATGACGCTGGGATTCGCTTTGGTGCTCGTGCTGACAGGGCACGTCATCGCCGATTTCTATCTACAGACGAACCGCGTCGCTCGAGGCAAGGGCGAAAGCGGGACCCTGCTCGCTTTGCATTGCGGGTACTATGCGCTGTGCATGGCGCTTTTCGTTTCCTTAACGCTCCCGCTCGATAGCATCGTTCCCGTTTGGCTCGCCTTGTCGCTTTCGCATGCGCTGATAGATTTCGGCAAGGCGCGACTCGAGAAACGAGCCGGATCATCGCTTGTCGTTTTCGTGATCGATCAGACGCTTCACATATTATTGTGCGCAGCGGTGGTCGCGGCGTTCTGCGGCGGCTCGCCGGCGATCGGCGTCGTCGGGGTTCTTGCCGGCGTCATGAGTCCGCCGTCCGCTGCGACGGCTTTGGCGACGGGCCTGGTGCTGCTGATCATCTGGCGTCCGGGGGCGATTTTCGTTCGCCTCCTGCTCGAATCGGTGAGGATTGAGGGTGCTGATGCGATGCATGATGGCGAGAGCACGGTCGAAGAGCTGCGGGCGGGACGCTGGATAGGCATGCTTGAGCGAACCATCATCTCCGTGCTCGCGCTCTGCGGCCAGTTCGGCGCGATCGCCTTCGTGTTGACGGCCAAGAGCATCGCTCGTTTCAAAATGCTCGATGACAAGGAGTTCGCCGAGTGCTACCTCGTCGGTACCCTTGCAAGCACGGCGTTGGCCATCCTCGTGTCGTTGACTATCCTGGAGGTGGTCGCATGGAGCTAGCGGATCCCGTCGAGCAGTTGTTTTTCATAAGGGAAAACGGTTCGGTCCCTTTCGGAGCCGAACCTGCCGACGTGTACGAGTTCGAACGAGCAGGGAATCGATGCTGGATCAGGCACAAAAAGGGGGAGAAGGCCTATCCGTATGGGGTGACTCGCGTGATGGAGGAGCATCCGAAAGAAACGCTTGATCCGTGTCGGACGGTTGTCAGGAGGGGCGGCAGGTCGTTCGACAATGTGGAACGCATAGCGGTTTACGACGCCCATGTGGCCGTCCGCTTCTCGAATGGCAGCTGTAAAAGGTACAGAATCGGCGAGGTGTCCCTCGAAGAGAACATGCTTGAGGATCCTCGTCCGAAAAATGTATTTGCTTATCTGCGGGCCTTAGCATCCACTGACGAGCTTCTGAACGAGCGTACGGAAAGGCCCATTTTGGAAGAGCGCTACGACGGCATCGGGGCGGTCGCGAGTGGAACGGTGCTCTCATGCTACCTATCGGGTGAATGTCTTGGATCCCAGCAGGACGATCCCGCGCCGCTCATCTATCCCTTTGGCCTCAATGCGAGCCAGAAGAAGGCCGTCGAGCGAGCTTTTTCCGATAGGCTCAGTGTTGTGCAGGGGCCTCCCGGAACGGGGAAGACCCAGACCATTCTCAACATCATCGCCAACAACATAATGCAGGACAGAACCACGGCCGTCGTGTCGAACAACGTGTCAGCCGTAGAGAACGTTGTGGACAAGTTGGGCCGGAACGATTTGGATTTCGTCTGCGCGCTACTGGGGAGGGGCGAAACCAAGGAGAAGTTCTTCGGGAACCAACCGACCTATCCAGATTCTCTCGAAGCCTGGGATATGGCTTCGGAGGATCGTGAAAGGCTTCTCGCCGAGGTGAGCGAGTTGGTGGGCGGATTGGGACGAGCTTTTAAAGATCGTGAGCGTCTCGCCGAAATCGACGCATCGATAGACGCGTACGAAAGAGAATACGGATACTTCAAGGCCTATGCCGAGAGCCTTGGCACAGGAACCGTCGAGCAGCATGATCCGCGCTTCGGACGGGCTTCTCGAAACATCCTGCGTTTTTGGGTTAGGGAGGGTCAGCGCGTCGAGGAGGGTCGTTCCGTTGGTTTTCTGTACCGCGCCTACATCAGGGCTTTCTTCGGCGGGTTCTACCTTGATGCGGTCAAACGTGACGACTTCCTCGTCGTGCCATTGCTGCAAGACGCGTTCTATCGTGCGAAGCTAAGGGAGTTGAGGGATGAGGCTCGCCTCCTCAAGGAAAGGTCGTACGACTTCGAGGCGAACATGGCGACTATCGAGGAGAAGTCCATGCGGGCGTTCAAAGCCCAGCTTGCAAAACGTTACTCGGCGAATCGGGATCGTAGGACGTTCGAGTTGAGGGGCCTCTGGAGCAGATCGGTGGCGTTCGCGAAAGAGTATCCGGTGGTGTTGAGCACGACGCACTCGATCACGACCTCCCTCGGTCCGGGCTTTAGGTACGACAGCGTTCTCATGGACGAAGCCTCCCAGATTAGCGTGGCAGCTGGAGCCTTGGCTCTTGCATGCGCCAAAAACGCGGTCATCGTAGGCGACCATAAGCAGCTCGCCAACGTGGTGAAGAGGGAGCGTGCAGACGAAACGGACCGCATTGCCGACAAGCATCGCGTCTCAGATTGCTACCGCTATGCGAAGCACAGCATGCTCACGTCGGTTCTCTGCCTTTGGCCTGCATTGCAGCCGACTTTGCTCAAAGAGCACTACCGCTGCCATCCTCAGATAATCGGCTTCTGCAACAAGATGTACTACGACGGTGATCTTGTCATCATGACGAAGGACGAGGGGGAGCGCGACGTGCTCTCCTTCCATCGCACCGTGTCGGGGAACCACGAGCGGGGGCGCAGGAACATGCGTCAGATCTCCGTGGTGTGCGACGAAATCATACCTGACCTGGTCGATTCGGGGGTTCGGGATATCGGCGTGATAGCGCCGTTCAATCCTCAGGTGTGCGAGTTGAAGAAAGCGGTTCCCGAAGGCGTTTCGGTTGCGACGGTCCACAAGTTCCAAGGGCGCGAGAACGATGCCATCGTGCTCTCCACCGTCGAGGATGCCATTGGATCCTTCGTCGGCGACCCGCAAATGGTGAACGTTGCGGTTTCCCGTGCGGTCAAGAAACTTCGCGTCGTCGCATCACAGAATCTTCGAGGACGCAAGGACAACGATATCGAGGAGCTTGCGCGCTATATTGAGTACAACGGATTCGAGATCGTCCAAAGCCAAATCAGGTCCGTGTTCGACTTGCTGTACAAGGAATACGCCGAAGAGCGTGCGAGGTATTTGGGCAAGCGACCGCGCGTTTCCCGCTACGATTCCGAGAACCTCATGGCGGCGGCTTTGGAGGATATGCTCGCAACGGGCCGTTTGCGCAGGTGTCGTTCCGGTGCCATGTGGGGTTGTCCACGCTGGTAGGTGACGGGGTCGTCCTGTCGCCGCATGAGGAGAGGTACGTGAGGAACCCGCGTACGCACGTGGATTTCCTTTTCTTCCGCGAGATGAACAAGCGTCCCTTGTTGGCCGTCGAGGTCGATGCTTGGCAGTTCCATAAGGAAGGCACGAAGCAATACGAGCGGGATCGGATGAAGGATGCGGTTCTCGAGCGGTGCGGGCTTCCGTTGCTCAGACTGCCAACTGACAGCAGGGGAAGGGAGTACGACGTGGGCGCAATCGAGAGAATGTTGGAACGTTGCATTGCTGAGCACGACGAAGGATCTGAAGAGGCTATCTGATATCGAATTCGAGAAAAGCACGGTCGTGGGATAAGATGCGCTCCTCCTCCAAGCGGCGAAGCGGATCGGGCTGCGGCTCCGAACCGCACCTGCATTTCCACATCCAGAGGGGTCAAAGTTTCTATACCTCGCCGGGCGTGCCGGTGCGGTTCGCGGGTGCGACAGCCGTCCCTGCGCCGTGCTACGGGGCGGCCGACCCCCGCCCGGTTCCACCTGAGGCATACGACGATTTCCCACCGTTTCGCACACGTGGTCTGAAAGGTGGAAAGCGGTGCGTAGTCGCCGCGTTCGCACGCAACCGATCTGATGCGCCCCTTCGTCGATCGAAGGGGTGTCGGCATTCAACGCCTTCGTAGCCTGCGTCGGAGCGTGCGCACGGTACGATTCCCTTGTTGCGGTACTCGCCGTTTCCAAACATTTTCAGCTGAACCCGCACGGATCGATCGTAGGATTCGTTATAGAGGATAGAGGAGGTGAAGCGGGGCTTGAAGAACAGGCTGCGAGACGGCGAGGCGTTCGATCGCTTGGTCGAAGAGCATTACGACGACGTGCTGGCGTACTGCCGGCGGCATGCTCCGTCCTACGACGACGCGCCGGACGTGGCGCAGGAGGCGTTCCTGCGTTTCGTGCGCAGCGGGCGCTCGCCGCGCGACGGCAAGCCGCTCGCGTACCTGTTCACCATCGCGCGCAACCTCTGCATCGACGCCGCGCGGGCGCGGCGGCTTCCCGTCGGGCCTCTCGACGTAGACGTGCCCGACGGCTCGCCCGACGCCGACCCGGCGATGGCGATCGGGGGCGGCGAGGTGGATGCGCTGGTTGACGCGCTCCCCCCTGAGCTGCGAGACGTGGTGGAGCTGCGCTTCGACCAGGGGTTCAAAGTGGGCGAGATCGCGGACGTGCTGGGAGTGTCGCGGTTCGCGGTGAACCGGCGGCTCAACCGTGCGCTCGCGGAGCTGCGGCGAGGGCTGGAAGGAAAGGACGAAGCATGAGCGACGTGGGAAAGCGGGACGTGGAGCGGCTGCTGCGGGCGCACTACCGTGCCGAGCGCGGCGCGCCGGACGAGATGTCGAAGGCGGCGGCCCTCGCCGCCGTGCGCGCGGCGGTGGCGTCGGAGCAGCGGTCGAGCGCGAGCGCGGAGGCCGCGGCGGGCGCAACCGTGGGCGAGCGGAGCCGTGAGGCGACGTTCGCCGGGTTCGTCGCCGCTCAGGCGCGCTTCATTCACCCGCGCGTATGGGTGGCCCAGCTCGCGCTCGTGGCCGTCATGGCGGTCCTCTGCCTCCCGTCGAGCGGCATGGCGCACGGCATCCCGGTCGTCTCGGGCATGCTGGCGGCGGCGACGGTGCTCGTGGGCCTGCCCGAGCTGCTGGCCAGCGCTGCGCACCGCGTGGCCGAACTCGAGTACGCCTGCCGCTTCGACTGCCGCGCGGTCGCGCTGGCGCGGCTCATCGTGCTGGGGTGTTCGGACGTGGTGACGGTCACCGCCATCGCGTTCGCGGCGCCTGTCATGCTCGGCGCCGATCCCTTCGCGTCGCTCGTGCACGCGTGCGTTCCCTACTTCCTCTCGTGCGCGGGCGCGCTGCTCGTGGCGCGCCGGTGCCCCTCGTCGCAGGCGCTGGCGCTGTCGTGCGCGTGGGCGCTGCTGGTGATCGTGGGCACGTATGCGGCGTTCTCCCTCGTCCCCGATGCGTACGCCCAGGCGTCGACATGGGCATGGGCGCTTGTGGCGGCGGGCTCGCTCGGCTGGGCCGCGCACGAGGTGCGCACGTGGATTCGCGGTATCGAGGGCGGCCTCGACGTGTTCGCCCCCGCGTCGGCTGCCCGATGAGCCCGGCGATGCCGGCGAATCCCGGAATTCGACGACTCTATGATGACAAGGAGCATGGCATGGACCTGACGATAGACCGCCTGACCAAGCAGTTCGGATCGAAGATCGCGGTCGACCGCGTGTCGACCCGGTTGACGCCCGGCGTGTACGGCCTTCTGGGGGCGAACGGCGCGGGCAAGACCACCCTCATGCGCATGGTGTGCGACGTGCTGCGCCCCACGTCCGGCGAGATACGCTTCGACGGCCGCGACGTGCACCTGCTCGGCGACGAGTACCGCGCCCGGCTGGGCTACCTCCCGCAGGACTTCGGCTACTACCCCGACTTCTCGGCACTCGACTTCATGTGCTACCTGGCGGCGCTCAAGGGGCTCGATCGCCGCGCGGCGCGCCGCCGCTCGCTCGAGCTGCTGGAAACGGTGGGCCTCGCCGACGTGGCGCGGCAGAAGGTACGCACGTTCTCAGGCGGCATGAAGCAGCGGCTGGGCATAGCGCAGGCCGTGCTGAACGACCCGGCGGTGCTGGTGCTCGACGAGCCCACGGCCGGGCTCGATCCGAAGGAGCGCGTGCGGTTCCGCAACCTCATCGCCAGCTTCGCGCAAGACAAGATCGTCATCCTGTCCACGCACATCGTGTCGGACGTCGAGTACATCGCCGACGAGATCCTCGTTATGCGTGCCGGCTCCTTCATCATGCAGGGCGCGCCGACGGACATCGTCGCGACGGTGACGGGCAAGGTGTGGGAGTGCCATGTGGACGCGCGCCGCGCCGACGAGCTGGCGGCTGCGAGCTGCGTGAGCAACGTCCACTACGCTGCCGACGGGCACGCGGTGGCGCGCGTCGTGGCCGACGAGGCTCCGGTGGCCGGCGCGCGGGCGCTCGATCCCACGCTGGAAGATGTGTACCTGTACGTGTTCCGCGACGAGGTGGTTCCGCTGTCCTGACGGACAGCGGAGCGTGCCGACGCTGCGAAGCGTCGATGCACTCGATCTCGCCTCTTTTTCGCTTGCCCTCACGTGCGAAGCACGCTCGGCCGCGAAACGGGGCGATCTCGAGCACCTCGACGCTTCTCGCTGACTTTTATTCAACTGGTGAGAGAAGGAATATACCATGCTTGATCTGGTGAGATTCGAACTCAAGAAGCTGCTCGTGCGCCGCACGTCGCTCATCGCCTGCGCAGGCATCCTCGTGATGCTGTGCGGGATCATGACGCTCAACATCGTGCAGACGAAGACGGCGTCCGACACGGGCGAGGTGCTGAACGGCACCGCCGCCATCGCGCACCAGAAGGAGAAGGCTGCCGCGCACGAGGGCGTGTTGACGGTCGAGCGCGTGCAGGACGAGGTGGTCGCCTACCAGGCGCTCGCGTTCTCGAAAGTGGATCCCGCCGACGTGGCCGGATTGAGCGACGAAGCGGCGTATGCGCTCATGATTCAGGCGTACGACGAAGACGAGTTCCGCGCGATCTACGACTCCTACTATGCCTACCTGCTTTCGCCGTGGAAGGTGGGCGCCCTCGAGCCGTACCAGGTGGCGGCGCAGCTTGACGACGGCGCCGCCGACGGGTTCTACGAAGCCGTCGCGGGCAAGCTACAGCGCACGCTCGACAACGACATGGGCGGTACGTGGACGTATTCCGATGCCGAGCGCGCGTACTGGACGGAGAAGCAGGGCGGGGTAGGCGAGCCTTTGGCCTACGGGTACGCGGGCGGATGGAGCGACGTGCTGGCATGCCTCGGGTTCTTCGCCTTCGCGATGGTGGCCGTCTGCATCGCGCTCACGCCCGTGTTCTCGGGAGAGTACCAAGACCGCACCGACGCCGTGCTGCTCTCGTCGCGCTACGGTCGCTCGAAGCTGGTGGCGGCGAAGATCGTCGCGGCGCTCGCGTTCGCCACGGCCTACTTCGCGCTGGCGACGCTCATCATCATGGGCGCGGCGCTCGCGTTCTTCGGTGCCGAGGGCGGGGATCTGCCGGTGCAGGTGCTGTCGCTGTCCATCCCGTACGACCTCACGATGGCCGAGGCGACCTGGACGGCGGTGGGGATAGCCTACCTCATGACGCTGGGGTTGGCGGGTCTCACGCTGCTGTTGTCGTCGAAGCTGCGCTCCCAGCTGGCCATCTTCGCCGCCTGTGCGGCGCTCATCTTCCTTACGGGCATGATCCCCTCCGGCGGCAACGCCGTGCTGCTGCACGCGCTGTACCTGTTTCCGATCAACGGCTTGAACGATCAGGTGCTGTTCAACTCGCTCGTATCGTATCCGGTCGGGTCGTTCGTCATCGACCTCATAGGTCTGCTCGCGTGCGTCTACGCCCTCGTGCTGGCGGCGTGCGTGCCCCTGGCCGCCCGCGCGTTCAGGCGGCACCAGGTGGTGTGAGCGAGAATGCGGGGCGCCCTGCGCGAAGGGTGCCCCGCGATGGGAGAGCTTGCAGGTCTTCGAAGAGGTCGGCGGTTGAAACAAGAAGCAGGTCGTTGCGCGATGCGCATTTCTTCTTCGTCGCGTCGCTGACGGGGTTTTTGGTGAACAATGCAAACGAGTGCTGGTCGTATCCTTTTACGAGCGGGGCTCGAGCTTCGAGTTTGCGCAGCGCCTCGGTCTCGTCGAGAGATTCCCTCCATTTGCACTCGCCGAGCAGTATGCGTTTCGACGGCTTGTCGGCAGCGATGACGTCGATGTCGGTCTGTTCGTGCGCGACGGGGTCGGTGCCCCACCATCGTCCGAACGAGGAGGCTAAAAACGGCAGGTTTCCCTGGCGGTTGCGACGAATGAGCCATTGCATGCAAATGTCTTCGAACCGTTTGCCAACGTACGTCGAGAATGCCTCGCCGAAAGCCGTCCCCCGTGCGGCTGCGTTTCCGGCTCCGCTTTCAATAGCCCCTATGCTGCGGCTCACGAACCGATACCAGTAGGCAAAAAAAGGATCGCGCACGGAGTACAGCCCTTTTCGAGACTTTTCAGGGTTGTCGCCGAACGGGATGGTTCGCTCGATCAAGCCGAGCCCTTCGAGCGTCTTGAGGTACTTCCCGATGGAGCCCTGCTCGACACCGGCCTTTTCGGCTATCTCTTTGGGAAAGGTGGCGCCGTTCGCCACGGCGCTCAGTATCGAGTTGTAGTTTGCGGGTTCGCGTAGTTCTTGGCGCAGGAGCATCATGGGCTCTTCGTAGAGAAGCCCGGCTTTGTTGAAGAATAAGAACTCGATGTTTTCCTCGAACGAGGCGTTCGAGTCTATTTGGGCAAGGTAGTAAGGCGTGCCTCCGAAGGCCGTATAGTAGCGGATGCGTTCTTCGTCGGATGTTGCGGGAATCATGCGAGCTGCGTCCAAGTAATCGAACGGTTGAAGCTTAATTTGCGAGGTGCGTCGTCCGTACAGAGGGCTTTTTCGTCCCAGAACCTCGCTTTCCATGAACCCTTCGTTGCTTCCGCTGAGGATTATGCGGATATCGGTGTTCTTGAATTCGTGGTCGATGGCTATTTGCAGCGAGGAGGGCAGGGAGGGTTCAGACTCGGCGGCGTACGGAAACTCGTCAAAGACGAAGAGGATCGGCTCGGATGAGGATTTCGCGCGGCTAGCAACAAAAGCGAAGGCATCCGACCATGATTCGAATGCTCCCGTCGTGGCGGGCAAGTCGAAGAACCGGTAGGCCGTTTGGGAAAAGGACCGCAGGTTCATGGTAGCGCTTTGAACCTGGGCGGTGAAGTACAGGGTAGGCTTTCCTTCGGAGAACTTGTCGAGCAGCGTCGTTTTGCCGACGCGCCGCCGCCCGTAGAGCACGACCATCTGGAAGCCGCTTTTTCGGTACAGGCGCTCCAGCGCGCCGAGCTCTTCTTCGCGACCGACGAACATGCGTCCTCCTTTGCATCGCAACTGACTTACGAGCATCTTACTCGTAAGTCAGTTGCGATGCAACCGCTATGCGCACTGGCAAGACCGCGTCGATATGCGAGCTTTTCTAGGCGCTGTTAAGGTGGCATCGGCTCTGGTATTTGCATCATGCCTGGTGGCGAGATTATGGTCAGGCATGATGCTTGTTCGAAGATAGCCATAACGGTGCGATCTTGCCGAAATCGCACGGCATCGTTCGCCCTGCGGCGTCGTGCGATCCTTCACGCATCGGCCGAGTCCTATGCCTTTTCCAGTTGCTGGTCCAGCAGCTTCTCCAGCGTTCTCCAGGCCAGCTCGGCGCATTTGACGCGGGCGGGCATGCGGGCGATGGATTCGAGCTCGGCGGCTTCGTCGAGGTCGGCGCGCTCCTCGTCGGTGAGCGGGCGTCCCTTGATCATGTCGAGGTAGAGGCCGCTTAAGCGGCGCGCTTCGCCCACGGTCTCGCCGGTGACGAGGTCGGCCATCATGTCGGCCGCCGCCTGGCTCACGGCGCAGCCGTGGCCGGTGAAGGCGGCCTCCTCTATACGATCGCCTCTCAGGCGCAGCGACAGCGTCAGCTCGTCGCCGCAGCTGGGGTTCACGCCGTCGTGCGTGCAGGTGGGCTCGTCCATCTGGTACTTGTAGTCGGGATGCGCGTTGTGCTCCATGAGCGCCGCGGTGTAGATGCTAGCCATTGAAGGTCCTCCAAACGCCGTCCAGGCCGTCGACGAGCGCGTCGATGTCGCCCTCGTCGTTGTAGAACGCCAGCGACGCGCGGCAGCACGACTCCACGCCCTGCCACGCCAGCAGCGGCTGGGCGCAATGGTGCCCGGCGCGGATGGCCACGTCGTGCTCGTCGAGGATGCTGGCCACGTCGTGCGGGTGGATGCCGTCCACCTCGAAGCTGATGGCGCCGTGGTGCTGCGCCGGGTCGGGGTGGCCGATGATGCGGATGTAGGGCAGCGCCGCCAGACGTTCCATGGCGGCGCGCACGAGCGCTTGCTCGCGCGCCTGCAACGCGTCCCAGCCGATGCCCTCGAGGTAGCCCAGCGCGGCGGCCGTCGCCACGATGCCGGCGGCGTCCTGCGTGCCGGCCTCGAACTTCTCGGGCACGGGCGCCCACACGGCCCCTTCCTGCGTGACCGACGAGATCATCTCGCCGCCCGTGAGGAACGGCGGCATGGCCTCCAGCAGGTCGAGCTTGCCCCACAGCACGCCCACGCCGAAGGGCCCCAGCGCCTTGTGCGCTGAGAACGCGAAGAAGTCACAGCCGAGCTTCCGCACGTCGACGGGCAGGTGCGGCACCGATTGCGCGCCGTCAACCACCATGAAGCCGTCGTGCGCATGCACGCGCTCGGCCATGGCCTCGATGGGGTTCTCGATGCCGAGGACGTTCGACACGTGGGCGGCCGCGACGATCTTGGTGCGCGGTCCGATCTTCGCGTCCAGCTCCTCCTCGCCGATTACGCCGTCCTCGTCGGGGAACAGGTACACGAGGCGCGCGCCCGCCGCGCGGCACGCCTGCTGCCAGGGGATGAGGTTCGAGTGGTGCTCCATGATGGTGATGCATACCTCGTCGCCGGGCTCCAGCACGGTGGGAGCGAACGCTTTCGCCACGAGGTTCAGGGCCTCGCTGGCGTTGCGGCAGAACACGACCTCGCGCGCATCGGCGGCGCCGATGAAGCGCGCGACGTGGGCGCGGGCCTCGTCGATGGCCTCGGTGGCGTCCACCGACAGGCGATAAAGGCCGCGCAGGGCGTTCGCGTTCATCTTCTCGTAGAAGCGGCGCTGCGCGTCGAGGGCGACGGCAGGGCGCTGGGCCGTGGCTGCGCTGTCGAGGAAGGCGAGGCCGGGGTTGGCCGCCAGCAGGGGGAAGTCCTGCTTGTAGGGGTTCGCGGCTATGTCGATTGCGAGGGGGTTGCTTTCGGGGACGCTCCCGGGGACGCCCGGGTCGGCCGTTCGCGTGCGGCGTTGCTCCCGGACGTCGCCTTCCGGCCATGTGGTTGGGGTGCTCATGCGACGGCCTCCTCGATCTCGATGCCGCGGGCGGCGGCGAGGCGGGCTACGGATGCGAGGGTGCGCTGGTCGGGCGCGTTGATGGCCGCTTCCTCGAAGGAGGCGGTGATGAACAGGCGCTCGGCGTCGTCCGGCGAGATACCGCGGCTGGCCAGGTAGAACAGCTGCTCGGGACGCACATGGCCGATGGTGGCGCCGTGGTTGCCGGCCACGTCGTCCTCGTCGCAGAGGATGACGGGCACGGTGCGGTTCGCCACGCGCTCGTCGGCAAGCAGCACCGTCTCCTGCTCGGAGCCGACGGAACCCTTGCAGCCGTGCACGAGCTCGATGGTGCCGCGCAGCGTCTTCTCCGATTCGCCCGCCAGCACGCCGTTCGCGTCGAGGTTGCACACGGTGCGCCGTCCTCGCTGGTGCGCGACGTAGTTGAAGTCGCGCTGCTGGGAGGCATGCCCCAGGTAGCGCGTGTCGATGTCGAGGCGCGCGTCGTCGCCGCGCAGGTCGGCGTCGAGCCCCGTGTACGCGCGGCCCGCGCCCAGCACGGTGTGGCGCACCTGCACGAGGGCGCGCTCGTCGAGCACGATGCCCGCATCGTCGAGCGCGATCCATCCGTCGTCGAGCGTCTGCGTGACGGCGACGTCCACCCGCGCATCGGCGCCGGCGAACACGCGCAGTCGCACGCCCACGACGCCCGCGCCCGGCGCGGGCGAATCGAGCGCGACGGCCAGCGACAGCGACGAGCCCGGAGCGGCCACGACGTCGACGGCGGCCGCGTTGGCCGCGCCGTCCACGCCTTCGACGCGCACTGTTGCGCAGGTGCGCTCGTCAGGGCGCGTGGCCAGCACGACAGGCTCGCCCGCCACGAACTCGAGGTATTCGCGCGCTTCGTCGCCCATGCCGGTGGTGAAGACGTCGGCAGGGGAGAGGTAGCGGTTCTCGAGCGCCTGAAGCTGGTAGGCTGAGAGCGCGGGAGCGTCGAGCCCCTCCATGGCAGCACCCTCCTCTGAGGCGGCTCCGCCCTCCGCGGCCGTCCCATCCTCCATGGCTGCAGGGAGAGTCGATTGGTCGTCAATCTGATGCGCAGCCGCCCCGCCTTCCATGGCTGCAGCGAGGGTTGCTTGGTCGTCGACCTGGTGTGCAGCCGATGTCGGGGCGCTTGCGGGTTCGACCGGGGAGGGCTCATGATCGGCCGCGCATGCGGCGGGTTGATCCCGAAGCCCCTGCGCGGCCATGAAGGGGTGGAGGCAGTCTGCGGCCACGGAAAGGCTGGAGAGCGCGCGATCGAACGCCCCAACCTCTCCCTGCAGCCCTTCCTCGCACGACACTTCCACCTGCTGGGCGGCTGCAAGGCCGCTCGGCAGCTCTATGTCCACGTCGTTGACGTGCAGGCGATGCCAGGTGGGGGCGGGCATCGCGTTCGCGTGTTCTATCGTGAGGGTTCCCATTATCCGATGGCCCCTTCCATTTCTAGCTTGATCAGGTTGTTCATCTCCACGGCGTACTCCAGCGGCAGTTCCTTCGACACGGGGTCGGCGAAGCCGTTCACGATCATCGTGCGCGCCTCTTCCTCCGACACGCCGCGGCTCATCAGGTAGAACACCTTATCGTCGCCGATGCGCCCGATGGTGGCCTCGTGGCCGATGTCCACGTGCTTGCAGCGGATGTCCATGGCCGGGATGGTGTCCGACCGGCTGATGTCGTCCAGCATAAGCGACTGGCACGACACGCTGGCGGCCGCGCCCCGCGCGTTCTCGGTGGCCACGATGGACGAGCGGAACGTGGAGGCGCCGCCGCCCTTCGAGATGGACTTCGTCTCCACGGTGGCCGACGTGTCGGGCGCGGCCAGCACCACCTTGCAGCCGGTGTCGAGGTTCTGCCCTGCGCCGGCGAACGTGATGCCGGTGAAGCTGCTGGTCGACTTGCGCCCGGCCAGGATGGACATGGGGTAGAGGTAGCCCACGTGGCTGCCGAACGACCCGCTGATCCACTCGACGGCGCCGCCCTCCTGCACCACGGCGCGCTTCGTGTTGAGGTTGTACATGTTCTTCGACCAGTTCTCGATCGTGGAATAGCGCAAGGACGCGCGCTTGCCCACGAACAGCTCCACGGCTCCGGCGTGCAGGTTCGCCACGTTGTACTTCGGCGCCGAACAGCCTTCGATGAAGTGCAGGCTGGCGTCGTCCTCCACGATGATCAGCGTGTGCTCGAACTGTCCTGCGCCCTTCGCGTTCAGGCGGAAGTAGCTTTGCAGGGGGAAGTCCAGCTTCACGCCCTTCGGCACGTAGACGAACGAGCCGCCGCTCCACACCGCGCCGTGAAGCGCGGCGAACTTGTGGTCGGTGGGCGGGATCAGCGTCATGAACTTCTCTCGGATGAGCGCCTCCCACTTCGGCTCGCGCAGCGCCTCCTCGATGCCGGAATAGACGATCCCCATGTCGGCAGCCGTTTTCTGCATGTTGTGGTACACCAGCTCGGAGTCGTACTGCGCGCCGACGCCGGCCAGGTAGGCGCGCTCGGCCTCAGGGATGCCCAGCCGGTCGAACGTGTTCTTCACATCGTCGGGGAGGCTTTCCCAATCGGCCTGCTGGTCGGTGGCGGGCTTCACGTACGTCACGATGTGATCCATGTCGAGGCCTTCGAGGCCGGGGCCCCAGTCGGGCGCCTCCATGCGCTGGTAGGTGTCGAGCGCCTTGAGGCGGAAGTCGAGCATCCAGGACGGCTCGTCCTTCTTGGCCGAGATCTCGCGGACGATGTCGGGCGTGAGGCCTGCGTCGAGCCGGAGGGACGGGTCGGTCGCGTCGCTGATGTCGTACAGCGTGCGGTCGACGTCCTCCACATAGGTTCGGAACTCTTTAGTCATGCGTGCCTCCTATAGCGCGGCGACGGGTTCGCGCGCCGCTTCCGCACCGGCTTGCTCGAACTGCTCGAAGCCCTGCTCGTTGATCGATTCGATGAGCGAGGAGCCGCCCTCGGCCACCATGCGGCCGCGCACCATGACGTGCACGCGGTCGACGTCGACGTGCTCGAGGATGCGCGTGTTGTGGGTGATGACGACCAGCGCGCCGCCCGTGGCGCGACGGTACGCGTCGATGCCGCGCGACACCACGCCCAGCGCGTCCACGTCGAGGCCCGAGTCCGTCTCGTCGAGGATGGCCAGCTTCGGTTCCAGTAACAGCAGCTGCAGCATCTCCAGCTTCTTCTTTTCGCCGCCCGAGAAGCCCACGCCCAGCTCGCGGTCGAGATACGACGGATCCATGTCCAGCTCGTCGGCCAGGGTGCGCACGTGCTTCTTGAACTGCTTGCCCTTGAGCTCTTTGCCGTCGCGGCCGGCGACGGTTGCGCGCAGGAAGCTTGACAGGGGCACACCGGGGATTTCAACGGGCGCCTGGAAGCTCAGGAACAGCCCCGCGCGCGAGCGCTTGTCGGGGGAGAGGTCGGTGATGTCGCGGCCGTCGAACTCGACGGAGCCGCCGTCCATGCGGTAGGCGGCATCTCCCATGACCACGTGGCCGAGCGTGGATTTGCCCGCGCCGTTCGGGCCCATGATGACGTGGGTCTCGCCGGGGCCCACGGCGAGATCGATATCGTGCAGGATGGGGGTTTCGTCAACCGAGGCGGAAAGCCCGCGGATGGTGAGGAGCGAATCGCGCGTCGTGATCGTCATGTGAGGTGCCTTTCATTAATCATATAGTTTTGCTAGGATTAAGATAGTGGCAAACGGGATATTGTCAAGACTTAAACATACAAGTTTGCTAGAATTTACGGAAAGCGGTCGGCGGCCTTCCGGTGCGAACGACTGCTTCACGCGATACGTTCGCATGGAGGGACGCGGGACTGCCGCGCGAGATCGCCATCGTGTGCGGCGCGAAACGGAAAGGAAGGGTGATCGAGATGCTCGTATCGACGAAGGGCCGTTATGCGCTGCGGCTCATGGTGTGCGTGGCGCAAGCGGGAGCGGAGGGTAAGGTTGCCCTGCGCGAGGTGTCGGAGCGCGAGGACATCTCGCTCAAGTACCTCGAGCAGCTGGCTCGTCCGCTCGTGCAGGCAGGGTTGCTTCGCAGCGTGCGCGGCAAGGGCGGCGGCTACGCGCTGGCACAGGAGCCGGCCGCTATCAGGGCGGGCGACGTGCTGCGCGCGGTGGAAGGCTCCACGGCCCCGGTGGCGTGCCTTGATTTGCAAGAGGGGATGGCCTGCCCGCGAGCGGGCGAATGCACTACCGTGCGTTTCTGGGCCGGCCTCGACGAGGTCATCGAGCGCTACGTCGACGGCGTCACGCTTGCCGATCTGGCCGGGGAACCCGGCTTGCCGTCCCTTCCTGCAATCTAACGCGGGTATGACGAGGCTCTAACGGGTTAGATCACGATGACTTTTCCGCTTCGGAAGGCCGATACGCGAGCCATACAATGACCGGACAGCGTATCGGGTTCCACCGAAGGAGTTGCATGAAACGGGTTATCGTGATCGGTGCCGGCGTTGCCGGTTTGGCGGCGGCTGCGCGCTTGCAGCATGCCGGATACGAGGTGACGCTCTTCGAGAAGGAGCCGCTTGTGGGCGGCAAGATGAACCAGATCCGCGAGGAAGGGTTCACGTTCGACGTGGGTCCCACCATCGTCATGATGCCCGAGCTGTACCGCGAGGTGTTCGAAACGTGCGGCCGCAATGCCGACGACTACATCCCCATGGAGAAGGTCGAACCGCTCATGGACATCTCCTTCGGCCCCGGCGACCGTCTGCGCTTATCGAACGATCTCGCCTCTATGACCGCCGCCGTGGAGGCCGTCGGGGAGAAAGACGCGCAGGGTTACTTCGAGTACCTGGCGCTGCTGTACAAGCGCTACCTCATCGCGAAGGACAACTTCCTGCAACGCTCGTTTCGCAAACCGATCGATTTCTACAACCCGAAAAGCTTGGTAGCCGGTCTGCGCTTGCACACGCTCGGCGACGCGTACTCGTCGGTCGCGCATCATGTGAAGGACGACCGGCTGCGCAAGGCGCTCGCGTTCCAAACGCTCTATATCGGCATCTCGCCGTTCGAAGGCCCCTCGCTGTACATGATCATCCCTATGATCGAGCTGCTGTACGGCGTGTGGTTCATGAAGGGCGGCATGTACGCGATGGCGCAGGCTATGGGCCGGCTGTTCCTCGAGCAAGGCGGCGAGCTGCGCACGTCCACGCCGGTGGAGCGCATCGTGGTGGAGAACGGCTGCGCCTGCGGCGTCGAGGCGGGAGGCGCGGTGCATTACGCCGACTACGTGGTGTGCGACGCCGACTTCCCGTACGCCATCACCCAGCTCGTCGACGAGGCCGACGCGCGCGGCAAGTACACGCCGCAGAAGATCGAGGAGATGGAGTACTCTTGCTCGTGCTTCATCCTGTACCTGGGCCTGGACAAGCGTTATCCCTCCGATGCGGTGCATTCCATCCGCTTCGCCTCCGACTTCGAGCGCAACATCGACGACATCTTCGACGACGCGCGCTTTCCCGACGATCCGTCGTTCTACTGCTACGCGCCTTCGTCGCTGGACCGCTCGCTTGCGCCTGAGGGCTGTTCGACCTTGTACGTGCTGGTGCCGGTCCCGCCGCTGTCGCCCGCATCGCCCCGCTGGTCGGACGCGGAGGTGGCCGAGTATCGCGACCGGGTGCTCGACCTCATGGAGCGCGAGACGGTGTACGAGGACGTGCGCGACCATATCGTGTTCGAGCGCGCCTACACGCCGCTCGATTTCGCCGAGCGGTTCAACGCCTACGACGGCGCGACGTTCGGCTTGCGGCCGACGCTCGGGCAGAGCAACTACTGGCGGCCGCACAACAAGGCGACCGACTGCAGCCGCCTGTACTTCTGCGGCAGCAGCGTCCATCCGGGCGCGGGCGTGCCCATCGTGCTGCTCAGCGCGAAGCTGGCGGCAGAGGAGCTGATGCGCGATGACCGCCTGTAGCCTCTTTGAAGAGCGCGCGGACGATTTCGCGTGGTGCGAGGACGTGATCAGGCGCAACTCGCATAGCTTCTACCGAGCGTTCTCGCTGCTGCCCGCTTGCAAGCGCCAGAGCGTGTACGCGCTGTACGCGTTCTGCCGCTTGGCCGACGACTGCGTCGACCGCGACGCCAGCGCGGCGAAGCTCGAGCAGGTGCAGGACGACCTTGCGCGGTTCTTCGCAGGCACCGTGGTCGACGCTCCGTTGTGGCGCGCGCTCGACGCGGTATGCTCGTCGTTCGACCTGGACGCGCAGCCCTTCTTCGACATGCTGGAAGGACAGCGTCGCGACCTGTCGTTCCGTCAGCCGGAAACGATGGGCGACCTGGAGGAATACGGCTACTACGTGGCCGGGTCGGTGGGGCTCATGCTGCTGCCCATCCTGCACGCCGCTTCTCCGGTGGACGACGGTTTGCGCGACAGCGCGGTGGCGCTGGGCGTGGCCATGCAGCTGACCAACATCCTGCGCGACGTGGGCGAGGACTTGGAGAACGGGCGCGTCTACCTGCCCGCGGAGGTGCTGGAGGCGGCGTCGTACGCGCCGGAGCGCCTGCGCGCGCACGCGGTGGACGAGGCGTTCCGCAACGCTTGGGAGACGGTGGCGCACCGCTCGGAGGAGTTGTACCGCCCCATGGAGCGCGACGTGATCGAGCTGGACGACGACAGCCGGCTTCCCACGCTGTCGTCGCTGTACCTGTACCGCGGCATCTTGGACGAGGTGCGCGCCGACGGCTACCGTTGCTTCGAGCATCGCGTCGTCGTGTCAAAGGCAACGGCGCGCGAGTTGGTGGACGAAGCGCTGGCGGCGCTCGAGGAAGGGAAGCGATGATGGGCGACGTGATGGAGAACCTGATCGGCTTGGGCGTCTCGCTCGCGTACGTACTGGCGGTGCTGGGAGCGTCCAGCCTGGCCGCGCGGCGTGGCGCGTCGTCGGAGGCAACCCGCAAGTTCGTGCATATCGCGTTGGGCGGCTGGTGGCTCATCGCGGCCCGGTTCTTCGATTCGCCTCTGTGGGCGGCGGCGCTTCCTGCTGCGTTCATCCTTGTGAACGCGTTTGCGTACCGTCGGCAGAAGCTGTCGTTCATGGGACGCGACGGCGGCGAGGACACGCCGGGCACGGTGTACTACGCGGTGTCGCTGACGGCGCTCGCGCTGTTCTCGTTCGGTATCGGCACGCCGTACGTGGGCGCGCTCGGCTTCTTCTGTATGGCGTTCGGCGACGGGTTCGCAGCTGTGCTGGGCAAGCGGTTCGGACGACGCGTGCTGGTGGGATGCTGCGGGAAGACGCTGGTGGGAAGCGCGACCATGCTGGCGGTGAGCTTCGCTTCCTGCGCCGTCGTGCTGATGGCGCCGCCGCCTTTCGGTGCGGGCGGCATCCTGGGCGCGCCGGGCGGCGCGTTCGCCCCGCTGGGCTCGCTCGCGGCGTCGCTTCTGGCCGCGGCCCTGCTGGCCGCGGTCGCCGCTGCCATCGAGGCGTTCTCGGTGGAGGGGCTCGACAACCTGTTCGTGCCGCTGGGCGTGTCGGCGCTGTACGCGGTGCTGTTCCTGCCCGCAGCCGCCTACACGCCCGCGCTCGCGGGATTGCTGCTGTCGGGCGCGGTGGCGCTCGCGTCGTTTCGGCTGCGGCTGCTCACCGTGGCCGGCGGCCTCGGCGCCGTGGCGGTGGGCACGCTCGCGTTCGCTATCGGCGGGTGGCCGCTGTGGCTGCTGCTCATGTGGTTCTTCGGCAGCTCGAACGTCGCGTCGAAGCTGATGGCGCTTTCGGCGGTCAAGCGGAACGGCGGGGCGCCCGCTTCGCGTAAGCACAGCGGCCCGCGTACGTTGCGGCAGGTGCTGGCGAACAGCGTGCCGTTCCTCGCGTGCGCGCTGGCGTATACGGCGACGGGGGAGCCGTGGCTGCTGCTTCTGGCGTCCGGCGCTCTGGCGGCCAGCACGGCCGACACGTGGGCGTCGGAGGTGGGCGTGTACAGCCGCCGGCCGCCGGTGAACATCCTCACGCGCGAGCCCATGCAGCGCGGGCTTTCGGGCGGCGTGAGCCCGTTGGGTCTCGCGGCCACCGTGGTGGGAGCCGTAACCTCGGCGTTTCTGGCCATGCTGCTGTTCCATGCGTTCGGCTACGCGATTCCCACCGGGCCCGACGCGTTCTTCTTCATCATCGCGTGCGGCGTCGTGGGCTCGCTCGTGGACAGCGTGCTGGGCGTGGTCATGCAAGCGAAGTACCGCTGTCCGAACGACGCTGAGGGAGGGCTTGTGGAAACGCCGCCGTGCGGGGCCCAGGCCGCGCTCGTGTCCGGCTACGCCTGGGTCACGAACGATGCCGTCAACCTCATGAGCGGCATCGCCGTCGTGCTGCTCGGCCTGCTCGTAGTGGTGTAGGCGGGCGCTGGCGGTCCGAGGGCGGGTGGATTTCGTCGGGTGGCTTCCGACGATCTGGGCGCGAAACGGCACCCATGACGATGTGCGAGCGCATTCGGCGGCGGCATCGCTTCGATGACGCGCAAAGGCCCAGGTGGTGAAAATCTCCCGGATGCTTCGTCGTCCGTTTGCCTCCTCGAGATTGTCATGGGTGCCGTTTCGCGCCCGGGAGTTCGGCGCGGGATGGTTGGACGTTCTGTGGCTTGCCGGTAACGGTTGGATGGAGTGCGCACGAGCTTCATAATCCTCGGGTATGTTCAGGAAGAGAGGGCCGGCGCAGGGCCGGCGCGAGAACGACGCGAGGAGGATAGGCGATGGCGCAGGAGGCGAACAGCAGAAAGGGAAAGTTGGGCGGGCTTTTCGACGACCTTTCGATAGCCCAGGTCGTTGCGGGTGCGCTTGCTGCGGTTACGTCCATGCTGCTAGCCTCGCAAATCGGAATCTACGGTTCGGCGATCGGCGTGGGCGTGGGCTCGGTGGTGTCGGCCGTGGCATCGCAGCTGTACAAGAAGTTTTTGCAGCGCTCAGCCGACAAGCTCAAGGAGATCCATCCGGGCGAGACGCTGGCGATGGGCTCGAAGGGTTCGGCGGGATCGAAGGACGGCGCGAGTGCAGGCGGAGGCGCGGGTGCCTCAGTCGGCGCAGGGTCGGTCGCGGGCTCGCACGCTGCGGCGACCGCGAAGCTCGATGCTGCCGAGACGACGGCGCTCCCGAAAGAAGCCGCGCGCGGCCGGACGCCGCATGCGGACACCTCGCTCGCCGGCGGCACGGTGGTGCAGCGGGCGCGCGCCGAGCGCCAGCGCAAGAAGAAGTTCAAGCGCGGCGTGGTGATCGTATCCATCGTGTCGGCGCTGCTGGCGGTGGCGGTGTCCGCCTTCGTCATCGACTTCGTGTCGGCCGGCCAGGGCGTGGGCGCGAAAACCGAGCCTATCCTGCCGTCGCGCAGCCAGCCGGTCGACGACGCCCCGGCGGCTTCCAACGGCAAGGACGCTTCGACGGGATCTTCCTCGCCCGAGGAAAGCGACGCGTCCAAGGACGGCGCGAAGGATCAAGGCGAGAGCCAGTCGGACGGCAAGGGATCGTCGGGGTCGGGCTCCGGCTCGGGAACCGATTCCGGGTCGAATTCCGGGTCGTCGTCGGGCGACCGGGGATCGTCGAACTCGGGATCCGGCTCGGGGTCGACGGACTCGAGCGGCTCTTCCGGATCGAACGGCTCGTCGGACGGCGGCAGCGGTTCGGGCGGCGGGAGCGGCAACCTGTCGGATTCGGGCGACGGATCGAGCGGCAGTTCCGGCAGCGGCTCCGGCAGCGCGGGCGCGCCGACGGGCTCCAGCGGTGCGGCCGGCTCGACCGCGGGTTCGGGAACGGCCGGCTCTGCCGGAGCGGCGCAGCTGGCGGCGAATCCGCCTGCGGCTTCCGTCGCGTCCTGACGTCGCGACGCGGGGTATACTGAGCGGCATGACTTCAACCGCCTACAGCTCCGATGCCGCGCTCGACGAGGGAGGCTGCTTGCGCGTTCGCTTCGCTAAGGACGCACTGCGCCCGCACGCTCGGTTCTCGCAGGATGCGGGGTAGCGCGTGGAATTCGGCATCACCATACCCATGCAGCGCCATGTGGGCCTGCCGCGCCCGCCGTACGGCGAGGTGGACGACCTGCTGTTCTGCTGGGAGGCGCACCGCATAGCCCTGGGAGGTTGCGATATGCTGCTGCTGGCGAACGCGAGCAACCGCTTCGCCGCGTTCGCGTGCATGCAGCCCGGGGAGTGGCGCGACTGGGAGCGCTCGGCGGTGTTGGCGCTGCGCGCGTCGCTGGCGGCATGCGGCTTCGCCGAGGGTTCGATCGACGCGTACCTGTTCTTCGGCGGGATTCCGGTCGTGACGCGCACGCACGGCCGGCGCCCCGTGGCGTTCATGAACGTGCTGGTGGACAAGCTGCTGCCGCTGGCGCTTCCCCTTCCGTCCGACGAGGGCGAGCCGTTCCCGCACGAGCTGTGCCGCCTCGCCAACGAGCATATGGCGTGCAAGGCGGCCGGCTTCGAGGGTATCGGCCTGCCGGCCGAGCGCTTCGCGGCCGACCTCGCGCGTCTGGGAATCGGGCGGGCGCGGTAGGCGTTCCGTGCTGCCGCGCATCTTCGCCCTAAAAACACGCCACAGCGCGTGAGGCGTGTTTTCGGAGCGATGATGATGATGCGTCGACGCGCATCGCAGGCGCCATGTCGCCGCGACCGCCGTCGCGTTCGAAACGGACAGTTCGGACTCGGAAACCGACCGCTTCGGGCGACAATGCAGCGGGCTTCTCGCGCGGCCGATCCGGCGGCCGTGCTACCATGGTCGCCGATAGAAAGGACGTGCATGACGGCAACCGGCGACACCGCCACCTCGAAACTGGAACTGATCATGGGACGCGACGGCCTGGCGCGCCTCGCGGATTCCACCGTCATGGTGCTGGGCGTGGGCGGCGTGGGCTCGAACTGCGTCGAGGCGCTGGCGCGCGGCGGCGTGGGGCGGCTCATCGTGGTGGACCACGACGTGGTGCAGGCCAGCAACATCAACCGCCAGGCCATCGCGTTTCGCAGCACCATCGGCCGTAAGAAGGTGGACGTGGCGCGCGCGATGATCGCCGACATCAACCCCGAGGCGCAGGTGGAGGCGCTCGACCGGTTCGTGCTGGCCGAGGACGTGCCCGAATTCCTGGACGCCTACGCCGACAGGGTGGACTACGTGGTGGACGCCATCGACACGATCTCGGCAAAGCTGGCCGTCGCGCAGTACGCCGATGCGCACGGCGTGCGCCTCGTCAGCAGCATGGGAGCGGCCAACAAGCTGCGGCCCGAAGCTTTCCGGTTCGCCGACGTGTTCGACACGGTGAACTGCCCGCTGTGCCGAATCATGCGCAAGGAGGCGCGCAAACGCGGCATCCGCCGCCTGCGCGTGCTGTACTCGTGCGAGCAGCCCGTGCCGGTGCCCGTGCGCGAGGGTGCGGAGCGCCGCGAGCGGTCGAACCTGGGCACCGCCTCGTTCGTGCCGCCCATCATGGGCCAGATGATAGCCGGAGAGGTGCTGTGCGCGCTCGCAGGCGTTGGCGCGCATGCGGGGGAGGAGCACGCATGACGTCGGAAGCGCCTCGCCTCGGACGCGCGCATCCTCCGGCAGATCGCCCCGAGCCCGCGGCGTACCCGACCGAACCTTCCGAGCCTGTGCAGCGCCCGTCTTGTCATCCTGGGCGCAGCGCGCAGCGCGGAGTCGAAGGATCTCGAGCGGCGTCAGCCAGTGCGCTGTTCGACCTGCACTGTCACCTGGACTTCGATCCCGACACGCGGGCGGCTGCCCAGGTGCTGGCCGAGCTCGGCATGGGCGCGTTCTCGACGACGGTGACGCCGGAGGGCTACGAGCGGGCGCGCGGGCTGCTGGAGCCGTTCGGCAACGTGCGTGTGGGGCTGGGCCTGCACCCGTGGTGGATCGCCGACGGCCGCTTGGGCCCGCAGGACGTGGCGCTGTTCGAGCGGTTGGCGAAGGACGAGCGCTTCATCGGGGAAGTCGGCCTCGACTTCGGCCGCGATCGCGCCGAGACGCGCGATGCGCAGGTCGCGGCGTTCGAGCGCGTGGCGCGGGCGTGCGCAGGCGGCGGCAAGGTGCTGTCGATCCACGCCGTGAAGGCTGCGGGCGAGGCGCTCGACGTGCTGGAGCGCGCGGGCGCGCTGGTGGGAAACGCCTGCATCTTCCATTGGTTCTCGGGCGCGTCCGATGAGCTGCAGCGCGCCGTCCGCGCCGGCTGCTTCTTCTCGATCAACCCGCGCATGCTGGCGTCGAAGCGCGGCCGTGCCTACGCCCAGGCCGTCCCGGCAGAGCGCCTGCTGCTGGAAACCGACGCCCCGTCCCAGGCGGGCGAGCGCTACGATGCGCCCGCCGAAGCCGCTCGGCTCGCCGCCATGCTCGAAGCCCTCGCCGACCTACGTCGCACGCCCCGCGACGACCTTGCCGCCCGTATCGCGCGGACCAGCCGGCAGCTTTTCGCCTCCGCCTGACGCGCTCTTCGTCAGCCGGCGACTTCTTCAAGCACGCGCATCCGCTCGCCCATGTCTTCGCGCATGTCCCAGGCTGCGTACGGCAAGGCTTCGAATGCAGGAGCGGTTTCACCTGCGATTTCGATGGCGCTGGGTACACTGCTCGCGAGTTCGGCGCAGATGCGCGCGATATCCTTGCGATCCACGCCGATCGCGGAGCCGAATTCCAAAATGCTGCTAGGCGAGACATCGTCGATGACCGATGCCGATCCGATCCTCATCCCCATCGATCGCGAGAACCGTTCGAACCGAGTTGTCGAAACGAGGTCGTACGCAGGCGCAAGCCGGAAGCTCTTCCAGGTGCTCGTGTACAGGATCGACAGGTTCTTCAAGTGATTGTCGCAGTTGCCTACGAGGTAGTTGAAGCACGTGATCCGCGCAAACGCTTCCAGATCCTCGATGGGGCGAGAGGATCGCATCCGGATGAACGAGCCGACCGCTGCGGCGGTGGAGGGCTCGAGCTCGCGGTATTTCGCTTCGGGCGGTACTCCGAACGCTTGTGAGAGGTCTTCCTGATGAAGCCTTGAAACGACTGGCTCTCCTCGGTCTCGAAGTTGCCGTCGGTCGTAGCGTTCGACGCATAGTACCGGCCTCCCGAAGTCGAGCAGATGCACTGGTGCGACGGCGATCCCGCATGCGGCCGCCGCTTTCATGCACAGGTACTCGAGCAGCGGGATGTCGGGAAGCGATCCCGTTTTGAGGATATGGGTCGAAGCGGCACCGTCCAAAGGTTGGAGCCAGCCTTCATCCATGGGCGCGCCCGGCATATGCGCGAGCCCCGCTTTCCCTTGCGTGCCGGCAAGGGAAAGCCGCGCTTCGGAATTCGATTCGGCAAGCTCTTCCATGGCCGAGAACAGGGCGCGAAGATCGAAGCCGCTCAAACGGCGGTACGAACCTCGCGGATTCGGTGCCTCCCCGTTCGTGATCGCGACGTCCCCTATGGTTTCCAGCCCGCATCGGAGCAACAGCAGCAGGTAGTTGTCGGGCTCGATGCCGAGCTGCGCCGCGATCGCCCGCCGTGCCGCACCTTCGGGCAAGAGGCCGTCGAAGTAGGGAGCGAGCGTCGATTCGCTATAGGCCTCGTTTCGCAGAGGGAGCGAGCAGGAGACCGCTCGCGCGTCGGGGTCGGCGAGGTAGCCGGGATCGTAGGAGAACGTGACGGGATCGAGGTTGATGCGTCCGAGTAGGCGCGGTTCGGAACCGTCCATTCTGAATACCGAGAGCGCATCCATCAGGCATCCCTCGAATCGGCGCTCAGATCCATGCCGAGCGTTTGGAGGACGCGCAGGGTCTTCCCCAGCTCGGAGGTTTCCTTGCCATTTTCCAGGTTCGACACGAAATTGATTCCGACGCCGGAGAAGCGCGCGAGCTTCGATTGGGTGTATCCCTTGCGCTTCCGCTCCTCCCGAACGATGCGCCCCAGCTCTTGCGCTGTTGCGTATGTTGCCATAAAACCTCGATTCATGCGTACGAGGGAATACTTGCCCTGTTGCTAGTTTTTCATTCGTACGCATGAATTCTAGCATATTGCAAGGAATTCATGCGTACGAATGAATTCCTGAGCCAGAGCACAGAAAAAGAACGCGCCCGGGCCTCCGAAGAGGCCCGCGCATGCGGAGGGAGGGAGGGAAGGAAGGGAAAGGCGTTCTATTCCTTTGCGATGAGCTCGCGGGCGGCGATGCGGCCGAACACCATGCATTCGGTGATGTTACCGCTGCCCTGGTACTTCGCGGCCCAGATGGATCCGAACTCGCCTGACGAGTACAGGTTGGGGATGGGCTCGCCGTCCACGTCGAGGATCTGCGCCTTCTCGTTGCGGCGCGGGCCGCCGTCGGTGTTGAGGATCTCGGGGATGCAGGGGATGGCGTAGAACGGCGGGGTGCTGACGGGGGCCAGCTGGTCGGAGGGGCGGTGGAACTGCTCGTCCACGCCGTTCTCGCACGAGGCGTTCCACACGTTCACGGTGTTCACCAGCTCGTCGACGGGCACCTCCATGAGCGCGGCCAGCTCCTCGATGGTGTCGGCCGTGAGCGCGTAGCCGTCGGCCACCGCGTCGATGGCGGGGTCGATCTCGGTTTTCTCGGTTTGGTTCTGCAACGTGTTGTTGGCCACGTCCTTGCCCATATAGGCGCCGTATCGCTTACCCTCGGAATCGTACACGAACCACTGCTTGTCGGGCAGGGGGAGCATCTTCCACTCGCCGCCGAAGTTCTGGTGGCCGTGGCGGCAGCCGTAGTGCAGCGACAGCGGGCCTTCCTCGCCCTTCGTGAACATGGTGGTGCCTTCCCATTCCTAGTAGAAGCGGCGCCCGTTGACGCCCACCACGATGCCGAGCGCCTTCTTGAGGCTGCGGTACGGCATGGTCTTCTCGCCGTCCAGGCTGATGCCGTTCGACCAGGCGCCCGCGAAGCTGTTCATGTGCCACATCCCGGCGCCCAGCTTCGCGCAGATGCGATGGCCGTCGCCGGTGTTGGTAGAGGCGCCCGCCGCGTGCATGCGCTCGAACGACAGGTAGTCCTGCAGCATCTCGGGGTCGTTCTCGAAGCCGCCGCAGGTCATGACAACGCCCTTGCGCGCCTTCGCGTAGACGCTCTTGTTCTTGTCCTCGTACACCGCGCCGATCACGGCCTTCGTCTCGGGATCCTGCACGAGCGCGGTCAGCGGCGCGCTGGTCTTGCGCGTCACCTGGTCGGGGTACTGCTCCAGAACCGCGCTCAGGAACTTGCTGATGTGCGTGCGGTCCTCGTCGGCGTTGTCCTTCTTGAACTGGCACTTCGAGAACGATCCGGAATTCTCCAGCTCGAACCATTCGGCCTTGCCGTCGCCCTGCGGCGTGATCTTGACGTCGTCTTCCTTCATGCCCAGGCCGCTCAGCCATTCCCAGTTCTCGGCGGCGCCCTGCGCATACGTCTCGTAGACGGACGCCGGCGTGGCGGTCATGCCGCCCAGCATGGCTTTCATGTACACGGCGAACGCGTCGGGCTCGTCGGTGATATGGAACGACCCGCTGCACACCGGCGAGTTGCCGCTGCCGATGAGGGTGGAGCCTTTCTCCAGCAGCAGCGTGGAAAGGTCGCCGCCCTCGGTCGCCATCGCGACGGCCGTGGCCAGGCCTGCGGCGCCCGCGCCGACGACGATGACGTCGTACTCCTCGTCCCATGCGATATCGGCGACGGACGTGGCGGCATCGTTCGCGGCATTTTGCGCCGGCTTCGGGCCGCACCCCGCCAGGCCGAGCGCCGCGGCGCCCAACGCGGCCATGCCGCTCGCCTTGATGAAGTTGCGGCGCGAGAGCGCGTCTTTCTTGTCCATGTCTCCTCCTTGGTTACGGTGCTTCCCGGCGAGAGCCCCGTGCTTCCCGCCGTGTTGGATCTGCCCGCTCACCATACGACGATCCACGTGCGGGCGACGAGACCCGGATCGGAGCAAAGGCCTGGTGAGCGTGTCGCCCGAATCGGGCGAACTTGATTGCGCACCCGGTTGGGGAGGGACGGCGGCGCCGTTCCGTGCGATAATGCGGCACGGGGAGGGAGGACTATGGAAACGAAGGAAGACAAGCGGGAAGGCAAGCAGACATCCGGAGGATTGCGGGCGGGCACCGTGTCCATGGCGGTGGGGTTCTTCGTGTGGTACACGTGCTCCAACTGGGTGAGCGCGCTGACGTACGACGCCTCGTTTTCGTACTGGTGGCTGAACAAGTCAGGCGCCGTGGTGCTGGTCACGCTCGTTGCATGCGCGATCCTCTGGCGCGTCCCCGTGCCGGCGCGCGTTGCGAGGAGTCTCGATTGGGCGTTCGCGGGCGTGTACGCATGCTCGTTCGTCGTGCTGCTCGGAGGAGCGGGCATGGCGGAGCCGTTCGGAGACCTGTTCGGCCTGCTGCTGTTCGCGGCGGCGCAAACCTGGATGGTCGTGCGCTGGGGGTCGTGTTACGCCCGCTCGTCCACCGACGACGTGGCGCGCGCGTTGCTGCTGGCCATCGCGCTGGTGGCTACCGTGAAGTGCGTGACGACGTTTCTGCCGGAAGCAGCGACGATGGCGCTCATGCTTGCGCTTCCGTTCCTGTCGATGGGGATGCTCGCGGTTCGTTTGCGCGACGAGGCCGACGAGCGTCCCGCCGAGCAGTGGTTCACGCGCGCGTCGCTTCCCTCGTTCGGCCGTATCGTGGCGGCGATGGCGGTGTTCTTCTTCATCTGGTCCATCCTCAACATGACGTTGAAGCACGGCACCGGCCACTACAGCTTCGGCATGGCCGCCACGCCGCTGTACACGCTGCTGTCGCAGGCCATCCTCTTCGTGTTCTGCGCGTTCGTGTACTGGTGGGTGTTCAGGCTCCGGCGGCATCTCGACATCACCGTGGTGTGGCGCTTCACGTACGTGCTGATGGCGGTGGCGCTGTTCATGCTGGTGGCGTTCGGCATGGCGCAGTTCATCCAGGCGTTCACGGGTGCAGCGGTAGTGGTGGCGAAGATGTTTTTGTGGTTGGGGTTGGCCAATGTCGCGCACCACGGGCCGTTCAAGCCGTTCATGGTGTTTTGCCCTGGTATGCTGCTGTACTCGTTTCCCGATTGGCTGGGACGCAGCGCTGCATCGTTTCTGGAGCTCGAGACGTTCGACCCCGTCATTGCCTCGTTCATGCTCGTGGTGACCGTGGTGATGGTGGCGTTCTTCCTGCCGTCGCGCTCGCCTGACGTGCAGCTGCTGCTGTCCGACCTGAACGGCGACGAGCGCCGCGCCATCGGGGAAGGCGACGGCATCGACGAGCGGTGCCGTACGGTGGGGGAGCGCTGCGGGCTCTCGCCGCGCGAGATCGAGATCATGCAGTACCTGTGCAAAGGCCGTTCGCGCCCCTACATCGCCGAGACGCTGTACCTGTCGGAGAACACGGTGCGCACCCATTCGCGCCGCATCTACGGCAAGCTCGACGTGCACAACAAGCAAGAGCTGCTCGACTTGGTGCGCGGGGAATAGCCGCGCGGGCCCCGGAGGGTCGGCCGTGCTCGTCGACAAGCCGGCAGCGAACACCTTGCGCTGCATTCGTCCAGCTATCTACTCCTCTTCGACTATCGATGAGCCTTCCGAACGATCGCCATTGAACCAGCGCCATGTCTCGTTCATTCTCAGCTTTCCGTCGGCGCGTTTCGTCGGACGGCTCCAACATTCTCCTGCGCGTACTTGACCTGCGACATTGAGGTGGTGATAACAGAAGTGCAGATTGCCTTGCTCGTCGGCCGTTCCTAAAAGGCTGCCGCGCACGATATCCCCGCCTTCATAGTGCGCCCAGACGGTGCTTCCGCTTTGGCGGTAGTGAAACCTTGTGCGCCCGTCCACCTCTCCGTTCGACGAGTTTTCCTTCGATATGAATGTTCGACCATCGTAAGACATACACCCTCCTGTTGATGAAAATGCCTACAGCTTAAGCAGCGCCGATTGATTCTGCACGTTGGCGAGACTCGTTCATGGTTTCTCCACGCAAGATTGACGGATCTCCGAGTGTCCGATGACGGTTGCGCTCGTTCGCGTCGTCCGTTCGCTTCTCCGCGTATCGTGAGCGAATATGCAGGTTCGCATCGGCATCGAAGGAGGTTGCGCATGTTGGAAAGCACGGTGCACGACGTGGCGCTTGTGTTCGAGGGCGGCGGGATGCGCAACTCGTATTCGGCTGGCGCGGTCAGCGTCATGCTGGAGCAGGGGCTGTTCTTCGACGACGTGTACGGATTGTCGGCGGGGGCGACGAATGCGATCGACTACGTTTCGCGTGACGCGCGTCGCAACGAGTCCTCGTTCACCGTCTGCCTCGACGATCTCTCGTTTCGCTGGTGGGTGACGCCGTTCGTGGATACCGACGGCGTCAGCGCAGCGCTGCACGGGGACGCGCGGGTTCGCTCGGGCTGCGCGCTGCCTTTCGATTTCGCCGCCTTCCAGGCGAACCCGGCGCACGTCACCTTGCAGGCCATCGACCGCGACACGGGCGAGACGGTCTATATCACGCGCGACGATGTTCCTACCGAGCAGGCGCTCATGGAACGCGTCCGCGCCTCGACGAGCTATCCCATCGTGCTGCCGCCGACGGTCGTGGACGGACGCGCGCTGTACGACGGCGGCATCGGACGGGGCGGCGGCATCATGGTGCCGCGCGCGATGGACGATGGGCTGAGCAGGTTCTTCGTCGTCTGCACGCGCCCGCGCGGCTTCCGCCGGCCGCTCAAGCCCAACCGCTTCTACGACGCGTTCTTCTGGCGGCATCCGCGCATGCGGGAGGCGCTTGATACCTGGAACCGGCGCTACGACGCCGAGCTCGACCGGCTCGACCGGCTCGAGGCCGAGGGCCGCGCCTACGTGTTCTACGCGAACGATCAGGGCGTGAAGAACACCGAGCGCGACGCGGAGAAGCTCGCGCGCAACTACGAACGCGGCCGTATGCAGGCTTTATCCGAATTCGACAGGTGGGAGCGGTTTCTCTCAGGGCAGGGGGCTTGAGCTTCCAGACGCCGCCTCGCGCACGAATTCGGTAGCCTATGTGCGGCAAAATCGGAGTTTCGAATCCCCCTTTGACGCACAATGCCCGCCCGAGCGCTTTTTCCGGGCGGGCCCAGGTTCCCGCCTCGCCCTATCCGGCATGCGCCCGCCGCCTCGCCATCGGCGCGAGGAACCCGGGTTCGTGGCGGTCTTCGACGGGG